>Ga0075369_10000096_pt1 | contig 23766 bp, 23 predicted proteins | sample EndMethybrTD3034_FD_71400 | JGI IMG/M metagenome (GOLD analysis project Ga0075369, IMG submission 71400) | Populus endosphere microbial communities from Tennessee, USA - Endosphere MetaG P. TD hybrid TD303-4 | ecosystem: Host-associated > Plants > Roots > Endosphere | place: USA: Tennessee...
AATTTACATCATTTGAATTTGATGTAATGACCTATCCCGGAGAATGTAATCCCGGAATTAATTTTATTTATAATAAATTTTTTGGAAAACCTTTAAATTTTATTGCTTATCGTTTTCGAAACGTCGGGAGAGAAAATAAATTTTTCCCTGAACCTATTAAAAATCAACAAGAAAAAAATACTCATGAATCTTACCAGCTTAGAAAAAATATTTGAAAACTCACAAGAAACTTTAAATCAATTTTTAATAACTCAATTACCTATCAATATTTTTTTAGTCAACAAAGAAGGTTATATCTGTTGGGCTAATAAAAATCTATTAAATTTTGTTAATACGCAAACTATAGAAGCTGTGAGAGGAACGCATATAAGCATCTGGGATAAATGTCGTTGGGATGCTATTCAAGAAGTTCTTAAAACTAAGCAAGAGACAGTTGAAGAAGAATTTTACAATGGAACTTATTTTTCTTGCATAAGAAAACCTGTTATTCAAAATGGAGAGATTATCGGAGTGATAGGTTTATCAATTGATATTACTGAAAAAAAACAATCAGAAGTTGCTAAACAAGAATTTTTGATGAACATAGCACATGATTTAAGGACACCACTCGTTGGTATTATTGGTCTTGCAAATATCCAAGCAAAAAAACAAATGACTCAATATGATCAACAACAATATGGAGAATGGATTCTCGGGGCAAGCGAGCAACTTTTAGAATTGCTTAATTCAGCGATTGCAATCAAAAGTATTGAGCATAAAAAAGATTCTATTAAACAAGAAAAGGTTAATTTAATATTTCTTGCATATGAATTACAAACATTGATAATTCCTTCATTAGAAAGCAAAGAATTAAATTTTAAATTACAACTTGATCCAAAATTATCAGAAATAATTACCGATCGTATTAAACTAAAACGGCTTTTACTCAATCTCCTCTCTAATGCGGTTAAATTTACAAAAAAGGGAACGATTAGTTTAGAAATTAATTTATTATCGATAAAAGATAAGCAAGCTCAAATAAGTATGCGGGTTTCCGATACAGGTATTGGCATTAGTAAAGATAAACTGGAAAAGATATTTGATCGTTTTTATCGTGTCCATTCCTCCTATCTGGCTGAATATAGTGGTTATGGTCTTGGCTTATATCTGGTAAAAAAATCGACTGAAGCATTAGGAGGTACCATCAACGTTTCTAGCGTAGAAGGAGAGGGGAGTTGTTTTAGTTTGGAGTTTAACTTTGCTTTGGCCGAACCAGCCAATAGCTTATCTGCAAATGATTTGGAGCCAAGCTTTGATGAAGATTTGCAATCCCTAGCTACTACTATTAAGCTAAAAGGTTCAGTGCTAGTCGCCGAGGATAATATCTTAATTGCGTATGTCGTTAAAAAATTATTAACCGGTTTTGGTTATCAGGTGGAAATCGCATCGACGGGTGAGGCAGCATTACAAATTTTGCAAACACAAACTTTTGATTGTGGATTATTAGATATTGGTTTACCGGATTTAGATGGCATAGAGGTGACAAGGCGTTATCGTAAATGGGAGCTTCTTAATAATAAACCTTATTTGCCAATTTTTGCCTTGACGGCACACGCTGAAGAAAAAGTTAAGCAGGAATGTCAAGCTGCAGGCTGTGACCAGGTGCTGCTTAAACCTTTTACCAAGAAAGATATCAAAATTATCGAGAAATTTTTACAATAAATTAACTTTTCTATTTAAACAATAGTTATTTTATCAATAATTTAATCTTACATCTTCAATTTTGTAAATTGGAATTTTAATTTATTTATATTGTTCTGGAGTTTTCTTGACTTATAAAATTGCTATTGTTGGTGTGGTTATTATTGGTATGACCAATGCGATTGTTATTTTGGAAAATAATAGAAATAGGTCAAATAAATTTGATGTAATACTTTTTAGTAAAGAGGATCCATTGGCTAGCAATTCCGATGCGGTGGTAGCTTTTCACACAATTCATTAGGTTTTGAAAGTCATTGGATAAAAAATTGAGGTAAGCAACACGGAAAAACCGCTGGATGATCTTGATTGTAATTTTATGGATTAGATGTAAAACTTTGGTAGATATAACTTTTTTTGTTATGCCAATTAGCCAAGTCACACTGAAAGCCACTGCCTTTACAAGGAACGAAGTAAGATTTTAAAATTCTCGCAACGCTGGCAGATTTGCCTGTTTATTTAGCAATATCGCCGCTTTTTGATTAACAATAGGTCGAAGAAAGCAAATGTTTTAGATCTACGACAAAGTGAGTTTACCTTATAAATTCCCTGCATTTAGATTGTGTAATGTGATAAGAATTAGTTAAGTAAAAGTAAAAAATAACGTTATTTCCAGGTATTTTCATTAAAAACATTGGTCGGGATGAGAGGATTCGAACCTCCGGCCCCTAACTCCCGAAGTTAGTGCTCTACCAAACTGAGCTACACCCCGAATTTTGCAGACTAGTCCAAAGAATGTTGGTAATTTTAGCAGCTTTAGTTTTATCCAGCTAGGAATTCGATAAATTTTAAAAGAGAAAATTAATAATGAGTTGTAAAATTATGAGATTGAATATCCGTGCTATGTTGATGATAAGCGGCTGATATTTGTTGATATTTTCTATTAAAAAAAATATTTATAGATGGCAATGCTTGCTTTAAGTTTTCATTAGCGGGCAACACATTATTAATCGTTGAAAGGAAGTCTGAAATTATTGAATTTTCTAATAGATTCTCTTTTTCAAAATCTATTTTAATCTGCTTTAATGTTTCATATAATGCTTCTTTTGTTAAAATCGTGGGAAAAATCAAATATTCATTGATAATTTTATTTAAGGATTCGATGTATAGTTTAAATTTTTCCTGTAGTGAAAAGAGAAGTATTTTTTGAGAAAGCTTTTTAGTCAGATCATCAAAATTTATAACAAATTTGACTATTTGCGAGTATTCTTTAATCGCATTCCCAAATAGAGTTGCTTTGAAATTAATTTTATACTTATCCTCAAACTTACTGATTAAGAAAAATTTTCCCATCGTTTTAAAAGTTTTCAAATATTTTAAAAAATCGAGCATATCTTCTCGTGCTTGAGCACTTTGTCGATATTCATCAAAAGCTTGGATTTGTTCTGCTGCCTTTTTTAGTTGCTCTTTTCTGGTAATAATAAATTTCGACACTCTTGTAATATCGCAGGAATTAGTGATGTAATTTTTCGTAAAAAATTGAATAAGTTCGTCAGGCAATGAAATAATACGCAAAATCGTTTGATATAATTCCTGTTTAAAATTAGGACTTTGATTGATCGCTTTGTCTAAGAGCGTTGGATCTTCTTTTATGACAGCTTTTTGCAAATCCCAGTGAATATAGTGCAACCAATTACAAGCCTGATATGTTTGTAAATTAGGTAATGCTTCCAGATCGACTTGCGTAATATTAAGATTTTTCCCTTCATGTAAATACTTAAATTTACAATTCAATTTAATTAAACTCCCATCAATTTTAATAATATGTCCGTCTTTATCTATACCTACATTGCCGCTTTTAAAATCAATTTCATTTAACCATAAAGCTAGGACTAGGACTTGAGTAGCAGCCAAGCCTGTGATGCTATTGTTGAGTATCTTTGTATAATTTTCTGTAGATAAGAAAAATCCTTTAAATTTTGGTATTTCTTTGGACAGAACATAATATTCATTCGTTCCAGTTTCTGTTGATATTGCTCTGCGCGTTTTAGGTTGAGGAGGGTATACTAGGCGATATAATTCTTGAGTAATTGTTTCTAATATCGCTTCAAATCTGTTCTCTCCTAAAGATTTAGTGTACCAAATACTTTTTTCTATTCCATTTTTGCGCTTATATCTTAAATTAACTGCATGTGAAGAATTAGTGCTTTTTTTTAATTTTTTTTGATAAAGAAAATAATTCAAATTTTTTTGAGAATACTTTTTAGGATTATATGGCATATAATAAGTTTTTTATACTTTTTTTAAATTTTAGTTAAACTTTATTAGCAGAACCTTAATTGTCGATGTAATTTCTTTTTTAAATAAAAAAAGCGAATATAATTAATAATTTATATGAAATTAGGCTTGATTTAGATCAATAATTAATCAATAAGTGCGTGCGCAGGCAAATTTTGCTAATTGTGCCAATGCTTGACGATATTTAGAATCAGGAATGATATCTAAATGCAGCAACGCCTGCTGGATATGATGCTCTGCAAGATTGCGCGTATAATCGATAGCCAATGTAGATTCCAGAATGGCTATAATGGCTGTTAAATGTTCTAGATTACCTTGTGCGATGGCATTGCGTATTAACTGCGCTTGCTCTGCATCAGCATGTTGTAAAGCATAGACTAAAGGTAATGTTGGTTTACCTTCGGCTAGGTCGTCACCGAGACTTTTGCCAAGTTGTAGACTGGCTCCGGAATAATCGAGTGCGTCATCAGTTAATTGAAAAGCGATACCTAGGTGGGTCCCATAATGGCCCATCGCTAAAATTTCAGACTCGGAACGTTTTGTTAAAATAGCGGGTTGTTCTGCGGCAATAGAAAAGAGTATGCCTGTTTTACCTTGGATAATCTTCAAGCAATATTCTTCATCAATATTGGTATTGTGACAACTTAGTAATTGTAAAATTTCTGCTTGAGATAGTGTATTGGTGGCATCAGCAAGTGATGTGAGGACACGCGAATTGTTGATTTGACTGATCAATTGAAAGGCGCGTGAATAAAGAAAATCGCCGACTAAAACGCTGGCTGGATTACCCCATAAACTATTCGCTGTTTTTTTTCCGCGACGTAACTCCGATCCATCAATCACATCATCATGCAGTAAGGTAGCTGTATGAATAAGCTCTAGACTGGCGGCTAGTTGAATATGTCCTTCTCCTTGGTAGCCAAATGCTTTAGCGCTGAGCAGAGCAATTAATGGACGTAAACGTTTACCACCACTCTCAATGAGATGCTTCGCCAATTCTGGGATCAGGGGGATTTCAGAATACAGGCAAGTATCGATTAAGGTATCTACTTGGTAAAGCTCATTCTTGACCAAGGCGGTTATGGGCACTAAATCCATAGGTTTGATTAGATAATGATTTATTTAAAGCCGAATGCTAGGCGGCGTAGAAAGACCTGTCAAGCAGCAGGGATTTATTGCATCTTGAAGTGCTCGACCGTATAATAGACCCGCTTTTAAGGGTAGTCCTTGGAGCATCGATTAAGTATACTCGCTCTACCACATTGGTTGGGGAGCTTTAACCGAGAGATATGATATGCGTCATTATGAAATCGTGCTTTTAATCCATCCTGATCAAAGTGATCAGGTTTCTGCTATGGTTCAGCGTTATACGGCTATTGTGAAAAACAGCGGTGGACAGGTTCACCGTCTTGAAGATTGGGGCCGTAGACAGCTTTCCTACCCTATTAATAAGCTTCTTAAAGCACATTATATTCTAATGAATATTGAGTCCGGGAAAGAAGCGATGGCTGAACTCAGTGATAATTTTCGTTTTAACGATGCGGTGTTACGCCAACTTACTATTAAGGTAGATCGAGCCATTACTGAAACATCTCCTTTAGCAAAAGCAAAAGAAATGCAAGGTCAAGAAAATAGACGTGAGTATTTTAGAGAAACAGAAGTGGAAGGAAGATCAGTTTAACTGAAGATCAGTTTAACTTACCTTGTATGCTGCAAGCTTTTTTAATTATTAGAATGAGTAGGTTTTATGAACAATTACCAAAATAGACGCCGCAAGTATTGCCGAATTTCTGCTGAAGGCACAGAAGTCGATTATAAAGATATCCCTCTTTTAAAAAATCATCTGACGGAGACAGCTAAAATAGTTCCTAGTCGTACGACTGGAACTTCAGCATCTGTTCAGCGTAAGATAACGCAGGCGATTAAGCGCGCACGCTTTTTAAGTTTACTTCCTTATTGTGATAAACATCAAAACATGGGTTAATGTTTTGAGGTAAATTAAAGTGATGAAAATGCTGCAGCGTTTTGCAAGCTATGTGATGCGTGGTCGCCGCCAGGCAGTTATCGTAGGGTTATTATTTACTATTTTACCTTTATTTGGTTGGGTTAGTAATGTAATTGTTTCTTTAGTTACTTTACGTAAAGGGGCTAAAGAAGGGGCTATCGTATTATTGTGGATTATTTTACCGGCGGTAGTTGTTGCTAGTATAGGTAATCGTTTAATTATTTTGTACGGAATTATTGGCGGCAGTTTATTTACTTATGTATTAGCTTTAGTGTTACGCCAAACACAGAGCTGGAAAGCAGTCTTAACAGCAAGTCTATTGCTAGGTTTATTAGCAGTGCTATTAGTGCATGCTTGGATACCTACTATCACACAAGTATGGACAAATCAGTTTGATCATTATGCACTATTAGTTAAAGATCAGTTTAATGTATTGGTTGATACCTCACGTTTACAATTTTTTGCTAAGTTTGCTACGGGTTTTCAAGTGGCGTTTATTACCTTGTCGGTGCTTATTAATTTAATACTTGCACGAGGGTTTCAGTCAATGTTATACAACCCGGGTCAATTTCGTCCAGAGTTAAAAACTGTTCGACTTAGCCTATGGGAAGTTTTGATTTTTCTAGTAATAGGACTATTGAGTTTTCTAGGGATAGTCATCGCGCAAGATGCTATCTCTGTGGTGGGATTAATTTTTGTATTGGCAGGGTTGAGTGTTATTCATGCGTTGGCAGATTTAAGAAACGTGGCTAATAAATGGATTTTTTTATTTTATGTATTATTGGTTGTTTTTTTTCCTTATGTAGCGGCTGCGCTGATACTATTTGCAGTTATCGATAGTGTGTTTAATTTACGCTATCGATTAAAAAGAAATACTTAATAAGGCTAGGAGAAAATCTAGCGTAGGAAAAACTTAGAATGGGGATGTAAGCTGAGTTCTAAGATGGTGATAAAATGTTAACAAGTGAATTTTGAGGTTTATTTTTCATGGCAAAAGTAATTTTATTAGAAAATATACATTCTTTAGGTAAAGTAGGAGCTGTAGTTACAGTAAAGGATGGTTTTTATCGAAATCATTTAGATCCTACTGGAAAAGCAGCTCCAGCTACTCCGGAAAATATTGCTATATTTGAAAAAAAACGCGTTGAATTTGAAAAAATTGAACAAGAAAAATTACAAACCGCGGAAACACGTGCAGGCGCTATTAATGATTTAATATTAACTATACCCGTTAAATCAGCAGAAGAAGGTCGTTTATATGGTTCCATTGGTGTGTCTGAATTAGTTCGTGCAGCAGATGCCGTGGGTGTTACTCTTGAAAAGAGTGAGATTCGCTTACCTAATGGTCCTTTACGTCAATTAGGCGAGCATGAAGTATCTATACAATTACACAGTGATGTTACTGCTGTGCTGAAGGTAAATATTGTTGCAGAAGAATAATTATTTATTTTAACAATATTGTTCTGCTGTTGATTATCACTGGCTAATATTACAAGGATGTTGTATTTTGAATGTTAAGTCCTATTATCTGTAGGGATAAATAAGCTAAATAAGCGCTTTAATGATTTTTGTAAAATACAAACTAACAACGAGAATGTTTTTGTTAGTTTATGGTTTAGGCAATTCTTGCTATGCAAAAAATCGATCATCTTAAATTACCTCCACATTCATTTGAAGCCGAACAATCGGTTTTAGGTGGTTTGATGCTGGATAATCAAGCATGGGATAGGGTTGCGGATAAATTAAAAGAAAAAGATTTTTATTTCTTATCACATCGTATCTTATTTCGTACTATCGTTAGTTTTGCCAATCACGCTAAACCTTTTGATGTTGTTACACTCACTGATGCTTTAAAAACCACGAATGAATTAATAGAAATTGGCGGTGATCTTTATTTATTTGAATTAGTGCGTAATACACCAAGTGCCGCCAATATCGTTGCTTATGCCGATATTGTACGCGAACGCTCAGTTTTGCGGCAATTGATCGGTATTGCTTCTGAAATTACTGAAAATGCTTTCATGCCGGAAGGTCGTTCGATTACTGAACTGGTGGATGAAGCTGAACGGAAAGTATTTCAGATTTCTGATCAAGGGGCCCGTGGTAGTGGACCACTTAGAATTAGTGACTTTTTGGCGAAAGCTGTCGATAGAATGGATATCTTGTTTCATTCCGATCAAGTTATTACCGGGCTTTCGACAGCTTATAAAGATCTAGACGAAATGACCTCCGGTTTGCAACCGGCTGATCTGGTGATAGTTGCTGGTCGGCCTTCCATGGGGAAAACGACATTCGCTATGAATATTGCTGAACATGCAGCAATACAAGGTGACAAACCGGTATTGATTTTTAGTATGGAAATGCCAGGTCAAGCCTTAGCGATGCGCATGATGTCGTCATTAGGACGCATTGACCAACATAAAATTCGTACAGGTAAATTAAGTGACGAAGATTGGCCACGAGTTACTTCTGCAGTTAGTATGTTATCTGAAGCAAAAATGTTTATTGACGATACTCCGGCATTAAGTCCTGGAGAAGTACGCGCGCGCGCGCGCAGGGTAGCGAAAGAGCAAGGCACATTAGGTTTAATTGTTATCGATTATATACAATTGATGCAAGTCCCTGGTTCTAAGGAAAATCGCACCACAGAAATATCTGAAATTTCACGTGGATTAAAAGCTTTAGCTAAAGAACTTGATGTTCCTATCATCGCATTGTCTCAATTAAACCGTAGTTTGGAACAACGTGCCGATAAAAGACCCGTTATGTCGGATTTACGGGATTCAGGAGCGATTGAACAAGATGCCGATTTGATTGTTTTTATTTATCGTGACGAAGTTTACAATGAAGGTAGTCCAGATAAAGGTAGTGCAGAAATTATTATTGCAAAACAACGTAATGGCCCCACCGGTAAAGTAAGGCTGACTTTCTTAGGAAAATATACGCGTTTTGAAAATTTTGCTCCACAGCGTTATCATGCTGAGAATTATGCATGAGCAGACCGTTTACTGTAGAACTTGATTTAGCTGCGCTACATCATAATGTTAAACGGGTACGTGATATTGCTGCACAATCTAAAATATTGGCCATGGTTAAGGCAAATGCTTATGGGCATGGTTTAATTTCTATCGCAAAGGCATTAACTGATGTGGAGGGCTTTGGAGTTTCATGTTCAGAAGAAGCCTTGTATTTACGTCAGGCAGGATTAAAACAACGGATAGTTTTGATGGAAGGTTTATTTTCCAAAGATGAAATTCCTTTATTAATAGATTATCGTCTTGACACGGTTATCCATGATCGTAATCAATTAAGTGTATTAACTGAACATCCCTTACCGCATCGCATTAATGTATGGTTGAAAATAAATACCGGAATGAATCGTTTAGGTTTTTCACCAAAAGATTTTACGGCGGTTTTGCAAAAATTAGATCACTGTCCTTGGCTTAATATCATATGTGTTATGACACATTTTTCGAGCGCGGATAAATTAGAAGATATAACGACTCAGTGTCAGATAAAACTATTTGAACAAACCATTAAAAAGTATTCCTTTCCAACTAGCTTAGCGAATTCTGCTGCAATCTTAGCTTATTCTAAAGCCCATGGCGATTGGGTACGCCCAGGATTAATGTTATATGGTGTTTCACCTTTTGCAGATTCTTCAGGCGCACAGCATTCGCTAAAGCCCGTAATGACTCTAAAATCTGAAATTATTTCTATTCATCAATTGGAATCTGGAGATAGAGTAGGGTATGGAGGAACATGGATCGCGCCTAAGCCACTCCGGGTGGGTATAGTGGCAACAGGATATGGAGATGGTTATCCCCATCGCGCTGAAAGTGGTACACCTGTTTTAGTGAATAACAAGCTCAGTGAGTTGATAGGGCAAGTTTCTATGGATATGTTAGTAGTTAATTTATCGAATCAATCTGATGCTAAGATAGGTGACCCGGTTGTGTTATGGGGAACTGGTCTTCCTATCGAGCAAGTAGCAGAAAGTACTTCATCCTTTCGTTTCGAATTACTATGTGGCATTAATCGGGGACAGTTAGTGCGTACGCGCATTGAGGAAATAAATGATGCAAAATAAAATGATTAAATGTTTATTTATTTGGATGTGGATTTTGAATTTGGGTGCTTGTGCGAGCCATCCACTGCAAACACCTCAAACACACATAGAACCACAGGCAGATACTAGTCAGGATATTTTTATTGATCCTTCAATTACTCATTTTATGGGAAATGCTGATCATGCTAAGTTGCAAAATTTAGTGGCAACTGCGCAAGCTAAAGAATTTATTAGTTGGACCAGTGACACGACTGGCACTCGCTTTGCATTTACCAGTAAAGAAATTTTTGTTAACCCCGAAGGACAAGGCTGTAGAGATTATGAAATAAAATTAATTCGTGGTTTCTTTGAGCATCCTTCTTTTAATTACACAGCTTGTCGAAATAATCAGGGAATTTGGCAAGTTATCAGTCATTAATTATACTCTTCGCACTTAAATTTTTGTCTGTGTTGTCGCTCAATTCGCAATCCCCATGTATCTTGCGCATACATTCCGGTTGCTTCATTCTCGCGTCGCCTTAGCAAAAATCCCATTGCTGTGAGTAATTATTTTTCTAGTTTGAATTTTTGTTTATGTTATTGCTAAAAAAGAATAAATATTTTTTATTAAAATTTTTATTTATTATTTTTTATCTAATCTGTGTCCCAATATTGGCTAATGAAAACAATCGATTAATTCAAAGCTCAGAACTATGGGTTGATTTGACACATCCTAAGATTCTTTTTGCAAAAAACGATCAGTTGCGTTTAATTCCTGCATCGGTGACAAAACTTTTTATTGCTGCCAGCGCATTAAGGCATTGGGGTGCTAGGCATACTTTTTCAACGCAAGTTTATATAAGAGGAAACATTAAAGAAGGTGTGTTGAACGGAGATTTAGTTTTTTATGGTTTGGGTGATCCTGAGTTAACTAACGAAAAAATTTGGAGATTGATTAATAATCTACAACAACTGGGTTTAAAAAAAATTAATGGAAACTTAGTCGTTAATACTTCTTATTTTGGAAAAATCATTCTGGATGCTCCGGATCGAATGCAAGCAAAATCGCATAGTAAAGTCGCATATGATGGTTTGCTTTCTTCAATAGGGACTAACTTTGGAAATATATCTGTTTTTATAGCACCCGGACGTCAGGTAGGTGATGCAGCGATAATAAAAATTTTACCTTATGTATTAGATAACATCTTACTTAGAGGGGCCGTGCAAACTACTTTCGGGAAAAAAAATACTATTCAAATCAGTCGCATCACTCAAAATAAACATGAAATTTTAACTATTTCGGGAAAATTGGGAGTGGAAAGTAAGTCGGTAACGATTTATCGCTCAGTAGGGGACCCTAATTTAACCACGGCAAGCTTATTAAGCGCTTTTCTGCAAGAAGCAGGTATCAGTTTGAAAGGGAAAACTCAACTTGAGTCAACACCTTTACTCCAAACAGATAAATTGTTAACACAATTAGAAAGTGATCCGCTCATTCATTCTTTGCAGGATATGTTATTTTATTCGAATAATTATATAGCAGATATGTTGATGATGGATTTATGGCGCGATAATTACACCGTGTTAGTCCCATCAGCAATAAATTTATCTGATGCAACACAATTACTATTTAATAATTATAAACCCATGGCAGAAACACCCTTTAGTATTAAGAACTGCAGTGGTTTACCTATCATCAAAAATGCGAGTGGATTAACACCTTTAAATCGAGTATCGGCAAGGGATCTTGTTATTCTTTTAGATGGAATGTATAAAAATAAACGCGATTTTCCTATCTATTATGGAAGTTTGTTTATGCCAGGACAACAAAAAATTTGGCGCGGGATGATTACTGCTCAGCATCCTTGGATGGAATATTCAAGTTTTAAAACTGGCCATATTAGTGTGCCAAAATCTGTTTATACCATGGCAGGTTATTTCAGCTTGCAAAATGGTGATATAGGTGCATTCGCAGTATTATTCAATGCTCCGCCCGCAATGGATAAAAATGGAAGCTTATTTAAAAAATTTATCCAACATTTAGATCATGAATTCCAAACTCTACGTACTTGACATTGTTGTGTTGCCCACTCCACGCATAATCCTCGTATATTTTATATATATATTTGATCGATAACGTGCACACAGCGTTTGCCAAAAAACCAATTGCTGTGGATTTAATTAGTAAGCATAGTAAATTTGTTTTTCAGTTATCACTGCATTTAAAGGGACATCCCAGTTTTTTTCTGTAAGAGCTGTTAATTTTTGCCATTCATAAGCAAGGCCGAGTAAAACAGGACGAGCAGGCCTCGGCAAATTGAGTAAAAAAGCAAAGCTTCGATCATAAAAACCAGCACCCATTCCTAAACGCTGTCCTTTTTCGGTAAATCCTACCAGAGGAACTAAAACTAAATCAATGTCTTCTGGTGCTATACATGCATTCGATACAGGGGGTTCTGGAATATTAAAGCGATTTTTTTTTAATAAGGTATGCGGTTGATATTCACAGAATATTAATTGTTGCCTTTGTAAAATCGGTAAATAGCAAGTTTGCTTATTTTGCCAAGCTTTATGGATGAGTGCCGATGGATCAATTTCATGTTGAATTGCTTTATAGCTGGCAATTGATCGGCTTTGTAAAAATAGTGGATGTTGGCTAAGTTGTTCGCTAATAATAGCGGAAGTTTTTTTTTGTTCGTTTAAACTAATTTTGGCTCGTTGTTGTTGTAATTTCCTGCGAGTTAATTGATGAGTATCCATAATTTATCATACTACATTAAGAATATCCGACTCAGCTACGTTTCCTGATCCTGGGATGCAGGTGGGATTAAGTTTATCTACTTTAGGCTTCTTACAAGATTGCAAGCTTGCACACCGTAAATAAATCAAGTATCCCTAATTTAATAAAAGTATCGATCGAAAAACTATCGACTGAGTCAGATACTCGACCAGTATAATCTATTTTGAGCCTATGTTTATCTTGAAAATTTAGAAAAATTTATTTTAAACCAAAACTGCAGATGAATAGAAAATAACCTATTTTATCAGATGTTTATGTAAATGTTTTTTTATTTAGATTACCCTGACTGTATTAACCTAACGTAGAATGGTAAAATACGTAAGACTTACTTTCTTCACTGAGTACGCCCATGCAAACCCAGGCTAAATCTCCCGCTTTCGACGATTTTTATCATTTACTTACACAAGCTGAAGTAGCTACTTCTCCAGCTGAAATACATGGAATGTTGTGTGGTTTTGTCTGTGTAGGTCCAAAACTTAACGGTGGTTTTTTGATCGATATTTTATTAAAACGTCTTGGGACAAGGCCGCCCTTTATGTTGGGATCCCAAGGTGCCATCGTTGGTCTGTATGATGTAGCTTGTCGTCAATTGAGTGGCTTGCAAACCTTTCAATTATTACTGCCTGATGAGCAACATGAGTTGGAAGAACGTGCAGAAGCCTTAAGTTTGTGGTGTGAAGGCTTTTTATATGGCTTAGGCTTAGGGGAAAGCTCTATTGAAGATGAGACGCCTGATATTATACACGAAGCTTTGTATTGCATTGCCAAGATTGCCAAACTTGAAATCATCCATTTAGAAGTTACTGAGCTCGATAAACTCGCTTATGACGAGGCAATTGAGTTTATTACACATGCCATTCCCTTGATTTACGAAGAATTGATTCGTTATTCAGTGGAAGGAAGTACAAGTTCTATGTACCTTCATTAGTCTAACTACTGAATTACTTATGTTTAGGCTTTCAGAATTACAACAGCGGCGCCAGCAATTATTGTCCCATTTAAAGAGTGATGAATTAATTGTCTTAATGGCAGCTCCAGAATATCTCCGTAATGGTGATGTATTCTATCCTTATCGTCAAAACAGTGATTTTTACTATTTGACAGGTTTTCCTGAGCCTGACGCGATCGCTTTACTTATACCTGATAGCAAAAAGGGTAAATTTATATTATTTAATCGTGCTGAGGATTCGGCAGCTGCTATTTGGAATGGTGAGTGTATTGGTCAAATAAGGGCTAGAAAAGAATACGGCGCAGACGAAGCTTTTCCTATCAATCAACTTGAGCTTAAGTTAAGTGAATATATTGCTAATACCCGAGTTTGTTATCATCTAGGCGATGTAACCATTAACAATCAAGCTTTAGCGAGAATTAATAAGATAATAACGCCTTTAAAAAAAACACCTGTTGCATACGCTAAAAAATTAGTTGATTGTGTCCATGAAATGCGGTTAAAAAAAAGCCCTACAGAATTAGATTGCTTACGTCAAGCTACACATATTTCTGCTCAGGCTCATCTGCGCGCGATGCGTGCTTGTCAACCTGGTTTGTATGAATATCAGTTAGAAGCTGAATTAATGTATGAATTTTATAGGCAAGGGAGCCAAGCATTAGCTTATCCCAATATTGTCGCGAGTGGGGCGAATAGCTGTATTTTGCACTACACAGATAATCGCGCACAGTTAAAATCGGGTGACTTAGTGTTAATTGATGCGGGATGTGAATATCAAAACTATGCCTCAGATATTACGCGTACTTTTCCAGTCAATGGTCGGTTTAATCCAGAACAAAAGGCCATCTATCATATTGTATTAAAAGCACAGCAAGCTATCATGGCACTGATAAAGCCCGGTATTGCTTGGAACCAATTACAGAAAACCTGTGTGGACTTCGTGACGCAAGGTTTAATGGATTTAGGTTTATTAAAAGGAAATCTAAACGATTTAATTCAGAAAAAGAGTTATCAAAAATTTTACATGCATGGCTGTAGTCATTGGTTAGGCTTAGATGTCCATGATGTTGGGGCTTATAAACTAGAAAAACAATGGCGAAATTTAGAGCCTGACATGGTTTTCACTGTAGAACCAGGTATTTACATTAGGCCGGCAGCGGATATCGATAAAAAATGGTGGAATATTGGTATTCGTATTGAAGACGATGTGCAAGTGACATCTGAAGCTTGTGAAGTGTTGACAGCGCAAACACCTAAAGATCTTGCTGACATTGAAAACTTAATGCGAACATCCTCATGAAGCAAGCTTACGATATTCTCATCGTCGGTGCCGGAATGGTAGGAACTAGTTTGGCATTAGCTTTATCACAGTTACCATTACGGATCGCACTAATCGAACAATCCTCTTTTGAAACACTTGATGCCCCTATACCTATAGAAAGCAAACCTATCGCTTTGAATCTCGCTAGCCTACGCATTTTACAGGCACTCAGTGTATGGCCTGCTTTAGAAGTTTATGCGAATCCAATTAAATCAGTACATATTTCACAACAGGCTTGTTTCGCTCAATCGAGAATTAATGCAAAAGAATTGGGTGTTCCACAATTAGGTGCTGTTATTCCTGCTGCACGTTTGGGGCATGAATTAATCAAGGCCTTATTTCAGGTCATTGCCAATAAGTCTATGCAAGGAACTTTAGATCTTTATAATCCAGCTACCTGTGAATCAATTAACCAACTTGAAGGTGTTTGGCAGGTGTTGATAAGACATCTACAAGAAGAAAAAATTATTTATCCACGTTTAATTATTGCTACAGATGGTACACATTCTACGGTACGTAAATTACTCAATATTGGTTTAAAAACTAGACCTATTTCGGATGCTGCTTTGACAACATTCATCGATATTAGTGGTGATCATCAACACATCGCTTATCAACGATTTACTAAACAAGGAATTATTGCTAGCTTACCTTTACCCGCAAATAAAATAGGTTTAGTTTGGACTGCAGAACAACAAGCCATTGAAGCTTTACAAAATTTAACTGAGTCTGATTTTTTGGAGAATTTACAAGAGCATTTTTCTTATCGTTTTGGCAGGTTATTACACTGCAGTAAACCACAAGTTTATGTTTTAAAAAGTTGTACTTCTGAAATCCAAGCGCAAGCAGGTTTGATTCTACTAGGAAATGCCGCGCATACGTTACTTCCTATTGCCGCTCAAGGTTTAAATTTAGGTTTGCAAGATATGGCTGAATGTGTGGATTTAATTGCAAAAGCCTTGAAACAACATAAAGATCTTGCCGATGCAAGTCTGACTCAAGCATATCTTAAGTCACGTTTGCCCGCACAGCGGCAAATCATCGGTTTTACCGAGCATTTGACACGACTGCAAACCCGATTTGGGCCGTTGACTTTCATTTACAATAATGGTCTATTAGCACTGGATTTACTTTTACCCTGTAAAAGAAATTTATCGCGCCGCTTAATGGGAATTCATGGCCGACTTCCCCGCTTGATTCGCGGTTTAAATTTCTACTCACATCAATGGGATTTTTGTCAAGTGCCGCGCAGTAATCATGGTGCATCCAATAATCATGAGGATTGCGAGTTAAATGGCAACATAGACAAAAATTTAAGTGCGAAGAGTGTACAACAAGAAGAATATTAATATGCCAAAATTTAGATCCATTACTGATAAAAATGCTAAGGTTCTCTATCTGGAAACTAATGCCTTGGGTTCCGCTTTATTGACTACGGCGAAATTAAATAAAGGTACAGCATTTACTGAATCGGAACGCCAACAATTCAGGCTACGCGGCAAATTACCCTATAGTATCGAAAGTTTGCAGCAACAGGAAATGCGTGTTTACCAACAATTTTTAAAAAAAGAAAATAATTTAGAAAAGCACCTTTATCTACGTAATTTGCATAATACCAATGAGGTGTTGTTTTATAAATTGGTTAGTCGACATTTGACTGAAATGTTACCTATTTTGTATACACCTACTGTTGGAAAAGCGGTAGAACAATTTAGTCAGGAATTCCAACAACCACGGGGCCTGTATCTTAGTTATCCAGATAAAGAACATATTGATGAAATCCTGGAAAATCGTTTGAATCCTGAAGTGGACATTATCGTCATGACGGATGGTGAAGGTGTATTGGGTATTGGTGATCAAGGTATTGGTGGAATGGATATTTGTATTGCAAAATTGATGGTTTATGTTTTGTGTGCCGGTGTTAATCCGAATCGCTTATTACCGATACAAGTCGATGTTGGAACGAACAATGAACAGTTGTTGAATGATCCGATGTATTTAGGCTGGCGTCATCCACGCTTAGCCGAACAAAAATATGATGACATGATAGAAACGGTTGTTTCTGCTATTCGCCGAAAGTTACCTCGTGCCTATTTGCATTGGGAAGATTTTGGCCGAAAAAATGCACGACGTAATTTAGAACGTTATCATAATCAAATGTGTACGTTTAACGATGATATGCAAGGAACGGGTGCTGTAGCTTTAGTCGCGCTCTTGTCAGCTATTCAACGTACCAAAGTTCCTTTAACGGAGCAACGTGTGGTTATTGTTGGTGCTGGTACAGCAGGAACTGGAATAGCGGATCAACTTTGTACGGGGATGATTCGAGAAGGTTTATCTAAAGAAGAAGCATTATCGCGGTTTTATTTGGTGGGCAGACAAGGCTTGATACATGATGCCATGTCAAATCTGACTGCGTTTCAAAAACCTTACGCACAACGTTTAAAGGGTGAATTAGTTACTACATTACAGTTGTATGATGTCGTGCAAAAATTTAAGCCCACTGTTTTAATTGGTTGTTCGGGCCAAGGCGGAATTTTCACTGAAGCGATTGTTAAAACCATGGCGGCTCAGGTGGAATTTCCGATAATTTTTCCTTTATCCAATCCTACAGAAAAATCAGAAGCAACACCGGATGATTTATTGAATTGGACAGAAGGGCATGCACTGATTGCTACAGGTAGTCCTTTTGGTCAAGTCGATTTTAAAGGTGAAAAAATCCCGATTGCACAATGTAACAATGCACTTATTTACCCAGGAATAGGTTTAGGTGTTCTTGTTGCTAAAGCGACACGCTTGAGTGAAGGTATGCTTTGGGAAGCATGCAAGGCGTTATGTAGTTTTGCGAGTAAAACCGCCGATGCTAAAAAAGCATTACTACCAAATTTTGAAGACATTCAGGCTATTAGTCGCTGTATCGCGTTGGCTGTAGCAACACAAGCACGCGAAGAAGGATTAGCCGAAGTTAAAAAGTCTATTGATTTAGCTGAGGAAATCGATCGCCAGTTTTGGTATCCGGAATATGTTAACTTTCATTATTCAACGTCAATATGACTTTATCAGAAGAAATCTGCACGGATTATGATGTCGTTATTGTTGGCGCAGGGATCATTGGCTTAGTTTTGGCTTGTTATTTGCAGGATCAGGGTTTAAGAATCGCCATAATAAATAAGGGAACCTCTAATACTATTTCGAATCTTACAACCCAGCTACGTTTTATCGCGCTTACATTGGCTTCACAACTTTCTTTGCAGGAATTAAATGTTTGGCGGCGCCTTAACCAACAACAGTGTGCGCCATTTCGTAGTATGCAAGTATGGGAATCTGGGCAAACCGCGCAGCTTTTTTTTGATAGTGCGGATATAGGTGAAGTTTGTTTAGGTTATATCGTCAATAATTTCGATTTAGAACAAGCTTTATACGCACAAACAAAAACCGATAATGAATTGACTTGGTTTGTGTCCGATGCTTTAGTCGATATGCAGGTGGAAGAACAGCAAGTATTAGTAACACTAGCGTCTGGGACTGAAATAAGTACCTGTTTGTTAGTCGGTGCCGATGGAGAACAATCTAAAGTTCGCCAATTGGCAGATTTACACATTAAAGCGACTGATTATGCGCAACGCGCACTGATTGCGACAGTACAAACTGAAAGCGCGCACGATGAGACTGCAAGACAGATTTTTTTAGCGAATGGCCCTTTAGCTTTTTTGCCTTTGGAGGATGCCTATCATTGCTCCATTGTTTGGTCGAATTCACCCGAAGAGGTACGACGTTTAGAAACAATGGATGACGCAGCTTTCTGTGAAGAATTAACACGGGTTTTCGAGCAACGTTTAGGTCAAGTGATATCGACCAGTCCACGTTTAAGTTATCCCTTAAAAACCCAAGAGGCGGAGCACTATGTTAAATCGGGTGTTGCATTAATTGGAGACGCAGCCCACACCCTACATCCCTTAGCTGGCCAAGGTGCTAACTTGGGTATGGCTGATGCACAATGCTTAGCAAAAGTGATCTTAGAAGCAAATAAAAAACACCGATCGATAGGCGCATACCATACTTTGCGTCGTTATGAACGAGAACGTCGTTTTCATAATCGTGTCATGATGGGAGGTGTGGATGGAATTAAATATCTATTTGCGGCCCGCAATCCGATCATGCAGAAAACGCGTCAGTTTGGATTGGGTGTTATTAATAATGTAGCTTGTTTGAAAAATGTTATCGCTCGTTATGCGCTAGGTAATCCTAACACTTAAGCGTAAGGCATGGGTCTTATATACGGTTCAGTTGCTAAATTGGATGTTTCCCGAGAAAGCATGTTAAAAACTTCGTTAATAGCGGTTAAATTTTTTCGTAAGCTTTGAAGATTGATTTCTGGAGCAGGGTGAGAAAAAAATGTTCTTTTAGGGATATAAGAACTAGGATTAATTAAGATCTTAATCTCAGCAAACTCTTCGATAATCCTTTTTACGCGAATGCTTAAGGGGGAGTTTTCACAAGTAGAAGCATTAAACTCGCTAAGTGCTTTCCTGCTTGAGTCTATAAATTCGTTGATACGTAAACTTTGTAGTTCTTTTAGAATATCAGAATTCGTGTGAGATTCTTTTTTAAATATAGGGTCAATTATTTGCTCGATTTTCTCCTTAAGTAAGGAAGCAATGTCTATAATAATGACTAATTTTTGATCAATTGAAACATTTTTCATAAATTATTTGAAGATTAAATGCCAAGAAATATCAATAAAGTATAGATCTTTAATATTAAGAGAGACTTAAAAGGAGGCAAAATGGCTAAAAATGCTAAAAATTTTGCATTTATCATTCTAGATCGAGATGGTGTGATTAATTTTGAATCCAAGGAGTATATCAAGACACCTGAGGAATGGTTACCTATTCCTGGTAGTTTACAGGCCATCGGTTTACTCACCAAGGCGGGCTATACCATCGCCGTGGCGACTAATCAATCGGGTGTCGGTCGTGGCTTTTATACTGAGGCCGATTTAGCGCTTATCCATCAAAAAATGCTGGATAGTATAAAAGTAAAAGGGGGTAAGGTAGATAAGGTGTTTTATTGCCCCCATCTCCCTGACGATCATTGTAGCTGCCGTAAGCCAGGCATCGGTTTATTCGAACAAATTGCTGACTATTATCAATTGGATTTAAGAGGCATTATAGCTATTGGCGATTCTCTACGTGATATCAAAGCAGCACTGCAAGTGGGTTGCGAGCCTATCTTGGTATTAACGGGCAATGGTGAACAAACTCTGCTAAATAACCGCGAATTAGTCGATGAGATTCCAATTTTTCCTGATTTGTTAAGCGCCGTGCAGAAATTATTACAGGAAGAGCCGCATGTCTAAACCAAAACGCATTTATACCTGTCAGTCCTGTGGTGGACAGTTTTTACAATGGTCTGGCCAATGTGGTGAGTGTCAGGCTTGGAATAGTTTAGTAGAAGAAAGTACATCGCATGTGCTTCCACGGATGAATGGTTATGCAGCCGCCGATGCAAAAATAACCGATTTAAATAGCATACGATTTAGTGAAATAGAGCGATTTTCTTCAAGGATTAAAGAATTGGATAGGGTCCTAGGCGGAGGGATAGTCCCAGGTTCGGTAATATTAATGGGTGGTGATCCAGGTATTGGAAAGTCTACCTTATTGTTACAAAGTCTTTGTCAATTGAGTGATCATCATTCTGTGCTTTACATTACGGGTGAAGAATCACTTCAGCAAGTGGCTTTACGTGCGCAACGTTTAGAATTGCCACAAAAGAAAATTCGTCTGCTGACTGAAACTCGAGTTGAAAGTATTTTAACACATGCCTTGCAAGAGAAACCGCAAGTTCTAGTCATTGATTCGATACAAACCATGCATACCGATTTAATTCAATCTGCTCCGGGTGCAGTAGGCCAAGTGCGAGAAAGTGCTATGCAATTGACCCGCTTGGCTAAGCAAACAGGAATTGCTTTGTTTTTAGTGGGACATGTGACTAAGGATGGTACACTCGCAGGCCCCAGAGTTTTAGAGCATATGGTGGATACCGTTTTGTATTTTGAAGGCGAAGCGGATAGTCGACATCGATTGATACGATCGGTTAAAAATCGTTTTGGTGCGGTAAATGAATTAGGCGTTTTTGCTATGACCGAGAAAGGTTTGCGTGAAGTTAGCAATCCATCGGCGATGTTATTGTCGCGATCCGGATTAGCCGTTTCAGGTAGTTTAGTCACAGCAACTTGGCAGGGTAGTCGTCCTTTATTAGTCGAAGTACAAGCTTTAGTGGATAACAGTCACTTAGGCAATCCCCGCCGAGTAACTGTTGGTTTAGAAAGTAATCGTTTAGCCATGTTATTAGCAGTATTGCATCGACATGCCGGTATTATGACTTATGATCAGGATGTTTTTATTAATGTGGTGGGTGGTGTGCGTTTATTAGAAACCAGCGCAGATTTGCCGGTTTTATTAGCTGTGCTATCGAGTTTACGCGATAAACCCTTTCCAGAAGATTGTTTAGTATTTGGCGAGGTCGGTTTATCCGGTGAAATCCGTCCGGTGCCGAATGGTCAAGAGCGTTTACGCGATGCCGCTAAACATGGTTTTAAATCAGCAATTATTCCTAAAGCTAACATGAGTAAGCAAGCAATTAATGGTATGACGGTTTTTCCGGTGGCACAATTAACAGAAGCTCTGGATATAGCTCGGCAGATTACTAATCTAGAAAAATCGCTTAATTAAAGTTCTTTATTTTTCATTGGAATTAGTATTCGTTAAAAATTCGGAGATTACTTTGGCTATGCGCATTGCTGCCTTCCCATCTCCATAAGGTGAACCCGCTTCGCTCATCTTTTGATAATGATTTTTATCGCGCAACAATTTTTCAGCTTGATTAACAATAGTATCTATATCAGTGCCCACTAATAAAGCAGCTCCACAGGCTACACCTTCCGATCTTTCTGTTTCTTCTCTTAACACTAATAGAGGTTTATGTAAGGCAGGCGCTTCTTCTTGTAATCCACCCGAATCGGTTAGGACAAAATAACTCTCGTTTAAGAGAGTAACGAGTTCCATATATTCGAAGGGTTCACATAGAATTATATTTTTAATAGGGTTAAGTTCTTTTAAAATAAGTGTTTTGATATTAGGATTAGGGTGGATAGGTAAGATTATTTCGATAGTTGGATTTCTTTCCGCTAGTTTTTTTAATGCTTGGCAAATATTAAAGAGTGGTTTCCCAAAATTTTCACGACGGTGACAGGTTACTAATATAATTTTTTTGTCATTTGTTGCTGAAGTTTTTATCTTTTTTATAGAATGATATAAAGTATCGATAATCGTGTTGCCTGTCACATAAACATGCTGGGTAATATTTGAATTTGCTAAATTATTGGCACTGACTTGGGTTGGGCAAAAATGTAAAGCAGATATTGATGAGATGGTTCTACGGTTAAATTCTTCGGGAAAAGGCTTATAAATAGTTGAGGTTCGTAGTCCTGCCTCGATATGAGCAAAAGGAATTTTTTTGTAAAATGCGCAGAGGGCGCTAATTAAAGTGGTGGTTGTATCACCCTGAGCAATGAGTAAATCACAATGATTTTCGGCAAAAAATTTGTCAAAATGCAAAAATAAATTAGCGCTCAATTGATTAAGACTTTGGTTAGGGGCCATGACATCAAAATTCGCATCAATTTTGATATCCATAGATTTAAGTATAGGTATAAGTAATTCACGGTGTTGTGAAGTAATCACTGTTTTTACAGTAAATCGATTTATTTTTTGCAAACTTTCGATAACCGGAATCATTTTCAAGGCTTCTGGTCGCGTGCCTATGACACAAACAATATTAAATTTTTGCATAAAAATTTGTAGTTTACTTATTAAGTAATTTTAAGTGAGTTAATAATTCTTCAGCTTGTTTCTCTCGGCTGAAATTTTTTGCAAAATTTAAAGATTTATGCGCTTGATCTGACATTTGTAGTTCATCATCCGCTAAACTCAGAATTAATTTCTCTAAACTAGCTTTATCACCACCCATAACAGACCATCCCATGCCTGACTTTGATAAAAATCTTCGTGCTTCACCGTCTGGACCATAAAATAATACCGGAATTCCCATAGCCATTGCTTCGATTATTTTTGAGGGTAAAACCATTTTATTGGTTTCAATTAGTGCTAACGGGATAATTGCTAAATTAATCAGAGACCAATATTCTGGAATAACTTTTCCGGGGAATGGGCCATCTATTGTGACATTATTGATGTTATTTAGAATAAGATATTGAACCAATTCGTTGCGCTTAGGGCCATCGCCAATCATGAGGAAATGTATCTGATTATAGTTTTTTTTGGTTAATGATTCTGCTATTGCAATAATATCTTCATGATTATGTGAAATACCAAAAGTGCCAATATAACCCACCACAAATTTTCCAGACAAATGATAATTCGCCAGTAATGATGGATTTTTCTTTCTAGGATAGAATTCTTTACTCGCACCGGATATAGAAGTAATAATTTTGCGATCTGGAATACCTAATTTATTTAGATAATATCTATAATAGTCCGATAAAATAATAATAGAATTAGCTTTATGGTACATCCAAAGTTCAATTTTCTTAATAAATTTATAGATCCCATTTTTTTTTATGAAACCGCTTGCAGCAACTGCATCC
>Ga0075369_10000097_pt1 | contig 23540 bp, 22 predicted proteins | sample EndMethybrTD3034_FD_71400 | JGI IMG/M metagenome (GOLD analysis project Ga0075369, IMG submission 71400) | Populus endosphere microbial communities from Tennessee, USA - Endosphere MetaG P. TD hybrid TD303-4 | ecosystem: Host-associated > Plants > Roots > Endosphere | place: USA: Tennessee...
ATCTGGGCGGCACCGGTGATCATGTTCTTGATGTAGTCAGCGTGACCGGGGGCGTCGACGTGCGCGTAGTGACGCTTCTCGGTCTGGTACTCCACGTGGGAGATGTTGATGGTGATACCACGCTGACGCTCCTCAGGCGCATTGTCGATCTGGTCGAATGCGCGCGACTCGTTCAGCGTCGGGTACTTGTCATGCAGAACCTTGGTGATAGCCGCGGTCAGCGTGGTCTTGCCGTGGTCAACGTGACCGATGGTCCCGATGTTGACGTGCGGCTTCGTCCGCTCGAACTTCGCCTTCGCCACTTGTGTGTCCTCCTGGACTTGTTGGTGCTTTGTCTTAAAGCAGGTTGTTCTGTTGAGTTGTGGTTACGCCAAGCCGGCGAGCCAGAGGATTACTGACCCGTCGCCTTCGCGATGATCTCCTTCGACACGTTCGCCGGAACCTCGGCGTACGAGTCGAACACCATGGAGTAGTTCGCCCGGCCCTGGGTCTTCGACCGGAGGTCGCCGACGTAGCCGAACATCTCCGAAAGCGGCACATGCGCCTTGACGACGCGGGCACCGCTCCGCTCCTCCATGGCCTGGATCTGGCCACGGCGGGAGTTCAGGTCGCCAATCACATCACCCATGTAGTCCTCGGGCGTGGTGACCTCGACGGCCATGATCGGCTCCAGGATCACCGGCTGCGCCTGTCCGGCCGCCTTCTTCAGCACCTGAGAACCGGCGATCTTGAATGCCATTTCCGACGAGTCGACCTCGTGGTAAGCACCGTCGAGCAGCGTCACCTTCAGATTCACGAGTGGATAGCCGGCCAGCACGCCGTACTGCATGGCGTCCTGCGCACCGGCGTCCACCGACGGGATGTACTCGCGCGGGATGCGGCCGCCGGTGACCTTGTTCTCGAACTCGTAGGTCGCCCCGTCCTCGCCGGCGAACGGCTCGATGTCGATGAGCACCTTCGCGAACTGGCCCGAGCCACCCGTCTGCTTCTTGTGGGTGAACTCGACCTTCTCGACCTTGCGGCGGATGGTCTCTTTGTAGGCGACCTGTGGCTTGCCGACGTTTGCCTCGACCTTGAACTCGCGGCGCATGCGGTCGACCAGGATGTCGAGGTGGAGCTCGCCCATCCCGCCGATCACGGTCTGGCCGGTTTCCTGATCCAGGTGCACCTTGAAGGTCGGATCCTCTTCGGCGAGCTTCTGGATCGACAGCGACAGCTTCTCCTGGTCGCTCTTCGTCTTGGGCTCGATGGCCACCTCGATAACCGGGTCGGGGAAGGTCATCGACTCCAGCACGACCTGGTTGTTCGGGTCGCTCAGGGTGTCACCGGTGGTGGTGTCCTTGAGCCCGATCACCGCGTAGATATGACCCGCGGACGCCGTGTCGACCGGGTTCTCCTTGTTGGAGTGCATCTGGAACAGCTTGCCCAGCCGCTCCTTCTTACCCTTGGTGGCGTTGATGACCTGCGCACCGGAGTCCACTTTGCCCGAGTACACCCGGATATAGGTCAGCTTGCCGAAGAACGGATGCGTGGCGACCTTGAACGCCAGCGCCGAGAACGGCTCGGCGGTCGACGGCTTGCGGACGATCTCCTGGTCCTCCTTGCCCGGCGCATGGCCGACGGCAGCCGGCACGTCCAACGGGGACGGCAGGTAGTCGATGACGGCATCGAGCATGGGCTGGACGCCCTTGTTCTTGAACGCGCTACCGCACAGCACCAGGTAGGCCTGTGAGTTGATCGTCAGTTTGCGCAGCGCGCCCTTGATCTCTTCGACGGACAGTTCCTCGCCACCGAAATACTTCTCCAGCAGCGCCTCGTCGGTCTCTGCGACGGCCTCGAGCAGCTTGGTGCGGTACTCGTCGGCCTTTTGCTGTAGATCGTCGGGAAGGCTCGACAACTCCAAGACGTCGTACTTTTCCCCGAGCTTGGTCTCGCCGCGCCAAACCTTGGCCTTCATCTCGACCAGGTCGACGACGCCCTCGAACCCGCCCTCGGAGCCGATCGGCAACTGGATCGGAATGACGTTGGCGCCGAGGCGGTCCTCCATCGTCTTGACCGAGAAGTAGAAGTCGGCGCCGATCTTGTCCATCTTGTTGACGAAGCAGATGCGCGGCACGTCGTACTTGTCGGCCTGGCGCCAGACCTGCTCGGACTGCGGCTCCACGCCCTCCTTGCCGTCGAACACGGCCACGGCACCGTCGAGCACCCGAAGACTGCGCTCCACCTCGACGGTGAAGTCGACGTGCCCCGGGGTGTCGATGATGTTGATCTGGTTGCCGTTCCAGAAGCAGGTGGTGGCAGCGGAGGTGATGGTGATCCCCCGCTCCTGCTCCTGCTCCATCCAGTCCATGGTGGCGGCACCGTCGTGCACCTCACCGATCTTGTAGCTGATACCGGTGTAGTAGAGGATGCGCTCGGTAGTGGTCGTCTTGCCGGCATCGATGTGCGCCATGATGCCGATGTTGCGGACCTTGTTCAGGTCGGTCAGCACGTCCTGTGCCACGGCTGTCTTCCCACTCTTTCGCTTGCTAGTTAGGTGTATTCGTTACGCCCGGCCACCGCATTGATGCCGCCCGGCGGGAAATCACCAGCGGTAGTGCGCGAAGGCCCGGTTCGCCTCGGCCATCTTGTGGGTGTCCTCACGTCGCTTGACGGAGGCGCCCAGGCCGTTGCTGGCATCGAGGATCTCGTTGGCCAGGCGCTCGACCATCGTCTTCTCCCGGCGCTGCCGCGAGAAGCCGACGAGCCAGCGAAGCGCCAGCGTGGTGGACCTTTCGGGCCGAACCTCGACGGGGACCTGGTAGGTGGCGCCACCGACGCGGCGGCTGCGGACCTCCAGGGCGGGCTTGACGTTGTCCAGCGCCCGCTTGAGAGTGACGACGGGATCGGTACCGGTCTTGTCGCGGGCCTGCTCGAGCGCACCATAAACAATGCGCTCGGCCAGGGATTTCTTCCCCTGCAGAAGTACTTTGTTTACCAGCTGGGTGACCAGCTGGGACCCGTAGACCGGGTCGTTCACCAACGGACGCTTGGGCGCCGGCCCCTTGCGCGGCATCAGCTCTTCTCCTTCTTCGCGCCATAGCGGCTGCGCGCTTGCTTGCGGTTCTTCACACCCTGGGTGTCGAGCGAGCCGCGGATGATCTTGTAGCGCACACCGGGCAGGTCCTTCACACGACCACCGCGCACCAGCACCATCGAGTGCTCCTGCAGGTTGTGTCCCTCACCCGGGATGTAGGCGGTGACCTCAACCTGGCTGGTCAGCTTGACGCGGGCGACCTTGCGAAGCGCCGAGTTCGGCTTCTTCGGGGTGGTGGTGTACACGCGGGTGCACACGCCGCGACGCTGGGGGCTGCCCTTGAGGGCCGCGGTCTTCACCTTGGCGATCTTGTCGCGGCGACCCTTACGGACCAGCTGCTGGATGGTTGGCATTTACCGGCTTCCTGTGTTGCTTCTTTGTTCGTTGGCGGCTAATAGGTCTGCTGTAGTGCGGTTATACCCCGGCCGCTTACCCCGCGATCGGGCGTGTCGCATGGGCCCGCACCGGTGGGTTTCCGATACGCGATAGACATGCGAATTGGCCCGGCGTGCGGGCATGCTTACATAACGACTGCCGCATGCGCCTCATCGGCCAGGCACGAGCTACCACGATACCAGGGCGGCCCGCGCCACTCCAAAACCCGCCGAGGTCGCCTGAGGGCGCACCATCATCGCAGGTCAGCGGCACTCTTCAGCGCGAGCGCCAGCCATTGTTCATCGCCGATCCATGCCGGACGCCAGCCGCAGCACAATATCGGTGAACACCGCATCGGTGTCGACACGACCCATCACCCCGGTCGTCTCCAGCAGCACGAATCCGTGCAGTGTCGACCAGAACTCCAGCGCCGCGTTGAAGGTGTCCTCGCCGTCCAGGCCGTACGACGGGAGCCCTCCGTGTGCTGCTCCGGCCGAACGGCGATGTGCGGCGCCCTTCGCCTCGTCGTTGCCGACCCACCCGGTCAGCGGGGAAACTCCAACCGCTCGGCGCGGAGCGGTCAGTTCACGCGATCCTGACTGAGCGCGGCGAGTTGCTCCACGACGGTGCACAGATCCGGCAGCATCGCCGGGTTCATGGTCTGGATGGACCAGGTGATCACGTCGCCGCCCTTGGCCACATAGATACTGCACGCGTTGCCGTCGAAGGCCTTGAATCCCTTGTTTCCATCGATGGACAGTTCTGTCAGCGTGCGACCGGCCTGCTGTTCGAGTGTCCGCTCGGTATCCATGTCGCTGCCGCGGTACCACCAGGTGGAGATCCCCATCCCGGCGCCGACGGTGCCGAACACCGTGTTCTCCTGCCAGAAACAGCCCGCGTCGTTGACCAACACCTTGGTGAACATCACCGACCCGACGGCCTTGTTCACGTCGGCGTCGGTCACCCCGTTGCAGTCGGCACTGTGGAAGCCCTCGGCCGAGGGCTCGGGTGCGGCGGGTGCACTCCTGGAATCGGGCGCGGCACATCCCGTCATCAGGGCCATGACCGCCAGACCCGCGATCAGCGCGGGCCGGGGTGCGCCGGCGGAACTGCTTGCCACCGTCACATGTCCGACGACAACGTGGCCGACAACAGCTTCTCCGCATCCGGGCACGCGTCACCGGCGTTCTGTCCGCGGAACTGCACCCACCAGGTCAACACACCCTGGCCGGCCATCGCGGTCGCCGCGCAGGACGCCCCCGTCGGTGCGCGCCGCGCCAGGAACGCCTGGTGCCGTTCGACGACGGTGTCGGTGATCTGCGCCCCCCGCTCCTGCGCGACCGCGCGCTCGCGGTCAAGGCTGCCGGACTCGAACCACGAGAACGTCACATCAAGCACCGTGGACTGTCGGGACACGACGTACTGACACACCGCACCGCTGTACGGGCGGACGATGTTCTCGGCCCCGAGGGCCTCCTGGATGGTCTCGTCGAGCAGCAGTCCACAACGGTTGTCGACGTAGCCGTAGCTGCGGTCCGGGTCCGGGACGTCGGGCACCGCGCGCTCCGCAGACCCACTGACGGTATGCGAGCACCCAGCGGCGGTCGTCGCCGCTACGACCGCCAGAACACCGAGCACCGTGCCACTCCAACGCATCGCTCAACACGCTACTCAGCGCGCGATTCAAATTCGACTCGATGATGACGTCCGATCAGGGAGCGAGATGCATGAGCTGCTCGGCGCGGAAACCGATGAACTCGGCGTGAGGCGGCACCGGTGATTCCGAAGATCTCGCCGTTGACGCGGCACCGCTTGCCCTCGATGTAGGTGATAGCGGTTTCGCCGCCGCACGGCACCAGATGCGATGTCAGCACGCCGCCATAGAGTGCGGCCCGCCGAACGCCGTGTCTCCGGTCGTGGTGTCGCCGTCGGTTTAGACCGAGATCAGTTCGTCGGCGCAGGCGGTATCGGTGTCGGTGGGCATGGGCTCGCCGGGCTTGACCGTCGCGCATGCACCTTTACCAGGGTGTTGTCCCAGTCGAACAGTAGTGCCAGCGGCGCACCGTCGGCGACGGTCTGAACCGGCGTCTTGGCACAAGGGTGATGATCGGAGTTGCCACCTCACCAACGGCGCGTCGCCTACGGCCGTGACACGCGGTCTGCCGCAATCTCGGTGTGTTCGACGGGCGGACTCGTGGTTCCGCGCACCACGAGAGTGGTGTGGACGGTGACCGCGGCGGAGCCGCCGCCACCGTCCACCGAAGCGGTGTCAGTGCCGTCGAGTTCATCGAGGACCAGCCGGGCCGCGATCGCACCTTGTTCGCGTACCGGTTGCCGCACCGTGGTCAGGTCGACGAGTCCCGCATGAGGGTGGTCGTCGATCCCGACGACCGAGACGTCCTGGGGGACTCGCAACCCGTGCCGGCGCAGGCTGCCCAGCACACCGAGGGCGAGTTCATCGCTATGCGCATACACCGCGGTGGGCGGGTCGCCGCCGTCGAGGATGTCGTCCATGGCGGTGGCCGCGTTCGTGCCGCCCCAGTTCACGTCGCGAATTAGCTCGTTGCGCAGCGGAACACCGATTTCTGCGAGTGCGTGGACGTATGCCTCGGATCGCCCGGAGCGGGCGGGCCAGCCGGGTTGGTCGGGGTCATGCGCGGCGATCATTGCGATTCTTCGATGACCCAGTTCCACGAGATGATCGACCGCCTGACGGCCGGCCCGGTAGTCGTCGATGCAGACGTAGGGATATTCGACGCTTTGTCCGCCGGCGGCGACGATGCTCACGCCCATCAGGGCGAGACGATCACGTTCGGCCTCGCCGACCGGGAAGGCCACCACGATCACCGCGTCGACCTTGCGCCGAGCGGGCAGGTGGGTGAAGAAGCTCCTGCGGTCGTCGGATCCGCCGACGTGGTAGAGCAGAAGGTCGACGTCTGCCTTCGCGAGTATGTCCTCGACGCCGGCGACCATGGCGCCGAAGAACCACCGGTCGATGTGCGGGACGACCAGGGCGACGCGTCGGGTGCCGCCGCGCGCGAGGCGTACCGCGTCCGGCGACACCACGTAGTCGAGGCGGCGCGCCGTCGCGAGGACCTTTTCGCGCGTCGCCGGAGCGATGCCGTAGGCGTTGTTCAGCGCGCGGGACGCGGTTGTCAGGGATACGCCGGCCGCACGGGCGATGTCGCTGAGACTCAAAGGTGCAGGTCGCTGGGCCACAGCAAGGATAGTAACTTCTGGAGGGTTGCTTTCGGAAGCGCTTCCGATCTACGCTTCGGAAGCGCTTCCGAATTGTGGCGCAGATCTCGAGCGGAGGAATTATGGGCACCGAACACACGTCGAGAGTCCGCCGGGCAGGGTTCGCTGCCGCCGCGTGCGCCATCGTCGTCATCCCGGTCGCCGCCGCCTGCGCGCCCCCGGGGAGTGGTAACGCGAACCTGGTGGCCGAGACGCCTGTGCGGGCCGATACCGATATGGGCGCCGAGCCGGTCGAACTGACCCTCTATGACGGCGCGGGACTGAAGAAGATCGACGACGAGCTGATCGCCGCGTTCACCGAACTCCACCCGAACGTGACGATCACCGCCCGCTACGACCCGGATGACGTTCAGGCGGTGAACGCCCCCAGGGTGATCGCGTCGAGCGATCCGCCCGACATCGCGCGGATCATCGCCCTGCCGGGCGCGGTGGAAAACCAGCAGTTGACCGACCTGGGGCCCTGGGCCGACGCCTATGGGTGGGACCGGTTACCGCCCGGGCAGCTGGCTATGTACCGGGTGGATGCGAACGGGGTCCGCGGCACCGGTCCGCAGTACACGATGGCGAGTGGATTCACCGTCACGGGGGTGTACTACAACAAGGGCCTGGCCGCCTACATCGGAATGACCCGTCCGCCCGCCTCGCTCGATGAGTTCGAACACGCCATGGCGACGGCGAAGCGGAGCGGAATCGTCCCGCTGATGGCCGGCAACAAGAGTGGGCAGGTGACGTTCTCGGTCCAGATGATGCTCAATGCGATGCTGGGTCGCGATGCCGTCAACGACTGGGTGTTCAATGTCCCCGGCGCCACGTTGGAGACCCCGGATGGGGTCGATGCGGTACGTGTCGTAGCGGACTGGGCAGCCGACGGGTACTTCCCCAAGGACTCCAACGGCACCGACTCCACCTCCGCCGCAGGCAGATTCGCCGCGGGTGAGGCACTGTTCTACGCGTCCGGAAACTGGGACGCCGCGACGCTGCAGGCGAAAATGGGCGACAACGTCGGATTCTTCCTGCCACCGGTTCCCGACGGTGACGGACCGGTCGCCATGTCGGACCCGGTGTCCAACTTCGCCATTCCCGCCGGCTCTGACGAAAAGAACGCGGCGGCTGCGTTTCTGGACTTCCTGCGCAGCGACAAGGGCCGTCAGGTCGCCGTCGACGCCGGCTTCGCGCCCGGCGGAACCGGCCCGGCCCCGGTGATCGAGCCGGCGACGCTCGGCGCCGAGATCCAGTCGGCGTTCGCGAACTTGGTCGCTGCAGACGGCCAGGTGCAGTTCGTCCAGAACGCCACGAATGGAATGTCGGGCACCTGGCTGCCGCAGGTCCAGATGCTCGTCGCCGGCAAGACCACCCCGGCTGACCTGATGACCGCGGTGCAGTCCGCCTACGAACAGGACTTGGCACGATGACGACAATGGCAATCTCGAACGGGTCGGCGCACTCCGCCCCATCGCCGGTCCCGGGCAACCGCAGCGCCCGCCGCCGCGCCCACATCCGCCAGGCGGTGGCCGGATGGCTGTTCGTCGCACCCGCCGCGCTGATGTACGCCGCCTTCGTGCTGCGGCCGCTGCTGACCACGATCTGGTACTCGTTCTACAACTGGGACGGGATCTCGGTGGGAACCTGGGTCGGGCTGGACAACTACCGGTTCGTGCTGACCGACCCGCAGCTGTTGTCGTCGATCGGGCACGCGTTCTTCCTGATCATCTTTTTCACCGCGCTCCCGGTGATCGGTGGCCTGCTCGTCGCGGCGTTGCTGCAGGAGATCAAGATCCGCGGTCTGGGCACCGCGACCCGGACTCTGCTGTTCCTGCCGCAGATCATTCCCGGCGCGGCCGCTGCGGTCGCCTGGGTGTGGATGTACTCGACCAACGGCACGGTCAACCAGCTCCTGTCGGCGATCGGGCTGGAGTCGCTCACCCGGGCGTGGCTCGGCGACTTCGACTGGGCGCTGGTCGCGGTCGGAATCATCGGCAGCTGGCTAGGACTGGGATTCTGCACGATCCTGTTGATCGCCGGCATCGGCAAGATCGACCCCGAGGTCTACGAGGCCGCCCGCCTCGACGGCGCCACCTTCTTCGCGACCTTCCGTTACGTGACCGTGCCCGGGCTGCGCGCCGAGATCGGCGTCTGCGTCACCGTGACGATCATCGCCGCGCTCGCCAGTTTCGACGTCGTGTTCATGTCCACCCAGGGTGGTCCGGGGTACGCCACGACCGTACCGGGCGTGCAGATCTACCAACTGGGTTTCACCGAATCCCGGGTCGGTCTGGCCAGTGCGCTGGCCGTCGTCCTCACCACGCTGATCCTGGTTGTCGTGCTGCCAATCCAACGCGTCTTCAGAGAGAAGTGATCATGAAAACCTCTGCCCGTGAACGGATTCCCGGCCTGATACTCCTGATCGGCACGATGCTCTTCTCCATCCTGCCGCTGCTGTCCATGCTCTCGGCCGCCCTGCAGCCCCAGGGCAGCGTCCCGCTCGGCCTGTCCTGGCCGTCGGATCCACAGTGGCACAACTTCGTCGACGCCTGGAAGGTCGCCGACGTCACCCCGTTGCTGGTGTCGAGCATCATCCTGGTCGCCGGTGTCGTGCCGGTCGCCGCACTGATCGCCGCGATGGCCGGTTACGGTCTCGGGCAATTGCGGGTGCCTGGCGGCACGGTCGTGTTCCTGCTGCTGCTGCTCGGCCTGACCCTGCCCCGCGAGGCCACCATCGTCCCGCTCTACTACCAGCTTCGCGACTTCGGGCTGCTCAACACGCGCCTCGGGCTGATCCTGGTCCTGATCGGCAGTTTCCTGCCGTTCGCGGTGTTCTGGATGCGCGCGCACTTCCTGTCCATACCGCGCGAACTCAACGAGGCCTCGGCCCTCGACGGCGCCGGTCCCTGGCAGGCGTTCCGCCACATCCAGATCCCGCTCGCGATCCCCGCGCTCGCGTCGCTGTGCCTGCTGCTGTTCCTGTGGACCTGGAACACCTTCCTGCAGGCCATCGTGCTCATCGACGATCCCACCAAGCGCACCATGGCCGGAGCGCTGCAGAATTTCGTCGGCCAGTACTCCACCGACGTCGTGCTGCTCAACGCGGGATCCCTGCTGATCATGGCCCCGACCATCGTCGTGTTCCTCATCTTCCAGCGCCACTTCGTCAAGGCGATGATCTCCGGCGCGGTGAAAGGCTGACCATGAGCACACATCTCACGCACCGGACCGCACTTGACGATCGCGATCACGATTCCTCGCTGTGGTGGCGCGATGCCGTGGTCTATCAGGTGTACCTGCGTAGCTTCGCCGACGTGAACGGTGACGGCGAGGGCGACCTGCCAGGTCTGCGGTCACGGCTGCCGTATCTGGCCGACCTCGGCGTGGACGCGATCTGGATCACCCCCTGGTATCCCTCCCCGATGGCCGACGGCGGCTACGACGTCGCCGACTACCGCGACATCGACCCGCGGTTCGGCGACCTCTGCGACGCCGATGCGCTGCTGGCCGACGCCCACGCGCTCGGTCTGCGCGTGATCATCGACATGGTCGCCAACCACACGTCCGCACTGCACCCCTGGTTTCGCACCGCGCTACACAGTGCCCCCGGATCGCGGGAACGCGAGCGCTATTTCTTCCGCGACGGGCGCGGCGAATCCGGTGAGCTGCCGCCCAACGACTGGATCAGCGCATTCGGCGGGCCGGCGTGGACGCGCATCGTCGAGCCGAACGGGCAACCGGGCCAATGGTTCCTGCACTTGTTCGCACCCGAGCAGCCAGACCTCAACTGGCGCAACCCCGAGGTCCGTGCCGAGTTCGACGACATCCTGCGGTTCTGGTTCGACCGCGGCATCGACGGGATCCGCGTCGACGCCGTCTCGGCGATGGCCAAGGTCGAGGGGCTGCCCGACGCGGGCCACGCTCCCGGCGCCCGGTTCGAGTCGAGCACGTGGGTCGACAACCCGCACTGGGACGTCGACGACGTGCACGACATCCTGCGCGACTGGCGAAGGATCGCCGATTCGTACGGACCCGACCGCATGTTCGTCGCCGAGGCGATCGTCAACGGCCCCCAACGCCTGGCCCGCTACGTGCGTCCGGACGAGCTGCACACCGCGTTCAACTTCGACTATCCCCGCGCGGGATGGGACGCCGGGCGACTGCGGGCGGCGATCGACTCGACGAGATCCGCGTTCGGTGCGGTCGGCGCACCGTCGAGCTGGGTGCTGTCCAGCCACGACGAGACCCGCCATGTCACCCGGTTCGGCCGCGCCACCACCAGCACACTGACGATGGTCTTCGACGCGGCGGTGCCCAGCGATCTGGAGGTCGGCACCCGCAGGGCGCGTGCCGCCGCGCTGCTCATGCTCGCCCTGCCGGGCAATGCCTACATCTACCAGGGCGACGAACTTGGCCTGCCCGAGGTCATCGACCTGCCCGAGGAGGTGCTCCAGGACCCCACCTGGGAACGCTCCGGCCGCACTGTGCGGGGCCGCGACGGCTGCCGGGTCCCCCTCCCCTGGAGCGGACCGCGGCCGCCGTTCGGGTTCAGTCCCGACGGCACCGAGCCGTGGCTGCCGCAGCCCCACGATTGGTCGGCACGTAGTGTGGCCGCCCAATCCGACGACCCGACATCGATGCTTACGCTGTACCGCGCCGCGCTGCGGCTGCGCCGAAACCTGCCGGAACTTCGGCACGACGAGTTCCGGTGGCTGCCCTCAACGGCAAACGTGCTCAGTTTCCAGCGCGGTTCGGCGCTGCGGTGCATCGCCAATCTGTCCACCGATCCCGTGCCGATCGGCGCAGGAGCCGACGTCGTGCTCGCATCGGGACCGCTCACCGACGCCGCCGAGATCCCACCCGACACGACCGCGTGGCTTCGCACACCTGACCTTTCCGCACCGATCACCCACGACACCGCTACACCGGTGAAAGGACACTGATTCCGATGGCCGCCATCACCTACGACCAAGTCACCCGCCTCTATCCCGGAAGCGACACTCCCGCTGTCGACGCACTCGATCTGCACATCGAGGACGGCGAGTTCCTCGTCCTCGTCGGCCCGTCCGGCTGTGGGAAATCCACGTCGCTGCGGATGCTCGCCGGACTCGAGGAGGTCAACGGCGGCCGCATCACCATCGGTGGCCTCGACGTCACCCACGCCGCACCCAAGGACCGTGACATCGCCATGGTTTTCCAGAACTATGCGCTGTACCCACACATGTCGGTGGCCGACAACATGGGCTTCGCGCTGAAGCTCACCGGCGTCGCGAAGACCGAGATCCGCAAACGGGTCGAAGCAGCCGCCGAAATCCTGGATCTCACCCCGTATCTCGACCGCAAGCCCAAGGCGCTCTCCGGTGGGCAGCGCCAGCGGGTCGCCATGGGGCGCGCCATCGTGCGCCAGCCGCAGGTGTTCCTCATGGATGAGCCGCTGTCCAACCTCGACGCCAAACTCCGCGTGCAGACCCGCACTCAGATCGCCCAGCTGCAGCGCCAACTGGCGACAACCACGGTCTACGTGACCCACGACCAGGTCGAGGCGATGACGATGGGCGACCGCGTCGCGGTCCTCAAAGGCGGGTTGCTGCAGCAGTGCGCCTCGCCGCGCGAACTGTACCGAAACCCGGCCAACGTCTTTGTCGCCGGTTTCATGGGTTCCCCCGCCATGAACCTGTACACGGTCCCGGTCAGCGACGGTGGCGTTACCTTCGGTGACCAGCTGGTCCCGGTTGCCAGGGGCGACCTCGCCACCACCGACGGAGAGGTGGTCTTCGGGATCCGGCCCGAGCACCTTCAGATCGTCGACACCGGTGGACTCGAGGTCAGTGTCGACGTCGTCGAGGAGCTCGGTTCCGAAGCATTCGTGTTCGGCCACAGTCGAATCCACGGACAGTCCGAGCAGATCGTGGTACGCGCCGACTGGCGAAACCCACCCGCGAAGGGCGAGACCATCCGCGTAAGCGCCGATCAGCAAGAGGCTCACGTATTTTCCACCGCCAACGGCGAGCGCCTGGTCGGCTGAACGAGGGTGACGCGGAGATACTGCGGCGGGTGCTCGCAATGGAACACCGCGCCTCGCGCGGTAGATCCAGAGCTATGCCACCTGATCGGGTGCCTGGGCGCATCCGCTCCATCGCGTCCCGCGGCGGTACGCCGTCGCATCCGAGTGGGCACTAGGGGGTGTATAGCAGTCGGTGCCCTCGATGCAGGTGATGAGGTTGCGGGTTTCAGTCGGCGCAGGTCGTAGGTGATCTGCAAATGCGTGTATCTCAACGCCTCCTCTCGTGTGAGCATGAGAAACTGTTCGTCGCGATCGTCGCGGGAATCCTCGTCGGTTGGCTGCGGCCCGATCTGGGCGGCAGCTTAAAGGCACTACCAACCGGTCCAGCGCCAATGTCGAAAGCGAGGAAACATGCCCCTGCACCTCCCCCGGCTCATCGGATCCCTCGCCGCCCTGGCGGTGGCGGGCGCGCTGGCCGGTTGCGGGTCGGACGGCCAGGGCGGCAGTTCCCCGACCGTGACGGCGGGCACGTCGGGAGCGAAGGTCGAGATCGGCAACACCATCAACTACGGATCATTCGGGACCACCGCCGAAATCGACTGCGCCGACGGCAAATCCCTCAACGTGGGCGGTTCGAACAACACCCTGACGGTGGTCGGCAGCTGCTCCAGCGTCAACATCACCGGCGCAGACAACAAGGTCGCCTTCGACCGGGTGAACCAGGGCATCACCGTCATCGGCCTCAACAACACCGTGACCTACCGGGACGGCGAGCCCAAGATCGACGATCTTGGATCCGGTAACCGCATCTCCAAGAGCTGACACGAAAATGACGGTGGGTTGACTGGAGTTGGCATGGCCGCGTGGTGACGGGCGGGGCGGGTGTGGGTGCCGCAGGCGGCGCGGCCTTCGGACTGGCAGCTATCCGGTGAGGTCACCGCCACAGACCGGCCATCGGGGTCGGGCGCCGCCGAAGCGTCGTCCGGACGGGCCGCCGACGCCGGTGTCGGCGCGGCCAACATGTGTCGGCGCGCCCGGCGTTCATCGCTGAGCCGTCGACTGGTGCCGGTAGGGAAAGCCGGTCGTCTGACGCGCGACCCGCTCTTGTACCCGGACGCTTAGCACGGTCACGGTTGAGGCGGTCAAGAGGACGCATCGCTACTTCCGCCCCTCTCCCATGGTGCTACCGGAGGCGGCCCTACACAGCCTGGTCGGCCATGTTGCAGCTGCGCTTGGACACCATCGCGCGGTCGTGGTGACGGAATCTGCCCGCCGGCTCGCGGGTGAACAGCGCGAGCAGGACGACGGCGAGCACGCACGCGCCGACCAGGCAGTACAGGCCCCAGTCATATCCGGTGGCTGAGGAGAACCCGCCGCCGACGCCGATGAGTGCGCCCAATACCAGCGGTGAGAGGCCGCCAATGTACATGGCGGTGAGCATTATTGAGTTGGCGGTGCCGATGGCGCCTTCCTCGGCGGCGTCGCTGACGAAGCTGTAGATCACCGGGAAGACGCCGTTGGTGGCCATGCCGGCGAACAGCTGCAGCACGATCAACCACATCAGGCCCGCGCCGGCGTATTGGAGGAGATAGATGCCCACGGCGAGCCAGGTGAAGGCGAGGATGCCGGTGAACTTGCGACCGAGCCAGTCCGAGATCGAACCCCACAGGATCTGGCCGATTCCGCCGGTGATGGTGAACACCGCGGAGTAGGCGGCTGTTTCGGCGAAGCTGTAATTGCCGACGAAGGCGATGTACTGCGGGAGCCAGAAGCTGATACCGACATAGACCGCGATGCCCAGCATCGAGGCGATGGAGGGAATCATGATGTTGGGGTTGCGCAGTGCGCGTCCCATTGCGCCGGGGGCGGCGCGATGGGTCTCGTCGTCGGATCCACGTAGCGGCTTGGTCAGGCCGGCGGCCTCGGTGTCGCGTTCGAACTTCAGGTAGCGCTTCTTCGTGGCGAACAGCCAGTACCCGATCCAGATGGGAATCATGGCCAGCGGAATGAGCAGGAAGACGTAGCGCCAGTTTTCCGGGCCGAAGGTGGCCAGGATGGCCGAGGTCACGAACGAGGCGATCAGGGTGCCCCACGGATACGCGGTGTGCTGGATGCCGAGGGCGAAGCCGCGGCGCTCGACCGGGTAAGACTCGGCCATCGCGGTGACCTCGATCGCTTCGCCGGCACCACCGAAGGCGTTCTTCACCGACTGCAGGACCACGATCGACCAGATCGACGAGGTCAGTGCGGCGATTCCGGTGAAGATGGAGAAGATGAAGTACCCGGCGGCCATCACCGCGTTGCGGTACTTGCGGGCCCAGCCGTGGCCGCCCCGATCGAACCACGGACCCAACGGAAGCGCCAGAAATGAGCAGGCTACCGTGATGATCGCCGCGATCACGCCCGTGGTTTGCGGCGTGATCTGAAACTCTTCGACGATCGATGGCAGCACGAAGAAGAAGATCTGGCGGGTGTTGGCGTTCATCGCGTAGACCAGCCACAGAAACAGCAGCGCGCCGAGCGCGTACATCGGAGTTCGTTTGCGCGCCAAGCGTTTTACCGAACTGCTCTGGGGCGATGAATCGGAGGCTTGGGGCGGCGCCGGGTCCACATCGGTCACTGGGAACTCCTCACATTTACGGGATACGGGATACGGGATACGGGTGAGTGGGTGAATAAGAGGGGGTGTTTGCCCGAGGGTGCGCATGCGCCAACCACGGATGGACTCGCGCAAGGGCGCGATCGGTGGCCTCAGGATCGGAAGAAGTCGATCATTCTCGGGTAGACGATTTCGGGTACTTCCAGGGTCGGGCTGTGGCCAACTCGTTCCAGGACGACGAGTTCGCTGTCCGGGAGAGCGTTGGCGACCTCTTCGGCCCACTCTGGCGGTCGGGCGTGATCCTCGGCTCCGGAGAAGATCAGTACCGGGCAGGGGATTTGCGGGAGCAGGTCGAGCGCGCTTTCGCGGGTCATGACGCCCAGCATCGCGGGCCGCAGACTCCTCGGTAGGGCGTTGATGCGGTCGGCCCACAGTGCGACGATGCCTGCCCGCTCGGGGTCGTTGCGGATCGTTTCGCCGAACATCACGGCCAGCGTCTCGTCGAGAACGTCGCCGACGAACCCGTTGACACTCGCGCGGTCGGTCCACGCGACGTACGACTCATGGGTTTCGCCGCGCGCGGACGAGCCTGCCATCACGATTCTCCGGAAGAGCTCGGGGCGTCGCGCGGCGACTCGAACGCCCACGTCTCCACCCATCGATTGGACGAGCATGTTGATGTTCGTCAAGCCCATCACGTCGATCAAGGCGAGGATGTCGTCCGCGTCGTCGTCCATCGTGATGATGTCGACGTCGTGGAAGTCGCTTCTGCCCTGGCCACGGAATTCAGGCCGCACGACCCGGAATTCACCGCGCACCGCGTCGACGAGTCCATCGAACATCCGCGAGTCGAGAAACAGGGAGTGCAGGCAGAGAATGACGGGCAGATCATCCTCACCGGTGTCGTCTACGAAGAGATGGGTGTCGCGCACGGCGATGACCTGCTGTGTGTGCGGCATGCTGGGGCTTCCTTCCTACCGTGATGGATGAGGGGTTCGTTTCTTGATCGCGTGGCAGCGATGTGCAGCGGGCGCTGTTCGGCGCCCGCCACCTGGTGTTGTTGGAATGTCAGCGGGCAGTTGCAGTCAGCGCGTCTGATGTCGGCGTTGCTTTTGAGTTCCAACGGTCGACGAACTCGATGGTCGCTTGATCGACGTCCTGCGGGTTGGACGCACTCAGGAAGTGCTGACCGCCCTCCACGACGCGCAGCTCCGCAGAGGGCGAGTTGGTGAACATGGCGATCTCCTCGCGCGCATTGGCGATCGAGTACACCGAATCCTGGGTGCCGTGCAGCCAGAGCACCGGGCAGAGCACGGTGTTCAGGCGCGCGTGCAGACCGTCCCGGTCGCGCAAGTTGATAGCACTGACCAGAATGCGCTTGCGGCCGGCATCACCGGTGTAGTTGGCTCGATAAGTCTTGAGCCAGAAGGCATGCTCCTCGGGTGTGACGGTGTCGCCGAGGCCGGACTCGAGCAGCTTGGACACGTAGTCGTCGGTGACCACCCAATCGTCGCCAACGGGGGCGGAGAACTCGTCGATCGTCGGCGTCACGAATCCATCGCCGTCCCAGCACCCGAGATCACGACTGCGCTGGCTTTCGTGATCCATCGAGGTGCCCAGAACGATGATGCCTTTCACCTTGTCCGGGGCCAGCATCGCCATCCGGGCGGCGATCCAGCCGCCTTGTGAGGTGCCGAGCACGAAAGCTTCACGGATTCCCAGGACTTCGAGTACCTGCAGGTCGGCAATGGCGCTGTCCCAGTAGGTGAATTGCTCCCATGTCGCGCGTGTGGCACCGTGCCCGTAGGGCTCGATGGCCAGCACATTCATGGCATCGATGAGCGCGGAATCCGCGTACTGGGCACGATACAACTCCATCGACGTGGTGAACGAGTTGATCATGACGAGCGTCGGAAGCGACGGGTCGTACGGTTTGCCGAACTTGTAGCTGATCGTCGAGCCGCCCAAGTGCGGAACGGAGACGGTTTCGGGCTTGCCAGTCATTGCTACTCCTTCTCTCATGTTCAGATGTCGGTTGTGACGCCTGCGGTGTTGGGTAAAGAACGAAAGTTCTACCCGTGTGACGATCCACCGTGGGCGGCGATACAGGCCGCCTTGCAGCTCACCGCTAATTAATCGCTTAAGTGACATTAACACGGCGGTGATGCACGACACAAGAGTTAGTCTTGCGATTCAAATGTCACTTTTACCTGCAGGTATCGGCAGCTCGGACGATCAAGCAGTGCGTTGGAGATGCCCCAGATCGCTCAACTTATGCGGTTCATGGTCGGAAGGCGGCGTCTTCACCACGGCCGCGAGGTTTCGCGCAGGCGGCGCGCAAGCGCTCAGAACGAACGGTGATGAGATGTGATGTCGATGACAACAGACAAGGCCGGGTGCACCTCACCGGCCGGCCGCGTCGGATGATTGCGGCGCTGTTGTGCGGACGGTGAGGTGCGGGAGCTCGTCGGTTGCGCCGCGACCAGCTCGGATGCTCCTGGCAGCTGAGATTGCTCAGATCCGCGGTATGAAGGACGCCGAGCTGCGTGCTCACTCGCCGTCGGCCCGCCGGCGGGTTGGATTTCGGTGACCGCCGGTCAAGGCTGAGCCGCCACGGCGTAGTCACGCTTGTTGATCCGTCGAGCCCTGTAGCCGAACATCCCTGCGTGTGCGCATTTAGCTGCAGTGAGGCGACGAGCATGGCGTCGGGCTTCGGTCCGACACGAAACTCACCTGTCCAGGGTTCGGCCCGTGCTGATCCCCCATGGTGACGTCACGGGGAGTCGCTCTGGTGATGTTAGGAGCCCGCACAGGAACCTGACCACCCCAAGGAATGTCTGTCAGAGATCGGTGTGCGGGACGTGCACCGCCCGACTGACCTTCCGGGCTGCGTTGTCGGGCGATGCCGTCACGGGTCAGCGGATGAACTGGTCGACGAAATCGGCTCCGAGGCCGATCTTTTCGTAGTGAGCGCGGGCTTTGTCGATCTTGCTGAAGACGTCTTCGATGCCGACGGTGTTGCCGTCGACGTCGACGTAGATGTAGGCGCCGTTGACGTGGAACAGGGTGACCATCTCGGTGACATCTTCGGGCACCTCGAGGGTGTGGATGTCGCCGGGCGGTTCGAACGCGTAGGAACCGGCTTCGGCCCACCAGTCGTATTCCAGGTAGTGCCAGCGCCCGCGGAGGGTGAAGGCGTGCACTGCGCCGGCGTGGCGGTGCCGCGACAGGATTCCCGAACGCCGTACCCGCAGGATGTTGACGAAGCTGCCCTGGCTTGCCGACAGTAGCAACGGGCGGAACTCGACATCTTTGGACTGCGGGACCCACAGCCGCTCGTCGCAGTCGAGGTCCAGCGCCCCGAGGGTGATCAGGTCATCGCTCATGCCGTACGGCTTCGGTCCCGTGTAGGGGACGGCTTCTTCGTTCGCCATCTCAACGGTCGAACTCATGGATACCTCCTCAGGTGTATTACTTAACCGAATAAGTACTCTATCCTGCTCTGACTGATGCCGCAAGAGGCTGGTTGCATAAACGTGCGATGGGCGGCAAGGACGAGTTTCCAGGCCTTGTCGCGCGCCAATAACGTCGTTGACCCCGTCGAACAAGCGCTCTTTGCGCTGCTTAAACGAATCAGGGCAGATGTGGGCCGAACTCAGGTGCTCTCAATCAAGGGTTCCGTAGTTAAGCATGACGGTGGCCTGGCGGATGAGACTTAATCGCCTAAGCTTGGGGTGTGACGCAGACGCCGCGCAAGACGCCGAACGGTTCCAGGACAGGGACGCGCCATCGGCGCGTCCGGATGAGTGACGTGGCTCGGGAGGCGGGTGTCTCTGGGGCGTCGGTGTCCTACGCATTGAGTGGTGCTCCCGGTGTCAGCGAGGACCGGCGGCGCCACATCCTTGCCGTCGCCGAGGAGATGGGTTTTCGGCCCAGCCGAACCGCACAGGACCTGCGCTCGGGCACCACGCGCTCCATGGGATTGCTGCTCGCCGACATCGCGAACCCGTTCTACACCGAGGTGGCCGCAGGAGTGATCGCGGTGGCACAGGACGCCGGCTACGAGATCTCCGTTGCGCATGTCGGTGTCGACGTGGCTCGCGAAGCCGACGTTGCGTACGCGCAAGTCGACCGCGGCTGCAGTGGATTGATTTTCACCGGTTTGGTTGCTGCCGACCAACCGATGCTGGACACGCTTCGCCATGAAGGGGTTCCCGTGGTGCAGGTCTACCGCAAGGTCGACGGAGAACAATCCGACTGGGTGGGCATCGACGACTACCACGCGGGGTTTGAGATTGCATCGCATGTCGTGGCCACCGGTCGGCGACGGATAGCGTTGGTCGGTGGTCCCGAGGCGTCGAGTGCCTCCAGGGGCCGTATGCACGGATACCAACACGCACTACGCAAAGCCGGATTGACTGCGGTCAACGAGCCCGAGGTTTGGGGAGAACTGAGTCGGGCCTCGGGAGCGCTTCGGGCAAGGGCATTGTTGGCCGAACATCCCGACATCGACGCTTTCGTGTGTGGTAACGACGTCATTGCCATCGGCGTTCTAGACGTGTGCACGGAGATCGGCAAGCGGGTGCCGCAGGACATCGCACTCTCCGGGTTTGACGACATGAGCTTTTCCAGCGCGGGTCCACTGCAGTTGAGCACGGTCACCGTGCCCCGCGACGCGCTGGGTCGTTGCGCAGCCCGGCGGCTGCTTCAGAGAATCGAAGGCGACGACAGCGCCCCGCGCAATGATGTGCTGCCCTACACAATTCAGATTCGCCGTACCACCGTTCCGTCCACACCGACCGCCGCAAAATGACGCCTCGCGGCCAGGGTGTGGTCTAGCCTAGGTCGGGCAACCACGAATCCGCCGGCAAACGCCATTCCGGCAAACCCCGCAAAGGCAACCAGCACCTGCAGCACGTCCTGGTCGAATGCGCATGGGCCGCGTCACGCTCAAGGGTGCCCTCGGGACTGCAGCCCTATCGGCCTCGCGGTCGAAGGACACCGCCCCGGCAAATGTTTGACGTCGCGGGCGTTGACCAGCCACGGATCCCGCCCGTGGGCCTCCAACGCGTAGAACACCGGCTTCCAATAATCGGAGGTGGCTTCCATCACCACCCGCTCGATCCCGAGCTCGACCAGACAGTTGGCCAGCTCGGTCACCGAGCGGGTCATCGTCGAATGCGTCAGACTTCTTGCAGGCGCTTGCTGCCCGAACCCGGCACCCGCACACAACACGCCAACTCGGCCTTACCGATGTCCAGGGCTGCCACCCTGACAATGATCTGTTCTGAGTCCTCGGACTCGGCCAGCACGTCGATCAACTCATCTGTCCGCTGCCGAACTGATAGGGCGTGGCCGCCCGTGGGGCCGCGTAGATAGAACTGAATCTCATCCGCGTGCTCGACCGAAAACTCAACGGCGGCAACAATGAAGGGCCCACAACACGACTCCAGCGCCCGGCTAGCCGACCGCCTAAAGGACCATAGAACTACAGCGTCGCAAGGCGAACACCACACCATTTTCAACCCCGAACGGCCGACCCACCAGGGTCAAATTGGCTAGCCGCGCCAACACGCGACGTCAGGAATTCCTTGACGCCGCACGGCTGCGTCAGGTAAATCTTGACGCATGGCAGTTCAGTCGATTTCCCTGCACGCGTTTCGAGAAGATCTACCCGGCCCGCGGTGGCGCGCCCTGTACCGCGCGACGTGGCCCGGCTACCGGTCCTGGTACGTGCGTCCAGGAACCGGCCGGCGGCCGACGGTCGACGAAGCCGAGGCCGCCCTGGTCCGGCATATGCCCGAGCTGCATGCCGCCTGGCGGCGCCTGGTGAAGCTCGCGGGCGGCGACGACACCACCGCAGCGATGCTCACCCACTGGAACATGCCGGCATTCGCACCCGCCTGCTCCCAGGCCGTCGTCACCACCGGAACTCGAGCGCTGATTCGCAACTACGACTACGACCCCGCACTGTTCGAGCAGATCGTGATGTCCACCCGGCTGACTGGCCGTCAGGTGATCGGTACGAGCGACTGCCTGTGGGGACTGCTCGACGGCATGAACTCCGACGGCCTCGCCGCGTCGCTGACCTTCGGGGGCGAGCGGGGTTCGGGCCCCGGGTTCGGTATCCCGCTGGTGGTCCGGTATCTGTTGGAGGTCGCGGAAAACGTTGACGAGGCGCTTGCCGCGCTGCGCCGATTACCCGTCTCGATGTCCTACAACATCACCCTCACCGACCGGACCGGGCAGTCCGCCACCGCATACGTGGCACCCGGTCGCCCGATGGAGGCCCGGTCGGTCGCGCTGGCCACCAATCACCACTTCGACGGTCCCGACGATGCCGAACACGCCAGGCGCTACCGCAGCGTCGAACGCCACGACCATCTCAGCGGCCTGTTGAGAGATCAGCCCCACCCAGACGAACTCGCCCGGGAGTTCGTGCGGCAACCGCTGCGCAGCGAAGACTACGCAGCCGGCTTCGGCACGCTCTACACCGCCGACTATCGCCCGGATGCAGGCGAGGTTCATTACCGCTGGCCGGGTACGACCTGGACCCGGACCTTCGAGTCCACCGACGCGGAGATCCGCATCGACGTTCCCGCCGGCTCGTCACCGTAGGATTCCCGCCATGGGCGCGGATTCCGGTGACACGCTGGCCGATCTGAGCGAGCGGCAGCTGGCCGAGCTGATCCGTCGGGCGACCTCAGAGCTGAGCGCGCGCGGCACCCGCGAGGCGTTCGCGGAGATGCTCGGGGTGGTCGGATACGTCGGCGAACGCGTCGGTGACGCGGCTCGGCTGATGGCGGCCACGTATTCGTGGAGCCAGGTCGCCGAGGTGTCCGGGACCTCGAAACAGGCCGCATGGGAGCGCTGGCGCACCGTCTGAGCGCGCCGTCTGAGCGCGCCGTCACGCTGGACCGCCGTGCCTGCCTGCGCCTGCGGAGAAGCGCCCCGCACCCTCGACGGCCTCGTGCCTGACCCGCGAAATGCTGCCGAACTCGAAGGCCATCGCCTCGGTCTCGGTGACGCCCCACTGATGCAGCGCAGACAGACGGTCGGCACGCAGGCACTGCTGGGGGAGCTTGGCCAGCCCCTCGGCCAGCTCCTCGGCGTGATGACGGGCCTGCCCCGGCGGCACGACACGGTTGGCCAGCCCGATCGCGAGCGCCTCCTCGGCCTCGACGGGGCGCCCGGTGAGGATCATGTCCATCGCGCGGCCGTGGCCGATCAGCCGCGGCAAGCGGACGGTGCCGCCGTCGATCAACGGCACACCCCAGCGGCGGCAGAACACGCCCATGACGGCGCCCCGCTCAACTACCCGGAGATCGCACCACAGCGCAAGCTCCAGCCCACCCGCGACGGCATAGCCGCTGACCGCGGCGATCACCGGCTTGGACAGCACCATCCTGGTCGGCCCCATCGGTCCTGGGCCGTCGCGATGGACGGGGTTGGCCTCCGGCGACCCGAAGGCCTTGAGATCCGCTCCGGCGCAGAATGTTCCGTTGTCCCCCCAGAGCACCGCAACGGCCGCCGACTCGTCGCGGTCGAACTCTTCGAAGGCGTCACACAGCCCACGCGCCGTCGGACCGTTGACCGCGTTTCGCGCCTCCGGCCGATCGATGATCACGGTCGTCACCGGACCGCGGCGCTCGACCCGAACCGGGGCGTCCTTCTGTGTCATCTCGCCTCCATGAGTTGCACATCATCGCGCCGCGCAACCAGTTCCGCGGCGAAGTCCGTGTAGGCCCTGCGCAGCGCGTCGCCCGGCCAGCCCTCGGACAGCAGTTCGTCGGGAAGGACCGGGTCGGTGAGCAGATGGCGCACGATCGCCGCGGCGGTTTCGAACCGATCGGGAATGCCTGTCGCGGAAGACATGTCGTCGAGCAGTTGGCGCCCCGCACTGGCCCAGTCGTCCAGATCCCACAGTGCGCCTGCCAACCCGTGCGAATCGTCGTCGCGGGCGTGCAGAATCCGAACCCGCGGATGCGGCCATGGGCCGGCGAATGGATCTTCGTGGTGGTCACCGCCGTCGGGGTCGACGCGCGGGACCGCGCTGTGCTGCGAACTACCCTCCAGCACAAGCGTTTCGGTGAACTACGGGAAGGTGTGTGGCTGCGGCCGGACAACATCGACTCCGATGTGCCCGCCGAGGTGGCCCCGCGGGTTCGGATTCTGCACGCCCGCGACGACGATTCGCACGGGTTGGCAGGCGCACTGTGGGATCTGGACGACTGGGCCAGTGCGGG
>Ga0075369_10000099_pt1 | contig 23108 bp, 20 predicted proteins | sample EndMethybrTD3034_FD_71400 | JGI IMG/M metagenome (GOLD analysis project Ga0075369, IMG submission 71400) | Populus endosphere microbial communities from Tennessee, USA - Endosphere MetaG P. TD hybrid TD303-4 | ecosystem: Host-associated > Plants > Roots > Endosphere | place: USA: Tennessee...
GCTCCAGGGTGTCGCCGGGGTAAGGCGGTTGGCCGGTCAGGCATTGGTAGAGCACGCAGGTCAGCGCGTAGATGTCGGCGCGGGGATCGATCAGGCCGCCCTCGAAACGTTCCGGCGCCATGTAGGCCAGCGTGCCCAGGGTGCTGCCCGCCGTGGTCAGGCCGACCTCGCCCGCCGTGCGGGCCAGGCCGAAATCGATCAGGTACACGAAGTCGCGATCGGTGATCAGGATGTTGGAGGGTTTGATGTCACGGTGGATCAGCCCGGCCTTGTGAGCACCGTCCAGCGCGGCGGCCACCTGCTCGACGACCATCACGGCGAACGAGGTCGCCTGCGGCTCGTCGCTCTCGGCCAGGATGGTGCCCAGATTGCGGCCCTCGATCAGCCGCATGTCCAGGTAGAGCTTCCCGTCGATCTCGCCGAATCCGTGGATGGGGACGACGTGGGGTTCGTTGACGCCCGCCGCCGCCTGCGATTCCCGCCGGAAGCGGTTCTGAAACGTCGCATCCCTGGCCAGATGCGAGGGCAGCACCTTGAGCGCGACGACGCGGTCGGTCTTGGTGTCGTAGGCCCGGTAGACCTCGCCCATCCCGCCCCGGCCTATCAGCTCCTGTAACTGATAGTGCCCGAATGGTGTCGCATCCACCGTTGCGCTCCTCGGCAGCTGGTCAACCCGGTCGATTGAAGCTACATCACCCGTGCCGAACGTGCCGGGGGCAAAGACAGCGAAGCGGCCGGGATCGAAACGATCCCGGCCGCTTCGGGGTGCCCCACTGCACCCTGAGGCTGGCGTCCGTAACAGTCCGTCAAGGTCCGCAAAGCCGCAAAAGTCACTGACGCCGGCGTCGTGAAATGTGTCGGGAAAAGTTCAGTGACGCTCGCGTTCTGACGATCAGTTCTTGAACGCGTCCTTGATCTTCTCGCCGGCGTCCTTGAGGCTCGACTTGGCCTGATCCATCTTGCCCTCGTTCTCGGTGCTCTTGTCTCCGGTGACCTTGCCGAGCGCCTCCTTGGCCTTGCCGCCCAGGTCGTCGATCTTGTTACCGGCCTTGTCTTCGGCGCCCATGGTGAATCCCTTCGATTGGCTGCTGGGGTTGCGGCTCTGAGCTGAACCGTGCCCAACGGGTACCTCGCGGCGCGGCCGCCGAAACCACACCGCGTGCGTGACCTGCGTCTCGGACTCGGGCGGCGCACCGGGCGACGCGCACCGACGTCGCGCGCACGCCGCACTTGCACCGCGGGAAGTCACCGCGGCTTTTACGGTCTTACCGTGATTCGACTCGATCGCACCGTCGAGATCTCCGCTCGCGGTTCGACGGTGTTGGGTGGATGCGATGGTGGGGGTCTGATCACCAGATCCGCACGTAGTCGACGAGCATCTGTGCCGGGTAGGTGCCGCCCGCCGGATCGCCGCCGCCGGATCCGGCCACCGCGACGTTGAACACCGGCACGAACGAGTAGCCCGGATTGTTCAACGGCCACGGGTTCATCGAATAGGCGGGAACCCGGAAGTACGGTTCCTGGCCTGGCTCGTAGTCCTTCAAGAAGTAGATGCCGTTCTGGTCCCACATGGCACGCCAGGTGTGCCAGTCGCCGTCCACCGGCATCCGCATCGTCTCGTGCGAGGTTCCGTCCAGGGTGGTGTGCACCGTGGTGCCCGACGGCCATTCGCCGTTGCCGTACCACTCGACGAGGTCGATCTCCCCGCCGTCGACGGGATTGTCGTTCAAGATCCACCACGCCGGCCAGCAGCCCGCGGTCAGGCACTCCATCTTGATCCGTGCCTCGAAGTTGCTCCCCATGCCCGCCGGTGTCAGGCCCCAGACCTTGGCGCCGAAGTACTTGCCGTTCTCCCTGGTGGCGCGGATAACGAGGTTGCCGTTGGGGTCCAGGAACAGGTTCTCGCGACTGTCCCGGTATTCGCCCATATTTTCCGGCCGGTCCCAGAACACGGGGTTGCGGATCTGTTCGCGGGCCAACGCGGGGCGCCATTTGGTGTAGTCGGGTGGTGAACCGGCCGGGCCGTCGAACTCGTCGGCGAACAACAGACCCCCCGGGTTCACGGCCTGTGGCGGCGGCCCGGGCGGGGCCTGCGGCGGGGCCGCGGGTGGTCCCGGGAGCGGGCCGATCGGCGCGTCGGGCTGAAACGGCTGGGCGCGGGCCGTGGACCCAGAGGTCCCCAAGATCCCGGAGACCCCCGCGGCGAGAACGCCGAGCCCCGCCATCCTCATCACGCTGCGTCGTTCCATGTCGGGCGTAGATGCAGCTTAGGAACTCCCGGGCAGTTTTCGGGCGGAGTGTGCCGAACACGAAGCGACGGTCGTCAACCGCGCCGGTCAGCGACCCTTACGTCGTGCTCGGCGTGGCCCCGAGTTCGAACACCGGGATCACCCTGTCGGTGAGCTTCTCGTAGTCGCCGAACCCGGGCGCCCGCTGCACGACGATCGCATAGATCCTGTCGCGCTCGTCGCGGGGAAGTTCGTGAGCGGTGACCTGTCGCGGCGGATCCGCACCGATCTCGACCGTCGCGGTGGGGTTGGCGCGAATGTTGAACACCCAGGCCGGATCTCGGTCGCGTCCGGCCGACGAGCCGACGACGTAGACCGTGTCTTCGATGTCGAAGTAGGCGATCGGGTTGGTGCGCTTGGCGCCACTGCGGGCACCCGTCGATGTCAGCAGCAGCAACGGGAAGCCCTCGAACTGCCCGCCCACCTTGCCGCCGTTGCGACGAAACTCCTCGATGTTGCGCTCGTTGAACGATCGCTCCCCGCTCATCGCGTCATCGGACATCCGTTCATCGTGGCACGGGCCCGGCCGCCGCGACGGGCATTCGCCGCGACGAGCGCCCGCCCCGACAACGACATGAGCGTGCGGAACAATTGCGCCCAGCATGACCGACAGCGACGATTCCCCCGCCCCGCCCCGCCGGCGCCACATCGTCCGCATCGCTGTGTTCGCGGTGTTCCTGCTCGCGCTGTTCTACCTGGTGGCCGTCGCGCGAATCATCGACGTGGACGAGGTGCGCTCAGCGGTCGCGGCGACCGGTCCCGCCGCGCCGCTGATCTTCGTCGTCGTGTCGGCGGGGCTCGGCGCATTGTTCGTGCCGGGGCCGGTCCTCGCGGCCACCAGTGGCGTGCTGTTCGGACCGGTGCTTGGCACCTTCGTCACACTCGGCGCGACCGTGGGCACCGCAACCGTCGCCAGCCTGATCGGCAGGCGCGCAGGCCGGGACAGCGCCCGCGCTCTGCTCGGGGAGCATCGGGCGGACCGTATCGACGCCCAGATCGAGCGGCGCGGGTTGTGGGCGGTCGTCGGGCAGCGGTTCATCCCTGGCATCTCCGACGCACTGGCCTCCTACGCGTTCGGCGCATTCGGAGTTCCGTTGTGGCAGATGGCAATCGGCGCGTTCATCGGGTCGGCGCCGAGAGCGTTCGTCTATACCGCGCTCGGCGCGTCAATCGACGACCTGGCATCGCCGCTGGCGTATGCGGCGGTCGCGGTGTGGTGCGCCACCGCCGTCGTCGGCGCCTTTGCAGCGCACCATGGATACCGGCGGTGGCGCGGACACGCCGACAGGCCCACCGAGGCCGGGCCCGAGCGGGACCCGGCCGGCTAGAGAATCAGAGGGATGCGCTGGCGGGCGCCGCCTTGGTCGCCACCGCCAGGATCAGCTCACCCACGGTCGTCTCACCCGTGGCGATCGGGTCGACGGCGGCGAATTTCTTGCCGTTCAGCACGATGATGGGCGTGACCAGCGAGTAGCCGGCATCCTCGATGATCTTGCGGTCGAAGGTCACCAGCGGCTGACCGACGGTGACCTTGTCACCCTTCTTGACCTTGACGTCGAAGCCTTCGCCCTTCAGTTGAACCGTGTCGATCCCGACATGGATGAGCAGTTCGATGCCGCCGTCGAGCACCAGGCCGAAGGCGTGGCCGGTCGGCTGGGCGGCGACGACGATCCCGTTGCCCGGCGAATACGCGGTGTCCCCGGAGGGCAGCACCGCGATACCCGGACCCATGGTGCCCTTGGCGAACACGGGGTCTGGTACCTCGGCCAGGGGGATGACGGTGCCGTCCATCGGCGAGGCGATAACGCTGACCAGCCCCCGCTCGACGGCGGCCTTGGCCTCCGAGGCGGCGATCACCGACGCTGCGCTGGCGCCCGCCGGGGCGGTCTCCAGATCGGCCACCGGCACCCGCGCCGCGGCGAATTCAGCCGCCTGCTCCCGTGTCTTGTAGCCGGAGAAGATGACCAGCAGCATCGCGGTGATGAACGAGGCGGTGACGGCCAGGGCGTACAACGCCATGTTGTCGAACGCCGGGATGGTCAGCAACGACGTGAACACGAAGGCGTTGGTTTTGACGCCGCCACCGATGCCGATGATGATGCCGCCGACCAGACAGCCGACGAGCATGCGTGGATAGATCCGTTTGAACCGCAGATGGATGCCGTACAGCGACGGTTCGGAGATTCCGCCGAGCAGACCGGCGGCCAGCGCGCCGATCGACGTCTGCTCCATCTGCGCATCGTGTTCGCGCCAGGCCAGGAACAGCACGCCGGCGGTGGCGCCGAAGCAGGCGAAGTTCCACGCGCCCATCGGTCCCTGGATGAAGTCGTAGCCCAGCGTCTGGATGTTCAGCAGCATGATGGCGTTAATCGGCCAGTGCAGGCCGAGGGGCACCATGAACGGGTAGGCCAGCGGGATGATGATGGCGAAGATGAACGGCGAGAAGTCGTTGATGGCCTTGAGCACGTTGGCCAGACCGGCGCCGGCGTACACCCCGATCGGCCCGATCAGGAAGGCCGTCAGCGGGATCATGATCAGCATCGAGAAGAACGGGACGAAGATCAGCTGGATGTTGTCCGGGATGACCTTCTTGAGCAGCTTGTAGAGCGGCCCGAGTACGGCGGCCATCAGGAGCGGTGGGAACACCTGCGAGCTGTAGTTGAACACCGTCAGCGGCAGCCCGAAGATTTGAACGATGTTGACCTCGGACCCGAACACGGTACGCGGCTCGGCCACGTCAAGGAAGGCCGCGAAGCCGGGCAGCATCACCACCGCCATGATGGCGAAGCCCACCCAGGGATCCGCGTCGAGCTTCTTCGACGCGTTGTAGGCCACCATCAGCGGCAGGAAGACGAATACGCACTGCCAGCACAGGTTCATGAACTGCCAGGACGGTGACAGCTCCGTGCGTGGATCGGCCCAGTTCGGGATCACGCCGAGGGTGCTCATCAGCGCCATGAAGGTGATGAACAGGGAGGCGCCCAGCAGCGCGCCGAGGATCGGGCGGAAGGAGTCGGACAGGAATTCGAAGAACGAGTCCAGCCAGGCGAACTTGCCGCGCGGGCCTTGGGCGCGGGCGGCGGCCTTGATCGCGGCGGCGTCTTGCGCCGCACCGCCTTTGGACATATCCGGCAGCGCCATGATGTCGTTGTAGACACTTTGCACCGCTCCACCGATCACCACCTGGTAGCGGTTGCCCGCCTGCGGCACAGCGCCCATCACGCCGGAAACCGCCTCGACGGCGGACTGGTTGACGCCCGAGGCATCCCGCAGCTGGAAGCGCAGCCGCGTCGCGCAGTGGGTGAGGCTCTCGACGTTGGCGGCGCCACCAAGACTTCTGACGATTTCGGCGGCACTGTTGGATGACATGGCCATCTCCTTTACGCGGCCCCGGCACTGCCGAGGCGAACTCACCCACCGACGGGCCTGACCTCCGTCGTGCCGAGATGGTATCTCTGCCGTGGGCATCCCATGGCCAGATGGGCGATCTCGGCACCGCCCCCGGCGTCGCGGCTACGCGGAATGTCCGCTGGGGTTTGAAATATGTTGTGATATCGGTGTTTCTGTTGGGTTCGCTTCGAAATCGGCCCGCGCACAATTAGGTCACGGCGCGGGTGCGCCCAGATAGCTGGCCAGCACCGGACGCAGCCATTCGGTCAGCGTCGCGTCGTCCATGTCAACCAATGACGGAACCCCGACGACAAACCGCGCCATCGCAATCCCCAGCACCTGCGATGCCACCATGGCAGCGCGTTCGGCGGCGCGGTCGGGACTCACGATCGTCAACGCCGGCGTAACCCGGTCCGTGAAGATCCCCAGCAGCGCATCTGCCGCGGCCCGCTTGGTCGTGGCGGCCCGCAGCAACGGCAGGAACGGTCCGTCCGGCGCCCACACCTGAAGGAACAGCGGCACCAGAACGTCGGCGATATCCCCGGGCGCGACCCCGGAAAGGTCGGGAAACGCAATGTCGATCTGTGATGCGGCGTCGAACAGCTTTTCCTTGTTTCCGAAGTAATGCATGACCAGCGCGGGGTCCACGCCCGCTGCAGACGCAATCGACCGGATGGTGGTGCGTTCGAAGCCGTTCTCGCCGAACTGCGATCGTGCGGTTGCCAGGATCGTCGCGCGGGTGGTCGCCCCGTCGCGTGTCTTCGCGGCCATGCCCGGGATTCTATTCAACAACTGTTGACATAACCAGCATGCGGTTCTACCGTTGAGTTCAACAACTGTTGAACTCAACGAGGAGGATCACATGACACCGAACGCCGAGCATGCGGTGGACGTCCTGGTCGTCGGCGCAGGGCCGACAGGACTGACCGCCGCGGGCGACCTCGCGCGCACAGGGCGGTCGGTCGTCGTGCTGGAACGCTGGGCGACGATCAATCCGTCCAGCCGGGCATTCGCGACCATGGCCCGCACGCTGGAGGTGCTCGACGCGCGTGGGCTGGCCGACGGCCTGCTGGCGGACGCGCACCGGGCGCCGGGGGCGACGCTGTTCGCCAACACCGGCCTGGATCTGACCCATCTGGACTCGCATTACCCGTTCGTGATGATCACGCCGCAGACCAACGTCGACGGGGCCCTCTGCCGCTATGCCGTCGCGCAGGGTGCCGACATCCGCCGGGGCCTGGAGGTCATCGCCATCGACCAGGACGCCGACGGGGTGACGGTGGCCGCCCGTCCGCACAACAGCGATGATCCGCGGGGACGCGTGAGCTTCCGCGCACGGTATGTGATCGGCGCCGACGGCGCGCACAGCACCGTGCGCGCGCTGGTCGGTGCGGACTTCCCCGGCAAGACGGTGCTGTCCTCGGTGGTGCTGGCCGACGTCAAGCTGGCCCGCCCACCCGCGGGCAGTGGACTGACGGTGGGAAGCACCCGCGAGGTGTTCGGCTTTCTCGCCCCCTACCACCGGCACGACGCGGACGGGTCGTGGTACCGCACCATGGTGTGGGACCGCAATCGCCGGGTTCCCGACAGTGCACCCATCGGGCGCGCCGAGGTCGCGGCCATCCTGAAGGCGGCGCTGAAGGTCGACTTCGGCGTGGTCGAGATCGGCTGGAGGTCCCGATTCCATTGCGAAGAAAGACAAGTCACGCAATACCGGCACGGGCGGGTGTTCCTCGCCGGCGACGCGGCCCATGTGCACTCCCCGATGGGCGGGCAGGGTATGAACACCGGCATCCAGGATGCCGCCAACCTCGCCTGGAAGATCGACGCGGTGCTCGGCGGTGCCGACGAGTCCCTGCTCGACACCTACCACGACGAACGTCATCCCATCGGCAAACGTGTACTGCTGCAGTCGGGTCTGATGATGCGCGGCGTGACGCTGCATCCGCTTGCAGCGGTGTTATTGCGAAACCTGTTCGCGCCCCGCCTTCTTCGGCTGCCGTGGGTGCGCGATGCGATTGCGGGAAGCTTCGCGGGCACCACGTTGCGCTACGGTCGGCGCGGTCTGGTCGGCACCCGGGCCACGCAGATCCCGTTAGCCGAAGGCCGTCTGACGGTGCTGCAACGCTCGGGCGACTTCGTGCTCATTCGCGAGCGCGGTTCGTCCCCGGTGGACGCGGCGGGCGCGGCGGCCGTGGTGCAGGCGGAGCGGACCGACGACGGACCCGCGGTGCTGGTGCGTCCCGACGGATACATCGCGTGGGCGGGTGATTCCGCCGACCGGACGGCCTGGTCGTCGGCGGTGACCCACTGGCGGCCGGTGCCGGTGGCCTGACCCGTATCCGTCATCCCCCGGTCGCGGCGATAGCCAGCGATTAGTGTGCGGTGTCGTGGAACGCGACGCCGATGTCATCGTGGTGGGTGCGGGTCTGTCGGGACTCTACGCCGCGCGCGAGCTCGAGAGGGCAGGCCTGAAATCGCTCATCCTTGAGGCGAGTGACCGCACCGGTGGACGGATCCTCACCGAGTCGCCGATCCCGGGGATTCCGCTGGAGATCGGTGCCCAGTGGATCGGCGACACCCATGTGCGGATGCACCGGCTGGCCGCCGAACTCGGGGTGGAGACCTTCGCCCAGTACGACGACGGCGACACCACATACGAGCTGTGCGGCAGCGGGGTGGTGGGCCAGGCCGAGTTCCACCGCCGGTTCGGCGCCGACGTCGATGCGGTCAACCAGGTGCTGGCCCGGCTCGATGAGTTGGCCGCCACCGTTTCGGCGGAGGCGCCGTGGCTGGCGCCCCGGGCCGAGGAATGGGACGCGATCACCGCGGGTGCGTGGTACGACGCGCAGGGCCTGAGCCCGATCGGGCGCACGCTGCTGGAGATCTGCACGGTGGGCATCCTGGCTGTTCCGACCGTCGAAGTATCGCTGCTGCACCTGTTGTTCACCATCCAGACCTGCGGGGTGGGCGCTGCGTTGTTCTCCGAAGCCGAGGGCGGCGCCCAGACAGCGCGGTTCGTCGGCGGGACGGCGCAGATCCCCGACAGGTTGGCTGCGCAGCTACGGGATCGCATCGTGTTCGACGCGCCCGTGCAGACCATCGAGTACACCGCCGATTCGGTTACCGTGCACTGCCGCGGCGGACGTACCTTCGCGGCGCGGCGGGTGATCGTGGCGATCGCGCCCAAGCTCGCGTCGCGCATCCTGTACGACCCGCCGATGCCCGGGGTCCGCGACCAGCTCACCCAGCGGATGCCGAATGGTTCGGCGATGAAGGCGTTCTTCATCTACGACGAGCCGTTCTGGCGGGCCGACGGATTCAACGGCCAGTTCATCTCGGACGTCGGCCCGGCGCGGATGTCCAACGACACCTGCATTCCCGGGCAGGACGCCGGGGTGATCTTGGCGTTCCTCGAAGGTGAGCAGGCCCGCGTCGCCAGCAGATGGCCGTACGAGCGACGCCGCGCGGCGCTCACCGAGCAGATGGTGCGGATCTTCGGCCCCAAGGCCGCCGATCCCGTGGCCTACGCCGACGGCGAGTGGGGCGACCGGCAGTGGACCCGCGGTTGTTACAACGCGAACCCCGGTCCACTGGTGTGGACGAATTACGGTGCGGCGCTGAGCCCGCCGGTGGGCCCGATCCACTGGGCGTCCACCGACACCGCGACCCGGTGGAGCGCGTACATGGAGGGCGCCGTCGACGCCGCGGAACGTGCTGTGTCCGAGGTCATCCGGTCGCTGTGACCGGCCGATCGACACGTCCCCCGACTGACGGCCTCTACGCGGCCCGCGGAAGATTGCGGACCGTCGTCGCGTGGGAACCCGGCCGGCCGGCGTCGGGCATCCAGCCGACATACGCCAGATACAGGCCCAGCAGGATGAATACGACGCAGATTGCCTTCCACCATGCTCCGGCGTCCATCATGTGGGTGGCGATCGAGATGAAGGTCCCCGGGAAGGCCAGCAGAATCACGCCGCGCGCCACGACCAGCCAGCCGAGTGCGGAGACGATGATGGCCGCCATACCGTTCCAGATTTGGTGCAGGGCGACGACGATCAATCCCGCGAGCAGGACGAAGGCACCCGCCACCCATGCCCACAGCGAACTCGACGTGAAATCCGAAAGCACGGTTCGCATGTCGGGCGTTCGCAGCAGCGCCGCAGCGTCGGTGACGACCAGGAAGGGGCCGAGCACGCGGGCGAACATCCGTGTCCGGTAGTCAGTTTGTCGTGTCGTGTTCATCGCCGCGTACCTCCTTGATACGGCACCAGGTTCCGGCGGATATATCGCGCGGGCTCCCGATTCCAGGAGAGCACCGGCCACGCTCCCGCGCAAGGGACCAAAGTCCTGGCCAGGACGCCATACCGACGCTTTGCCCACGAGATTGACTGCACGCTTGTGCCTGCCACCAACTAGTCTCCGAATATGGGCGAACTTGGCTGGCGGATGGCACCGCGCCCGTCGATATGGGCAAAGGTCGACCATGCCCTGCTCAAGTCGGGTCACCGCGGAGTGGTTCTGGTCGGCCCCGCCGGCGTCGGAAAGACCGCCCTGGCCCGGGCGCTGGCACGCCGCCACGCCGACCAGGACCGTCGGGCCGTCGTGCGCTGGGTGGCCGCCACCGCCTCGGCCAGCCACATCCCGTTCGGGGCCTTCAGCCACCTCCTGGAGGTGGCCCCCGGCGAGGAGTCCGCGGCCGTACTGCGGGCCGCGCGGTTGGCGTTGAGCAAAGACGCCGATGAGCGGCGCATGCTCATCGCCGTCGACGATGCGCAGCATCTCGACGAACTCTCGGCGACACTGCTGCACCAGTTCGCGCTCCACTCCCAGAGCACGATGATCCTGACGCTTCGCAGCGAGATGCCGACGCCGGACGCGATCACGGCACTGTGGAAGGACGACCTGCTGGTTCGCATCGACGTCGAACCCCTCACCGCCACCGAGACCACCGCACTTGTGGAGCAGGTCCTCGGCGGCCCGCTCGAGACCAGCAGCGCCGACCAGCTCTACTCGATCAGCCGGGGCAATCCGCTGTTCCTGCGCCACCTGGTCGAGGAGGCGACCTCCGACGCCCTGCGGTGCGCCCGGGGGGTGTGGCAGCTTCGCGGTGAGACGACGCTGTCGCCGCACCTGGCCACCCTGATCCGGCAACGGCTGAACCTACTGCCGCCGGAGGCCCGGGGCGTGATGCAGTACCTGGCCATCGATCAGCCGCTGGCGCTGCAGGATCTCACCGAGCTGACTGGCGCGGAGGCCATCGAACAGGCCGAGGCGGGCGGGGCGGTCACCATCGCCGAGCGCGGCGCCGAAACCGTTGTCCAGCCGGGTCATCCGCTCTACACCGAATGCATCGGGGCGGACATGCCCCGGCTGACCCGACGCCGGCTCAGTGCCGATCTGGTGGCCCAGATCGGCTCCCGCGGCCCCGACCACGTCAGCGACCGGCTTCGGCTGGCGGCGCTGTCGCTGGATACCGACACCCCGCTGGAATCCGACGAACTCATCACCGCCGCGTGGGAAGCGATGCGGATGGGCGATCTGCCCCTCGGCGAACTGCTCGCCCGCGGCGCCCTGGCCAACAAGGAAAGCCTGTACGCCCGGCTGCCACTGGCGCATTCGCTGTCCTGGCAGGGCCGGGGCGACGAAGCCGACGCGGTGCTCTCCGCGGTCGACGAGCGCACCCTGCCCGAGGGCGACCTGGTGGCCTGGGCGCTGCCGAAGACGGCCAACCAGTTCTGGATGCGGGGCGATTCGGCGCGAGCCCGCACGTTGCTTGCCGAGATCCGTGGCCGCGTCACCGACCCAGGGGGCCGCGACGTGCTCGACGCCCTTGCCGCCACCTTCGCCCTCAACGCGGGAGACCTCCGCCAGGCGCTGCGGATCGCATCCGACGTGCTGGTGTCCGACACCGCAGGTGAGCTTGCGATCGCCTGGGCCGCCGCGGCGGCCACACTGACCAGCGCCCGACTCGGTCATATCGACCGCGCGGTAGGGCTGGCCGAACGTGGCATGCGCACATTGCATCCCGGGTTGCTGCGGTTCACCATCGGCCTGGGCCAGTTCACGGCATCGCTGCTGGACTGCGACGTGGCGGGGGCGGAGACTCGCGCCCGTAGCTACGTCGGCTTCGCCGGTATCGCACAACCGGGGCGTGCCATCAGCGACATTCTGTTGGCGCACGTTCTGATGGCCCGCGGCAGGGTGGGCGAGGCGTCGGGCTTGCTGTACCAATCCGCCGCGGCGCTGGCCGAAACCGGTTACTCCTGGGGGCCGCTGGCGATGATCCAGCTGGTCACGGCGCTTGGCCAGCTGGGCGATCACGAGCGGGCCGCCCGGGAGCTGCCGCGCGCCCAGGCGGTGCACGGGATGCGCTCCGCGATGTACGCACCCGAACTGGAGTTGGCCCGGGCCTGGACGTTGGCGGCCGCACGAGACATGCCCGAAGCGATCGAGGCGGCGAGGCGGGCGGCGACCGTCGCCGAGGAAGCCGGTCAGCTCGGCATCGCTCTGCTGGCCCTGCACGACGCGGTTCGACTGGGAGACAACCGAATTGCCGACACGGTCGAACGAATCGGGGCCGGCCTCGGAGGCGCACTGCCTCCCCTCGTCATCACCCACGCCCGCTGCCTGGCCGGACGGGATGCAGCCGGGCTCGATGAGGTCGCCGACGCGCTGGCCGCCCACCACCGCACACTGGCCGCAGCGGACGCGGCCGCGCAGGCCACCGTGCTGCACGCCGCCGCGGGCCACCACGGCGCGGAGCTGAAATCCCGTAACAAGGCCGCACAGTGGGCCGCCGAATGCGGCTCGCCGTCCACTCCGGCCCTGGAACAGGCGCTGACGCCGCTGCCGTTGACCGGCAGCGAACGCAAGGTCGCCCGGCTGGTGTCGGAGGGGTTGAGCAACAGGGCGATCGCCGACCGGCTCTCGGTGTCCGTGCGGACCGTCGAGGGCCACATCTACCGGGCGTGCACCAAACTCGGACTGGCCGATCGCGCTTCGCTGGCCACGGCGATCGGCTCGCCGACGCGGGCGTCGAATCGGGTCGAGACGCGGGCGTCGAATCGGGTCGAGACGCGGGCGTCGAATCGGGTCGAGACGCGGGCGTCGAATCGGGTCGAGTCGCACGGCAGCAGGGGAGTCGGCTGAGAACGTCATCAGCCCTTCAGTTTGGCCAGGATCTGCGGGAACACATCGCGGGCGGCGTAGCGGCCAAGGAACATGTCGAGATGCCCGTAGCCGGGAAGGATGCCGAGCGACTGGTTGCCGGGCCGGTGCTTCTCGAGATACTCGAAGCTGCGTTCCTGACTGGCGGGCAGGAAGCAGCGACTGTCCTTCCCCGCGATGAGCGCGATGCGGGCGTCGGTCTGCGGCGGCCGGGACAGCAGGTCCACGGGCAGTTCGCGGAAGCGTCCGGTGGGCACCAGACGGCCCGCCCGCATCGACGCGGCCATTTGCTTGAAGAAAGTCATTGGCACGGGGCCGAATTCGTCGCGCAGCCAATCGTGTGTCCGCTCCGACAGATTCTCGTGGGACCACAGCGCAGGAAACCCCGCGCCGTACGTGAAGCTGATCATCCGGCACGGCAGGTTGGTGCATTCCCGGTGGCTCACGCTGACCGCGACGACCATTGCCTTGGCCAGCCACCCGTCTGGTTTGTGGTCACGGTCGCCCCATCGGGGATCGACGTAGGGCAGCGCCCGGGCCAGCCGTGGAACCAGGTGGGACAGCTTGATTCGCGACCACCTCGGCACGATGGGGTGAAGCGACATCGCATTGGACACGATGGTGTCCACCTGCGGCACAAGGCCCGCAACGGCGGACAGCGCGAAACTGCTCGACCCCTGGCAGTGGATCACGGCCTTCACGGTGTCGGCGCCCGTCTCCTCGACGATCCGCCGCACCGCGAACGGATGGTCGAACACGGCCGCTTCGTCCAGGTTCCACTCGTTGGCCGCGACGTCGATGCTTGCGCGCCAGTTTTCCAGCCAGACGTCCCAGCCATCGGCGACCAGTGCGTCGACGATGTTCTCCCGCTCCGGCGCACGAAAAAGGTTGGCCCGCACCCCGGCACCGGGCACCAGCAACACCGGGCCGCGCCACGGTTCGGCGTGTCCGCGCACGCGCTGCATGTTCAGTGCCATCCCGTCGCCCGCGGTGAACTCGACGGTGGTGGTGGTCAGGCGTTCGGGTTCGCTCATCGCAGCGGGCTCCTGTGTCGAGGTCCGGTATAGGCGGCCAGCAGGCGTTCGAGGAAGAACAACCCGAAAAGACCTATAGCGCTTGGTCTTCCGCGAAACGTGGCGAGCTGGCGGGCGAACATCGCAGCGTTGAGCCGCAGGATGCCACGGGCATGATCCCGCCCACCGTCATCCGCGGCCCATTCGGCATGGCCGCGCACCAGCCGGGTGTACAGCGTCGTCGTGTCCGGCCACATGTCGAAACCCCAGTCGTTGCCGACGTCTTTGAAGCCAAGCAGGGTCATCGGCCCGTCCGCGGTGTCGAACGGGAGCCGGTAGCGCATCGTGTACCGCCCATGCTCGGCCGGCGCGAAAACCTCGAAGCTGCCGTCGGTGACGATGCCGGCCGGCGCGAACTCCTTGCAGTGGACCACGCCGCGGGCGTGCATGGTGTGGTGCGGGTCGCGAAGAACGTCGCGAACGTCGTCGGTGCTGATCGTGAGGTGGAAGCCCAGTCGGATGCCGTCACGGCGGCCGATTACCTCACCGGTGTCGTAGCCGGGTGCACCGACGCCGTAGAACCCCGTCATCCGTTCGGTGAACCGGACTTTCATCCGTCGGGCCCCCCGTTGCGGCCGACTCCCTCGGTCAGCATGTCTTCGGCCACCCGGTCGGCGAACGCCGCGATGGTCAGCGACGGATTCGCCCCGATCGGACCGGGGAAGATGGAGCCGTCGGCCACCCGAAGACCGGGAACCCCGCGGACGCGGCCGTATCCGTCGACGACGCCGCGGGACTTGTCGGTGGCGGCCGGGCAGCCGCCCAGCGGGTGCACGGTGACGACGCGGTTCAGGTGGTAGGTCGGATTGACCACGAAGTCGCCGCCGAGCGCATCGGCGAGGGCCTCCATTCGACGGCGCAGCGTCTCGAAGTACTTCAGGGAGGTTTGACGACTCCAGGTGCTCTCGAGCATTCCGTCGTCGTCGCGGCGCAGGTAGAGGGTGCCGTCGGGTACGTCCATCCCCATGCCGAGCACCGGCATTCCCCGGGTCGTCACCAGCGGGCGGCCCAGCAATGCGCTGACCTTATCGGACAACGACGTGCCCTGACGCCCCCTCAGTCGTGAAATGGCAACTGCAGCAGCCAGTTTTGCCACGCTCGGGAAACGCCGGATGCCGATCGCCGTCTCGACCAGCCAGGCGGCGAACTCCGGGTAGCCGGCGTCCTGGATGTACATGCCGTAGTCCTCGGGTGAACCGGTGTCGGATTCGTCGGGGAACTGCAGGTAGGAGGTGATGACCGGTCCCGTCCAGCCGTCGAGTTGGCCCGCGACGTTGAGGATGAATCCGAGCAGATCACCGTTCCCGCAGAACCGCGTGCCCAACGCGGGATTGCTGATGCCGAGGGCTTCGGCGTTGCGCAACAACAGGTGTGTGCTGCCCAGCGTGCCCGCGGCGACGACCACCCGGTCCGCGACGATCGTGTCAACCGGCAGCGTGCGGGTGCGGACCTGCCAACCCTCGTCCTCGGGGCGGCGCACCACCACCCCGATATCGAATCTGCCGTCGCTGCGGCGGACGATGGTGCGCACCTCGGTGCGCTCGTGCAGCGAAGCGCCGCGGTGACTCGCCGCCGACAGGTAGGTGTGGTCGAGGCTGCTCTTGGCGCCGTCGTTGCAGCCGGTGTCGCATTCACCGCACAGCCTGCAGGTGCGGCGGCTCCGGCCGAACATGTTGGGATATAACGCTTCTGGGATGGGTGCGCCGATGGCGGGCTCGTCTGCGGCGTCGCGGAACCGCACCGCCAGCGGTGCGTAGGCCGCTCTGACGTCACCGGTCGCTGCGGCGTGGAAGTGCATGACCTTGGCCATGGCGAACGCGGGATCCAACGGTTTCGACACGCCCGCCGTCGGCAGCGGCTGCACCTGGAGAAACCGCTCGACGGCGTCGTAATGCGGTTCGAGCTCGGCACGGGTGAACGACCACGTCTCCTCGACGCCCGGACGGTAGGGGTGCGGTTGCCTGAACCAGGTCTCGGGTTTGCGCAGCATCACGTTGGCGTAGATCAGCGAACCGCCGCCCAGTCCGCTGGCGACGATCGCGTCGATACCGCGGAACGACCACACGTCGAACAGCCCGTGCAACCCGTTGCGGGGATCCCAGAAGTTGGTGGCGACCCGGCCCGGCGCCCTCGGGAACGTCCCCGGCGGATAGGCCTTGCCGCGCTCGAGCACACAGACCGTCAGATCCGCGCCCGCCAGCTTCTCGGCGATCACCGCACCGCCAAATCCGGAGCCGATCACCGCGACGTCGACCCGGTCGGGCACCTCCCCGACCCGCAGGCTCACGGCTCCCCCGCCGGGCGCGCGGGATGACGTTTGTCCACGACACGCTCCCCCGATGCTGACCAGTGCCGACGAAGTTAGCCTGCGCCGCGCACCGGCAACGCCGAATGCGTTTACCTGCGGCGTGTCGCTTGGCGTGTCCGCGCCGCGACCGCGTCCCGCTGGTGTGCAGGCACCGGGAACAACAGCCGCTCGGTCAGGCTGCGACCCCTCGTCACACAGTCGGACCGGTCAACCCCCCGACCGCCGTCCCCTGTGCCCACGCCTGAACGGTAGAGCCGCGGGTGGGCCGCTGACCTGCGTAGTGACTACCTGTTTATGTCCCGCGGCGGGCGGCAGCCGATTTTGGTGCACTGAACAGCAAACAGGCGCCGGTAAGCTTCCGGCCAGACAGAAGGGGTACTTCGGTGTTCATCGACAGTGACTTGCTGCGTTGTGGTGCAGAGTTCTCGCGCAGCGCCGGCGTTCTCGCCCAGCGGGGCGCCGGCCGGTTCGGCTCGGCATCGCTGCCAGCTAAGATGTTCGGCGATTTCGGCGCCGCAGATGCGTTCCACCGGAACCTGGCCCAGGAGCATGACTGCCAGGCCGCCGCACTGAAGAGCCACCAGGCCCGGCTGGACCTGCTGGCCCAGAAAGCCCACTACGCGGCCACCTCCTTCGACACCCAGGACGACGCCGGCGAGGCGGCACTGGACCTGGCCGCGAGACGGGTCGCCTGACGACCGTGTTGTTGCGACACTTGCGCGCCGGGGAGCTTTCCGCGGCCGCCGGGGGTGACCCCTGGCGCGTCAACGACACCATCCAGGCCGGTTGCCCGGGACAGATCCACGACCTGGCCTCGGCGTTCCGTGACGCCGGGGTGTGCGTCAGCGACACCCTCGACGAGTTCACCAGCGCCAAGAACCGCTTCCAGGCGGCCTGGGACCGCCACGACGCGGATCTTGGCGGCGATCACCCGATCAACGACGCCGCCGAAGTCCAGGACGCCGAGGACAGGCTGCAGCTCAACCGCGAGCAACTCACCCGGGTGGCCGCCGATCTGGAGACCATCGCGGCAGCGTTGGCCGAGGCGCAGCGCAGCGGCCGGATCGCCATCGGCAACCTGGAATCCGCGTTGGCCTTCATCGACAATCAGATCGACTTCGCGATCGCGCTCGCCTGGGCCGAGGGTCGACCAGCCGACTGGACCGACCTCGAGCGTGCGGCCGTCGAGCGGACCTCCGCCGCATTGCTGGAGGTGACCTCGGTCCGCGGCGCCTATGCCGACCACCTCGACGCCGCCCGGCTCGATATGGCCGCAGCGGGCTACCCCCCGGACACCCTCAGCGGCTCCGACGGCACAGGCAGCGTCTCACCGTCAGCCCAGGCCAGGGCCGACGCGTCGAAGTACGCGGCCGAGCAGCGCGCCACCGACCAGACGTTGGTCACCTCGCCCGGCCCCTGGACACCTGACAAGCAGGCCGCACAGGATCGGCTGCGCGACTACGCCGTCCTGACCGACCCCAACGCGGACCCGCAGGCATTCCGCCACGCCGCCGCACGGCTCGACGACTATCACACGGCCCAGCTGACGGGTCCCTTCCCGATCGACCCGATCCTCGGCGGAAACGCCGCCACCCGCGCCCAGTTCCGGCAGGACTGGCAGCGGAAGCTGCAGCAGGGCCTGCTCGGCGTACCACCGATGAGCGCGGATGCGGCCACCGCACTGCTCGATCGCGCCGAGGCGCAAACCCGCCAGCTCGTGATTCGGCAAGCCACACAGGCGCTTCAGCGTGAAGGGATGTCGCTCGAAGGCGCCGCCGCGGCGATCTCTGCCCTTTCCGGCGGCATTCCATGGGACGTCCTGGCAGATGCGACAACCGCGTCGGGCGCGGCGGGTACCGGGCTCACGGCGGCCCAGCGGGCCGCCGGCCTGCCGGGCGCCCACGCGGTTGCTGCGCTGACTGAGGCCGACCTCGAGGTCATCGAGCGGCTCGGTAAGAACCTGGGCCGCGTGAGCACGCTCGGCAGCATCGTCCTGGGCGTCAACGATTTCGTCCACGGCAAAGGGTTGTGGGAGACCGCCGGGGGGGTCGCGGGGGGTGCGGCCGGAAGCTACCTTGCCGGTGTCGGCGCGTGGGCGCTTGCGGGCTCATTCGTCGGACCCCAGGGCGCACTCGTGACGGGTCTGGTCGGCTCCGTTGTGTTGGGGATGACGGGCGAATGGTTGGGCGGGGAGGCGGGCCGTGTCCTGGATCGTTGACGGTGCGTGGGTCACTCCTGCGCTGCGCACCGCGCTGTTCATGGCGATGATCGCGTTTCTCGGCGTGGTCTTCGTGCCCGGCAATGTCAAGATGACCGTCCGGGCGGCCCGGCGCGTCTACTGGGCCGGATGGGGCGGCGCCACGATTTGCGGTGGTATGGCCCTACTTTCGCGCGGGCCACAGGGTCCGCTGTGGATGATCCTCATGAGCACATTCCTCTCGGTGCTGCATGCCTACTTCACAACCCCGTACATCAAGATCGGCGGCCGTGTCATCGCGCTGTCGAAATACCATGAGATGGCGCAGGATTCCGACGTCGACCACGCGCGTGCGGTTTCGACGCAACCGGATGACTACCCAGGCGGGATCACCGCAGTCAAGCAGTGGTGGTTGATAGCGGCGATGGTGTGCTTTGCCGCCCTGTCCATATCGGTCATCGGGTGGGGCTGGCTGCCCGTAGCCCTGACGGCGTTCCTCACCCTGCTGGGAGCCGGCGCGGGAATCGGCGACGCCAGCCGTGACCTGCCGATCGCGCGGAACCAGCGAGTTCAGGGCTTCGTCGCCCTGGCGGCTTCCGCGGCGATGTACGGCCTACCCGCCATCGCCTACCTCTGCGGGTACCGGTGGAAGCAGCGCCAGAAGCGGCGGGAGGCCGATTTATTGCACTAGCAATGCTTTATAGTGCACCGTGTGGATCAGGAAGCCGCGAAGCTCGCCACCGCGATCGGCGCGCGGGTCAAGCAGGAGCGCCTGGCGCGGTCCTGGACGTTGGATCAGCTCGCCGCTGCGGCCGCGGTGAGTCGCCGCATGGTGGTCAGCGTCGAACAGGGCACGGTCAATCCCAGTGTGGGAACACTGCTTCGGCTCAGCGACGCACTCGGCGTAGGGCTCCCTGCGCTGGTCGAACCGCCGAGATCCCATCGGGTGACGGTGACTCGCAGCGGTGAGGGCGCCGAGCTGTGGAGAGGTTCGGCCGGTGGCCGCGGAGTGCTGGTGGCCGCCACGACGCGACCGGATGTGGTCGAGTTGTGGGATTGGTCGCTTGGGCCCGGCGACCGGCACACCAGCAAGGCCCACGCCGCTGGTACCAAGGAACTCGTGCATGTCCTGGCGGGTTCGATGACCGTCGAGGTCGATGATCAGCTGGTCACCCTCGACAGCGGTGACGCCGTCGCCTTCCCCGGCGACGTCGACCACACCTACGTCAACCCCGGTGAACAACCCGCGCGGTTCTCCTTGACGGTGTTCGAACCCGGGCGACACTCGCCGAGATCGGAGGCAACGCATGACTGACACGACTCATGACTGAAACGACGGCACTCGAGGCGTTCCTCGACCAAGCGCGCGTCGACGATGCCGTGTTCGCGTTGCGTCCGGACTATCGCGCCCTGCTGATCGCGGTCGACGGCGTGACGCCCGGACCCGGGACCGATGACAGCGACGCGCTACTGCGCGAGGCCGAATCGGCTGCTCGACAGGCACTTCGACAACGACCGGTCGAACAGCTGCCGAACATCGCGGCCTGGCGGGAGGCCTACCGGGCGTTCGGCGCCAAACCACAACGCACCCGCAACAGCGTGGAGGCGCTGACCCGTCGCGCCGAGGCGGAACTGCCCCGGGTCAACCGGCTGACCGACATCTACAACGCGATCTCTGTCCTGCATCAACTGCCCGTGGGCGGGGAGGATCTGACCCGGTATTCCGGTGCGCCACAGCTGATCCGGGCCACCGGCGCCGAGCCCTTCGACACCACCGCGGACGGTGCCGACATCGTCGACCACCCCGAAGCCGGTGAGGTGGTCTGGTGTGACGACGCCGGCGTAACGTGCCGGCGGTGGAACTGGCGCCAGGCCCGCCGCACCCAACTGCGCGAGGACACCACTACCGCCCTGTTCATCCTGGACGTCCTGGATCCGATGACCGATCAGCAGATGAACGCCGCCGCCGACGACCTGGCCACCCACCTGCGTCGGCTGGGCCCCGATGTCCATCTCGTGAGCAGGCTGCTGGCCAACGGCGGCCCGGTGCACACCGGAGGAGACTGACATGCTCATCCACCCCTGGGACGCCGCCCTGAATACCGCCGAATGGCAGAACTGGCTGGCCGGTACGGACAGATTCGGCGTGCTGGCGGTCAGCAATGTCGATCCCGCCCAAGCCCCGCTGCTGCTGCCAACGCACTTCACCAGCGCCGGTGAGGAGCTGCTGCTGCACCTGGCCCGGCCGAACCCCGTCTGGGCACATCTGGAAGCCGCCACCGAGGTCCGCCTCGCGGTGATCGGCGACTACGCCTACATTCCCACCTACTGGCGGGCAAAGGCCGGTGGCCCCGACGAGGACGGCGTGCCCACCAGCTACTACTCAGCGGTGCAGTTCGTCTGCCGCCCAACGATTGTCGACGATCCCGACGGCAAGGTGCAGATCCTGGCGGCCCAGCTCAACGACTTCCAGCCCGAGGGCGGGCACGCCGCAGTGGCCGTCGGGGACGATCCCTATGGGCGGATGCTGCCGGGTATCCGCGGTATCCGACTCGCCGTGCTGCGGGTGGAGGCCAAGTTCAAGTACGACGACGCCAATCCCGTGGAGCACCGGCAGCGCGTCATCGGCCGCCTGGAGCAACGCCATCGCGGTCTGGACACCGGCGCCGCGGACCAGCAGCGCCGACGCCTCGCCGCGATCGGGGACTGGAAGACCCACCGGCAGTCGTAACTTCCGACGTCCGGCGGCTGGCTCAGGCCAGTGCGGCGAGGCCCGGCGCTTCGGCCAGCCCACGCAGCCGTGCGGCGTCCTGCCCGGGCGGGCTGCCGAACAGCCTGCGGTACTCACGGTTGAACTGCGAGGGGCTGTCGTAGCCCACCGAGTGCCCGATACCCGCGACATCGCCGGGATGGGCGAGCAGCTTCGACCGGGCCTGCTGCAGCCGTATCCGCTTCTGGAACTGCAGCGGGCTCATCGCGGTGACGGTCCGAAATCTCCGGTGGAAGGCCGAGGTGCTCATGCCGACCAGCCGCGCCAGGTCGTCGATGCGCAGCGGCTCGGCGTAGTTGTCCCGGATCCATCCGATGGCCACGTTGATCTGCGACAAATCGCTGTCGGCGAGCCCGATCTGCCGGACCGTGTCCCCGAGTGGACCGGTGAGCAACCGCCAGAGAATCTCCTGCTCGATCAGCGGGGCAAGCACGACCGCGTCGGCCGGCCGGTCGAGTAGCCGCAGCATCCGCGCGACGGCATCGAGCAACTCGGCGTCGGCATCGGCGGTCGCCATCGCAGGCGGACTCGGCCAGCCGCGCAGCAGGCGTCCCGTGCGTGCCTGCAGCACCAGGCCGGCGACCGCCGCGGGCCGCAGCACCAGACCCATTCCCAGGGCCGGCGCGCCCGGTTCGACATCGATGTAGTGCCCGGTCACGGGCAGGTCGGCGGTCACCACCAGGCATTGCCCCGAGTGGTATTCATGGACCTGCTCGCCCAGCAGCAGCTGCTTGCCGCCCTGTGCCATGACGACCAGCAGCGGCTCGGTCAGTGAATACTCGGGGCCCTCCGACGGAGTCACAACCCGAGACAGCAGCAGCCCGTCAATCGGTGTGCGCAGATCCGGCCGGGCATGCGCCGCGATGCGGTCACGGATCTCGGCCAGCAAGCCGTCGACTGTGTGCATGGTTCGACCAAACCACGTCCCGTCATCCAAGACAATCCGATCACGCCGAATCGAGCAGGATTATGCAATAGCTCGCGCCGATCGATCTACCCAACGGGCGGGCCGGTTGCTTCGATGAAAGTGTCTCGAACACAGAAAGAAAGGATACCTGCCATGTCACTTCAGCACTACGTAACACTGGGTCGCTCGGGCCTGAGGGTCAGCCCATTCGCCCTCGGAGCGATGACTTTCGGACAAGATCCGGGCGGCGCAGGCTGCGGCGTCGAGGATTCCGAGAAGATCCTCACCACCTACCTGGACCGCGGTGGAAACTTCATCGACACCGCCAACTTCTACACCAACGGGCACTCGGAGAAGATCCTCGGCGACTTCTTCACCCGCAACCCCGGCAGGCGCGAACACGTCGTGGTGGCGTCGAAGTTCTTCGCCAACATGTTCCCGGGCGACCCCAACGGCGGCGGCGCGGGCCGCTCGTCGATCATCGCCCAGCTGCACGAATCGCTGCGCCGCCTGCAGACCGACTATCTGGACCTGTACTGGCTGCACAACTGGGACCGCCACACCCCGATCGAGGAGAGCATGCGCACGCTCGACGACCTCGTGCGCGCCGGGAAGATCCGCTACATCGGGTTCTCGAACACCCCGGCATGGGTCACCAGTCAGGCCCACACCACCGCGCTGCTGCAGGGCTGGACCCCGCTGATCGCCCTGCAGGTCGAGTACTCGCTGCTGGCGCGGACCGTCGAGGGTGAGATCGGGCCGCTCGCGCTGGATCAGGGCATGGCCCTGGTGCCGTGGAGTCCGTTGAAGAACGGCTTCTTGTCCGGCAAGTACCGCCGCGACGGCGGCGTCACCGACTCCGCCCGTGCGGCGTTCGTCGGCGGGCCTTCCGAAGCCGAGTTCGCCGTCATCGATTTGGTGAAAGGGATCGCCGATGAACTTGAAACATCCGCAGCTGCAGTGGCATTGGCGTGGTTGCAGGCCCGGCCGGGCACGGTGGTACCG
>Ga0075369_10000100_pt1 | contig 23074 bp, 23 predicted proteins | sample EndMethybrTD3034_FD_71400 | JGI IMG/M metagenome (GOLD analysis project Ga0075369, IMG submission 71400) | Populus endosphere microbial communities from Tennessee, USA - Endosphere MetaG P. TD hybrid TD303-4 | ecosystem: Host-associated > Plants > Roots > Endosphere | place: USA: Tennessee...
GACTGTGCTGTTTGGCACCAACAAGATCGCGACCGTCGACCCGGCCACGCTGACCGTGAAGGAATACACCCTGCCGGATCCCGCCTCCCGGCCGCGGCGGCTCGCGCTTTCGGATGAAAACACCGTGTGGTACGCGGACTGGTCGCGCGGATATGTCGGAAGGCTAGATCTTAGGACCGGCGCGGTGAAGGAATGGCCCTCGCCCTCCGGCCCGAAGTCGGAGCCTTACGGCATCGCCTTCACCAAGGGCGCGGTCTGGTACAACGAGTCCGCCGCCAAGCCGAACACCATCGTGCGCTTCGATCCCGCCACCGAGAAGTTCCAGAGCTGGGCGATCCCCGGCGGCGGCGACATCGTGCGCAACATGGACGTCACCCCGGACGGCAATCCGGTGATGGCGCATAGCCTCGCCAATCAGGTCGGGCTGGTCGCAATCAAATAACGAACCCGCCCAAGGAACCCCCAAGGAACTCCAATGCCCCTGAAAGTCCGCCGCGTCATCACCGGCCATAAAGCTGACGGCAAGGCGACCGTGCTGATCGACGAACTGGCCCAGAACGTGCGGGACAGCCGTCCCGGCGCTTCGGCTGCCGTGATCTGGACCACCGAAGGGTTCCCAATCGATAATGACGGCAGCGAGGAGCGCAACGACCGTGCCAAGGGCACCTATATCGACAATGGCGTGGTGTTCCGCGTCATCTCCTTCGCCCCCGGCGTCGCCCCGCGCAACCACCGTACGGATTCGACCGACTTCGGCGTGGTCATCTCCGGCGAGATCGATATGCCGCTCGATGACGAAGTGGTGCACCTGAAGGCCGGCGACGTGTTCGTCCAGCGCGGCACGATCCATAACTGGATCAACAAGGGCACCGTACCCTGCGTGATCGCCTTCACGCTCGTGTCGGCGAAGTCCGTCACCGCCGGCGGCAAGGTGTTGCCCGCGCAAGGATGATGACAGCGCGTGACCACATTGCATGCAACTGTCATAAAAAGGCGCATTCGCCATGAAACTGTGAGTAACGCTCAGGACTTGTTTGAATCGCAAAGATTCGGCATGTAACCGGACATCATGTCTCGCAAATCGTTCCGCGTTGGAAAATCGAAGACCGGGCTCGGCCTGTTCGCCACCCGGCTGATCGGCAAGGGCGAGTTCGTCGTCCAGTACCGTGGCAAACGCCTCACCAACGAGGAAGCGGACCGGCGCGCGGATCGCGGCAACAAATACCTTTACGAGTTAAACAGCCGCTGGACCATCGACGGCAAGAGCCGCAAGAACGTTGCGCGCTATGCCAATCATTCCTGCCGACCGAACGCGGAATCCGACGTCATCCGCGGCAAGAAAATCATCATCCGCTCGATCAAGAGGATCCAGCCGGGCGAAGAGATCACCTACGACTACGGCAAGGACTACTTCAACCTGATCCTCAAGCCGATCGGCTGCCGATGCGAGAAGTGCGTCGAGAAGCGCCGCCTTGAACGCGCAGAGAAGCGTCTGAAGCTCAAGCGCAAGCGCGCCCGCGAGGCGAAGAAGGCTGCGGAGGCGCTGGACCTCGCAGCGGCCCGTGCCCGCAAGCTGAAGGCCAAGGTTGAAAACAAGTTTAACGAAAAAGCGGTCAGGGTCGTGAAAACGGCGGCGAAAAGTGCCCGCCGCAGCGACATGCCCGAGCCGCAGCGCAAGGCGGCGTAAGCCCCTCCCAGCATCTCGTTTTGTGTAGTCCACAACGCCAAAAAGAGGCTTATCGCTGCCCGGACGATATGCTTAAACTACCGCATTCGCGCTGGAGTCGACCGATGAAGCTCAAGGCCGCCGTTCTCACCTCTGCCCTGCTGCTGGCCGCGCCTGCAAGTGCGGGCTGGTTCGACGCGATCAAGGGCAACGACACCGGCGGCATCATCCCGTGGTCGCCGGATCTGCGGCAGACCCTCCACCCCACCGCGGATGCCCATTGCGCGCGCTATAACAAGATCGCGCTGGTGACCGGCCTCCCCGCCCAGCCGGGAGACTACGCCGCGTTCGTTTGCGTGTTCCCGCCGGACTACGATCCGACCAAGACGCGCTGGAACTGGGGCCGCTAAGGCTTCACGTTAATATCAGCGGTCGGGCGTGGTGATGGGGTTGCAGTTGCGCCGCCCCTGCGCTGCACAGTTGTCGAGATCGCGTTGCTTGAGCAGCGCATCGATCAGCCAGTAACCTGCGCCAAGCACCAGCACGAAACACACAATCAGAAAAATATTGGCGTTGCGGCGGTCGGCTTCGGTTTCTTCGTCGCCGCCGTTCTGTTGCGGGGGTTGTCTTGCGCCGTTCATGGCCGCACCTTAGTTAAGCTCCGCGGCCGGTGTCATCACAAACCGGCGGCAGGGGCGCATGACGGAACCGCGAGGCCAGGCATGAAGACCACCGCTTCTATTGTCGCCGCCCTGCTGCTGATAAGCGGCATGGGCACCCCCCATGCGCAACCCGCCCCGGACTACGCCGCGCTGATCGCAGCACCCGATCGCAGCGAGGCCGACCGCCAGACCGACGCCCGCCGCGACCCGATCAAGCTTCTCTCCTTCATCGGCGTAAAGCCCGGCCAGAGCGTCCTCGATATGGGCGCGGGCGCAGGCTACTCAACCGAACTGATGGCGCGTGCCGTCGGCCCGTCCGGCAAGGTCTATGGCCAGGACGACAAGACGCGCGAGCGGTTCGAGGCGCGCGCCAAGACTCCAGCGATGGCAAACGTCACTTATGCCGTGCGGCCGTTCGACGATCCGGTCCCGCCGGACGTAAAGAACCTCGACGTCATCACCTACTTCTTCGCCTACCACGACAGCGTCAACCTGCCGATAGACCGCGCGGTGCAGAACAAGAAGTTGTTCGACGCGCTCAAACCCGGCGGCGTTCTGGTAATCGCGGATCACCACGCGGCGGCGGGTGCCGGCATCTCCGTCACCAACACGCTACACCGGATCGAGGAAAGCGTGGTGAAGAGCGAACTCACCTCTGCGGGCTTCAAGCTCGTCGCCGAAGGCGATTTCCTGCGCCATCCCGAAGATCCGCGCGACGGCAAGGTGTTCCGTTCGCCGGTGCCGGTCGATGAATTCGTGCTGAAGTTCCAGAAACCCTAGCCGGCGCTCGCGCGCGCCTTGGTCTCGCCGGCGATGGTTTCCTTCACCGTCGCGACGAGCTGCTTGAGCGTGAACGGCTTGGCAAGGAAGCCGAAGTGTCCGCCTTCCGGCAGGCTCTTGGCGAACGCCTCTTCGGCATAGCCCGAAACGAACACGATCTTCAGGTCCGGGTTGCGCTTGCGCAGTTCCTTGAACAGCGTCGGGCCGTCCATCTCGGGCATCACGACATCCGAAACGACGAGATCGACCTTGCCCTTGTGCAGGTCGAGCATCTCGATGGCTTCGACACCGTTGCTGGCTTCCAGCACCGTGTAACCGCGTGAGGAAAGCCCGCGTGCGTTGAGGCTGCGCAGACCATCCTCGTCTTCGACCAGAAGGATGATTCCCTGGCCGGTGTCGTCGGCTGGCGGCTTGGGCACCGCAGTCGACGCGACCAACTCCGCCTTCGGCGGTGCAGCCTCGCTTGCCGCCGGAACATGGCGAGGCAGGAATACGCGGAAAGTCGTCCCCTTGCCGAGTTCGGTATCGACGTAGATAAAGCCGCCAGTTTGCTTGATGAAGCCGTAGACAGTGGACAGGCCAAGGCCGGTGCCCTTGCCGATGTCCTTGGTCGTAAAGAACGGCTCGAAAATCTGCTCGATGATGTCGGGCGGAATGCCGGTGCCGGTGTCCTGAACCTCAATCTGAATGTAGTCCGCGGCGGGCATGCCCTTGTAGTCATACTTCTTGCCGCATTCGTCCGTGCTGACGTTGCTGGTGCGCACCGTCACCTTGCCGCCGTCGGGCATGGCGTCGCGCGCATTGACAGCGAGATTGACGATGACGTGTTCAAGCTGCGACAGGTCGGTCTTCACCGGCCAAAGGTCGCGGCCGTGGACGACTTCCAGCGTCACCTTCTCGCCGATCACGCGGCGCAGCAGCATCGACAGGTCCGACAGCGCTTCGCCGAGATCGAGCACCTGCGGCCGCAGCGTCTGGCGGCGTGAGAACGCCAGCAAATGCCGCACGAGGCTCGCGGCCCGGTTGGCGTTCTGCTTGATCTGCATGATATCCTGGAACGACGGGTCCGTCGGCTTGTGCGCGTTCAGCAGGAAATCGGTCGCCATCATGATAGCAGAGAGCACGTTGTTGAAATCGTGCGCGACACCGCCGGCAAGCTGGCCGACGGTCTTCATTTTTTCCGACTGGGCGAATTGCTTCTCGAGGTTACGCTGCTCGGTGGTATCGAGCACGTAAACGATCGCGGTTTCCTGCTCGTCGTTTTCCTTCTCGACCGGCGTGACGTAGAAGCGCGCCCAGCGCTCTCCCTTGCCCGCGAGCGCAGCATCGAGTGGCGCGATCTCGCCTTCGCCGTTGACCGCGCGCGAGATCACCGCTTCGAGCGCCAGGCGGTCGCGTTCGGCGACCAGCGCAAGGATCGAACGCGCATCGCGCTTGCCGTCCGGGGGCGTGATCGTCTGCAGCATGCGCGCGTAGAGTGCATTGGAACTCGCAACGTTGCCGGACTTGTCGACCGTCGCAATTGCCATCGGCGTGTTCTGGAAGAAGCGCATGAAGCGTACTTCCGCCGCACGTCCGGCATCGCCATCGTTGGTGCGGTTGAGCACCAGTGTACGCGAGGCACCCTGCGAGCCGTCAGCCGCGAACGCGACCTTGTGATAGAGCCGCACCGGCAGCGTCCGGCCGCTGCGCGTTTTCAGGTCGAGATCGAGCGTTTCGGTTTTAACTTCGCCTGGCCCGCCGCTGATGGCGGTGAGCAGCGAGGCGCCGTTGCCGGCGACGATGTCGGAAATCTTCATCCCGCCCGAACCGATCTCCGCGAGATCGTGGCCAAGCCAGGCGGCGAGCGTCGCGTTGAGATAGGAAACGCCGCCTGCGGCGTCGACCGAGAAAAACCCCGCGGGCGCGTGGTCGAGATAGTCGATCGCCTGCTGCAATTCCTGGAAGATGTTTTCCTGCCGCTCGCGCTCGCGCGTCACATCCGCAACAGTCCAGACCGTCGTGCGCGCGGCGGCCCCGCGGATTCCGAGCGGGCGCACGCGCAGCCTGATCCAGCGCGCCGGCTCGTTGCGTAGCGCCGGGATGCGGACCTCTTCCTGCAGCTTGCGGCCTTCCCGCGCCGCTTTGAGCAGGCGGAATACCGCTTCGGAAACTTCCGGGTCGCCGATAAAGGCGCGTTCAACCGGGCGAATATCGTCGGCATCAACCGCAGCAGTCAGCGCGCGATAGGCCGCGTTGGCATAGAGCGCGCGCCCCTTGGCGTCGGTGACGACAATGCCGTCAGATGCCCCATCGATTGCGCTTTTGAGGATGCCATTGCCCTCATCGCCAGCGATGCGAAGGATGCCGGCTGCCGCCGCGAACAGCGAAAACACGCCGATCATGCCAAGAACGGCGAGCAGCACCAGAACATAGGGCTCGGCGTTCTCACGCCCGACCAGCACGAGTCCCACCGCGGCCGCAACCAGCGCGAGCGCAAGCGCCAACACGAGCAAGACGCTGCCTCGCCGGCCAGTCCGGTCCATCGATGATACGTCGGTCAAATCGTAGGTCGCCATTTTGAGCCTAGGCGCGAATGCGAACATTCGCGGATTCGCCCCGCAGTGTCATCAGGTTATCCACCCTCGGAATTAGGACTCTGGTCCCCTCTGCCGCCGGCAGGATGGCTTTGAGAATCACCGACTTCACCGCGCGAACCGGCGTGTCAGGCGCATGACGTAGCCGATGACTTCGGCGACCGCCTTGTAGTGCTCGGCCGGGATTTCCTGATCGAGGTCGACGGTAGCGAAGAGAACGCGCGCGAGCGGCGGATTTTCGACGATCGGCACATTGTTCTCACCGGCGATTTCCCTGATCTTGAGCGCAATATTGTCCTGGCCCTTGGCTACGCAAATCGGCGCCGCCATGCCGCGCTCGTACTGCAGCGCGACGGCAAAGTGGGTCGGGTTGGTGATGACCACCGTCGCTTTCGGCACCGCCTGCATCATGCGCCTCTTGGAGCGCTGGAAGCGCAACTGGCGGATCTTCGCCTTGATCTTCGGGTCGCCGTCGGTGTCCTTGAACTCGTCCTTGATCTCCCGCAGCGACATTTTCTGCCGCTCGTACCATTGGTGATACTGGAACAGAAAATCGGCCGCCGCGAGGACCGCGAGAATGGCGACCACGGTTCCCATCAGGCCCAGCGTCTGCGAGCGGGTGAGCGCCAACAGCAGCATCGGATCGAAACTCATCACCGCTTCAAGCTTGTTTCGCTCCGGCCACAGCACGACACAGAGCGCGACACCGACGACGACCAGCTTGATCAGACCCTTGAGGAAGTTCATCAAGCCCTGTTTGGAAAACAGGCGCTTGGCGCCGGCGGCCGGGGAAATCTTGGAAAACTTCGGAGTCAAGGACTCGGCCGACCACACGAGGCGGTGCTGGATGATGTTGCCGCAGATCGAGGCGAGCGCGAGCAGCAGGAACGGAATGGCGACCGCGGCAAGTACTTCGACGCCAATTTTCTGCATCAGGCTGGCAAACGCCTTGCCGTCGGTCGGCAGCTTGTAGGAATTTTCGATAAGCCCGCGGCAGAGCCGCGTAAGGTCCGCGCCCATCGAGCCCGCAAAGCCATAGACGATCAGCGTCGAGGCCGCGATCACGAACCAGGTATTGACCTCCTGACTTTTTGCTACGTCACCGCGTTCGAGCGCCTGGTCCAGCTTTCGCTGTGTCGGGTCCTCTGTGCGTTCGTTGTCGTCTTGTCCCTCTGCCATCGTTCGCCCTCAGGTGCTCATACGTGAGGCGCGACTTCGTGGATGACGTCGCTCAGGTAGCCGAGATAATTCGCCATCATAGCGCCGAGCACGATCAGCAGGATCAAAAGGCCAATCATGATCGACAGCGGCACGCCGACGAAAAACACCTGCATCTGCGGCATCATGCGCGACAGCAGACCGAGACCGAGATTGAACAGCACGCCGAACACCAGAAATGGCGCAGCAAGCTGGATGCCGATGCGGAACGAGCCCGCAACGGTCTTCGTCGCCAATGCCGCCATGTCTCCGGTAAGCGGCACTTCGCCCGGCGAGAACAGCGTATAGCTGTCATCGAGCGCACCGATGATCAGATAGTGCAGATCGGTCGCAAAGATCAGCACGAGGCCGAGCATCGCAAGGAAGTTGCCGAAAATAACGCCCTGCTGGCCCTGTGTCGGATCGATCTCGGTGACGAATCCGAGGCCGAGCTGCGCCGCGACGACGGCCCCAGTGTATTGAAGCGCGGAAATCGCCAAGCGGACTGAAATGCCGAGCACGGCGCCGACCAACATTTCCTGGCTGAGCATCATGATGACTGCGTTCATCGAACGCAGGTCGATCTGGTAGGCGGCCCGATGCAGCGGAAACATGATCGCGGCGAGCGCGAGCGCGATGGTTAGCCGGATGCGCGAGGACATCGCGACTTCGCCGAGCGCCGGAAACAGCATGATCATGGTACCGATACGCGCGAAAATCAGCAGGTAAGCGGCGGCGAGCGCGGGAAGAAATGAAACGTCAAAACGCATTGAAACCCCTGCCCTGCGTCATCCTCCGATGATGCGCGCGGCAATCCGCATCATGTGGCTGTTGAGCGCATCGGCCATGAACGGCAGCGCGAGCAGTAGCGCGACGAACATGGCGAGGATTTTCGGCACGAAGACCAGCGTCATTTCCTGAATTTGAGTCAACGCCTGAAGCAGCGAAATCACGACGCCGACGATCAGGCCGACCATCATCAGCGGCGCCGATACGATGATGAGCGTATAGATGGCGTCACGGGCTATATCGATGATTTCGGGGCCGGTCATGTCATTCCTGCTCGTACAAGGCGTTACGCAAAGCCGTCAGATCGGCATCCGCATGATTTCTTCGTAAGCCGCGATCACCTTGTCGCGCACCGCGACTACTGCATCGATGGCGACCTCGGTTTCAGACACGGCCGTCACGACGTCGACGACGTTGGCCTTGCCGGCCGCGACCGTTTGGGTCTGCGCATCGGCCTTGCGGCCTGCCTGCATGACGGAGCCCATGGCATCCTTGAGCATCGCGCCGAAGCTTTCCCCTGTCCCGCCGGTTGCGTCGCCCGCCACGCCGCCGACCGCAGTAGCCGGATTTGTGATGCGAGCGATCGCTGCGTAGGCGTTGGCTGCAACTCCTGGTGTGGCCATGATGCGTCCTCGTTATCTAGCTCTTGAGAATGTCGAGCGTGCGGGAAATCATGCGGCGCGCTGCGCCGATGACATTGACGTTGGCTTCGTAGGAACGCTGGGCTGCGCGCATGTCGGTCATTTCAACCAGCGAATTGATGTTTGGAAACTTCACGTACCCCTGCGCGTTCGCCGCAGGATGGCCTGGCTGATATTTCTCGATGAACTTTGCGGGATCGGTGGCGACCGGGCCAAGCGCGATGGTGCGGGCGTCGAGTGCGCGGTCGAGCGTCGAGGTGAAGGTCGGAATGCGCCGGCGGTACGGGTCCTCGCCTGGCGTCTGCGCCGTGGAGTCCGCGTTGGCGATGTTTTCCGACAAGATGCGCATGCGGCCCGCCTGGGCACGCAGGCCTGACGCGGCGACGGCGATTGACTTGATGAAATCCATGACGCGTCTCCCGCCTATCGCTTGCCGAGCGCAGTCTTCAGAAGATTGAGGCTGCGGCTGTAAAGCATCGTCGCGGCCTGATAATCCATCTGGTTCTGCGCTACCTTCATCATTTCGTCTTCGAGATTGACGGAATTGCCGGCCGGACGAACGTCACTCTTGCTGTCACGTTGGGACTGGAAGCGTGTGTCGCCGCCGTTGAGGCTCGCAAAGTGCAAGCCGTTGGATTGTGCGAGCGAGACGCCCTGCGGCGTTACATTACGGAAATCGAGTTCCTTGAGGTCGCTCGGCTTGAAGCCGGGGGTGTCGGAGTTGGCGACGTTTTCGGACAGCACGCGCTGGCGCTCCTGGTGCCATTGCATCCGGCTTCGGAGCATCGACAGGATTGGTAGATCGGTCATGGCCATGGAGGGGTCTCCGGAGCGCGCGACAATTTCGCTGTTAACAACCTGTTAGGCGGCAGAATTTGCCGGGTGTATGGTTAATGCACAGTTAAGAACTACCGCTATTTCCGGCGCGGCCCGAAAAACGATGATTTTGATGGGGGTTGCGGTGGTTCCGTGTTAATGATTCTTAAACATCCCAAACATGTGGGACTACCCGCAGGTTTGCGCTTGTCTTCAGATGGCGTGCTGGCGTAGCGGAGACATTCAATGGACTCGTTGTTCGGCTTGGAGTTCTCACTCCCCATGAAGTTCTTTATTGCGTTCGCGATCGTCCTGATCCTGATAGGAACCGCCGCCTACCTCCTGCGCCGCTTTGGCACCGGGGCCCTGGCCACCACCACCCAACGTAATCGCCAGCCCCGCCTCGCCGTGGTCGACTCCGCGCCGATCGACGGCCGCCGCAAGCTCGTCCTCGTGCGCCGGGACAACATCGAGCATCTCGTGATGATCGGCGGGCCGACCGATGTCCTCGTTGAACCCAACATTGTGCGCGCCGGCGTGCAGGCGACCCGCGAAACCGCCATCCGCACCACGAGCGTCGAACCGTTGACGCTGCCGGAAGAGGGCAACTGGCCGCCAATCGCCGCAGCGCCCCGTCCGGAACCGGTGAGCCGTCCGGAACCGGTCGCCCGCCCCGAGCCTGTTGTGCGACAGGAGCCGCCCGCACCGATGCGGCCCGCCGTCCATATTCCGACCACGCAGGTTCCGCCTGCGCCACCCCAGCAGCCGCACGCGCCGCCACCGCATTTCGTGCCGCCGCACGCAGCGCCGCACATGGCGCCCCCGCAACAGCCGCCCGTGCCGCCGACGATGCCGAAAATCGTTGCACCGCCGCCAGCTCCGCCTGCGCCGGTTATCTTCCATCCGGCAAACGATGCGCCGCCGGTCGCCCCCGCAGCTGAAGCGCGTCCAGTACAACCTGCGCCGCCCCCGCGGCCCGCGGTGATTCAGCCTGCGCCGGCACCCGTGCATACGCCTTCACCGGCGGCTTCCGCCGAGCCACCGTCGCGTCCGCAACCCGAGCGTGTTGAGCGTGTTGAGCCTGTTGCTGTTGCACCAAGCACTGCTGCGTCAGGCCCCACAGCGCCCGTGCGTGCCGAAGCACCGGCTGCGTCTGCTCCGACCGTTCCTGCTCCCGAGCATGCGGCGAACGAAGAGCAAAATCTCGCGGACATGGCACATCGGCTTGAAGCCGCCTTGCGCCGCCCGGCACCGCCGGCCGCTCCGGCTCCTGCCGCATCGGCGCCGCCACCCGGTCCCGCACCCGCGTTGCGTCCCCGCCCGACGGCGGTCGCCCCACCGCCTCCACTACCGTCTTCCCGCCAGCAGGCGCCAAGCTACGAGAATCTCCAGCGCGAGATGGCCAATCTGCTTGGCCGGCAGTCCGGGAGTTCGTGATAGCGGCAGTTTCCGGCCGCCGGGTTCGTCTTACGACGGTGGCGGCTGGTGTAGGTCTGACCCTCGGAGCGACGGCAGCGTTCGCGCAGGACGTCAGCATCAATTTCGGTCAGGGCACCGGGCTCACCGAGCGCGTCATTCAAATGATCGCGCTGCTGACGGTGCTGTCGCTCGCGCCCTCCATCCTCGTGATGGTGACGTCGTTCACGCGCATCATCGTCGTGTTGTCGCTATTGCGCACGGCGCTCGGCACCGCGACCGCGCCACCGAATGCCGTGCTGATTTCGCTCGCCCTGTTCCTCACCGCTTTCGTGATGGGACCGGCGTTCCAGACCGCCTACGACACCGGCATAAAGCCGATGATCGCCAACGAGATCACACCCGAACAGGCGTTCCAGCGCACGTCGGTCCCGTTCAAGGCCTTCATGCTCAAGAACGTGCGCGACAAGGACCTCAAGCTGTTCAGCGACCTCTCGCGCGAGCCCCCGCCGCCCACGCCGGACGAAATTTCGCTGCGCATTCTCGTACCGGCGTTCATGATTTCCGAACTCAAGCGCGCGTTCGAGATCGGCTTCCTGCTGTTCCTGCCGTTCCTCATTATCGACCTCGTGATCTCGTCGATCCTGATGTCGATGGGCATGATGATGCTGCCGCCAGTGGTGGTGTCGCTGCCCTTCAAGCTGATCTTTTTCGTGCTGGTGGACGGCTGGAGCCTGGTTGCCGGCAGCCTTGTGCAGAGCTACTCGCCCTGACGCGGCGCGTCAGGGCTTGGCTGCCGTGGCTTTGAGGACTTTCCGGATCGAGCCGGTCGGCGCGAAATCGGGCTTTAACAGGCGTGTCTGCGGGTTGATCCTCGGCAGCAACGATTGCGGCGAGCCGGGCGTTGGCGACGCGTTGCCCGCGGACTCCTGACCCGAGCGGATATCGCGCAGGAACTGCGCAAGCGTATCGACCCCCGCGATGGTGCGGGCGATGGCATTGAATTCCTCAGGCGCGGACGACAGCGGCGCAATGACTACCTGGAACGCGCGGCGGTCCGGGCTCTGCATCATGGCCGGCGAAAACTTTTCCTTGAACCGCTCAAGCCCGATCTTGTCGTCGGCGAGGTTGTAGCCCATGGCGGCGCGCAGGATATCTCGGCGCTCGATATCGTTGAACTCGGTCCAGTCACGCCAGCGGTCGCCGTAGAGTAACTCGATCTGTTCCGCCGATTCTCGGAACCGTTTCGCCGCCCACAGCAGATCCGAGCGCGTGCGCGCCGCATCAGGCGTACCGACGTTTTCGATCACTTCAAGCGCGAGGCTGTGCCGGCCGATATCGGACAGCGCACGCGCCTCGATCAACAGGCGCTGGTTGCGGATTTCATTCGACAGTTCGCTGCTGCGCGTCGCCTTGAGCACGCCGAGTGCACGATCCGGCTTGCGGTTCATGAGATAAATCACGGCCAGACGTGTGGCGACCTGCGCGCGCGCCGCGCCTTGCAGGCGGTGGTCAACCTGATGCTGAAGCAGTTCCGCCGCCTGATCGAGCAAATCGACCGACACCAGACGATCCGCGAGACGGCGGATCATTTCGTCGCCCTTGCGGCCGATCGGCGTCAGTTCGCGAAAATCATAGAACAGACTCAACGCATCGATCGCGGGCATCTGGTCGCCCTTGCTCCCGAGGAACAAGGCGTTGAAGCTGGCCGCGGCGTCATCCTGAATCGAGCGCGTCAATTCCGAATTCGGCTGCACCTTCATTGCGGTGCGCATCACGTTGAAAGCGTCGCGATAGCGCGCCTCTTCGGTGTAAAGCCGCCCCAGCATTTGCAGGGCCTCGATTTCGGTTTCATCGCCGCGCCAGATCGAGGTCAGCGTTTCAAGATCCGTAATCGCATCGGCGCGAGAAAGATCGCCCGTGCGATAACGCAGCGCGAGTTCGCGCAGGCGGCCTTGAGCTGCCGAAGCCCGGTCCGGGGAATCGGCGGCGGCTCGATAGGCCGTCAGCGCATCGGAGCTACGGCCAAGCCCTTCGTGGATACGGCCGGCGAGCACCGACAGCGCCGGGCGTTTTTCCGGCGGCACATTGAGTGTCTCGAATTCATTCATCTGGCCTGCGGCGCTCGCGAAGTCTCCGACCTCGATCGAAGCATGTACGACTTCCTTGTAGACCTCGCGCTGCAACTCGAGCGGCAGCATGCCGATCGCGACTTCGGTCTTGCGGAAGCCGTCGCGGGCTTCCGGCCACTTGCTTTGCTTCGCGGCGGCGAGTGCGCGCCAGAGCTGCGCATCGTTCTGCAGGCCAACGACCGGATTGCTGATATCCTTGAGTCCCTCGTCGGCGCGGCCCATCAGGATTTTCGCAACGCCGCGCATGACGAGACCGATAGTATCGTCATTGCTCGGCCGGTCGTCGTCGAGGGTAATGTCGAGTACGCCCTTGGCTTCCGGATACATATCGCGTGCAAAATAGAAACGCGCCAGTTCAAGGCGCGACTGAGTCTTCTTGCCGTCCACTGCCCGCGAAGCGGCGTTGATCAGGTTGATCTGTCGCTGAAGAAATTCGGATTGGCGGTCGAAGCCCCATTGCTGGCTGTCGAACATCACCGGCCGCAGAACACCGCCACGGCGACCGTTCGGGCTCGACGAGGTCAGCGTTAAACCGCCGGGACGCGCGATCAGCACGCGGTCGGCCGAAAGCTCCACATTGACGTCGTCGGCGAGTGGCTGAATGACGATGCCCTGAATCGAGGCCAGCGCCCGGAAATCGACAAAGTCTTGCGTCTTCGGAACACCGCGCGACGGGCCAAGCGCAGTCACGACGAGCAAGGTGTCGCCGACATCGGGGTCCTGGATGCGGCGAAGCTGGCGCGGGTCGTCGAAGGGAATATTCGCACTCGGACGCAACTCGTTGACGACATTGCGCATGACGCCGACCGGTTGCGCCGGATTGACGACCGAGTCGCCGATATTGAGCGCCCAACTGTTGTCCTCCGCGGAGAAACTGACCAGGCGCGGACGCTCAAGCTTGATGCGGACCAGTTGCAGTTCGTCCGAGCGGATGATCGAAGTGTCGCGGATCATCTCGTTCTTGGTCGGCGGGAGCTCAATCTTCTGGCCAGTATCGAACACGAGCCACAGCGTATCGGCGCGCAGAAACGCCGCGGCTGGTGTCGGCGCTGGGAATGGAAACAGCATGTAAGCGTTGTCGTTCTGGCGCCGCATCGTGACAGCCTCGACGCCCGACTGCTGGGCACCGCCCATGCCTGCGTCCGCCGCCTCAGGTTTGAAGTCCAGCACTTTGACGAGTTCCTTGGGGGTCTCGACAGCCACCGGCGGTGGAACCGGCACGGCGGCGGCCAGCACGTCGGCAGGCTTTTCAGGCGCTTTTTCAGCGACTTTCTCCGGCAGCGCGGGGGGCGGCGATACCGCGGACAACGGGCGCGGCGGCGCGGCGGACTTCGGCGTATCGGGTTTCGGCTCCGGACGTCCCTGCATGATGCGCGGCAGAGCCTCATCCGCCTTCGCTGCGGGCGTGGTCTCCACAGCGGGAATAAGCGGCGGCAGGCTCGACTCCTGCGGCGCGCCTTCGGTCGTCACAATATCGACGACAAAATTGTTGTCCTCGCGAAACGAGCGGACCTCGACCCGGCCAATGAACGACATGCTGACCGCGGTGGTGCTTTCGCCGGTCTTGGCTTCAATCGAGCCCACCATCGGCGGCTGCATCAGCTTCGCATCGGCGAGATCGAAGCGGATCGAGCGGTCGAACACAAGCTTGAGCTGATCCTTGCCGCGGTCGGCGTTGACGGTGATGAATTCCGGCAACTCGAATATGTAGCGGGTAAAGGTCGGCTGCTTTGAAACGCGTACGCGGCTGCCGGTTTGTGGGCGCTGGCGATTGAGAACCTGATTTTGCTGGGCGCGCTTTTCGGCCTCGCGGGTGCGGCGCGCGAGATCCTCGATGATTTCCTGCGGCAGCGACGGCAGCGGCTGGGACCAGTCTTCCGGCAACAGGTCGACGAACAAGCGCTCGCCAGCGATCATGGAGTTGACGCGGACCTTGCGCGACAGCGCCATGCGGATGCCCTTGCCATCCGGATCACGCCGCGCGGCGCTGATGTACTCGTTATTAGTCGAGAGCCGGTCGACCCCGACGTCCACCGGCGTGCGGAACGAAATCACCAGAATGCCGTTCGACATCCGGACATCGGCTTCGGTAGTTTCGGAGAACAAAAAGACGATGCGGCCATAGCCGCCGTTGGTGTTGACGTTGACCTCAGCGGTGACCTCGGCCGTAGCGGCGCGCGGCAGCAATGCCAGCGCGAGCGTCAGCAACACAACGCGGATCGATAGCGAGATCGATCTCCAACTCATAACGCAACGCCCTCGTCACACAACACCGCACGCGGCCGCAAAACCTTCGCGTCCGGTTACACCCTATGACGTCGCGTTTAACGAGCCGTTATCCTTGGCGGAATGATCGTTTTCAGGCTGGTTACGAACCGTTAGGTTTTCCCTCGATCTTGGGCAAACCCGCTGCTGATTGGCTTTTTTCGCCGTTGGCGCGCGTAGCCATCTCGACGGTCAGCCTTTCGGCAGCCTCGGCGGACATCTGGGCCATAATGTCCGACATCCGGCGTGGGTTGATCTGGGAGGCGATCTCGATCAGCACCTTCATTTCGAGCCGGTCGAAAACCTTGGCCGCGTCCTTGGCCTTCATGTTTTCGTACATGGTGACGAGGCCCTTGAAGCGGGCGGTCTCGGCTTCTTCCTTTTTCTGGCTGGTGGTGTTGATCCGCGCCTCGATGTCCTTCAGTTCCTGCGCACGGGCTTCAAGGCGCTTTTCGGTCGCCTTCAGCAGGCTTTCGCGGATATCGATTTCGCGGGCGCGGGCGTCGAGTTCCTGGCGGCGGTCCTGCAAACGCTCGAGCACGGCGCGTTCGCCGGGCGACGGCTGACGGGGTGCGTCGAGCGGCACGACCTTGCCATCGGGCGCCTGCTTCGGCGGATTGACGGCGTTGGCGTTCGGCCCTTCCTTCTTCTCGACCGGTTTGGCTTCCGGCACCGAGCCGGTCGTATCGGGAAACCCAAACACTTCCCGCGCCCAGGACTGCTTGACAGGCGTTGGCACAGATGGCGAAGGCACGGCCTCGACGGTCTCGACCGCCGCCGCGGGCTTAGGCGGCGGCGTTATGCTGCCGGTGTGAATCTTGTCGTCGTCATTCGAAAGGATATAGCCGCCATCGAACGCGATCCCCACGAGCTTGAGCGCCAGCAAACAACCTGCCGCCAACATGACGACAGGAAGAACACGCAGCTCGCGGAGCAGCTTCTTCATGCAGCAGCGTTGGTCACGCGAGCCCGCGCGCGTTCCGCGAACGCCTTGGCTGCGGCCAGCATTGCGTTGGGATCGGGTGTATCGACCTGCAGCATTGCTGCTGGTGGCAACATCGCCGGCGTCAAGGCGTCAGGCCTGGCGGTCTGCGCCGGCGTCGCCGATGCGATCTTGGCCAGCCGCGCAAGAATATCCTCACCGGCCTTGATCTGCTGGGCAACGTGAATCGAGAAGCGTTCGGCCGCGCGCAACCGCTCGCCGATGTCACGGTCGCAATCGCGAGCCGCCGACTTGAGACCGGCAACCGCGCGTTCCGCGATTTCGGTGGCCGTGATGAGCTCCGAAATCGTCGCCTTGAGCGACATTTCGTCGGCTTTGAGACGCACGAGCCGCTTGTTGAGAATAATGCAGTAGCCAATCGTTATCACGAGCAACCCGGCCACGATGCTTTCGATCATCAAACCAATGGTGTGACTCACGGAGCCTCCTTCGCTTTCGAGGGTTGGGTAGCTGCTTCGAACATTGCGAAAGTCGTCGACGGCGTGCGCAACGGCTTTCCAATTCGAACCGCGATATGGTCGCCGATACGTCCGATGCGACCTTCCGTCAATGTAACGTCGCCGCAGCGAACGGTGACCGGAGAATCGGGTTTGATGTTGAGCGGCAAGGTGTCGCCGACTTCGAGATTCATCAACTGCCGCAGCGGTAACTTCGATTCGAACAATACCGCATCGACGGAAATCTCCGCTTGCGAGATCTCGCTGGCGAGATGACCTTCCCAGATCTGGTCGCGGCCGAACTTTTCACCGACGAACATCTGCAGCAGCACGTCGCGGATCGGCTCGATCGTCGCATACGGCAGCAGAATCTCTATGGTACCGCCACGATCCTCCATGTCGATGCGCAGGCGGACGAGGAAGGACGCATTGGCGGGGCGGGATATCGCCGCAAACCGCGGATTGGTTTCGAGCCGCTCGACGTTGAACTTGACCGGCGACAGCGGTTTAAACGCAAGTTCGGCATCGCTCAGCACGAGATCGATCATCCGGCGGATGATGTTGGTTTCGATGGTTGTGTAGGGCCGGCTGTCGATCTGTGCCGAGGAATGGCCGCGACGACCGCCGAGCAGCACGTCGATGATCGAATAGATCAGATTGGAATCGAGTGTGAACAGGCCGTAGTTGTCCCATTCCTCGGCTTTGAAGACCGCGAGCAGTGCCGGCAGCGGGATCGAATTGAGATAATCGCCGAAACGCACCGATGTGATGCGGTCGAGCGAGACTTCGACGTTATCGGAAGTAAAATTACGCAGCGTGGTCGTCATCAACCGGATCAGACGGTCGAAGACGATTTCGAGCATCGGCAGACGCTCGTAAGAGACCATCGCAGAATCGATGATCGAGCGGACACCGGATTTGTCGGTCTGGGAAACTTCAGCTTCGCTGAAGCCGAGCAGTGCGTCGATTTCTTCCTGATTGAGCAGGCGCTCGGCGCTGCCCTTCTTTGCCGCCGCCTGGTTATTATTCTCAACGAGCGCGGCCCATTGCGAGCCGGCATCCTGCTCACCGCCAGGCGCGCCCGCTGGATCCTGAAACGTGGTCTCGTTGTCCGCCATCGATTTTAGTTTTCAAACTCCTGGTGCATGCTCACGCCGTCACTGAATGACGATCTCCTTGAACAGCACGGCGTTGACATGACTCGGGGCGATGGTCGCGTTGACGCGGCGGGTTAGTTCTTCCTTGAGCCGATAGAGGCCGGCTGAACCGTCGAGGTCAGACGCCCGCAACTCGCGCAGATATGTCTGGAACGTGTCGGTTACGCGCGGCATCATCGGCTGCACCTGCTGCATCAGCGCCTGATCGGCGAGTTCCAGCGTCATCTTGATTTTGAGATACTGGGTGCGGTCGCTGCCGCCGCTCGACAGGTTGACCAGGATTTCCGGCAGATCGACGAACACGGCTGGCTTGGCGACCGGCGTCGCCGTTTTCGTTTCCTTGTGCCCGAATATCATCGAATAACCGAAGTAGCCCCCGCCCCCGAGCACGAGCAGGCCGGCGACACCGATGATGATGAGTTTTATAGGAAGCTTTCTTGTCGGCGGCGCAGCTGCACCTTCGGCGCCCTCAGCCGCATCGGCTGCTGGCTCCTTCTCTACCGCTTTTGGCTTCGATGCCATTTGAAATCCCCGCCACAATCGAGTGGGGCGTTGCCGCAGCGTCTGGAACTACTCACGACTCAAAGTTCTGCGCGCGGGCTTTCGCCGCATGCCCGGAAGCTAGGGCCGTAATGGTTAACGAAACATTGCCAGCGGGTTCCAAAGCGGAAATTTTTGCCGGGTGTAACGGTCTTGATCGGCCGTTCTTGCCCTGAAGTAACCAGATGTAAAACATCTAAATGATTGATCTAGCTAATAAAACCTTGGTGGCACGAGCCCTGCATAAAAGGGGCTGGGAGCACGGCTTGGGAGAGCCGCGAAGTTAACACGAGCGAGCGTCGAGGCGCTCTGCCCGTCCACCAGGGGAGTTACCGATGGAGAATATGCTTCTCATCGGACTGTCACGTCAGGTCGCGCTGGAACGTCAGATGGATGTTGTCTCGAACAACATCGCGAACCTGAACACCAATGGCTACAAGTCCGACGGCTCGTTGTTCGAAGAATTTATCGCCCCCGGCGCCCGCGAAGGCGGGTTCTCAGGCAAGGATACGTCCGTCCGCTTCGTCAGCGATCGCGGCATCTGGCACGACATGCAGGCCGGCGCGATGCAGCAGACCGGCAACCCGCTCGACGTTGCGCTCAACGGCGAAGGCTTCTTCACCGTCGCAACGCCCGCCGGCCCGCGCTATACGCGCAACGGCGCGTTCCAGATCAACAATCAGGGTCAGCTCGTCAACGTCGAAGGCGCGGTAGTCCAGGGCGAAAACGGCCCGATCGTGTTTCAACCGAGCGATCGCAACATCATCATCTCCAAGGACGGCCGCGTCACCGTTAATGAAGGCGCCGGCGTCAAGACCGAAGGCTTCCGCGGCAAGTTGCGCGTCGTTCGCTTTGCCCGGGCGCAAGACCTGTTGAAAGAAGGCGGCAGCAATTTCAGCGCGCCCGCTGGCGTCCAGCCGCAGCCGGCAACCGGCTATGGCGTGCATCAAGCCACGCTCGAAAAGTCGAACGTCAACGGCATCATCGAAATGACGCGGATGATCGAGATCACCCGCACCTACACGCAGATATCGAGCATTCTGCAACAGCAGGGCGACATGCGCAAAAGCGCACTCAACCAGCTCGCTGAAGTTCCAGCCTGAGACGCCTGACAAGGAAACATCGCCATGCGCGCACTTCACACCGCAGCTACCGGAATGATGGCCCAGGAACTCAACGTTCAGGTCATTTCCAACAACATCGCCAACATGCGCACGACCGGCTACAAGCGCCAGCGCGCGGAATTCCAGGATTTGCTTTACGAGCACGTTCGCCGCATCGGCACGCAGACATCGGAACAGGGCAACATCCTGCCTGTTGGCGTGGATCTCGGCTCGGGCGTCAAGACCGCCGGCACGCCGCGCATCATGACGCAAGGCACGCTGTCGCCGACCGGCAAGGACTTCGACGTCGCAGTCCGCGGCGAAGGCTTCTTCAAGATTCAGATGCCGGACGGTACCTTCTCCTATACGCGCGACGGCTCGTTCGAACCTGACTCGCAGGGTCGCATCGTCACCTCGCAGGGCTACGTCGTGCAGCCCGGCATCACGGTGCCAACTAACACGCAATCGATCTCGATCAACAATCAGGGCCAGGTCTCAGCCACGGTTCCCGGCACCACCACACCGACGGTGCTCGGCCAGATTACGCTGACCCGCTTTCTCAACAAGACCGGCCTGCAACCGATCGGCGACAACCTTTATGTCGAAACGCCCGCATCGGGCACACCGAACGACGGCGTCCCGGGCGTCGATGGCATAGGCGATCTGCTGCAAGGCAATCTCGAACAGGCCAATGTCGAAGCCGTTACCGAAATCTCCGATCTGATCGCCGCGCAGCGCGCCTATGAGATGAACGCGAAAGTCATCTCCGCAACGGACCAGATGGAACAATCAACCTCGAACCTGATGCGGTAAGAAGGATTCTGATCATGCCTCGCATCGTGGCGGCCCTCGTCGCGCTGGTACTCTCAACACCAGCGCTGGCGCAAGACGGCGGCATCAACTCCGATACGCCGCGGCTCAAAAGCGCGACGACAGTGATGCGCGACACCGTCCGCATCGGCGATCTCATCGACAATGCAGGCAGTCTCGCCAACGTTCCTATTTTTCGCGCGCCAGATCTCGGCACCAACGGAACAGTAAGCGCCGAGGAGGTGCTCGATGCCATTCGAGCGCACGACCTCATCGTCGTCGATACCGCAGGCGTGCGCGACATCGTAGTCACGCGGGCGGCGCGCGAGATTACGCGACGCGACATCGAACAGCTCGTGGCCAAGAATTTCTCGGGCCAGTACGGCCTCGGTGATGCCGGAAAACTCTCGATTACATTCGAGCGCGAACCACGCTCGGTTCTGGTCGATCCGCAGACTGCCGGTGATTTGCAGGTTGCGCGATCCAGTTATGATCCGCGCACTTCACGCTTTGACGTGACGTTCAGCGTTCCCGGCAGTTCGGCCGCTAGGCAAAACGTTCTGCGTTACAACGGGACCGTTGTTGAAACGGTGCTGGCGCCGGTGCTGGTGCGGCCGGTCAATCGCGGCGAAACGATCAGATCGTCCGATATCCTTGTCGAGCGGCGTCCAAAATCTGAAATCACCCCCGACACGATCACCGACCCCGACCAGATCATCGGCTACAGCGCGCGCCTCATTTTGCGCGCCAACGCACCGCTGCGCCGCGCAGACGTCGTAAAGCCGGACTTGGTGAAACGCGACGAATTCGTGACGCTGACTTACGAAGTGCCCGGCATTTTACTGACCATCCGCGGCAAAGCACTCGAGAGCGGCGCCGAAGGCGACATGATCACAGTGCTCAACGTTCAAACCAAACGCAACGCGCAAGGTGTCGTCACCGGTCCCGGCCGCGTGACGATGCTTACAGCGGCGCCAACGACAGCCGCCGACGCCAGCAGCGTCGGTAGCATCGGCAGCACCGACGGCGCAATCGATCCAACTGAAAGCCTGGCGCGCCAGGGCCGGTGAGGTATCATGTCCAATAAATTCCCATTCAGGCAACTTCCTTCGCTGGCATCCGTAGCCGTGCTCGGCTATCTCGCCAGCGGCTGCGCCGCGCTCGAACGATTGCGCAACACAGGCGAGCAGCCGACGCTGTCCAAGATCGACAACCCGACGACGCAGGCGGGCTACAAGCCGGTGCAGATGCCTATGCCGACACCGCAGCCGGCGACCTACAGCCCAAACTCGCTGTGGCGGAGCGGCTCACGCGCGTTCTTCAAGGATCAGCGCGCGCGTCAGATCGGCGACATTCTGACCGTCACCGTTAACATCACCGACAAGGCGGCGATTGCCAACCAAACGCAGCGAAGCCGGACCAACACGGAAGATTCCGGCGTCACTAATTTCTTCGGCAAAAACAACCTCCCGATCACCCAACAAGCACTGCCCGGACGCTTGCTCACCGCCGACTCGACGTCATCCTCCGACGGCAAGGGCTCGGTCAATCGTCAGGAAGCCTTGCAGACGAGCGTTGCCGCGGTCGTCACTCAGGTGCTGCCGAACGGCAACCTGGTGGTTGAAGGCAAGCAGGAAATCCGCGTGAACTATGAAATCCGCGAATTGATCGTCGCCGGCATCGTCCGTCCGGAAGATATCCAGAGCGACAATACGATCGACTCCAGCAAGATCGCCGAGACCCGTATCGCCTACGGCGGCCGCGGCCAGATCACCGACGTGCAACAGCCGCGATACGGCCAGCAGGTCATGGACGTGATCCTTCCGTTCTAGCGAAATCCAATCTCAGGAGCTCCCCGCCGTTCCCGAGTCCTCCCCTTTGGGAACGGCCACACGAAGCGGCTTCCGGCGTCTCCCCGCCGGGGGCCGCTGTCGTTTGAGGCTACTTAGGGCGCCCGAGGCCCAGCGCGTTGGCTATGATCTTGAAAACATCGGTGTTTTCGAGCGAGCCGCGTACCTGCTCGCTGCCTGGCCCCATGCCGGTCAGGATCACGTCTTCACCCGAGTGAACGTCAGCCCCCTGATTGGACGGCAGATTTCCGGCGCGCAGCATCGCGCCAGGCGACGACTTGTACTTTTCATTCGCCTTGTAGACGCCGTTCTCCGCCACGGCGGGGCTGTTCGGGCCGTCCAGCTTGGGGCGGAAGGTTTCGTAGTAATCCGGCAGGCTCGCCGAGAACAATGCGAGACGGCGGCTTACGTCGACCCGCGGCGGATAGCCCTCCTTGTCCGGCGCCGGATAGTTCGGCACGCCGGCTTCCGCGTAGGTGTCGACGCTTTGACGAAGTTCGCCCTTCGGCGTTGCCGTCATGTCGTCGTTGATGGTGCCGATGAGGCCGACGGGATGGCCATGGTCGGGCACGACAAGGATCAGCGTGTTGTTGCCGTGCGACTTTGCCCAGTCGCGCGCGACCGCGACTGCGTTGTCGAGCAGGATCGTGTCATAGACCGCGCGATCCATATCGAGCGCATGGGTATACTTGTCGATCAACCCGGACTCGACCATCAGGATGAAACCCTTTGGGTTCTTGGACAGGACGTTGAGCGCGGCCGAAACCTGTTGCGTCAGGTCGGGCTGATCGGGAAATTTCTTGACCGAGCCGCCCTTGAGAAACTTGCGGTCGAGCGCGCCGTCCATGTTGCCGGTGTTGAACAGACCGAGCAGTTTTTTGATTGCGGGATCGCCGTTGACCTTCGCAAGTTCGGTGGCATTGGAAGCGAGCGCATAGCCGGCGCCCTTGAACTTCGCCATGAAGTCCTGATCGTCGGTGCGCTTCGAGCCTTCCACCGATTTCGGAATGAAATTCACCGAGCCGCCGCCCATGATCACATCGGGCTTCGCCTCGAACATCTGCTCGACGATGCGGTTGTATTCGGCGCGGCGGCGCGTATGCGCGACCATCGACGCGGGTGTCGCATCTTCGATCTCTGTATTGGTCACGACGCCGACGGCCATGCCGAGCTTGCGCTTGACGAGGCTGGTAATCGTTTCGACCTTCGGATCGTCAAACGGGTCCTTGGTACG
>Ga0075369_10000101_pt1 | contig 23049 bp, 26 predicted proteins | sample EndMethybrTD3034_FD_71400 | JGI IMG/M metagenome (GOLD analysis project Ga0075369, IMG submission 71400) | Populus endosphere microbial communities from Tennessee, USA - Endosphere MetaG P. TD hybrid TD303-4 | ecosystem: Host-associated > Plants > Roots > Endosphere | place: USA: Tennessee...
GCGCCGCCCATGAAACGACCTTCCTGGGCGGCAACGAACACCGGAGAACCATCGAGCTGCCCGTGCCCGACGACGATGCCGTCGTCGAACTGTTCAGGAAGATCGAACAGCCGCAGGTGCGGGCTCGTCTCGCGCAGCTCCGGACCGATGAACTCAACGAAGCTCTCGGGGTCAAGCAGCAGTCGCACGCGGGTTCGCGCCGAGGCCTCATACCAGCTTGCAACCTTCTGGGAATGGCTCATCTGTCGTCCTCCGACATCAGGCGCGCGGCCTGGGCGAGGCGAAGGGACACGACGTCGGGACGCGCCCCGCCGTCGTTAACCGAGAAGCGGATGCCGCCCGGGGAATGACGATCGACGAAGTCCGTGACGACGGCCTTCCAGACCTCGCCGAACCCGGGGGCGGCCGTCTTGATCTCCAGGAGGCAATCGGTGTCGGCCAGGACACGCTCGGCCAGTACTTCGAGGTTCCCTGACGCAACGACGCCGATGATAGCCATCGGCCGGGAACCACCGGCGCGTCGCGGTGTGCTATGGCGAAAGCTCAGATCTTCCATGGGCGCTGCTCCTTCACCAGTTCCGGAACTGCGAAGGCGGCGCGTAGAGCCCGCCCGACCAGTGCACGAGATCCTTGATCGAGCGCGCCGCTAGCATGCCGCGGTCGGCATCGAGCGGATCGATGCCCAGGTCCTCGGGTCGGCGGATCACACCGCGCTCGCGGAGGCGCTGGATCGTCCTCGCGTCGCGGGCTCGGCCGACATCGGTGTAGCCCGCCACACCGCGGATCGCCTGCTCGCGTTCGTCGGCATCGCGGCAGAGCAGGAGGTTGGCGACGCCTTCCTCGGTGACGATGTGCGTGACATCGTCGCCGTAGATCATCACCGGCGCCAGAGCGAGGTTCAGCTTCTCTGCCAGCGCGAGCGCGTCCAGCTTCTCGACGAACAGCGGGGCGTTCGCGTCGCCGAACGTCTCGCCGATCTGGACCACCAGCTTTCGACCGCGGCGCAGCAGCGCCGATCCGTCGGGGTCGGCTTCACGCCCGGCCTGCAGCCAGGGCGCGCTGGGATGGCGTCGCCCGCGCGCGTCTGCCCCCATGTTGGGTGCGCCGCCGAAGCCCGCGATGCGCGATGTCGTGACGGTCGAGGAGTTGCCCTGCAGGTCGATCTGCAGGGTCGAGCCGATGAACATGTCGCAGGCATAGAGGCCGGCGACCTGGCAGAAGGCCCGGTTCGACCGCAATGAGCCGTCCGGGCCCGTGAAGAAGACGTCCGACCGGGCGCGGATATAGTCCTCCATCCCGACCTCGGACCCGAAGGAGTGGATCTGCTCCACCCAGCCCGACTCGATCGCGGGGATTAGCGTTGGATGCGGATTGAGCGCGAAGCGGCTGGCGACCTTGCCTTTGAGCCCGAGCCTTTCGCCGTAGGTCGGCAACAGGAGCTCGATCGCGGCGGTGTTGAAGCCGATTCCGTGATTTAGTCGCTGCACGCCATAGGGCTCGTAAATGCCTTTGATTGCCAGCATCGCCGTCAGGATCTGCGGTTCTGTGATGGAGGCGGGATCGCGCGTGAACAGCGGCTCGACGAAGAACGGCCTTCCGGCCGCGACGACGAACTGCACGCGATCGCCGGGGATGTCGACGCGGGGCACCTTGTCGACGATCTCATTGACCTGGGCAATCACGATGCCGTCCTTGAAGGCCGTAGCCTCGACGACGGTCGGCGTGTCCTCGGTATTGGGCCCGGTGTAGAGATTGCCGTCGCGATCGGCGGTCTCGGCGGCGATCAGCGCGACATTCGGCGTCAGGTCTATGAAGTACCGGGCGAACAACTCGAGATAGGTATGGACCGCGCCCAATTCGATCTTGCCGCCGAACAGCATGGAGGCGATGCGGGTCGACTGCGGCCCGGAGTAGGCGAAGTCGAGCTTCTTGGCGATACCGCGGTCGAAGAGGTCGAGGTGCTCCGGCAGGACGATGCCGGACTGCACCATGTGCAGTCCGCTGATCTTCCGGGAATCGACGGCGAGAAGCGCGCTGGATAGCAGGTCGGCCTGCTTCTGGTTGTCTCCTTCGAGGCACACCCGGTCACCCGGCCGTATGACCGCTTCCAGCAGACGCGTGGCGTCTCGCGCCTCCACGATCTTGCCCTTCGCGAGCGGAATGCCGGCCGCGGTTCGGGTGTCGCGTGTGGCGCGGGCATGCTGCCGCGTCGTCATCGTTCGTGCTCCCGGATGTCGATGTCTGCTGAAGGCGTCATAGTCGTGGTGTCGCATGTCGCACTCACTGGGAACAACTATCGAAGCATCTCACGTCGTCATACCAAGGTATGGGCGCGCGAGATGTATGGCGGTTTGCCTTGAGCCCGCGTGATGTGTGATCGAGGGATGTCTTAGATCGGGGTGCCCAACATGCCGTTCAAGCGTCCTCACGCGTCTCATGCAGTGACCACCATCGGCCGTTGGCGCGTGGGCCGAGCAGTTCTGCTTGCGCTCGTCATTTGCTATCCGGTGGCCGGGACTGCACAGGACCGGCCGACGGCCGCGGCGATGCTTGAGATGTTTCGTTCTGCCCGAAAGGAGGCGGCGAGTGACCGTGTCGCCGCCGAGAGGCTGCTCGAACGAGCGGGACGCTATCGTACCCTTGAGATTAATGACTTGCGCGGTGCCGAGCACGCAACCGATCCCGGTGGCCGGCAGTCGTGGCTGGACTCGGCGCAAGAGCATGCGAGGTCGGCGTCGCACCTGGAAGAGCATTCCCGTCAACTGCTCGCCAGGGCCGATGCCGCCGAAGCACGTGCCGGACAGCTCGAGGTGGCTCTCGATCAGCGCCGTCCAGCCCCGTGAACGATCAAGCCTAAGGGTAAATGCGGCGTTGGTCCTGGCGAACTGGTCTTTGTCGCGGCGGATCGGCGTCCAGGCCTCTTCGGATACGAGACTAGCGCTCCCTCCAGAGATGACTAGCGGGACTTCTTCAGACGAGAATGGACCGTGCCCGACGTTCGGAGATTCCTTTCGGAGTTGGCTCCGCGAGGCTGGCTTGAGTCCGCATCAATGCATGCTTGCGGCCAGGGCGCGATCGATGGCGGTCCGAAGATCTGTATCGCTGTAAGGTTTGAACAAGCACTCGACGTGCTTGAGGTGTCGGATCATGGGGATGACCTGTTCGGCGGAATGAGCAGACGCGAACACAACTGGTATGAAGATTTTGCGCCTGATGAGTTCGTCGTAAAGTTCGGGACCCGTCATCTTCGGCATCATCATATCGAGGATCAGGCAGTCGGTTTCGGAAATCGCCGGCGACTGAAGGAACTCGTCAGCCGATGCGAAGGCCTGAACGGCAAACCCCAGATGCTCTAGTAAGTCCAGAAGCGATTCTCTGACCGACTCGTCATCGTCCACGATCGAGAGGCGTGTGCGAATCGTCATGGAGACCCTGCCAACGTAGAGCCAGCGGTTGTGGTTTCGCTCACAAGTGTATCGCCACCAGCCTCTGGGCGGTTTGTCAGCTGGATCTGCGGGAGCGAGAGCGAGAACATTGGACCGGAAGCGGTCAAGCTGAGCGTCGTACGAGTTGGCGCACAGGCTCTCGCCGTTCGCCCGCCTCGAATGTGTTGAGTCCCAACGCTTCGGCACAACGAACCAGATCTGCAAGGGTGTGAACACCCATCTTGTCCATCACTTGCCGTCGATACACCTTTATCGTGACCTCACTGAGACCAAGGTGCCCGGCGACTTGTTTGTTGAGCAGACCCTTGGTTACGAGGGCCATGACTTCGCGTTCTCGGATGCTCAGTTGCTCGAAACGTGCCTTGAGGTTGGCATAGCGTTGTTCTGCGAGCTTTCGCCCTCGGTCATCTGAAATAGCCGCCAGCACGGCGTCGAGCATGTCCTGTTCGCGGAAAGGCTTTGGCAGAAAGTCAATTGCACCCGCCTTCATAGCCCTGACAGAAACCGGGATGTCAGCGTGCCCCGAAATGAAGATTACCGGAGTGCGGATTCCGGCCCGTTTCAGTTGTTGCTGCACCACAAAGCCGCTGCTCCTCGGAAGGCGGATGTCGAGGACGAGGCAGTTAGCCGAGGCAATCTCCGCCATGTCAGCCATTTCCGGCGCTGAATTGAGGACATTTACGCGCAATCCCGCCGATTCGAAGAGATCGCGAAGTGCCTCGCGCATCAGCGCATCATCATCGATGACGACCACCAAGGGCAGGACATCCCGGGATGGCTTGTCATGGTCAAACATATCACCCTCCCTCGTTCGGCAAAGTCATTGCCCTCCGATGACGGCAAGACGGGCCCGTCCATCGAGAGGCTTGAGAAACAATCTGTCGGCGATCCCCGCTGCGGGTCGTTGGGCCGCGATGTCGTGCCGACCAGTAATGAGGATGACCGGCAGCTCTGGACGCCTGGATCGCGCGACTCTGCGCAACTCGAAGCCATCGATCAGTGGCATGCCGATGTCAGTGATCAGACGGTCAATCTCGCTCAACCGGCCTCCTTCCAACAGATTGGGGCCGGACTGAAACGCCATAACGGTATGCCCCGCCGACTCCACGAGGTCCTCTAGAGCGTCAAGCACAAGTTCGTCGTCATCGATCACGGCGACGATCGTTCTCCTAGGTGTCTTCATTCGTTTGTCCTGCTCGCCGAGAGTGCTTGATCTTGATATTGAGTCGCTCGGAGATGCGGACGAGATCAGCCAGGGACGCCGCGGCCATCTTTCGCATGATCTTGCCACGGTGAATTTGGAGCGTCACTTCACTGATGCCGAGTTCCTGCGCCGCTTGCTTGTTGAGGAGGCCACTGACCACCAAAGGCAGCACTTCCAGTTCGCGAGGCGTCAACGTGGCGAGCCTCCCGCGCAATTGATCCAGTTGGGCGCTGTCGTGACGCGCTTTCCTATCGATGGCGATTGCATTGTGAACTGCGTCAAGCAACGCCTGCTCGGCGAAGGGCTTGGTCAGGAAGTCGATAGCACCGCTCTTGATGGCGCGGACTGTGCTTGGGATGTCTCCGTGCCCAGTCACGAATACGATGGGCGGATGCGCCGCTTGCGCCGCTCGTCTCTGAAACTCGAGACCGCTGATGCCCGGGAGCTCGATATCCAGTAGTAGGCAAGCAGGCAGGTCTGGCCGTTTGAAGGCGGTGAATTCCGCGACCGAACCGAACGACAGCGCGTTTATGCCCACCGATGCCAGTAGGTCCGTGATCGAGTCGCAGAGGGATTTGTCGTCGTCAACGATGAAGACGACTTGGTCACAGCCACTCATGATACTTCCCGAGTGGGCTGCGGCGCGGGCTTCGGCATCATCACGTGCACTTGGCCATCATGGGCGTCTGCGGGCGACCGCCAGATTGAAATTCCCATGCCGTGCCATCGACCCTGTAGGGGAACTAAGGCTCGAGAGGTTCTGACGTTGCGTCTATTCATCAGACGGCACGATACCTCTGCCACGAGCAAGGCGGTAACGACGGTGCGGAGACTCACCACCACAGTTGGGTCGTATCGTCGTGCCGGAGACGTCAGATCCATCGTGTTGGCACTCCTCGCGGGTCTCTCTCGAGGCCGAGGGCCTACAATCTACCAGTTAGCGAGGCGCGATAACGTCATGGATTCCTATTATGCCTGAACTGACGGCGAGGGCGGCTTAGGTGTACCCGTCCGACCTATTCTGAAAGGTCCTGCTCTTCGATTGGGAGAATGAACGCGAACACGCACCCCCTTGTTTCCAGGTTCTTTACAGAAAGGGAACCGCCATGGGCTGCGATTATCGAGCGACAGATCGAAAGTCCCATACCCATCCCGTCAGCCTTCGTTGTGAACATCGGCTCGAAAATTTCTTGTGGGTCGGCGATGCCGCTGCCGTTGTCGCGTACTTCGATCAATACGAACTGCGGGCCGTTCCTGCGCGATACCACCGACAGCGACTTCGGCTGTCCAGCATTTGACTGCATTGCGTCAATGCCGTTGCGGATCAGGTTGAACAAGACCTGCTGGATCTGCACCCGGTCGGCGAACACCAATGGCAGGTCGGCGTCTAAAGTGGTTGTAAACAAGATATCGTTTGCGTCCATGTCGGCCGCCATAAGTCGGGCGACCTCTCCGATTGCCACATTGATGTTCAACCAATTCCGAGTCGCCTTTTCCTGCTTGAAAAGCGCACGGACGCGGACCACGACATCGGTGGCGGCATTTGCCTCCCGAACAATGCGTTCGGCGGTTACCTTCGCACGCTGCAGATTGGGAGGATCGGCCAACAGAAAGCGTCGGCAAGCGTAGCTACTGGTGACTACCGCAGCCAAGGGCTGGTTGACTTCGTGGGCGATCGAGGCGGAAAGCACGGCGAGCCCTGCAAGCTGCGAGGCGCGGGAAAGCTCTTGCTGTACTAATCGAAGGCGTTCTTGCGTTCTTATCTCGTCGTCGATGTCGACACTGACGCCGTACCATTTGACGATCCGCCCCTCGTCATCTCGGAGTGGCTCTGCTCTCGCATCAACCCAGCGATAGGTACCATCGCTTCGACGATTGCGATACCGCATGACAAAAGCTTCTCCGGTGTGCAGCGAATGCTCCAGCTTGGTCAGTACGGCCAGTGCATCGTCAGGATGCATTAGGCGTTTAAGCGCTCGTTCTAATCGAGTGCCGGTTTCAGGTTCCGTTCGATCGACGTCTTGTACATCGCCGAAATAGTAGAGTGACATCTTCTTGTTGATGTAATCTGGCTGGCCCTCTGGTGTGACGCACCAGATGAGTGTTGGAATTGCATCGAGCAGAGACTGAAGCTCTTGCTCGCGGTTCCGCAATGCCTCCTCAGTTCTCTTGAGATCGTCGATATCCACGGCACTTCCGAGCCACTTGATGGCCGAGCCCGACGTATCGCGCGCGGGATCTCCGCGAAAGAGGAACCAACGATAGGTGCCATCAAAGCGGAGCACACGCGCCTCGATCTCGACCGGTTGGCCGGCCCGAAGAGACTGCCAATATGTGACGAGTCGATTGCGGTCGTCCGGGTGAATCGTTTCAGTCCAATCCAGGCCCTTGGCCTCTTGCTCGGACAATCCCGTATATTCGAGCCATTTGCGGTTCAGGAATTCCACTGAGCCGTCGGGCCCTGTGGACCAGACAAACGTTGGAAATGCATCGACGAACTGTCTGAGTTGGCCATCGTCAAGCAACAACGACTGGTCTGTTGCAGGTTGTTCAGGCGCTTGCGCTCCGACAACTCCATACATGATCACGCTAGCGATAATCATGATTCCAATAAGCAGACCTGCAGGTCCATACGCTGACGCCTGGCTACTCAAAGCAAGGTCATTTAACGCCCAGAATGTAAGCAGGCTCGCGGCGCAAATCGCGACGCATAAAAGGTACCTCCGCAGTGGCCGCGTCATCTGCAATGCGGGCACTTTCCTGCGCTCCTGATGTAAGTCTGTCCGAATGTACCGCCATCCTGCAGTTATGGAAACATGGGATTGACCTCCCTCCAATTTGCCCTGACTGAATGGGAAATCTTCCTCGGCCTCGCCAAATTCGGCCGACTTACCGGCGCACGGCTGGGGAACTACATGTGACTTTGATCAAGCGCATCACTGCGCTAACCCAAAGCATGATTTACTTGGAAGGTGCTGCAACGCTAAGTGACAACCGTTGCAACCGGTCATTTAGAAGCTGGGACTCCTTGAGCTTTACGGGCTGCGGACTTCCGTATCCATCCAGGCGTTGAGTCGGAGCAATGTCGGGGTCCGAAAGCTTTCGGGCCAACGGTTTGGCGATGAAGTACACGCTCGGACGCTGGCAAATCGACGGGCAGGTCGGCCTCTCAGCACGGTCGCCTACGCCTGCGGCTTTCGCGACTACACGCATTTCGCCCGGGGATTCCGCCGGCGTTTCGGCTGCGCGCCCGGCGCCGTGGGAAGCTGATGCTTCGCAATGTCGGGATCCGGAGCCATTTCCGCGGCCTCGAACTCGTTGCTGCAAGTGCGGGATGGATGCTGCCGCACGCTCGTGTTTGCTGGCTTTCTGATCGTCCGGTTGAGCCATCGTTCGATCGTTGGGTGGCCGCACTCCTCATCCCGACCGGCCGTACGTTATCCTGACGGGTGGTCAATCCACGCGTGGAAGGGTGCCCGTGTGCCAGCCTGGGTAATCAACGCGCCGCAGGACATCACGCTTGATGGGATCGACACGCAGATTGATCCGTTGGTTCGTAACGCGGGATGCTACGGGAGCTCTTTGGGCCGCAAATGGTCCTATCGAGGCGCTGTCATCGACAGTTGGGCTGTGGTTGAATTTCCCGCATGCGGTGAGGTTCGCTCCTTCCGGTGTATTCTTCCACACCTGCGCACGCTTGCGGAGCGCTAGCGTGGCTTCACCGACCTGCCGGCTGAAGCCGTTTACGCGGAGACCATTTCCGCGAGGCCTTCGCGTGGTGCAATGCAATCTCTTAGGAAATGCGCTTTGAGATCGCAGGCAATCAACGCAATGCCGGTTCGACGATGGCAGTGGCCATGACGCTATTTGACGGTACACCCAAAGGTCTGCGCGCTACCGAACGCGCGCGTCGTAGCGATGCAACTTTGTCACGTGCCAGTCATGAGCGAGCTGCGATGTAGTGCGCTTCGATACGCTACAAGACGCGTCCGACTGCTGCCGCGACCAATCCGAGCGCCGCAAGAACAAAGTGCGGTCTCGCCAAGTACTTCAAGATTTGCGATAAAATGGCGGACCCGGCGAGATTCGAACTCACGACCTCTGCCTTCGGAGGGCAGCGCTCTATCCAGCTGAGCTACGGGTCCGGCGCGCGGAACATACCGGAGGGGCCGCGGCGGCGCAATGCGCGGCCGCCCGCCGCCGTGGACCGGCAACCGCCGGTTCCGTAAAGTTTCGCATGGCCATGGCGGACCCCGACCAACGATGAGAACGCGCTCGCGGTTCCGGGCTGTCCTCTATTCCGCAGTCACCGTGCTGATCGCGGCGGTGGTCCTCGAGATCGGCGCGTCGTGGATGGTGCTGGTCTACTACCGCGCCACCCACCAGCAGAACTTCGAGACCTACGACACCAGCTACCTGTCTGTCGTCAACCTGGCGCGGCGGTTCAGCCGGCTGGTGGGCTTGAGTGAGCCCGACATGGTGCTGGAGCAGAGCACGCCGTCGCCCTTCTTCCGCGCCGATCCGCTGCTGGGCTACAGCGCTGCGCCCGGCGTCTATACCCATTCCTATGCCCGCCGGAACGGCTTCACCGGCGAATGGGAATACTTCCGCAACAAGGTGACGATCAACGCCGACGGCACGCGCTGGGTCGGCGCGCCGCGGCCGGGCAAGCCTACCGTCTATCTCTTCGGCGACAGCTGGGTGTTCGGCAACGGCGTGCCCGACGAGCTCACCTTCGCCGCCCGTCTCTATGAGGCGCTGCCCGACTGGAACGTGCGCCTGGTGGCGCTGGGCGGCTATTCGCTGACGCAGGCTTGGCTCACCTTCGAACGCCTGAAGGAGATCGGCCCCGACGACATCGTCATCCTGGGCTATGCCGACTACTTCGACGTGCGCCACGTCCAGGCACCCTCGCGCCTGCTCGAGATCGAGACCTGGCTGAAGCGCATCAACCAGCCGATACCGCCGTTCCAGCTGCCCAAGGCGACGCTGGCCTCCGGCGGCGCCGTGACGGTCGGCTATATCGACCAGCGCTGCGCCGTGCTCGGCGACTACTGCCGCCGCCCCGATCCATCGCAACAAGAGATGACCGACGTTACGGCGGCCCTGATCAACCAGATCGCCGCCCGGTCGCCGGCCAAGGTCTATCTGCTGCACTTCGCCGGCTCGCCCGACAACCCGGTGCGCCGCAAGGTCAGTCCGAAGATCCAGGTCATCGGCGCCCTGCGCAGCGAATTCGACTCCGTCGTCCAGGACGACATCATCGGATTCGATGGCCATCCCGGCCCGTTCTGGCACTACGCCATCAGCCGCCGACTTTTGGACAACATCGCCTGGCACCCTTGACCTTCTTGTCGGCCCCTTCTTGTCGGCGTGGGGGCAATTGGGCGAAAGTTCGCGCCGACACGATCCATCGGGGGCAACGTTCATGACTATCAACCGCCGCCGCTTCGTCGGCGCTTCCAGTGCCGGCGCCCTGCTCGCTGTGCTCGGCCAGCCGGGACGCAGCGAGGCGCAGCCCGTCCAGCCGCTCGACGCTGTCAAGATCGTCACCGGCTTTCCGCCGGGCGGCACGTCCGACACGCTCTGCCGGCGCGTCGCCGAGAACCTGCGCGGCACTGCCTTCACCAAGAGCGCGCTGGTCGATAACAAGCCGGGTGCTGGCGGCCAGATCGCCGTGCAGTCCATGAAGGGGGCGCCGACCGACGGCAGCGTCCTCCTGCAGACACCGGCCTCGATGCTGATGATCTATCCGCATATCTACAAGAACCTCACCTACAACGCCTTCACCGACGTCACCGCGGTGACCCTGGGCTGCACCTTCGATTTCGGGTTCTGCGTCGGCCCGGCCGTGCCGGACAGCATCAAGGACATCCCGGCCTTCCTCGCCTGGTGCAAGGCCAATCCCGAAAAGGCGAACTACGGTTCGCCGGGCGCCGGCGCGGTGCCGCACTTCATCGGCGTGCTGCTCGGCAAGGCGGGCGGCATCGAGCTGAAGCACGTCGCCTATCGCGGCTCGGCGCCCGCCGTGCAGGACATGGTGGCGGGCCAGATCCAGGCCGTATCCGCGCCGATCGGCGAATTCATCCAGCAGGTCAACGCCGGCAAGGCGCGCTTCCTCGGCGTGTCGGGCGCCCAGCGCAGCCGCTTCGCACCCAACGTGCCGACCTTCGCCGAGCAGGGCTACAAGGACCTGGTGTTCTCCGAATGGTTCGGCTTCTTCGCGCCGGGTGGCACGCCCGCGCCGGTGGTGCAGCGTGCCAACACGGCGCTGCGGACCGCGCTCGAGCAGAAGGACGTGATCGACGGGCTTGCGGTCATGGGCCTGGAGGCGACGTCGTCGACGCCCGATCAGCTCGCCGCGCTCCTGAAGCAGAGCTACGACCGTTGGGGGCCGATCGTGAAAGAGATCGGCTTCACCGCCGACTCCTAGAACGGTCGGGCTCAGCGCGCTCGCGGATGGAACTGCGAGCCGCCGTAGGACTGGTCGGTGGGCACGATCTCCATGTAGGTCACGTCCATGCGCTGCGGCGCGCCCAGCACGAACATGATGGCCTCGGCGATGTCGTCGGGCTGCAGGCAGTCGAAGGCGTCATAGAAGCGGCGGCGGCCCTCCTCGGGATCCTCCGCCAGGGCAAGATGGGCGCCGGTCTCGACCCGGCCCGGCGAGATCTCGCTCACCCGGACACCCGTGCCGTGCAGGTCGAGCCGAAGCGTCTGGCTCAGGCTGCGGATCGCGGCCTTGGTCATGGCATAGACCGGCATGCCGGGAATGGGTGACACTGCTGCGATAGAACCCAGGTTGACGATATGGCCGCGGCCGCGCGCCTTCATGCCGGGCACTGTGGCGGCCAGGCAGTTCAGCGCGCCCTTGATGTTGACGGCCGTGAGCTGATCGATGGCGTCGGGCGCGGTCTCCCACGACAAGCCGCCGCGCACGAGCGCCGACGCGTTGTTGACCAGGATGTCGGCGTCGAGGCCGCTCATGGCGCTCAGCACGGCATCGCGATGACTGATATCGAGCGCCAACGGCCGGCAGCCGGTTTCGCGCGCCAGCTCGCTGAGATCGTCGGCTGAGCGAGCGACAGCCCAGACATCCAATCCACCGATGCGCAGTTGCCGGACAATCGCGGCGCCGATGCCGCGGCTGGCGCCGGTGACGATGGCGGTGCGATAGCGGTCGAGCGACATGGGTCTCCTTTACGCGGCACCGGCTGGCCGCCTAGATTGCGCGCCCACGATAGGGGAGCAAACCATGGCGAAGAAACTCTTTCCCGACGGAACGGAAGTCGTTCCCTTCTATGTCCGCGCGATCCGCAGCGGTCCACTGGTCTTCGTATCGGGCACGACCTCGCTCGATTCCAAGGGCCGGGTGCAGGGTAAGGACGCCGCCGAGCAGACCACGATCACCATGCGCAAGATCGAGGCGGCGCTGAAGAAGGCCGGCTGCAAGCTCAGCGATCTCACCCAGATGACCATCTTCGTCACCGACATCCGCGACATGGGCGCGGTGTCGAAGGCGCTGGGCAAGGCGCTCAAGGGATCGGTCGTGACCTCGACCCTGGTGGCGGTGAGTGCGCTCGCCGTGCCCGGCCTGGTGGTGGAGATCGAAAGCATGGGCGTGGTCGGGAGCTGATCGGGCGATGAATGACGGGTCGAGGCGCCGGCTGTAGTCCGGCGCCGGTGCCTTCCTCGCGCTCGTGGCCCTGCCGGCCGCGGCGCAGCAGCGGGTGAAAAGTGGCACGGTGACCATCGAGCAGATTCAGGTCGCCTTCATCGGCAGCGGCGGGGCAGGCGAGGGCCCGCTGCACTTCCACGGTAAAAGCTATCGTTTCTCCGCCGGCGGCCTGGGCGTCGGCGGCTTCGGCATCTCGAAGATGGAAGCGACCGGCGACGTCTACAATCTCCGCGAGCTCAGCCAGTTTCCTGGCGCCTATGGAGCGGCGCGTTACGGCGCGGCATTCGTTGACAAGGGCGGTGGCGAACTCTGGCTCGAAAATCCCCACGGCGTGATCATGAGCCTGAAGGCCAGGCGCGAGGGCCTCGCGGTGTCGCTCGGCGCCGACGCCATGGTCATCGAGTTTAAATGATCAGTACTGCGCCGGCGGATAGGAGAGGCGGTTGCGACTGAGCAGGTCCTCGAGCGCCTTGATGCCCTGGGCATAGCGACCCTTCTGGCAATCGATGCCGGCGCCCAGCCGGATCATGTCGGGACCGCCGGAGCCTTCGCCGCGCCGCGTGCCGTACCTATCGAAAATGGCGCCGAGCTCGGCGCAGCGTGCCGCCAGCTGTTCGTTGGTCGGCTGTGCCCTGGCGCCGGATGCCGCGATCAGCAGGATCAAAGAAGCGACACGGGCCAATCGCATCGAGTTCTCCAAAGCGTCGTAGGCAACGACCCTATACGAGCGCCCTGGTGCGAGGTACTGTCATGTGCCCGGTCGGCCACCGGGCAAATAAGGGGAGAGAACATGGTCTTGCGCGTGACGGCTCGGTCGATTGTTGTGCTCGGCATGGCTGTTCTTGCCGTCGCTTGCGCTGATCCCAAGACACAGCCGGGCCCCGATCCCAGCTCCGACACCAATGCCACGATGGTCACCTGGACCGACGGCAAGCAGGCGATCCAGATCACCTGCGGCATGCCGGGTGGTTGCCAGAACCGTGCCCTCGCCATGTGCAAGGGCAACTATACCGTGCTCAACATGGACAATATGCCGACCCGCGGCGATGCCAGCTTCGTGCGCGGCAGGGGGACGGTCGTGGTGCGCTGCGCCGGCGCCTAGCGGCGCTTGGAGCCCCACAACGCTGCCAGTTCGGGCTGAGAGCGCTCCGCCTCGGCGCCCGAGGGCAGCGGCGCGTCGTGATTGGCAATCCAGACTGCGACGTCGGCGGCCACCGTCTTGCCCTCCTTGTCGCGCAGCAGCAGGTGGTAGCCTTCCTTGTAGAAGGCGAGCTTGGAATCGGGTCGGCGCGGCATGACTTCGATGGCCGCCTTCACCGGCTGCTGCGGAATGATGCGGTCGCCGAGGCCGTGCAGCATCAGGTAGGGCACATGCACACGCGTCGCCGACTCGCGCGCGGCGTCCATCAGGTTGACCAGCCCGTAACCCATATCGAGCCGTGCCTGGCGCAGCATCTGCGGATCGTTGCGCAGCTTCTCCAGCGTCTTGGGATTGTCGGTCGGCTTGTAGTCGATCGAGGTCGGACCCGAGGGGAACCACGGGATGGTGTGGGCGAAGAAGTACAGGCCGGCAGTCGCCACTGGGCCGAACGTGTCGCGCGAGCGTAGCGCCGTGGCGAGCAGGATCAGCCCGTCGATTTGCGCGCCCTGGTCCTCCGCGACGAGCGCCACTGCGCCGCCCATGCTTTCGCCGGCGAGATAGATCGGCACGCCGGGATACCGGGCGCGCAGCAGCGAGATCATCGCCTTGGCGTCGTCGACCAGGGCATCGGTGCCGGGCCAGCGGCCGCGCGTCGGACTGCCGCCGAAGCCGCGTTGGTCGTAGGAATAGGTGGTGATGCCGTTCTTGGCCCAGATCTCAGCCGGCTCGTCCCACGCCTTGCGGTAGTCGCCGAAGCCGTGCAGCCCCAGGATCACCGCCTTCGGCTTGCCCCCCTCGGACTTGTTGGCGGCGGCCGGCCAGACAGTGACCGGTAGCGACGTGCCATCGGCTGCGACAAAACGGTCAGGCGTGAGGGTAGGTGCATGGGCCGAGCCGTTTCCTGCCGATCCGTTGCCCGAAACTGTGGGCCGAACGGTGGGAGCGCAGGCGGAAAGCATGACCAGGGCCACTGTGGCCGCTATCATCGCCAGCCGCGAGAGGAGTGAGATCGTGACCGAGCCGTTTGAAGTCATCACTGTCGATACTGACCGCGTTGCCTGCGATGGCGGCGGTGGTGCCCTGGGCCATCCTAAAGTTTATCTCAACCTGGGCGAAGAGGGGCGGGTGGAGTGCCCCTATTGCAGCAGGCTCTATGTGCTGGCCGAGGGCGCCAAGCCCGACGCCCACGCCCATTGACGGCCACGGCCATGAAGCAGCTCGGCGAGGGCTGGAACTGGCGCGAGCTCAAGATCGGCGAACGCTTCGTCACCTATGGTCGGACCTTATTCGAAGCTGATCTGCTGAATTTCGTCACTCTTTGCGGCTTTTCCGAGGAATTGTTCACCAACAAGGAGTACGTGAAGGAGCACGCGCCGATGCGCGGCGGCCATCCCGTGCCGGGCGCCCTGGTCTATTCCATGGCCGAGGGGCTGGTGATCCCGACGACCCTGCAGGGCACGGGGCTCGCCTTCCTGTCGATGGGCTTCGACATCAAGGGGCCGACTTATGTCGGCGACACCATCCATGTCGAGATCGAGCTCACCGAGATCCGGCCAACTTCCAAGGATCCGATGCGGGCGTTGGTGCGCACGACGAACAACGTGAAGAAACAGACGGGCGAAACGGTCCTGGTCTACACGCCGCTGCGAATGATGCAGGGGCGCTAACAGCGGGAGGCGCGCATGGCCAAGGTCGCCGTCGACAAGCAGGGCCCGATCACGATCGTCGCCATCGACCGCTTCAAGGAAGCGCGCAACGCCGTCGATCCGGAAACCGCGGTGCTCTTGCGTGACGCCTTCTTCGCCTTCGATGCCGACGCGAGCCAGTCGGTGGCGATCCTGACCGGCCGCGGCGGCACCTTCTGCGCCGGCTACGATCTCAAGGTGGCGGCGGGCCGCGACCCGGACGAGGCGTCAGCGAGAGCGCTGCGCAATGTCGAAGGTCCGGGGCCGATGGGTCCGACGCGGCATCTACTCTCCAAGCCGGTAATCGCCGCGGTCGAAGGCTATGCCGTGGCGGGCGGCCTCGAGTTGGCGCTGTGGTGCGACATGCGCGTGGCCTCCGAAAGCGCGAAGTTCGGAGTCTTCTGCCGGCGCTGGGGCGTGCCGCTGGTCGACGGCGGCACGGTGCGCCTGCCGCGCCTGATCGGCCACAGCCGCGCCCTGGACATGATCCTGACCGGCCGCGAGGTCGGTGCGCGCGAGGCGTTCGATTGGGGCCTGGCCAATCGCCTGGTGCCGGAAGGCCAGGCCCTGCCCGAGGCGATCGCGCTTGCCCAACAGCTCGCCCGCTTCCCCCAGACCTGCATGCGCTCCGATCGCCTGTCGTCCTACGAGCAGTGGGCGTTGGAGGTTGGCCCATCGCTGGTCAACGAAGCGCGGCGCGGCGTGCCGGCCCTGCAGGCCGAGGCTCGTTCCGGCGCCGCGCGCTTCGCCGACGGCAAGGGCCGCGGCGGCAGCTTCGGGGATATCTGATGGTGGGCTTGCCGGCCGACGAGGATGTCGCGCGCTACCGCGCTGACGGTGCGGTCTGCCTGCGCGGCGCCTTCCCGCTCGATTGGATCGAGCGCCTGCGCGAGGCGATCGATGCCGACATGGCGAGCCCCGGCCCCATGGTCCGGCGCAACACGCCGGATGGCGCGCCGGGCCTCTTCTTCGTCGACTTCCAGCTCTGGCAACGCCATCCGGCCGCCCGCGACTTCGTCTATCGCTCGCCGGCGCGCGAGATCGCGGCGCGCCTCATGGGCTCGCGCGAGGTCGTCTACTATCACGATCACCTTCTGGTGAAGGAGCCGGGCACGCGCGAGCGCACGCCCTGGCATCACGACCAGCCCTACTACCCGATCGACGGCGAGCAGATCGTCTCCCTGTGGCTGCCGCTCGATCCGGTCGATCGCGCGACCTGCGTCGAATACGTGAAGGGCTCGCATCGCTGGGGCCGGTGGTTCCAGCCGAAGTTCTTCCGGCAGGGCGGTGTCGATCTGGCGGTCGCCGATCCGCGCTTCGAGCCGCTGCCCGACCTCGACGCCGAGCGTGAGCAACACGAATTCCTCGCCTGGGACATGGAACCAGGCGACGTCATCGCCTTCCATGCGCTCACGCTGCACGGTGCGTCGGGCAACCTTTCGACCTCGCGCCGGCGCCGCGCCTGGGCCACACGCTGGTGCGGCGAGGATGCGCGTTACGCCGCGCGCGTCGGCCAGATCTCGCCGCCGCTGGAAGGGCACGGGCTCAAACCCGGCGACAGGCTTGAATGCGAAATATTCCCGAAGGTGTTGTCCGCTTGAACGAGCTCATCGTTGTCGTTGGCCCTGTTCATTTCGGTTACGGCGCCGAACCTGAGTTCAGCCGCCGGGCTTCGGAGGGCTATCCGGCTGCGAGTCCAGCCACTGCCGTGCCAGGTGGAGCTCACGGAAGATCTTGATCGGCCGGTCGGCCTCGGCGAGAGCGACGAACATGCGGGCCTGGTCGTAGCTCTTCTGGGTCGTGGCGACGATGGCCAATGGGCCGATCTTGCCCAGGGGGATGTAGGCGCGGATACGCGCGCCCAGCGCCATCAAGTCGTCATCGCTGAGATTGGGCGTCGCCAGCGTCATGTCGAAGATCTTGCGATACGCCAAGGCATTCGCCGTCATGACGCCATCGAGGTAGTGCTCGATATCCAGAAGGCGGAGGCTACCCTTGGCGACCGCGATCACCAGGCGCGTCGGGTGAGATACGGTCCACTGTACCGGCATGCCTGCGAACTATGCCGGAAGGCCACTGACAGACAAGCCTCCCGTTAGGGGACAAGAACCGCCTTGCCCACAACCGTGCGCTCCTCGATCAGCTTGAAGCCCTGGACCCAGTCGGCGAGGTCGAAAGTGCCAGAGATCGTGGCCCTGAGTTTGTCCTCGGTGAACCAGCGCATCAGCTCGGCCTGCGCCGCCGCAACCATGGCCCGGCGCTTCGCCAACGAGGCCACGTCCTTCTCGGTCGGCTCGCCGCGGCCGCCCCAGCCCGTATAGTAGCCGTAGTAGAAGCCGATCACCGTCACATTCTTGACCAGCAGGATGTTGGCCGGGATCTGCGGAATGGTGCCGCTGGCGAAACCCATCGGGATCAAGCGGCCCTCCGGCGCCACGCAGCGCAGCGAGACGTCGAACGCCGATCCGCCGACCGGGTCGTAGATGACGTCGGCGCCGCGACCGCCAGTCAGCTCCAGCACGCGGCTGCGAAGATCTTCCGAACGATAGTCGATTAGATGATCGGCCCCGGCTTCCTTCGCGGCGGCGAGCTTGTCGGCGCCGCCGGCCGAGGCGATGACGAGGGCGCCCATCGCCTTGCCGACCTCGATCGCTGTCAGGCCCGAGCCGCCGCCTGCGCCATGCACCAGCAACACTTCGCCTGGCTGCATGTCGGCCTTCCATTTCAATGCGCCGTACGCTGTCGGGTACAGCGTTGGGAAATTGGTTGCCTGCGCGTAGGGCATGGTCTCCGGGATCGGCACGACATTCGCTGCCGTCGCCACGGCATATTCGGCAAAGGCGCCCTGGCTCACCCCAGTGGCGACCCGCTGGCCGACCGAAAGGTCGGTGACGCCTGCGCCCAGCTTGACGATATGGCCGGCCATCTCATTGCCGGGAACGTAGGGCAGGGGTGGCTTGTTCTGGTGCTTGCCTTGGACACCCAGCATGGCGGCGAAGCTCACGCCGGCCGCGCCGACCCGTAGCAGCACCTCGCCAGCCTTGGGCTCCGGCACCGGCACGTCGGCAATCTTGAGACTATCGATCGGCCCATAAGCTTCGCAAACCAACGCCCGCATTCACTGCCTCTCGAATTTGCCGTGGCGACCTTCACCTTCGGCGAAGCGCGCTGCGCCTTTCTGCGATTCCTGCCGCCGCGCCGCCAGCGACAACTCCATTTCCCGCCGCACCGCGGAAGCCTGGTCGCGATCGAAGCTTTCGTAGGCCGATTGCCGGTCCGAGGTCATGGCAATCGGCGGGAAGCCGGCGATCTGGCGGGCGAGCGCCTCGGCCTCCAGCCGCGTCGTGCCTCGCGCCACCTTGCGGGTGGCGAGCCCGATGGCGATCGCCTCGTCGGCGCCGACGGCGCGACCGGTCAGCAGCATATCGAGCGCGCGGCCTTGTCCGACGATGCGCGGCAGGCGCACGGTCGTGCCATCGCTCATCGGCACGCCCCAGCGACGCGAGAACACGCCGAAGGTCGCCGTGTCGTCGACAATGCGGATGTCGCAGAACAACGCCACGCCCAACCCGCCGGCGCAGGCATGGCCCTCGATGGCGGCGATGACCGGCTTGGCAAGCGGCGCGCGCAAAGGGCCTTCGTCGCTGCCGGCCCATGGAAAGTAGTCGGTGCCTGACCCCAGCTCCTTGAGGTCGGCGCCGGCGCAGAAGGTGCCGCCCGCTCCGGTCAGCACGGCAACGCGCGCCTCGGTGTCCGCCTCGAAGGCTTTCAGTGCCGCGGCCAGGGCGTGGGCCGCCTCATTGTCGAGGGCGTTCTTCGCCTGCGGTCGATTGATGATGATCGTGGTGACGGGCGGCGCCGTCTCGACAAGGATTTTCGGCGGGTTCATCAGGCTCTGTTCAGCGAATTGTCGCCAGCTCATCCTCGAGCTGGCCGTTGGAGCTGAGTGGCGTGCGGAAGTACCACCAGTTCTTCTGCGGCGTCCATTTCTCCTTCCGCGCCGTGCCCTTGCCCCAGACGCACTTCTTGAAGTCTCGGGTCGCCGCCTGGAAGGCCTTGTCGGCCTGCTCGAGCTTGAGCGCATGCTCGCCCAGCTCCTCGCTGCTGAACATCGGCAGCGCCTCGAGGATCAGCTCGCGCACGTCGACGTCGTTCAGCCAGTTGTCGAGGTCGAAGCTATAACCCTTCGCCAGGTCGGTGGTGAATTCGGCCCACTGGTCGACAAGCTCGCGCAGGTCGGCCACGTCGGGCGGGCCGGGCGGTGGCGGTGGTTTCATTCCCCACGCTCCGCCTGGCGCCGCCAATAGCGCTCGCCGTCGTTGGGCTTGAAGAGGGTGCGAATGACACCGTTGGGATTGAAGGCGATGAAGGCACCTGTCTGCTGGTCGTAGCGTGTGACGACGCCGTCGCGCCGAACGGCTTCGAGCACCGGTCCGCCGACCTTGGTATCGCGCAGGAGCTGGGCCTGGCGCAGATAGTCCTGCTTAGTGATGCGGCCGAACTCGGCACCGTGCTTCTCGAAATGCTCCTCGAGCCGGCGCTGGTCGGCGAAGCCAATGGTTGGCCCGAAGCTGCGCGCCTCGAGCTGCGCAGTTTCGGTGGCCGCGGCGCTGCGCACGACATCGCGCTGGCCGCGTTCGCTGACATGCGTCCAGTAGAGAAAGATCGCGATCGCCGCCAGCGCCGCCGTCAGCAAGCGGCGCCACGGCATCCGTCCCGGGCGGGCCATCATGGCGCTATTGTGCGCCGCCCTTGAACCAGCGCGCAATCAGGCGTCGCTCGGCGTCGGTAATATGGGTCAGGTTGCCAGGCGGCATGACCCGGGTCACCCAGACCTGCTGGTTGATCATCGCCGCCCGGGCCCGGATTTCCTCGGGCGTTTCGAGGAGGACGCCCTTGGGCGGCGCGGCGAAGCCTTCCTGCGTGGGCTTGGTGGCGTGGCAGGATTGGCAGCGTTCCTTGAAGATCGGCTGGACCTCGGCAAAGGACGCGGGTGGGCCGATGTCGGCCTCGGGCCGGGGCAGGGAGACGATGGCGGTGATCGCCAGCACGACCAGTCCTGCCGCCAGGACCAGAGGGTTCTGGTTGCCCTTGTGGCGCTGCACGAACCACACCCGCACGAGGGCGCCGGACGCGGAGATCAGGAGCAGCAGGACCCAGTTCCACGGATGCCCGTACAGCCCGGCATAGTGGTTGCTGATCATGGTGAACAGCACGGGCAACGTGAAATAGGTGTTGTGGACCGAGCGCTGGCGGCCCATCAGCCCGTACTTCGGATCGGGTGTGCGGCCTTCTTCCTTGGCCTTCACCAGCTCGCGCTGACCGGGGATGATCACGAAGTAGACGTTCAGCACCATGATGGTGCCGAGCATCGCGCCGAAATGGAGGTAGGCGCCGCGACCGGAGAACAGGTGGCAGAGCGCCCAGGCCGACACGGCGCAATAGATGATGAGCAGGCCACCCAGGAGAGCGTCGTCCTCGCCGAAGGCCGAGCGGCAGAGCCCGTCATAGACCAGCCAGCCCAGCACCAGGAAGCCGAGGCCGATGGCGATCGCCTCGGGCTTGCTGAGCGGCATCACCGACGGATCGATCAGCGCCACTTCCGCGCCGTAGTAGTAGACCAGGCACAGCAGGAAGAAGCCCGTGATCAGGGTGGTGTAGGCCTCCCACTTGAACCAGTGCAGCTCGGGCGGAAGCTTCTCCGGCGCCAGCGTGAACTTCTTGGCGGTGTAGAAGCCGCCGCCATGGACCGCCCAGACCTCACCGCCGATGCCCTTGGCGGCGTCGGCCGGATCGAGCGGCGGATGAAGATGGTTGTCCAACCAGATGAAATAGAAGGAAGCGCCGATCCAGGCGATGCCCACGATCATGTGGGCCCAGCGCAGCACCAGATTGAGCCAATCAACGACGAAAGCAGCATCCATGCGTTCTCGTAGCGCCTTGCCCCAAGTGCTCTCAAGGCCCTATATCGCGCTCCCCTGCAGGCAAATTAGCGATTTTGAGGGAGTGCATATAGTGGCGTTGGATCTTCCCGAGGGCGTTTCGATCGACGGCGTCGTCAATCCCGATTTCGAGAAAGTGCTCACCAAGGAGGCAGTGGCCTTCGTCGCCGACCTGCAGCGCCGCTTCAATCCACGCCGCGAGGAACTGCTGGCCGCCCGGGCCGAACGCCAGCAGCGGCTGGATGCCGGGGAGAAGCCGGATTTCCTGCCCGAGACGGCGCAGATCCGGGAGAGTGACTGGACCGTGGCGCCTCTGCCGCAGGACATCCTCGACCGCCGCGTCGAGATCACCGGGCCGGTCGACCGCAAGATGATCATCAACGCCCTGAACTGCGGCGCCAACGTCTTCATGGCCGATTTCGAGGATGCCAGCACGCCCACCTGGACCAACATGGTCGACGGGCAGTTCAACCTGGCGAGCGCCGTGCATCGCGAGATCGACTATGTCGATCCGCAGTCGGGACGCGAATACCGACTGAATGAGAAGACCGCCGTGCTCTTCGTGCGGCCGCGCGGCTGGCACCTGCCGGAGAAGCACATGACCGTCGACGGCGTGCCGATGTCGGGCTCGCTGTTCGATTTCGGCCTGTACTTCTTTCACAACGCGGCGGAGCTCGTGGCGCAGGGCACCGGCCCGTACTTCTATCTGCCCAAGATGGAGAGCCATCTCGAGGCGCGACTGTGGAACGACGTCTTCGTCCATGCCCAGGATGCGCTCGGCATTCCGCAGAAGACGATCAAGGCCACGGTGCTGATCGAGACCGTCCTCGCCACGTTCGAGATGGACGAGATCCTGTGGGAGCTGCGTGATCACTCGGCCGGTCTCAATTGCGGCCGTTGGGACTACATCTTCAGTTTCATCAAGAAGTTCCGCGAGCAGGAGTGGTCGGTTCTGCCCGACCGGGCGCAGGTCACCATGACGGCGCACTTCCTGCGCTGCTACAGCCAGCTCCTGATCAAGACCTGCCATCGCCGCGAGGTCCATGCCATGGGCGGCATGGCCGCTCAGATCCCGATCAAGAACGATCCTGCCGCCAATGAGGCGGCGATGGAGCGCGTGCGCGCCGACAAGAAGCGCGAGGCGAGCGATGGCCACGACGGCACCTGGGTCGCCCATCCCGGCCTGGTGGAGATCGCCAAGGCGGAGTTCGACGCGGTGATGAAGGGCGCCAACCAGATCGCCCGCAAGCGGCAGGACGTGCACGTCAGCGCGGCCGACCTGATCGTCGTGCCCGAGGGTACCAAGACCGAGGCCGGCCTGCGCCAGAACGTGGCCGTCGGCATCGGCTATGTCGAGGCGTGGCTGCGCGGCATCGGCTGCGTGCCGCTGTTCAACCTGATGGAGGATGCCGCCACCGCCGAGATCAGCCGCGCGCAAGTCTGGCAGTGGGTACGTCATGGCCAGATCCTGCAGGACGGCCGGCCGGTCACCAAAGAACTCGTGAGCGAGGTCGTGCGTGAGGAGAACGACAAGGTGAAGGCGGCGATGGGCGAGGAAGCCTACGCCAAGGGCCGCTACGAGGATGCGGCCCAGCTCATGATTGAGCTGGTCGAGCAGCCGGTGTTCGAAGAGTTCCTGACCCTGCCGGCCTACGAGCGCGTTCTGGCCGACGAGAAGGCAAGTCTGTCATCCTGAGCGCAGCGAAGGATCTCATGCCGGTTGCAAGCGGTATGAGGTCCTTCGCTTACGCTCAGGACGACAAGATCAGTGCCGGCTGAGCTCGGCGCGGCCCACCACCATGTGATGGACCTCGTCCGGGCCGTCGGCCAGGCGCAGCGTACGCTGCTGGGCGTACATCTCGGCGAGCGGCGTCCATTGCGAAATGCCGGTGGCGCCGTGGATCTGGATGGCCTGGTCGATGATCTGGCACACCCGCTCCGGCACCATGGCCT
>Ga0075369_10000103_pt1 | contig 22804 bp, 27 predicted proteins | sample EndMethybrTD3034_FD_71400 | JGI IMG/M metagenome (GOLD analysis project Ga0075369, IMG submission 71400) | Populus endosphere microbial communities from Tennessee, USA - Endosphere MetaG P. TD hybrid TD303-4 | ecosystem: Host-associated > Plants > Roots > Endosphere | place: USA: Tennessee...
TCCACCCCCACTGCCGCCCATGCGGGGGCCTACGAATAATGAATAGAAGTTGGAGGATCACCACATGACCGAGAACCAGCGGCTCACCCCGCTGCGCCCTGACCAGAGTGGTCTGCGGGGGAAGCTCGCGCGGGTCCTCGTTGACGAACCGACCAACGAAATCGACTGGCCGTCTGACCTACCAGCCGGAATCGAGACGGTAGTCATCATCGATGACGAGCCGAACCCCTTTCACACTTTGCGCGTGCACCCCCCGGACGATCCGTCACGGATAGCCGTGGTGGTGTTCGATCAGTTGGCGCTTTGCGAGGATCAGTGATGGACCCGCGAAGGATCGAGCTCGACCGTAAGCACAGCCGGGAAACGGGTTTGCTGTTCAATGCCTTCCTTGACGCGCACCCTGACGTCGAGTCCGAAGTGAACGGCGAGCAGATGACCGCCGAACAGGATGCGGCATGGACCGCCTTCAGCGCCGAGCTATTCGCTCAGCATCAGGCCGAGCGATCCGCTCTTGCCGACCAGATCGAAGCCGAACAACGGTCGTAGCGTGATGACCACCGCACAGGAGGATGAGTAGCAATGGAATCGACGCAGGCGATCACGCTGGTATCGGATTGGATCCGGTCCCGCGGCCTGGACTATCCAACAGAAGGCCTGGAAGCGGACCGTTTCGAGGCGGGCTGGAGCGTGTACGCGCCGGTAGAGGTCGACGAGAGCGACCCGATGTCCTTCCTGGAGATGCCGGTCGGACGATCGGTGTTCCTCATCGGCGACTCGGGCCGTATCGAGGAGGTGTCGTCGTCGGTCCCTCCGTTGCAGGCTCAGGCCGAATTCTCCGCGCGCGAATTGGCGGCCACGCCGGCGACGAACGGCTCTAATGAGGCCGAGTTCATGGCCGAATTCGAGCGGCAGTTCCGCGAGGCCGCGTCGAACGACCCTGACGCAATCGCCGACTTCACCATCCTTGACGCCCCGTCCGACAGCGGGGAGTCCACCGGCGACGACCAGGCAACCGCGGAAGAAGCGTCGCGGCTGATCGAGCCGATCGTGCAACAGCTTGCCCAGCTCGGCCCCGAAGGCTGGGAAGAGTTCTCGGCCGAGTTCGCGTTCACCGTCACCGCGCAAGTAGCCCAACTGCGGTTCTGGTCAGCCGACCGGACGGGTCTCGTGCCGGTGCCGCAGTCGGTTGCCGATCTCGTCCGTAGCCAGCGCGAGGTCGCAGCTCGGATGCCGGCAGGCCCGTGGTGGCGGCTTGTGCTGAACGTCACCAACAGCGGCGAGACCACCATCGACTACGACTACGGAGACGAACCGTTCCCCGACGACCAACTATTGGCTCCCGAGCATTATCGCAGCGACTTGGAAGCGTATCCACGCGAACACATTCCGGTGTGGCTCGCCGGATACGTCGCCGGACCCGAGGCCCAGAGCAGACAGCCTCACCAGGCTGCCGCAGCATCAGCCAACGGGGAATCCGCGACACCAACTGGTGATCTGCCTCCGCTTCGCGACCTCTGGGCGCGCTGGGCGGTGGTGTCGGCGACCTACGCAGGCATCGGGTCGCAGTGGGGGCCACGGATCTATCCCGGCTACGCCTGGTACGAGAGCGACCAACGCAGCGGATCAACACTTTTCGTACTGCCGGGGGACCGCGCCGTGCTCTCTGGAGGGAAGTGGAACTCCGACCTTCTGGACGCCGCGTACAACGGCGATGAACCGTTGCCGGACCTGTACGCCGGAGCCCCCGCCTGGGTCACCGACAGTGTTCTCAATACGCGAATCCGCAACGGCCTGTTGACGTTCTGTTACTGGTGGGTGAACGGCCAGTGGTACCGGGGTGGCACCGATACATCCGGTGAGTTCGAGATAGCGATTCCGCCGATCAGAACGCCGGAAGCGACCATCCAGGCGATGACGAGCTTCACCGGTCCCGGCAGAGAAGACGAGTGTGAGGCACTGCTAACCGCGGCCCTCAACCACAACGCCACCGCCGCTGACGTTGAGGCAGTCTTCGGTGACGCACCCGACGCCGACGTCGCCACGGCGATCAACCAACTCAGTTTGGCGGGGTTGCTGGTCGACTGAGTTCGGGCCAGTTCAACGTGAACTAGCCGGTAACCGAATTCTTGTCGAACAAGGCTGTCTCGGTTAGCAGCTCGCCCTAATCACCCATAGCGTGAATTGCTATGCGCGATGGGGGCTTTCGATGACGCTGCACGTGGAAATGGATCGGCTCGCAGGCCTTGGGCCGGTACTGCAAGGATTAGCAGGCGAGGCCGCGGTTTTGCGGACTGGGCCGTCTGCAGGACCGTATTTGTCGGTGCCGGGCGGCATGGAACCGGCAGTGCTGGAGGCGTCCAGCATCGCCCACGACCTCGTCGACACGACATTGGTGGCTGCGGTGAAGGAGCGGCTGTCGGAGACCGGCGAGATCATGGTCAACGTCGCGAACCAATTCCGTAATGGCGACGATGAAGCGTTGGAAGTGGCGATGACCACCTACACCGATGCCACGGGCAACTGGGATGTGCCCGAGGTGCCGCGGTGAGTCTGAACCGCACTCAGGTCGAGTCGTGGAATCCGGCGTCGCTGACCGATATTGGCAACGCATGGAAGTCGATGGCATCTGACGTCGAAGGCTTGTTCAATCGCTACAAGTCGGCTGTCGAGAACGTCAACGGCGGCCACTGGGAAGGATTGGCTGCGGAGGCGGCACTGAACCGGGCCGAGGCGGATCGGCGCGCCGCGGTGAAAGTAGCCGACCACCTCGACCGCGTTGCGCAGATGGCGCTCGACGGTTTCCACAAGGTCGATCCGCCGCTACGGAGAGCGCGCACCGCCATTTCGGGCGCCGAGGCGGCGGGCTTCACGGTGTCGGAGAATCTGACCGTTTCCTATAGCGGAAGAGTCACCCCGGAACAGGAAACAGCCAGGGCGCAGTGGCAGGTCGCGATCGACAACGCAGCCAGCGACGCGGAGAGCGCCGACAGCGAGGTTCGGACGTTGTTGAATGGGGCGCGCGCGGATCTGCGGGCGACGTTCGTGGCGCCGGGCGCGCTTGGGTCGGATCAGGCTCGCTCCGACGCCAACCAATTGTTGACCGACCCGTCGCATCTGACGCAGGAACAGATTCAGCGGCTGGTCGAGGCGGGATCGCTGACGCCCGATCAGCTTATCGACCTGGCATCCGGGAACATGGTGGATATCCCCGCGTCGCAGATGGAGTACATCAACGCCATGGCCCGTGCGATGGACGGCAAGTCGTCACAAGAGATCGAAGACATGCTCAACCGACTGCCACCCGAGGCGCGCAAAGGGGTGGCCAATGCGCTGCAGATGTTGTCCACGACGAGCGTGACCTCCAATGTGCGCGGAGACAGGGAGATTCCGACCAACGGCCGGGCGGATCTGCTGCCGCACAAGATGTACGACTCGCTGACCCGCGACGACTTGGTGACCAACAAGTGGGAGGTCGTCGGCGGCTGGGGTTACAACACGTGGAATCTGAACGGGGTGGCGGATAATCAGGCGGCGGCACGCATCGCTGATATGAGTGATACGACGTTCAAGCACGGCACCGGACTGGACGCCGCTGTGCTCGACACGGCCGCCAAGTATCTGCATGCGCAGAACGCCGCGGGCTCGGATGACTTGTTCTTCGTCGACGGGCGCGGCGAACATGAGGATGCGCCGTTGACAGATCAGATGTTTCACGCGGTCGCCGACGACAGGGCTGCCGTGGCGAACGCGGTGTCCGGCCAGAGTGGTCAGACTCTGCTTTCCGACGTCTTCAACCACGAATGGAGCGATAACGGCAAGTCGATATCGGAGCTGTTCCGCATCAGCGAACAGGATGCAGTCGCCGACCCCGGCAATCGTCCGGATACCGCGCTCGCAACACAATCCGGCGACATCGCCGAAAGCGTGGCCCGATACATGTCGGAGCATCACAGCGATTTACTTCATCTGCCGGGCGATCCCAGTACGTCTGCAGGTGAGCGCAACCCGGATCTGCTGATCAATCTTGCCGATGATCTGGCGCCGTACTACAGCACGTTCGCCGGGGCACAGTCGATACCCAACGTCGGCCATTTCAACACCGCCAACGAACTGGCCGACATGTACTCGGTGCTGGCCACCAATCCCGATGCAGGAGTGAAGGCCGCCCAGGCCACATACGCGCAAGAGAATGTGCTGGCCGCCATGTACGGCAGCGGACAGGGACCCAGCACCTACGCGCAGATCGCCGGCCAGATGCAACACGCTCTGGAAAGCGGAACTGCTTCGGCGTGGAAGTCGCTCGATCAAGGCGATGTGTACAAGGCGAATTGGGACGCCGCCGTCCACGGTGCCACCTGGGACAGTTCGTACAAGGCCGCAGGCGCCATCATCAGCTACCTCCCTGGCGGCAGCGAGCTCAAGGCGCTGATCGATGTGGCGGGACCGGCGCTCAAGCCCAGCATCGTCGGCATCGTTGACCCCAGCGCGGTGACCGACCCCGGCAACGCAGTGCCCAATCAATCAGCGACGACCCTGGTCGACTCGAACATGACGGTGGAGAACATCGCGAACGGTCTTGTGTCGGAAAACCCTTCGATCGTCAACGACCCGGCCTTCGCTCCCTATCGAGACATCAACGCCAATGGCGACCCGTACATCAACGTCGAGAACCTCAACGATCAGGCGGCCGTCAGAGATCTGCTGTACTCGCGCTACGGCATCAACGTGGACAGTTGGTATACCAACTACACCCTGGGCATGCACACCGGAACGATCGCCGTCGCCGGACCGCACCCGCGCTGAATCTGGTTACAGCCCAGGCATCTGCATCGGCTGTCTGGGGCGGGGGACCCGACGGGGAGCCGGCCCAGCGGCCGTGGTTGCGCCGCCGGATTGCTCTCCCTGGTCGGGAGCGTCGATCTGCAGTCCTTCGGCCTGGCCCTGGTTCTCGGGCGCACCGACCACGGGGACTGCCGCCTCGGCGTCGCCGATGACTTCCTTTCCGTTCTTCTTCCGCCGCAAGGCCTTATTGACTTGGTGGCCCTTGCCGTTCTGATCGCCGCCGCGCTGACCCGCAGCAGGGGCACCCGCGCCCGGGCTGCCTGCGCCACTGGCCAGACCGGCTCCGGCCGCGGCGGTGGGCACCTTTGCCGCGGCGGTCGCGGGTGCGGTCATCGGCGTGGCGTTCGCCAGACCCTTCGGCATCGCTCCTAGGCCACCGACACCGCCTGCGCCCTTTCCGGCACCGCCGGCACCCAGGCCTTGCGGTCCGAGTCCGAGTACGCCCTCGGGTGGGCCTTGTGGCGCACCGAGATTGGGGTCGCCTAGACCTTGCCCTGCGCCTTTTGCCGCATCTACCGCCTGGCCGATCGCGTCCTTGGCGGCATCCATCGCCGAGCTGATTGGGCTGGTCAGGCCGCTCAGTCCGTCCTGTCCCTTCGACGTTGTGGGATCGGTGGTTTGGGTGTCCGGCAATTTCGTATCCGGCAGTTTCGTGTCCGGAATCTTGGGCAAGTCAGAGGGTTTGAGTCCTCCGGTGTTCTTGAGATCCGGGCCGCCGCCAAACTTGGGAAGACCGCCGGGGCCGCCCCCCGGACCGCCCCCCGGACCGGTGCCCGGGCCGGTGCCCGGACCGGTTGGGTCACCCGAGGGCGGCTTGAAGGTCATGTCCGGCGGTGGGGGAAGGGTCGGAAAATTGTCTGTCACCGCTTCGACGGTCGGGTTGTAGGTCTTGTCGAAGAGCGCCACCGCAGTCTGATAGGCCTTGATCGAGTTCCTGATCCGTTCCGCCTCGTCGATGGCGGTCGAAACGTCCACGTACTGGCCGTTGCTCAGCCGTAGGTGACCTTCACCGTCGAAGTGGTATTTCGAGTTGTACTCCGCGACCTTCTGGTCGAGCTTGTGCTTGTCGTACTCCTCGAATTTGTCGATGACCTTCGCGTCCCCGTGGGGAAAATTGGTCTGGATGTAGTTGAACGCGGTTTCCAGGACCGTCAAGCGGTTGTAGAGCGCATCGGACGAGTCTGTGAAGTCGTAGATGGACGTCTTGGTGACCTGGGCCGAGGCGGCTTCTGCCGCGTCCGCGCTTGCACCAGTCCAATGCCCTGTTATCGCATTGGTGACGTTCTTCTTGAATGTCTCGGACTTCTCCTTCAGGTCGTCTCCGTGCTCCTGCCAGTTGGTCGCCAACTGGCCGACCTTGGCAGGTTGTAGTGCGTTGCGTTCGGCCTGGAGGTCGCCGAATGTCCAATTCTCCCAGTTCAAAGCGTTGCCACCATGGAGCTCGTCGCCGACGGCGTTGTAGGTCGTGTCGTCGGTGAGCAGACCGGGAACGACGCCGAGTAGATTGCTGTCCGGTGTCAGCTGGACGTTCGGGTCGGGGTTGATCTTGTCGTAGTCCAACTTTGCGACGTTGTCCTGATTTATTTGATCCCAATAATTGGCGGGCTTGTCCTTGCCCATCAAGGCTTTCCACTCGTCATTGGACCAGTTGTTGGCCTTCGAGCTGACGACCTCGCCGCCGAACATGGCGCCGACTTCATTGCCAAAGCTACCCATGACTACCGCTGCTTCACTTCTCGTTGGCCTTGAGCGCGGCGTGTGCGTCCTGAGCCGTCTTCACGAGGTCCTGCGCCTGGGACAGCTGGGCCTTGAGATAGTCGGTCAGCATCTTGCCTCGTGCATTGAACGCCTTCTCCAAGAGCCCCGCTAGTGGGTTCTTGTCGCCCTTCGACGTGCCGAAGTAGCCGGTGGTGTCGTCGAGCGCATCGGTGATCAGTTGCTGCAGGCTGCCCTGGTACGGGTCGAAGGCCGCGACGACTTGCGAACTCGCCTTTTCATCCAGGAAGAGCTTCTTCTCTCCGGTGGCGGCGTCGAGGGAACTCCAAGGGTTGGTCATCATTCTCCTATCCAGATCGGGGCTACGTCACAGTCCGACGACGTTGAACGGCAGGGTCACCTCTTTCTCGATACGAACCAGGACCGCTGCCGAGTTGACGAAGTTGCCCGCCGCGAACAGCATCACCAGATCGCCGACCTTGGCGACCTTCTCGTTCATCAAATAAGCGAGATTCACGCAGAAGTCAGACACCGTCAGATGGCCGAATTGTGCCGCGAAGGAGTGAAGGCCGGGGGTTGGCCGCAGCAGTGCCTGCTTCGCCAGCATGTCCATGACTTCGCGCGGCTCGATGAATGACGGTGCAAACCAATCGATATCGTCAGGTTCGATCCCTGCACGTTGATAGCAATCGGTTACCACCTCGATGGAGGTGCGGAAGCTGGCTAACGCGTTGTCCGCCGCTAGCCCCGGGTGACGTGACTTGTACCCCTCGGACCTTCCAATCCAATCTGACAGCGCTGGAAAGGTCGGCTCGTCAAGACCGCGATCTGGTCTGCTACGCATCATGTCTGCGGACGGATTGTGTGAACGCGCTGCGGCGGAAAGGATTCGAGCAAACCCATCAATTCTGTTCAACACAGCACAGAAGGCGCTGTCACCCATCAGCGAGCCCTCGGTGGCTGGGCTGGCGGCATATGCATACCGGTCGAAGAAGAAGTTGCTGTCGCCTCCGGTCACCATCGCGTAGTCGCCGGCCCAGCCCGCCTCGAGCACCGCATCGGCCAGCATCACGCCGTATAGCCCACCGGAACAGAACTGCCGGATTTCCGTGGCCGCGCCGGCGGACGCTCTGCCGAGGACCGACTGTTGCAGTGAGTTCTGGATTGGCCAGAAATGTTCGCCTTGATAAAGGGAACCGCAGTGGAAGGACGCGGCCATGCTGTCCGCCGCCTCGGCCAGCACGAGGGGATCAAGCTGTCCGGCCGCAATGTCCACCATCTCGTGAACGGACTGCATCTCGGATGGTGCGCTCGACAGATGCCTGGGGCGGCCGTGTTTATCTGTCCCATCAGGAATGTAGGCGGATACGGCGCTAAGAAATGCCATCGAAGTTCCGGTCCGACGTTGCGGCCGAGAGCCTTTCGGCCGCCTTGGAATGGAGCTCCTCCACCCGCTGAAAGGCGTCAAGCAGATTGGGCACGGTGGCGGGAATGACCTGGAACGCATGGGTTCCTTCGTTCACCAGGTATGCGCCGTCACCCGCCACGTTCACCAGCGTCAGACAGCTTGCGTTTCGGAGCTCGTAATCCAGCGTGAAGTCCGCGGATCCGGCCAGCAGAATCGAACCGGTGACTGACGATTCGCGGAAGAACTCCTCAGGCGTTTCGTCATCCTCGAACCGCGCGTACTTGCGTTCTTTCTTCCCTGCCGAGTAGTCGGGTAGTGCCGTCACGATCACCCGCGGCAAGTCGACGTTCGCGCAGCCGATGACCTGAATGTCTTCGCCGAAGATGACCTGCTCCCCAGGCTCCTGTGTGATGACGGCGCAGTATCCCGTCGACCCGACCACGGCGAAAAGACGATAGAGGCCGGCGCCCGGTTCGGGCCGTCCGAATCCGTGCATCATGAACGCCGGGAATCGCAATGCCTCGAGGATGCGCACGCGATTCTGCGTGAGGTTCGCACGCTGGCGCGCCAGGGCCACGCTTCTGTCGGCCTCGACCTCCGCCTTCAACTGCCGACCGCGGATGCGGTACGCGAGCGGAAAGGGAAGGTGGTCAAGGCCGAGTGCTTCCCAAACGCACCTGAAGTCGAAGCCACTCATGAACCATGGCTCGACGTCGTAGTGCAGCGCGACTCTATCGGTGATCATGTCGAACCACCTTGCCTGACACCGAAACTGCGACCAGACCGCGCTGGCCGCAGTTTCGGCGCAAATGACTGCGCAAGAACTCAGAAACCGCCGGCGAGGTGCTTGTCAAGCGCCGCGGCGTCTTCCTGCGACTGGTTGCCACCGGACCGCGTTTGGGTGATCTCATTGAGAACGCTGTCCATCATCTGCGAGATCTGGATGTGCTTCTGTTGCAGCGTGGCAGCGGCGTCACCTTCGTACACACCCGACAGCGCGGCGAAGACCTTGTTCACTTCGTCGCGCAGCGCTTGTGCATCGTTGGTCCGGCCCTGGATGTCGTCCAGGGACGCATAGTTGGAGCCGTAATCGTAGCGAATGGTTCCGTCCATGGTGAATACCTTTCTAGGCGGTGTCGTGGCTGACGAGGGTCTGGATGTCGCTCTTGCCCTTCTCGGCGACCTGCGTCAGTTGGTTGATGACGTAGTTGAAGTCCTCGTGATGCTGCGACATGATGCCGCGGAACGTCTGAGCCTTGCCGCCCTGCCAGGAACTGCCTGTCATGGTTTCGGTGCTGTCGAGAATCCTGCTGGCCAGCGTCCGGAGGTTGTACATCGAGTCGTCGACCTGCTGGATCTTGGATTGGGCGTCCGCAGGCGTCAGATGGAGCGTCATGTGTTCTCCTCTTGTGCAGTGGTAGAGAGTTCGCAACTAAGCGTTATATGGAACTAGAACTCCTCCCATCTCTCAGTGGAAAGCTCGACGAGCTGGCCGATGGCCTGCCTGATCGCGTGGTCGGAGCCCGCCTTGAGAGTGGTCCACAACTGACCGGCGGGAGACGAGCTCGGTGCCCCGACGATGCGCCCGCGCTTGCTGTAGAACACGCCAACGGCGGTGGGGCAGCGGGCGATACGTCCTTCTTCGCGATCCAGCACGTAGTACACGATCTCGGCGAAGGCCTGTCGTGATGCCAACGCCGAGCCGAGCAGCATCGCGGTGCGCGCGTCCGCGCCGAGCGCCCGGATCCGGTCCGACAGCTGTGCTGCGTCATGGGTTTCCGACAACGCCTGGCTGGCCGCATCCAGTGGCGCGCCGACGGGCTCGATTTCTGCTGCCGGGGACGCGGGCAGCTGACGCAACAAGGCCCTGGCCGCCTGGGTCAATGTGGCTTGGCCTTCCACGGCTTCGATGACGATCTCGTTGCCGACTCGCCGCGCTGAGATACATTGCGCACCATGGCGAATGACCGCGACTCGCGCTGTTCCGTCAGGCGTGACAAGTCGCATCGCCAGTTCCCGGTCCGGCCGTCGCAGCGCCTGCACCAGCGGCACGAGTGCGGGTGCGACCTCCCCGTCGCGGATCAGCCCGCGGTCGGCCAGCGTGCGGGTGGCGTGGTCGATGGCAGCGGTGAGGTCCGTTTCGGTGCCATGCCGAGGCCGCAGACCCAATACGACCGGCAATGACTGGATTCCAAGTCGGGAGACGATGACCTGCATTTCGTCGTCGGTGACAGCGAAATGCGGTGTGAGCGTGGCGGTCACAGTTTGAGCTCCCTGTCGACGCCGATCACCGGGGGAGACACCCAGCGGTTGTCGACCTGTTCAAGCGTTCCCGCAGGCGCGTCGGCGAAGCCTTCGGGTTGGGGTTGGTCGGGCACCGCAAGTTCGTCGAAGACCGCGGTGTCGGGTCCCCAGCTGACGTTGGACACCATGAATGGTGCGTTGTTCTGCTCGGCCGCAGGCAGCCAGGGCTGCCCCGTGTCCGCCAGTCCAGCGCCGTGTTCGCCTGCGCCTTCGAGCGTTGCAGCGGGCTGCGTGGATTCGTAGTCGCTGCGGTGGTCGCCACGGCCCATCGCTCCCATCGGCGCATAAGGGGCGCCGGACGTTCCACCGGCTGCTGAGCCCCCCGCGGAGGCAAATCCCGTCTTCTGCAAGTTCTTCGGCTCGGTAGTCGATTTGACTTCGTTGGCCGTCATCGGAGCCAGTGGAATCGGTGGAGCCCCGCCACCGCCTGCGGCACCACCGGCGGAGCCACCGCCACCGGCCTCGCCACCTGCGCCCTGTTCAGCCTTGAGCGCGTTTCCCTTCGACACCTGAGGCGGCACGGGCTGCTCCCACGGTTGTGCCAGTTGGGAGGCGGCATCCTCGTACTGGGTCATGACGGCTGCGGCGTTGGCCTGATCGGCGGTGGCCGCTTCGTCGAATTCGGCGAAGTTGCCCGTGAGCACGGCTCCGTTGTAGGCGGCCAGCGAGGCCATCATGTCCTGCGCGGTCTTGGCCTCGATGGCTTCCGACACGCTGGGCATGGCCAGCACAGCGACGGTGTTGGCGACTGCCGCCTCTTCGGCCCGCTGGCCGTTGGCAGCGGCGTTGAGGCTGACGGCCTGCAGCCATTTGCCGAACTCTTCGAGTCGTTGTACCGCAGCGCCGGAGGCTTCGCTGTCCCATACGGTTCGCAGACGAGTCACGAGCTTGTCGAAATCACTTGAAATACTGGCGAATTCGTTGGCAACCCGAACCCAGGCGGCTCCGGCTCCTCCTACCGAGGCAGGACCCGGTCCGTCGGTGAGGTCACGTGCAAGCTGTTCCGTGCTGCGCGACGCCCACACGACGTTGGTGAAACCCACGCTGGTACCTCCCTTCGCCGATGAGCCAGAGGGCTATCCGACGCCCGTGGTGACCGCTAGCCGACGAAATCCTCGTCGGCGGCCACGATGTTGTCCGAATGGCCGCGCAATGTCGCAGCCACCTCGTGCATCTCGCCGAGCCCTTGGTCGGCCGCAGTACCGAAGGACGCATGAACTTCGTTGAGGGTGCCCGCAACACGCTGGGACACCTCGTCACGTGCCGAAGGGGTCACGGTGAGATTGGGCGCCTCGTCGGCCAATACGCGTTGGGCGCGACTGGCGAGTTCGTCGAGTTGACGGCTTACCTCTGCCACCTCGTCGGGCTGGATCGACATTCCGGCGCTATCGGCCATTGCGGTTCTCCTCACTGATAACTAGATCCGGAGTTCGACGTCCGGAGGGTCACTTGGGTCGGCCTCGCCGAGCACCGGGGGTGACGCAGTGCCGAGGTCCCCGACGATCTCACCGCCTTGATCGGTGGTGTGCAGGAACGCCGCGGCCGTGTGACTGTTCGACGAATTGTTCGCCCCCTGACCGGCCATCGGGCCGTACGGTGCGCCGCCCATCATGCCTCCGCCGGAGCCTCCGACCGCGGCGCGTGTAGTCGCCGACTGGGCCGCCGCAGAAGCGGTTTCGGGTTGCATCATCGCCGAGGTCGCCATCGACCGCAGTGCGGGCGCCCCGCCGCCACCACCAACGCCGCCACCAGCGCCGCCTCCCGCGCCCGCACCGGTGATCGGCGGGCCTGCGAAGCCGCCTGGCGCGGCCGCCGCTGGGTCGGTCGCTGCTTGTTGGGCAGCTTGACTCGCCGCGGACGCCGCGCCGGTGGCGGCCTGGATCCCCGCCTGAGCGCCCTTGGTAGCCATCGACATCAGTGGTGACGCCAAACTGGACATCGGGGACGTCGGGGACATCGCGGAGGAGGCGGCCATCTGCGGGGCGGCCGTAACATCCACCGGAGCTCCCGCCGCCGTCACCTGCGCGGCCTCTGCTCCCAATGACGTTTGCAGTTCCGTCATCACCTCGGCGGTCGAAGCGATGGCCTTGTTGGCGGCTGCGATTGCGGCGGCCCACCCCCACGGGAAGATGATGTTCGGACCGATCGCTGCCATGGTCGCCTGGAATTCGGCGATGATCTCGACCAATCGCACCCGCGCTTGTCCAACGTTGGTGGCCGCAGTTGCCAGACTCGACTTCAGGGCGTCGGATTGGGCGCCGACCTCGGCCCCATCGGCGATCGCCTGGGTGGTCTTGGCGGCTGCGGCAGTGCCTGAGGCGCCCTGCCACGCATCGTCCATCGAACCCAGCGACTGCTTCAACGAGCCCCCGGTTGAACCGAAAGCCTGAGAAATCCCTTGCAGCATCGCGGTTGGGTCCACACCGTCGAAGAGGCCGCTGCCCAATGTGCCGAGCGCATCGGTGACCGGACTGATCAGCGCGCTGGGGTCCATCGGGCTGGCCTGCTGCGGCGCGGCATCGGGCTGCGCTTCCGGTGGAGGGGCACCTCCGTCAGGCTTCGATCCAGCAAATGGCGGCAAACCAAGTCGGTCAAGAATTTCTCTGACTGGCAAATTCAAATAATCTTGCAGACTTTGCTCTTGAGCAGCGATGACCGGCGCTGGATCGTAGCCGGGCATGTACTGAGCTAGCTGACCTGTCGGATTGACCGGCTGCGGAGGCAAAAGTGCGGCCATTGGTGCCGCCGGGTTAGGCGTTGTCGGTGGCGACGATGGCGGACTGCGAGGCATCCGTGGCGGCGCCGATGCCGGCGTGAACTCCGCCGACGAGCAGCGTTCCCGCCAAATTGCTTGACTGCGCAGGGGCGTACGCGCTCAAGTACGTCGCGCCGATTGGCCCGATCGCGGCCGCTGCGGTGTTGAGCATGGCCGCAGAGTCGGCCGATCCGGCCGTGGTGATGGCGGCCGACGCGGCGTCGTTGGCGGCGGAGAACGCAGCCATGCCCGGGGGGACGGCGGCAAAAACCTCACTCATTGTGTCAAGACCTTCCCGACGCTCTGATCGCGTTGCGTCTGCACCAGACAACCAAACTATAGCGGCGAACCTCGGCCACAGCTAACTGTTTTCGATCGCAATTGGAGTGCTCGATATTGACGAGCAAATAATTAACGGGCGGTCAAATTGCTGGGCAAATAATCGTTCGTCGAGTAACGACGCGCAAATCGACCAACTACCTCGACATGATGGCCGGCTCGGTGAAGGTACGTCCTTTGCCCGTCGCGCAGATTGGTGCGAAACGGGCGGTGCCGCAAGGGTGTTGATGCGTGTCGGGACGGGCGTCGACGATTGCGGCGTGGGCGAACTTACGGTTACGGCAATCAATCGTGTCAATGGGAGCGTGCGCGAAATCTCCTCGCGCGAAACGTTGTCACGCCCGCAAACTTGCTGAGAATTCGATATCAATTACAGGTCGCGCGAAAAGTGTTGCGCCGCCGCGCAGTTACTCGCAAGGGCGGCAAACGTCTCGTACGTGCAGCCGCAAATGTGCGTGATCGGTATGACCTGCATTGTCTCGCTGCGATGGTCAGATCTGCAAAGACGAATGCGGCAGGATGGCTATGTTAGCCTTGGTTTGGCTCGAAAGTGGTGCCGTCCCAACGGGTTAGGGGAGCCTGCCGTAGCTCGGTCATGCGGCGGCCGAATTCCTCAGAAAGGAAACCTTGCCGATCCGCGGCCACGCGTGCAGCGGCCTGAGCAGTCTCGACGATGAGTTTGGCCAGGGTGTCGGCTCCGAGCTTGTGTGCGCTGGGGCCCAGCCGCAGACCGGTCATCGAACCGTAGCCGTCGACTTCGACGCTGACGTTCTGGTCGCGGCTGGTGACGCGCGCCGAAATCGACTTGCAGTGATCGTCCATCGCCGCCACCAGGTCACGCTGCTTGACGATGCGGGCGATCAGCGAGTCGGCAAGTCCACTCATACCGACCTCCTCCAGCTGGGTGGCAACTCGTCTTCGTCGCCAAGAATCTCTTCTTCGGCGCGGGAAAGTTCCTCCTCGGTGGCCAGCTGCAGGCCGCGGATAACCGGTGCGCTAAAACCCTTTTCGACCAGGTCACGACGGTGCGCGACCTGTGCCCGTGCTGCCGACAACCGGCACAGCGCCATGATGTCGCGGGCCAGTTCGTCCGGCGGCTTCCTCAGCTCCACGGCGTCGATGTGCAGCGCGACAGGAAGGCCGCGCTCGGTGGTGCGCACGGAAATGGTTCCATTGCGGGATTGCACCGGCTGCGTCATGCCTCGCCTCCTCGCGGCTGTGCGGTCGTGACCGAATTCGACAAACGACAGCATGTTGCGACCTTCAAACTTAGTACAATCGCGGGCGTCCGTTCGGTGCCTGGCGGGGACCGAAGTAATGTGCGAAACACTCGAATCGACGGCACATTTTGATCGGATCCGAAGGTCGAGCCTCGCGTGTCCCGCATGGACGCACCACGCAGTGAGGAGACAGGGCACCGCCGATGAATGGCAGCAGTGAAGCCCAGCGGGTGTTCGATGCGGGCGTGCTATCGCTCGGCATTCCGATCGACGGGCTGGAGACCGAGCGTGACGTGGCATACGCGGCGTTGGCCTTCAAGCGTGCCACCGAGTACGACCCCGACATGTGCGATGCATGGTTGGGCAGGGCGGCGGCCGGTGACGCCGGCCCAGAGGTCGTCTACCACCTGTACCGCACCAGCAAGATCTCGATGTTCCGCGAGCAGCGTCGGCTGGGGCTTCCTGCACGAGCGCTGAGCGGGCGGTTTGAGACCGGGCTGTATCTGGACTACCCGTTGAGCACCAAGACTGAGATGTGGCTGGCTTATGCGGCCAGCATGATCACCAGCAAGGACTTCAACGAAGCCGAGCAGGTGCTCGACGAGTTGGATAGGCTGCGCGCCGCGATGCCCGGCGGTGACGCGGATTCTGCCCAAATTTGCGCCTACGTCCGTGGGGTGCTGCATTTCACGACTCAGCGGTGGCCCGATGTGTTGACCGCACTGAGCAATTCGGCATCCTTCGCCGATCCGTACGTCGCGGCGGGCGCACACCTCATGGTGGGTTCGGCTTGCGCGCAGATGGGCCTGTTCGGGGAAGGGATCCGTCGGCTCGATCAGGCGATCGATGGGCCGATTCCGGCCGCGCGCCGCGCCGCGGAGTTTTGTAAGGGTCTGACGCTACGCGAGATGGGCAACGAGGAGGAGGCGCGTGTCATCTTCGAGCGAATCTATAGCGAGGAGCCGGCGTTCGAGGCCAACGCCGCGGCACTGAGAGATCCGAAATACCGTCTGATCGTCACGTCCAAGGAGATGATCGACTCGCGAACCGACCGCTGGGACCCGGCCAGCGCCCCCAGCGCCGAGGATCTCCTCGGGGACGACCTATCCGAACGCGGCAACGAGTACCTGCGCGCGGCCCAACAGGAGCTGGATCGGCAGATCGGCTTGGCGGACGTCAAACTGCAAGTCGCCAAACTGAAGTCAGCCGCGATGCTGGCTAAGGTTCGCGGCGACAAGGGCCTCAACTCCGCATCCCGCACCCTGCACCTGGCGTTCACCGGTCCGCCGGGCACGGGCAAGACGACCATCGCCCGCGTCGTGGCCCAAACTTATTGCGGGCTAGGGTTGCTGCGGACACCAGCGGTAGTGGAGGCCAAGCGTAATGATTTCGTCGGACAGCACCTGGGTAGCACCGCGATAAAGACCACGGCCCTTATCGACTCGGCGATGGACGGCGTCCTGTTCATCGATGAGGCGTACACACTGATCCAGACCGGACTGTCCGGTGGTGACGCGTTCGGGCGCGAAGCGGTGGACACGTTGCTCGCCCGGATGGAGAACGACCGGGACCGCCTGGTCGTCATCATCGCCGGATATGACGCCGAAATCGATCGATTCCTCGCGTCCAATGAAGGTCTGGCGTCCCGGTTTCCGAAAAGGGTCCGGTTCAGCTCGTACAACGCGATGGAGTTGGGCGACATCGGACGTCTGATCGCAAGAGCGCGCGACTCCGAACTGTCCGAGGCTGCTTACGAGGAGCTGGTCGCAGCGTGCACCACGTTGTGCCAAGGCGAGGCGCTCGACATGGGTGGTCAGATGCGGCGCAGCATCGATCTGGCCGGTAATGGGCGATTCGTGCGCAATGTGATCGAGGCGGCCGAAGAAGAGCGCGAGTATCGCTTGTCGGAGAGTCACGCCGCGAATCTGCAAGATCTCGATGAAGCCCAGCTGATGCGCATCGAACTTCCCGATATGCAGGGCGCGCTCAAGCAGGTGCTCGGCATGTTGAGCACGAACTGACGACGGAAGTCACCATGCCAGAGACGTTCCCCGACCCCGATACCGCGCCGATGCGTCTGCCGGTTTCGCAGGCCACCGCATCGATGCATCCGCCTGAGGCAACACCGTTCACCAGCGCTGCGTCGAACAGACCGCGGGCGCTAGCACCGACGAACAGCGAACTGGGGCTGGTTCGCACCCGACCGGCGCCGAAATCGGGCTGGCGCAAGGCGATTCATCGTGCCACCGGTTTGAATCCCGGTGAGTCCGCCGAGGAGACGACGCATAGGGCGATCGTCGACCGCGTCAACCAGCCTGTGCGGGGCGGCCCGTTCACCATCGCGGTGCTGTCCCAGAAAGGGGGTGTCGGCAAGACCACTACAACGGTGGGACTTGGCGCCACCCTGGCGGCAATCCGCGGCGACCGAGTGGTCGCGGTGGACGCCAATCCCGACTTCGGCACGCTGGCTCAGCGCGGCCCCGACGAGACCGACTCCACGGTGCGAGACGTGCTGTTCGACGACGGCATTGTCCGGTACTCGGATATGCGACGGCATACGTCGCAGAACTCCAGCCGACTGGAGATCCTGGCTTCCGAGCGCGATCCGGCAACCTCAGAAGCGTTCTCCGCGGCCGACTATCGGGGCGTCCTGCGTGTACTGCAGCGGTTCTACAACATCATTCTGACCGATTGCGGCACCGGGCTGGTGCATTCCGCGATGGGGGGCGTGCTGACCGAATCCGACATGGTCGTCATCGTGGCATCGCCTGCGATCGACTCCGCCCGAAGCGCGCTGGCGACCCTCGATTGGCTTGAGCGACAGGGATTTGCACACCTAGTGCCTGGGGCGACGGTGGTGTTCAGCGCGTCACGGCAGGGGGCTCTGGGACTCGACATGAACAAGCTGGCCCGTCACTTCCTGCCCAGTGTGCGTGCGCTGCACGTCATTCCGTTCGACGATCATCTGGCCGAGGGGTCTGAGGTCGACCTCGACAAGCTGAGCCGCCAGACGCGCCAGGCGTTTCTCGAGCTGGCGGCCAGCATCGCCGACGGCTTTGCGGCGCTGGGTCCCAGCCGACAGGTATTCCGTTGACTGTCAGGCGAACGTCGACGTTACCCCGGGTGGCCTTCGAGTAAGGGCAGAGTTCGTGCGTGATACGCACCAGCCTATTCGCCAACTCCTGATCGGTGATCGAGGGCAAAGTCACGTCGAACTCGACTCCGAGCTCGAACTCACCGACTTCCGGCGCGGGGACCATCAGCATCACCCGAGCGTCGATCTCGGCGTCCTCCACCGATTTCATCGACATCTTGTCGCGATGCGCGGCGGTGGCGAGCGTCGCCTCGAAGCACGCGGCCCAGCCGATCGCCAATAACTGCTCGGGGTTCGCGCCATCGCCCAGTCCGCCGAGCTCCGCTGGCATCCGCAACGGGATGTCCACCTGTCCGTCGCCAGTCCTTCCGCGGCCGTCGAGCCGTCCGCCAGTCACGTGCGCTGACGCTGTGTAGATCGCCTTCATCGTCTGTTCTCCGTTCGGTCTAGCGAAACGTTGCATACCCGTGGTATGTTTCTACATACCCGGAGTATGCAAAGTCAAAGATGGAGGCAGGATGTCGCAAACCACGGCTCAAAGGCTCGACCTAACGGCGATTTCGGAGCGCTACTTCGCCGCGTGGGCGGCACGCGATCCCGACGCGATCGTCGCGCTGCACACCGAGGACACCCGGTTCTGGATGCACATGGGCGGTGAACCCGTCGCCGGCCGAGATGCGGTGCGGGCCACGTTCGCCGGGATCTTCGAACAGTTCCCGGAGCTCACATGGGAGACCTATCGCGTGCTGTACGGCGAGAACCATTGGATACTCGACTGGGCACTCATCTCCGGCGACATCCGCTTCGATTGCCTCGATGTCGTCAACGTCGGGCCCGACGGGCTCGTCGTCCGCAAGGACACCTTCGTCGACGCGGCTCAACTGCAGGCCGCGATGGGTCCGGTGCTGCAATGACCACCGCAACCGCGACCGATCAGCTCCCGCTCGTCGCCGCATTGCCGGCAGAGCACCTGTTCGACATGCACGTGGATCTCCAACCAGCACAACCGATCTCGACTGCTGTCGGTGCGCGGATGACGTTCATCACGACCGGCGGTGTCATCGACGGTCCGAACCTGCAGGGTGAGGTGCTGCCCGGCGGGGGAGACTGGCTGCTGATCGGCAGTGATGGCACGGGGCGGGTGGACGTCCGGGCCACGTTGCGCACCCACGACGGCGCGCTCATCCATTACGAGTCGCGCGGCATCATCAAGATTCCGGCCGACGGGATGCAACGGCTGGCCGCAGGCGAGGTGCTGCCGTTCGCGGAGACTTACGTCCGCACCACCCCGAAGTTCGAAACCGCTGACGAGCGCTACGCGTGGCTGTCCGAAGTGGTCGCGGTCGGCTACAACATCCTGTCGCCCAACCACATCGACTACCGGATCTATCGGGTGCTCTGACGTGGACCAGGTCCGCCTTGCGCGCCAGTCGAATCGGGTGGTGCGCCGCTGGCCAAGAGTGCAGCGTGCGATGGCGCGGGCGCATGCCGGGCTGTATGCGCTCAGCGGCGGACGGTTCCTGCCGCGCTGGTTCGCAGGCGCGCCGGTGATGGTGCTCGAGACTGTCGGCAGGCGCAGCGGACGCAAGCGGGCGACGCCCGTGCTGTACCTGCGCGACGGTGACGCGTTCGTCGTCCTGGCCGCCAACGCCGGCGCCGACCGGACTCCCGCATGGTGGCTCAATCTGCGGGAGGCGGGGGCCGGCGAGGTCATCGTGGGCAGACACCGAATACGCGTGCGACCACGGCTGCTGACCGGCAGCGAGCGCTACCGCGTCTGGCAGGCATTCGTCGCGATGTATCCGCAGGCCGAGCACTACACGCGGTTCACCGATCGCGAGCTGCCGCTCATCGCGTTGGAGCCGGCTGGGACGTGACCGACGGTTATCGTCATGCCGTGGCGACGAAGGTGGGCAGACGCACTCAGGCCGAGCGGACCGAGGCGACCACCAGCGCGCTCGTCGACGCGGCTCGCGAGCTTTTCGCCAACGACGGCTATGCGGCGACGTCACTTGCTGCCGTCGCGGCCCGCGCCAACGTGACCAAGGGCGCGGTATATCACCACTTCGAGGGCAAGCAACAGCTCTTCGAGGCGGTTTTCACGCGCGAAGTCGAGCGGATGGCCACGCCGCTCGTCGCGGCGTACGCACGTAAGACGGACCCCTGGGATGCGTTCAAGGCCGGGTGCCGGGCCTTCCTTGACGAGTGTCTCGACCCCGACGTGCAGCGGATCGTGCTGCTCGACGCCTTGAGCGCGATCGGCTGGGAGCAGGTGCGCCACCTGGAAACCCCGCTGCTGGAGATGATGGAGCTCGGAATCTCGCGGGCGATCGAAGCGGGCAGGATCGCGCCGCGACCGCCGGACCCGCTGGCCAGTTTCCTATACGGCGCTCTCTGCGAGACCGCGATGATCGTCGCCCGCGCCGGCGACCAGAAGGCCGCCCACCGTCAGGCGGTCACCGAGATCGGCCGCATCCTGGACGGCCTGACCATCGACTGACGGTGGATTTCGGCTGGATAAGCGCAACATGGGAAGATGGGACGCGTGTTGCGATGGACCACAGCTGGTGAATCCCACGGCCGCGCGTTGGTGGCCGTGGTCGAGGGCATGGTTGCAGGGGTCCACCTCACCTCCGCCGAGATCGCGGGTCAGCTGGCGCGCCGCCGCCTTGGCTACGGCCGCGGCGCACGGATGAAGTTCGAGCAGGACCAGGTCACCATGCTCGCAGGCGTTCGGCACGGCGTTACTCTCGGCGGCCCGATCGCGATCGAGATCGGCAACACCGAGTGGCCCAAATGGGAAACCGTGATGGCCGCCGACCCCGTCGACCCGGCCGAGCTCGAGGACAGCGCCCGTAACGCACCGCTGACGCGGCCACGTCCGGGCCATGCCGACTACGCCGGAATGCTCAAGTACGGATTCGACGACGCACGTCCGGTGCTCGAACGTGCCAGTGCCCGCGAAACCGCCGCCCGCGTCGCGGCGGGCACTGTTGCGCGGGCCCTCCTGCGGGAGGCGCTCGGCGTCGAGGTGCTGTCGCACGTGATCTCTATCGGCGCGTCGAAGCCCTACGACGGCCCGCCGCCCCAGTTCTCCGATCTGGCAGCCATCGATGACAGTCCCGTTCGGGCGTTCGACGTAGCGGCTGAAGAGTCCATGATCGCCGAGATCGAGGCGGCCAAGAAGGACGGCGACACGCTCGGCGGCATCGTCGAGGTCGTCGTGCATGGGTTGCCGGTCGGGCTGGGCTCGTTCACCAGCGGCGACAACCGGCTCGACAGCCAGCTGGCCGGTGCGGTGATGGGCATCCAGGCGATCAAGGGTGTCGAGATCGGCGACGGCTTCGAGACCGCGCGCAGGCGGGGGAGCGTCGCCCACGACGAGATGTATCCCGGGCCAGACGGCGTAATGCGCTCGACGAACCGGGCAGGCGGCCTGGAGGGCGGCATGACGAACGGCCAGCCGTTGCGGGTGCGCGCCGCGATGAAGCCGATCTCCACGGTGCCGAAGGCCCTGGCGACCGTCGACATGGCCACCGGGGACGAAGCGGTCGCGATCCACCAGCGCTCCGACGTGTGTGCGGTGCCCGCGGCGGGCGTGGTCGTCGAGACCATGGTCGCGCTCGTTTTGGCGCGCGCCGCGCTGGAGAAGTTCGGCGGGGACTCGCTCGCCGAGACGCGAGCCAACATCGACAGCTATCTGCGTGCCGTGGCCGACCGTGAGCCCGCGTCGCAACCAGCGCAGGCGTCGGGCTGATGACGCCCAAGGCGGTGCTGATCGGGCTGCCCGGTTCGGGCAAGTCGACGATCGGTCGGCGGCTGGCCAAGTCGCTCGACATCCCGCTGCTCGACACCGACATCGCGATCGAGGAGACCACCGGTCGCACCATCGCCGACATCTTCGCCACCGACGGCGAGCGGGAATTCCGCCGCATCGAGGAGGACGTCATCCGTACGGCGCTGCAGTCGCACGACGGCGTGCTGTCATTGGGCGGAGGCGCCGTCACCACACCTGGGGTGCGCGACGCGCTTGCCGGCCACACGGTCATCTATCTGGAAATCAGCGCTGCTGAGGGGGTACGCCGCACGGGCGGCAGCACCGTGCGACCGCTGCTGGCCGGCGGCGATCGCGGCGAGAAGTTCAAAGCCCTTATGGCCGAACGTGTTCCGCTGTACCGCCGGGTTGCCACGATGCGTGTCAACACCAATCGCCGCAATCCCGGCGCCGTGGTGCGCTACATCGTCGAACGCCTCGAGAACCCCGATGCACCCAAGCCGCAGAGGCGTCGCCGACGCCCGTCGTGGCGCCGAGCCCCTTCGTCACTGGCGCCGAAGCCGAGCACCGAGGCCCCACCGACGCCCGCGGCCGTGGCCGCCCGAAATACGAAGGGGCATCGTGACTGAGCCGGTGACCGTCGACGTACTGATCGACCCGCCCTATCCGGTGATCATCGGCACCGGTCTGCTCGGCGAGCTGGGTCGCGTCCTGGACGGCAGGCACAAGGTCGCGATCCTGCACCAGCCAGTGCTGTCGCAGACCGCAGAAGCGATCCGGAACCACCTGTCGGACAAGGGTATCGACGCGCACCGCATCGAGATCCCAGACGCCGAGGCGGGTAAGGAGCTGCCTGTCCTCGGGTTCATCTGGGAAGTGCTTGGCCGCATCGGTGTCGGCCGCAAGGACGCGATCGTCAGCCTCGGCGGGGGAGCGGCCACCGACGTCGCGGGGTTCGCCGCGGCCACCTGGCTGCGCGGCGTGGACGTCGTGCATGTGCCGACCACACTGCTGGGCATGGTCGACGCGGCGGTCGGTGGCAAGACCGGCATCAACACCGACGCGGGCAAGAACCTGGTAGGGGCGTTCCATCAGCCCGCCGCCGTGCTCATCGACCTCGCTACTCTGGAAACCTTGCCGCGCAACGAGATCGTCGCCGGCATGGCTGAGATCGTGAAGGCGGGATTCATCGCCGACCCGGTGATCCTCGACCTGATCGAGGCCGACCCGGAGGCCGCCCTCGACCCGAAGGGCACGGTGTTGCCGGAGCTGATCCGGCGAGCGGTCGCCGTCAAGGCCGAGGTCGTCGCCGCCGATGAGAAGGAATCGCAGCTGCGCGAAATCCTCAACT
>Ga0075369_10000104_pt1 | contig 22604 bp, 23 predicted proteins | sample EndMethybrTD3034_FD_71400 | JGI IMG/M metagenome (GOLD analysis project Ga0075369, IMG submission 71400) | Populus endosphere microbial communities from Tennessee, USA - Endosphere MetaG P. TD hybrid TD303-4 | ecosystem: Host-associated > Plants > Roots > Endosphere | place: USA: Tennessee...
AAGAAATTCGGCATGACCGACTTTATCAACCCGGCTGAAGTGGGCAACGATAAGGTCGTTCAGGCAATCCAGGACCTGACGGATGGTGGCGCAGACTACACATTCGACGCTACCGGCAATGTGAACGTTATGCGCCAGGCCCTTGAAGCCTCCCACCGGGGCTGGGGTGAATCGATCATCATCGGTGTTGCGGAAGCCGGCAAGGAAATCTCTACCCGACCGTTCCAACTGGTTACCGGACGAACCTGGAAGGGCTCCGCCTTCGGAGGCGCACGCGGACGCACCGATGTTCCCAAAATCGTTGACTGGTATATGGATGGAAAGATCAACATCGACGATCTTGTCACGCACAAGATGCCACTCGAGGAAATCAACACAGCCTTCGACCTTATGCACGAAGGCAAATCGATCCGTTCCGTCATCGAGTTCTGATTATCCCGACAGCGGTCAACACAGGGGTCCGCAAATATGGTTGCGAAAGCGCCGTGGGCACCTGACGACCACCAGAAAAAGGAAGACACCCATGACAAGACTTCTGCATCCCTCGATCCAGAACGGCCTTCCGCAGGGCAGCGACGCCTTTGCAGGCGGTGTTCTCACCTGCAAATGCCAGGATCGCACCGTCAAGGTCAAGATTACCGGCGGCATCGCCCATAACCACGCCTGCGGCTGCACCAAGTGCTGGAAGCCTGAAGGTGCGGCTTTCTCGGTTGTTGCTGTGGCTCCCAGCGAGAGCGTTACCGTACTCGAAAACGGCGACAAGCTGACGGTCGTCGACACTGACGCACTGATTCAGCGTCACGCCTGCACAGAATGTGGGACACATATGCATGGACCGGTTGAACGTGACCACGCCTTCAAAGGTCTGTCCTTCATTCATCCGGAACTGTTTGAGACCAGTGGCTGGCCGGCCCCCGGCTTTGCCGCATTCGTCTCGTCGGTCATCGAGGGTGGCGTCGACCCGACTGAAATGGATAGCGTACGTACCAAGCTCAAGGACGTCGGCCTTGAGCCCTACGACTGCCTGTCACCAGCCCTGATGGACTTTTTGGCAACCTGGACCGCGAAGAAGAACGGCGTACTTACAGCATGATGAAACAAAGCGGGCCGCGACAACGGCCCGCCGCCTGCTCTACCAATACCAAGGCCCGTCATGAAACAGATCGCAGCAACAAAATCCTTCAATGGCACACAATACGTTTTCTCTCACCGGTCCGAAGCATGCCAGTGCGACATGACTTTTGCTGTCTATATGCCCCCGCAGGCAGCAAGCACTAAAGTGCCGATATTGTGGTATCTATCGGGCCTGACCTGCACACATCAGAACGTCATGGACAAGGGTGAATATCGCCAGATCGCAGCCGAGCTCGGGATCGCCATCATCTGCCCAGACACCAGTCCGCGTGGCGACGATGTTCCTGACGAACCGGACAACTGGCAGTTCGGCAAGGGTGCTGGCTTTTACCTCGATGCAACCGAGTATCCGTATGGCCTGCACTACAATATGGAGACATATGTCGTCCAGGAGCTACCGAGGCTTCTGGACGATAACGGCCTTGCGCTCGACTTCACTCGCCAGAGCATATTTGGACACTCGATGGGCGGCCATGGAGCTATCACACTGGCGCTGAAGAATCCGGAAGGTTTTGCCTCCGTGTCGGCCTTCGCTCCGATTGCACAACCCTCTACGGCCGACTGGTCGCGGCCGTCGTTCGAAAAGTACCTCGGGACGGATCAGGCCGCATGGCGAAGCTATGACAGCACGCTGCTGATCGAAGACGGCTACCGCGTAAAGGAAATTCTCGTTGATCAAGGCACAGCCGACCCGTTTCTTGAAATGGGACTTCGTCCACAGCTTCTAAGTACTGCCTGTCAGAAGGCCGGAATACCTTTTACGTTGAACATGCGCGAAGGCTATGATCACTCATATCTTTTTATTTCCACTTTCATGGAAGATCACATCCGCTGGCATGCAGAACGTCTCGTTAAAAACGCATAAGAAGATCATTCGTCCGTCAATCGTCCACGCGATCTTAGAGTGTTAGATGAAAGAAGCTTTCCACAGCGAGAGCTGCGTACAAACGCGAGATGGAGGATAGTGTAGCCATGAGAACATCAACGCTAGCCGGCCAGGCCTGCGTAGCTGGTATGGCGAAGTCGCACACCTATTCAACACTCGCGCATGCCCGCATTATTCTCGAGCCTAGCAGCGAAATGCTGGTAGGTGGAGGCAATCAACTTAACTGGCAACATGGCATCATTCGTTGCACTGATGCGCTCGGAGAACGAATCAATTTAATTTCTGCCTGACTAGAAAAAAAGCCCCGCGCCTGATGGCAGATGACCATGCAGCGCCCTTCCGCCGGATCCCGTGCATGGTGAATGATTAGTCATTTCTTGCCCTATAGCAACTGGCACTTACCGTCACACCCCTTATCCAGTGCTACCTCGGACTACGATATTATACCCAACGTCCACCACCCTGATATCCTGGACTTCACCGCGGCATCTTGCCATGACCATGCGTGCGGCATGTTCTCCAATCAGGTCGCCAGGAGTATGGACAGTTGTAAGTCCGGGCGGCAGTTCTGCGGCGATTTCGTAGTCGCCATATCCAACAACCGCGAGATCTTTCGGAACGTTTATGCCCTTTCGCATGCATTCGAAAATGACGCCTGCCGCGAGTACGTCGGTGAAGCAGAACACACCATCCAATTTCGGCTCGATAGCATGCAGGCGTTCAAGCGCATCCTTGCCGCCTGAAAACCCAGACCATCCTGGAACCGTCGCAATCAGATCCGTTCTGAGGCCTGCCAATGTTAACGCCTCGAGAAAGCCGTCTAGGCGCTCCTGGAAACGCTTGTTACCGTGCGTATCATATCCAGCGACGCCTATGTTACTTAGTCCCTTGTCGACCATAATTTGCGTCGCCTCGCGTGCAGCGGTTTGCGTCGAGAATCCGACCCCAATGTCGACGAAGGGTCCTGACAGGTTCCACGTCTCTACGATGGGGATGCCCGTCTGCTGCAAAAGACGGCGTGTTTTATCGTCTCTGTCGACACCAGTCAGTACGATGCCGTCAACCCGGCGACCAATCACGGCCATAACGGCGTCGTACTCGCGCGCTGGCGTTTCGACGACTGACACAATCAGGTGGTAGCCGTTTTTTTCCAGTTCATGCTCGAGACCCATAATCATACCCGCAAAGTTTGAGTTCCGGATCGATGGAGTGATAGCCGCCACGACCTTCGTCTTGCCGGACGAGAAGCCCGCCGCCACGAGGTTTGGAACATAATTCAACCGTTGCGCCACCTCTATAACCCTGTTGCGTGTCTCGGCCACAACCTTATCGGGGTATTTGAAGGCATTGGTCACAGTCATAGTAGATACGCCTGCTTCGCGCGCCACATCTCGGATCCCCACGACTGCCGCTTTGTGAGGAGCTGTTTTTTTGCTCATTCGCCTACCTTGAATGCCCATGACCTAAGCATGCGCCCATCTGTTATGCCCACATTATAGGCACGGATAAAAACTAAACAATACCAGTTGACCTTAGCACAATTTTGCGTATTTTACCGGTAAAATTAGCGCTTTCGTACAAAAAGGAGTGAATAAATGACGTTCTCTATCGCAGCAAGGGATCCGGCAACCGGTATGTTTGGAATCGCGATCGCGACCTCCGCAGTTGCAGTTGGGAACCGTTGCCCTTGGGTAAAAGCCGGCGTCGGTGCCGTGACGACTCAACATCGTACTGACACACGTCAAGGACCAATCGGCATCGATCTGCTTTCCAAGGGCCTTTCGGCCCACGAGGTTGTAAATCTACTCGCATCCAGCAATGATTTCCCACAGGAACGACAATTCGCCGCCGTCGATCGCGAAGGACGAACGGCGTTTTTCAATGGACCGGAAATCGAATGCATCAATGCGGGCCACACGGGCTTCCAATGCGTATCAACGGGTAACTTTATCGCCAACACCGATGTCCCGCGTCGCATGGTCGAGGCCTATGAAGCCAACCTTGAGACCGCTTTCGCCGAACGCCTACTGCTGGCCGTTGATGAAGGCCTTGCCGCAGGTGGCGAGACCAAACCTATCATGTCTTCCGCATTGCTTATTGCTGATCGCAATACCTGGCCGCTGGTCGATCTGCGTATCGACTGGAAGGAAAACCCGCTGACAGAATTGCGCGAACTCTGGGACTTCTTCAAACCGCATCAGGAGCGCTTCGTGAAGCAGGTTCTCACACCTGCTGCTCTCACTCTCCTGTCGGATTCACCCATGAACGTTTAATCCGTTCGACCACACCTGGCAAATGGGCAGGTGTGGTCAATCGCTCTTACTATCTTTTCAAAAAAACGAAGAAAAAGGGAACTGAGCATGCGACTTTCAACTCTCGCCGCGGCACTCATCGCCAGCACTGCAGCCATCACCTCCAGCGCCTTGGCTCAAGAAACCCTGGTAGTAAATTCCTGGGGAGGCACGTACGAAAAGCTCCAGAAACAACTCATTTTTGAGCCATTCGAAAAAGCCAACAACGTAAAGATCCAGGTTGTCACGGTCTATTCTGCCGATATGCTTGCCCAACTACGCGCCCAGAAAAGCGCCCCTCAGTATGATGTCGTGCAGTTCTCCGGCGGGCAGGAAGTTGTGGCCGCGAAAGAAGGTCTTCTGGCACCGATCAAAGCAGAGGAGCTTACCAATTCCCCCAATCTCTATCCTTTCGCGACGAAGGGCCTTGAACGTGGCGAAGGGCCGGTCAGTCTCGTAACTGCAATAGGCCTGCTCTACAACGAAACGACTGCCCCGGCAGCTCCAACATCTTGGAAGGATCTATGGGATCGGAAATATGAGGATCACCTTGTCCTCACCGATCTGTCCAACTCGTACGGTCTCCTCGGCATGTTGATGATGAACCAGGTTTGGGGAGGATCACTCGGAAACCTGAAACCTGGACTGGAAAAGGTTGGAGAACTTTTGAGCCGGTCGGTCATCATTACCTCGTCGCCCGAGGTGCAGCAGAATTTCGCACAGAACGATGCATGGATCGCGCCATTCTCTCAGGACTATGCCTACGTCATTCGCCAGAGTGGGCAGCCAGTCAAGTTTGTCGCTCCAAAAGAAGGCATGCCAGCGGTCTTTTTTACTTCAAATCTTGTTGCCAACAGACCGAACAGTGCCTTGGCAAAAAAGCTGATTGACTTCTCACTCTCACCGGAAGTTCAAGCGGCGTTTGCAAAAGAGATGCGCTACTCGCCAACAAACAGCAAGACCGTGCTCGAAGCTGACGTGGCCTCTGAAGTAGTTCACGGCGATGCCCTCAACTCGCTCGTACGATTTGATCCGGCCACCGTTGACGGCATGCGCAACAAGCTTGTCGAAGATTGGAAGAAATTGATCGCTCAGTGACTTTGACGGTAGAAAGGGATCCACATGCACCTCTTAAGGCACGATCTGGGGATCGCCGCACCTGGTATACTTTTGCTGTTCGTGGTGTTCGTGATGCCAGTGTCCGGAATACTGCTTCTCGGAGTAGAAGATGCAAGCGGCAATTTTACAACTGAGCATCTGACCAGGTTTCTGACGGATCCCTTTTATCTCGCGATCGCTTGGCGAACGATCAAGCTCTCGCTGATCATAACCGCGATATGTGTCGCTGCCGGCTTTCCGCTTGCCTATATCATGGCGCGCGGAGGCCCAAGACTGCGCCTGTGGCTGCTAATCGCTATCACCTTGCCACTGATGACAAGCGTTGTCGTTCGAACATTTGGATGGATGGTCATTCTTGGTCGAGGCGGTCTCATACCGCAATTGATGAACTCCCTGGGTCTGGCAAATCGCTCCTTCACACTCATGCAGACAGAGACCGCAATTGTTATCGGCATGATCCAGGTGCTGTTTCCTTTTATGGTGCTCTCGATACTCGGCGTTATCAGCAAACTCGACCTTAAACTCGAGGAAGCTGCGAGGGTGATGGGCTGCAGCTATCTGCAAGTTATGCGGCTTATCGTACTCCCTCTCTCTATGCCTGGCGTGATCGCGGGCTCGCTGCTGGTCTTCACTTTGTCGGCAAGCTACTTCATCACGCCGACGCTCTTGGGTGGAGCCCGCCTGCCAGTCCTGGCAAGCGCAATCTACGAGACAGCGACGAAAACACTCGATTGGCACTTTGCCGCGGCACAATCCATTGTCCTCTTGGCAGGCGTCCTGCTCTTGATGATTCCTTATGCTCGACTATCGAGGAAAGCTAATGGTTAAAGGCGTCCCAACCTTCGTAAAGATTTTCGCCATCATCTATATCGCCGCAATCATTGTGTTCGTCTTAGGCCCGCTCGTGGTTGTTACAGGCGTCTCCTTCACGGCTGGGGACTACGTGACATTCCCGCCGCAGGGGATAAGCCTGCGGTGGTATGAAGCAATTGTGAGATCGCCTATCTATCTCGAGGCCGCCCTGACCAGCCTGAAGCTGGCATTGCTTGTGACGATTTCCGCAACGTTAATCGGTACTGCAATGGCGATTGTAATCCATCGCGGCGAGTTGCCCGGTGCGACTGTAATTGCTGCATTCTTTCTGGCCCCATTGGTGTTGCCGACTATCGTGTTTGCGCTTGGCCTGCTCATTGCCTGGAGCGCTTACCTTGGTTCAACATCGATCATCACTTTGTGGATAGGCCACACCGTCGTTGCGGTCCCCTATGTGATCCGTACGACCCTCGCGGTTCTGTCCACCTCCGACAAATTTCTGGAAGAGGCTGGCCGCACGCTCGGCGCCGGACCATGGAAAGCAATCTTTTATGTGATCCTTCCCCAAGCGATGCAGGGCATTGCCGCTGGTGCCTTCTTCGCCTTCAACATCTCATTCGATGAGGCGATCCTCTCTCTCTTCCTTCGGTCCCCAGAAATCATGACACTTCCAATTCAGATCTATACCCAGCTAGAATTCAGTCCCGATCCCTCGATCGCAGCCGCATCGACCATGATGATCCTCCTCACAGTCATCATGATTTTCGTAATTGATCGCCTCTTTGGCATCCAGCGCGTGGCGGGCTAGTAAAATGACAGCAGTCGTCCTCAACAACGTGACCAAGACGTTTGATAACACCAGCGTCATCAAGGGCATCTCGCTTTCAATCGAAAAAGGCGAATTCATTAGCCTCCTGGGCCCGAGCGGCTGTGGCAAAACGACTTTGCTTCGCATGGTCGCAGGCTTAGAGAGTGCCAGTTCCGGATCGATCTTTATCGGAGGCCGTGATTCAACCCTTTTACCTCCGGAGCAACGTGATATCGCAATGGTGTTCCAGTCTTATGCGCTGTTTCCGCACTTGACAGTTTTGCAAAATGTAATGTTCCCCCTTCGCATGCGAGGACTGGGGTCACGCAAGGAGCAACTTGAACGGGCGCGTGCGGTTTTGGACCTTGTCCAGTTGTCACATCTGACAGAGCGCCGTCCAAAGGAACTCTCCGGCGGACAACAACAACGAGTCGCCATTGCCCGAGCTGTCGTGTCCAAGCCTCAGGTTCTGCTACTCGACGAGCCTCTCTCAAATCTCGATGCGAGACTTCGCGAAAGCATGCAGGAAGAGTTGATACAACTGCACCGCCAGACGGGTTTGACCACGATTTTCGTGACCCACGACCAAGAGGAAGCCCTCAGCCTCTCTGATCGGGTCGTGCTTCTCAACACCGGAAATATCGAACAGGAGGGCACCCCCACTGATCTCTATTCCCGACCGAAAACCCGATTCGCGGCAACGTTCATGGGATCGACAAATCTGATCGAGGTCGAACTCAACAAGAGCGCTCATGCCCGTATGAAAAGCGGACAACTTATCAATTTGACTGAACCTGCAACGATGTCAGGCCAAGGCACAATAATGCTGCGCCAAGAGGACATGCAGTTGAACCCGGAACGAGAGGACAGCGCGCTTGTAGGCACTGTTGCTACTCGTATTTTTCTTGGCTCGCGCGTTCGCTACATCATCGACCTCGGCGGTCAAACAATCCGATGCCTGGTCGGCACGGACAGGGTCTTCGAAATTGGCCAAAAGGTCGAAGTCTCAGTTCCCGCGGATCGCGTTACGCTCCTCACGGACTAATCTCCATACCCCTCAACGAGAAGGAATATAGCATGATAGGACGAGTTTGGCGCGGTTGGGCAAAGCCCGAAACGGCAGATGCATATGAGAAACTGCTGACGACTGAGACGCTGCCGGCGCTTCACAGAATTGATGGCTACAAAGGCTCTTACTTTATGCGTCGCCTGCTTGATAGCGGCGAGGTGGAGTTTGTCGAGATCACACTATGGGATTCGATGGAGACGATTGTCACCTTTGCAGGAGAGGACTGCACTAGGGCAGTTGTACCATTGGACACTCAGGCACTGCTTACACGGTTTGATGATCGCTCAGTTCATTTTGAAGCAACCTGGTGCCCATAAACACCTAAGGCACCACCTTACCAATCAAGACGGAATGAACGCAGCTTGCATTGACTTCATTCCGTTACCCTTCATCATCTCTTGAACCGGGCACACTACCTGCCCTGCGTTGATCGATTTTCATTGATCCGTGACCTGTCATTTGAACCCATTAGCTCATCCGCGACAGCAGTCACGCGTAAGACCACCGCAGCCTGGATGTGAGTGGCAAGTTTACAGCCGGCGATGAAATATTACTCAGAGCATGCTCGCAGTGCGGACATGACATTAACGTCCGCGTCAGTTACTCCTAAAGTAGTGGGTACTGAGAGAACAAAAGCGATAATTTGAGGACGCACCGTTCGCCGTTACAATCAGGCTATTTGATTATTAACGGCCTTCAGCCAAACGGTCACAGCGACTGCGCCTCCGTCAGGGTGTCCGACGGCGCGTTCGCCTAAGTAGCTCGCCCGTCCCAATCTCGGCATCATCGCCTTGGTTGCTTCGGCACCTGCTATTCCTGCTTCAACGGCCGCCTTCCAGGCATCCTTTTTTGAAAGCCCCTCCTGAAGTTTAGCCCGGAATGTCGCCGCTGCTGGATATAGAGCGTCGACCATCGTCCGGTCGCCTACTTTCGCTCCACCGAGTTGTTGCACTGCATCGACTGCTGCAATGAAGGCATCGGCCAGCTGCTGTGGCGAGGGCTCCTCGAGGTCGGTTAAAACCCGGGACGCTCTCATCAACCCGGTGGCATAGAACGGACCCGAACTACCGCCAATGGCCCTTCTCACCGCATTCGCCATAGACATCAAACCGTCTGAAACGACACCAAAATTATCAACGGGTAGCGACAGGACGGCTTCACTACCCCGTTTCATGCTCGTACCGAGATCTCCGTCGCCAGTGACACTGTCCAAATCAGTCAGATGTGGTTCTGAAGCGATCAAAGCGTTGGCGACAGCGTCTACAATCCGTCGTAGGCTTGTTCCCGCTGCGGTGACGCCTTTGTTGTGACCCACTGCCTCAACCTTATGCGAGGAGGCTAGATTGCGTGCCTTGTTTACCGTGCCACCCCGAGGCCATGCGATCGCATCTGTAGGTGCGTCAATCAGGTCCAGCGCGTCGTTATCAATCCGCATTACTGATAGCGAAAATCCAGGCATGTCCAACGCGGACAGAAAAGTCCCTGACCAAGCACGCTCGACAACAATACCCTCGAATTCAAGAAGCCGTAGCGCGGACCGCGTAACGATAGAAAGTTCCATGGGAGGTGTTGAACCAAGGCCGTTCACAAGTAGAACGACCCTGTCGCCTCGCTTTAGCTTTCCTTCTGACGTGATTGTGTCAAGAACGAGTTTCACCAACTCATCTGCAAAAGCTATAGGCATTCGGCGAACACCTTGTTCGCCGTGAATTCCCAAACCCACTTCTATTTCGTGATCGCCTAAAACGAATCCAGGCTTACCGACTTCTGGCAGCGTACATGAACCCAACGAGATACCCATTGAGGACAGCTTATTGGCCGCATCCCGAGCAATTTGGGCAACTTCATCAAGCGACAGGCCACGTTCTGCAGCAGCCCCAGCCAACTTGTGGATCAGTACGGTACCCGCCACACCTCTACGTCGATCACGCGAGACGGTATCCTTGAGGGCAACATCGTCCGCGACGACGACGATTTCGACAGGAATCCCCTCCGCACGGGCAAGTTCTGCCGCTAAACCGAAATTCAGTCGATCGCCTGTATAGTTTTTCACGATCAGCAATGCACCAGCTGGGCCAGCCGACGCCCGGATCCCGGCAAGAACAGCATCGGTGCTCGGGGATGTGAACACATCGCCTGCGACAGCTGCCGTGAGGAGTCCCGTTCCTACATAGCCAGCATGCGCTGGCTCGTGCCCACTACCACCACCTGACAATACAGCTACTGATCGGCTATCTGCATCTTGAAGACCGGATTGTATGACTACGTTCTCGTCATCGAGGAGAATAGCTGCTGGATTGAGTGCTACCGTCCCCTCCAGCATGTCCCGAACTACAGTTGAGGGATCGTTGATCAGCTTCTTCATGTTAGTCTCCAGAACTGTCAGTTTGCGGGTGCGAGGACTGAACGCTCGCTTACTGGGTCAAAAGCGTGGATAGTATTTGGACGGTGTGCAAGAGTAATGTCACGCCCAACGTCGATAAGTGGTCCGCGCTCGAACTGTGCTGAAACGAGGTAGTTTCCGACAGAAACCTGCACCATAACCTGGGAGCCAAGGGGCTCTATGAGTTCTATACGTCCCGAAATCATTCCCATGTCGGTTGTGTGAGCATCTAGTCTGGGCGACAAATGTTCAGGCCTGATACCCGCAACGCTCTTTCCGCTCCTATTGAGCAGCGCTTCCTCCACCTTTCCTTGCGGCAAGAATTCGAACCCTGGGCCGACAAGTTTTCCATTATTAAGCTCGGCGTGCAGAAAGTTCATGGGGGGACTGCCGATAAAGCCGGCAACAAACTGATTAACCGGGGTATCATAGATGTTTTGCGGCGTGTCGATTTGTTGGGCGATGCCTCCGCGCATCACAACGATACGATGGCCCATTGTCAGTGCTTCAAGCTGATCATGTGTTACGTAGAAGGTCGTGATTTTCAGACGACGGCAGAGCTTGACGATCTCTGCACGCATCTCAATTCTTAACTTTGCGTCAAGATTGGAGAGGGGTTCGTCCATAAGGAACACCCGAGGCTCGCGTACGATCGCACGTCCCAATGCAACACGTTGTCTTTGGCCACCGGACAGAGCCGCAGGCTTACGCTCAAGAAGGGCTTCTATGTCGAGCGCCTTCGCCGTTTTACGTACCTGCGTATCGATCTTGTCTTTTGACCATTTCCTGACTTTAAGGCAGAAGGCCATGTTCTCGTAAACAGTTAAATGCGGATAGAGCGCGTAATTCTGGAAGACCATCGCCACGTCGCGCTCGGAAGGGCTTTGGTCGGTAACATTCTCCCCATCAATACTGATCGATCCAGATGTTGTATCCTCAAGCCCTGCGATCATACGCATTGTCGTGGTCTTCCCGCACCCTGAGGGACCGACCAAAACGATGAATTCGCCGTCTTCGGTGGTCAGATTGAGATTATCGACCGCATTGAACGCGCCGAATGACTTGTTTAGGCTCTCGATAGAGATAACGGCCATAATTTCCTCCCTTGTGGTCGCAGCGCAGTCGAATTGGCTGGCGTACGTCAGGCGTTAAAAAACGCCTGATACTTATCTTCATAGAACGGGACCCAGTTGGGATCCGGCTCGATAGTCTGTGTGGTAACACCTCTGGTGAAATCCACAGTTTCACCTACGCCTTCAGCGGCAAGCAAAGCTGCTCCAACAACAGCCGGTTCCTGCTCGCTGAGCACGTGAACCGGACGACCGAATATACTAGCACGCAGCTCCAGCAGGCTCCGCGATCGGCTCCACCCGCCAGTAGCGTAGATGTCGGCATCTGTGACGCCTGCAAACCGCATGTGATCAAACATACGCCTAGCCGTGATCCCCGCCATTTCAAGAACTGCGCGGGGGCCCGCGTCGTCTGGCATCGCTGCCGAAGGTTCAAAAAAGCCGGGGTTACCTGGCATCTTTGGAAGATCCAATGTCGACCGGATATCAAAACCACGCGCTTTGAGCGACTGCGCCGCCGACGAGAACTCGAATACGCCGAGGCACGCTGTACCGATTTTAGCCTGGACTGGAACCATAAACGCGAGATATTTGTCGAAACGATCCAGGCCAAAAGTTGCTGACTCTCCATATATGACATTTGCCGTGCCGATTGAATCTATGCGTGCCATCGGATTAACACGCTGGATCACCGCGGCAGCAATGGGGTGATCGTGCCCGCCCGCTACAATCAGGGTGTTCTGGTTCACAGCGCCGACGTCAATCAATGAACGTGATTTCATCGAGCCCACGATCGTGCCTGCTCGCAAGACTTCAGGCAACTCTGGCGCTCCACAGTACTCTAAGAGTTCATCGTTCCATTTTCTTTTGCCGACATCGTAGCATCCTGTCCGCGAAGCAAGTGTTTCGCTGATGAACGCCCTGCCAGTCCAAACAACCGAGGGGAAATCCGTTAACGCGATCCATTGTGTACGCTGACTAAAAAGCGCGGGCTGATGACGTCTGAGCCAGAGCCACTTGGCACCTGTGCGCGTTTCCTCCATTTCAATTCCAGCTCTGGTTGTCGCCGCCGCACTGCGGCGTATCTCTTCGGCTTCCAGTGCGGCTCTTTTATCGTGCCATGGAATTGCATGATCAAGGGGCGTGAACGTCTCGTCGACGCACACACCATCCTCACCAACACCTGTTGTCGCAATCGCAGAAAGCGCGAGACCATTGCCGACGGCGAGCCAGCCTTCGATCACTAGTTTTTCTACCGTCGCCAGAAGATCAATCGGATCGACGCCAGCGAGTGAAGCAGAGGACACCCGCGGCGTTGGAACGGCGCGTGTCCATCTGGACACGCCCGTTTCATCGATGATCGACACCTTGAGATTGGTAGTTCCGATATCGACGCCGCATACAAGCATTACATAGACTCCCACTCAAACAAGCAAACTCAAGAGAACCGAAGTTGTGTCTTGATTGATTTGCCCGCTTGCATGCTCTGAACTGCGGAATCGAAGTCCCAGACCGGGAAATTTTCACCCACCAGAATTTTCGCTTTATGACGGATGTCCGGCATCAACTCGACAGCTTCTCCGAACTTGTTCGCGCAGGAGTTTGAGCCAATCATCCGGAACTCCTGTTCATATAGCTTGAAAGGGACAAACGACGCCTCGGCATGCTCGTCATGGACGCCAACCTGAACGTAAGCTCCGGTTTTCTCCACCAGCTGAAGGCCCTGCGTAAGCGCGGCTGGCACACCTGCAGCCTCAAATACGACGTCAAATCGTTCGCCACCCAACTCGTTCGGCTGAACGGTGGCGTCAACGCCAACACTTCTGGCAATATCGAGTTTTGCCGAGGCCGGATCGGCGAGGGTCACTTTCCCGGCACCAAAGTACTTTGCAGCGATGGCGATCAGAAGACCCATTGTCCCACCACCGAGTACAAGTATTTGGCGATCCTTGACGCCCTGTGAGGAGTCAACAGCATGTAGGGCGCAAGCCAAGGGTTCTATGAGCGCTGCCACATCGGAGCCAATCGACTCGTTGACCTTGAACGCGTTACGACTTGGTACCGCAACATACTCGGCCGCCGCTCCCGAGCGTCCAACACCGATTGGTGTCAGATGGATGCAAAGATTCGGCCTACCTTCGCGGCACCAGCGGCACTCGCCGCAAACCACGTTTGGATCAACAGCGACGAAATCGCCTGCTTTCACGTTGCGGACATTGGGCCCGGTCATAATAACATGCCCGGCAAATTCGTGGCCAGGAGTAACGGGATAGTTGGTCCCGACGAAACCATGTCGAAGAATATGCAGATCGGTACCACAAATCCCGCAGCAAGTCGGTTTGACCAGAACCTCGTCGTCGCCTATGGCTGGAATTGTTGTCTCGATAACGCTGATCTCATGGTTCTGCGTAATGCGTACGGCTTTCATTTTACCACTTGAGGCACCACCGAACAGACTATCTAAGCTCATTTAACTGCTCCGAATGTTAGACCCCGTGTGAGGCTCTTCTGCGCCAGCCATCCCGCGGCGACGACAGGTATGTTGATCAGCGTCGCCACGGCGGCAACTTGCGCATTGTAAAGCTGGCCGAAACTCAAGAATTTCTGCAAGAAGACCGGAAGTGTGCTTACGGTGGTCGTTAGATTGACCGCCAGGAAGAATTCATTCCATGCGAAAATCCCACACAGCAAGGCTGTTGATGCTAGGCCAGGCTTAATGAGAGGCACGATGATCTGAACGATTTCCCGGACCCGCCCAGCGCCATCCACTTCCACAGCGTCGAAGACGTCGCGGGGAATCTCCACCATGAATGAACGGATCATCCATATCGCCAGCGGCAGGTTCATCGATACATAGACGATGATCAAGACCGTCGAGGTGTTCAACAGATCGAATGTGCGAGCAACCAGATAGATTGGAACTATGCCCGCCGCGATCGGCATCATCTTCGTCGATATGAAGAAGAACAGCACGTCCCGCCATTTTGGAACAGGGCGCACCGTAAGAGCATATGCGGCGGGAACAGCAAGAACGATGACGATGGTCGTGGAAATCAGCTTGACGAGGATCGACACCGTCGCAAAGGATGCAAAATCATTCTCGAAAATGCGACGATAGTGGTCCAGCGTCGGGGTGAAGAACAGCTTGGGGGGATAGCTTACCGCGTCCTGCTCCGTCTTGAAGCTGGTCAGGACCATCCAGGCGATTGGCAGAAACATAACCAGTGTTCCAACCCATGTAAACGTCGTCAAAAAGGGATCGAGGTAACTGCTACGCCTGCGTCTCATGCCCGTCCACCTTCCTTGAAGATGCCCGATACGACCCGCAGCATCGGAATGGTGAGAGCCATAGCCAGCGCCAAGGAAATCATACCGAAAGCGGAAGCACGGCCGAGATCGAAAGCACTGAAAGCTTCCAGATAAACGTAATAGGACAGGTTTGTTGTAGAATAGGCTGGACCGCCATTTGTGAGGATGGCGATGGCCGCGAAATTTTCGAGGACATACATCGCGACGAGAAGACCTGTCAGCTCGATAAATGGCCGCAGGTGCGGGAGCATCAGTCGACGGAAAACATAAAATCTACCTGCGCCATCAACCTCTGCCGCCTCTGCCACCTCAGTGGGGAATGATTGCATTCCGGCCAGCAGAATGAGCAACGAGAATGCGGACCACTGCCATGTTGTGAGAAGGATGATTGTCAGCTTTGGATACTGGCTGATCCAGTTGATCCGGCCTATACCGATTTCGTCAGTGATCCATCCGAGAATACCAAAGGTCGGGTCAAACACGCCTGTCTTCCAAAACAGCGCAGCCGCGACAGGCATGATGAAAAACGGCGTTATCGCCAGAGTCCGTGCGATTGTTCGCCCCCGGAACTCTCTATTGAGTCCAGCGGCTAGTAGGCCACCAATGACCAGAGACGCAACGACGATAGAGAACGTCATGATGGCGGTGTTGAAAACGGCCTTTACAAAGACGGCGTCGCTCGCTGCATTCACGAAGTTTCTGAACCAGACAAATCTGGGAGCGCTCGTCGAAACCAGGTTCCATCGCTGAAGGCTGTAATAGAGCGTAATGACAAAGGGGAGCTGCGTGACACACAGCACAAAAATCAGCGCCGGAAGCAGGGGAAGACGGTTCCACCAACCTTTCGCGGCAGGGCTGCGAGCACGCTTCGCGTGCGAGCCAGTTTGAACTGCTATCGAAGTCATGTTTTCTATCCGCATGAGAGATGCTGAAATTTTTGCGGGCCGCAGGGAGGATTGCGACCCGCCAGGGTTCAACTATTTGATATAGCCCGCGTCTGTCATGATCTCCTTGATCTTGGCTTCGCTCGCGGCGATCGCGTCGTCTGCACTCATCTGGCCACTGATGGCACCAGCGAGCTGCTGTGACGTGAAATCGCCGATCTGCTCGAACTCGGGGATCGTTACATATTGAACACCAGTGTAAGGTACTGGATCGATTGTAGGCTTCAACGGGTCAGCTGCACTGATCGACTTGAGAGTCAGGTCTGCGTAGTCGGACGTTGCCTTCTGATAATCAGGTAGCTTGTAGGTGGATTCACGCGACCCTGGAGGAACTGTACCCCAACCTTCTTTTTCCCCAGCGAGCTTGATGTATTCTTCGCTTGTCAGCCACGCGATGAGCTTCCAGGCTTCATCCTGATGCTTACTGGTTTTTGGAATGGATAGGCCCCATGCCCATAGCCAACCAGAACCGGGCTTCTCCTTGATCGGAGCAAGGGCAAAACCAACGTTACCCTTCACGGCATCGTTCGCCTGATCAATCACGGGGCCTGCGAAAACCGTGTCATCGTACCACATCGCAGTTCTGCCCTGCGTGAAGAGCTGCAGGCACTCTTGCCAACCAGCCGTGGCCGCGTCGCGCTGACCATGCTCCTTCAGCAAATTGACGTAGAAATTGATCGCCTCTTTGCTCTTGGGCGAGCTCAACTGCGGCTGCCAGTTTTCATCAAACCAGCGTCCACCAAATGTGTTGATCACTGTTGTGAGCGGGGCAAGGCTCTGACCCCATCCTGGAATACCGCGAAGGCAAATTCCAGAGGTGTTCGCTGCCTTGTCGTCTAGCCTTGTCGCGAACTCGGCAATCTGATCCCAGGTCGGCTGTTCAGGCATGGTCAAGCCTGCCTTTTGAAACAGGTCCTTGCGATAAAACATGAATGAGGAAGAACCGTAGAACGGTGTCGCATACATGTCGCCCTTCCACGAGACGAGGTTCTTGATCGGCGTCGTCAGATCGCCAACATTCCATTCGCTGTCCTTTGCGACGTAATCCTGGCTGAGATTGGTGATCCAGCCCTTTTCGGCCCAGAGCGGAACCTCATATGCGCCAATCATGACGACGTCGAACTGCCCAGAGTTTGTCGCGACGTCCTTAAGCACGGTTGGCCGCAGCTGGTTTTCCGGAAGGGTCTGAAAGTTGACCTTGATGCCCGGATATTTGGCATAAAAACTATCTATCAACTTGGCAGCCGTCTGCATCTGCGGATTAGCAGCGAGCGCAACAGTCAACGTCACGTCCTCAGCCCAAGCGGAGGTCGCCACCAAAAAACTAAGGGAAACTGAAAGCGCGAGTGTGCTTACCCGCGCGTCGGCAAACGCCGATCGCGACAAAAATTTAGACATTGAAATTTTCCTCTCCCATTTACCGACACTATTGTCGGAACCTCCAACAGCGACTTGCAGTCGCCGTGTTCCAGCAAACACATCACTCCACTAATGTTGCCTACTGTATGCCTTGTACGTACAAGAGGTTGATCATAACGTCAATGTGAATCTTTGCTCGAAGTGAAGTTGTAAAAAAACGTCGCGTAAAATATTGAGCTATCCAATCCCGTCCCATGTCAGCCGCAGTTCGCACACCAGGCGGTAACCGCACATCAATGGACGAGCAAGAACAATCAGTGTACGTTTCGTTCGTACACAAATTGAGAGTTACCATGCATAACATTGATCGCTTATCCGCAGAGCCATATTATCTCCAGCTCGCGCGGATAATTGAAAGCGAAATCAGGAACGGAAAATATCGTATTGGAGATCGCGTCCCAGGCGAAACTGAACTTTGTCGCGCCTTTGACTTAGCCCGGTCGACTGTGCGCGAGACACTTCGTGCACTTGAGCAGCAAAGGTTGATCAAGATAGTACCTAGACGAGGCGCGTTCGTTTCCGACCCCACTGAAAATCAATGGAAACTACAGGTCACACAAGGATTCTTGGAAACTGGTGCTCATTCTCCCGATCGTTCAATCGAAACCTCTGTCTTACGCGCTGGTTTCGAGGTCCTTCCTGATTTCGCAGCTGACGCTCTTGGAATTCCAAAAGGTGAGAATGGATTCGCGATGGAGCGAATCCGCCATATCGACGGCAAGGCTGCTATGCATTCTACCAACTATTTGCCAGCTGATGTCGGTGCACTTCTCCTCGGCAAACCTGTGTTGGAAGGTAAAGCATCGTTGAACCACACGCTAGCAGAGGTCGGCTTTTCAATTTATGCAGCCCGCCGAGAGGTCGCAGCAGTCGGAGCTCCGCCAGACACCGCCACTCAGCTCGGCCTAGCTAAGGGTGCGCCTGTTCTACTTGTCCATTCCACATCCCGGTCAGAGGTGGGGCGCGCATTTGATTTTTACAGGTCCTTCGTTCGTAGCGATGTCGTGACTATCTCCGTCGATGCGCAGGCTCCGCTCGACGCCGCGCAGACTTCTGCGGATTTAGAATAAAAATTTACGTTTCGCGCTCGATGAAACGCGGGCGCAAACTTACGCTTTTAAGTTTTGGAATTGCCGCTCCTGCGACGACTGACAACACTCGCTCGGGCCTCGGTGCTGTTCCCATCCCACTCCGTCATGCGCCACCTTAGCTCCGCGCCTGCCTACATCAACCCGGAATGATAGCCGCAATAGTTCTTGACACCCAAAAACCGTGAGGTGTACATACGTATCGTCCGCCTTGTACGTACAAGAATTACAACAAGGCTAGGGTGGAGCACAATCAAGGCGGCTATAGCCGTCAAGCAGATAGGAAAAAATCATGTCGATGGAATATCGTCTTCGTCGCACGCTGCCGAGCGATCGCGCTGCGATCATCATGCCTGTGGACCACGGGCTGATCTTTGACCGCATTGAGGGCCTCGAAACCCCGTCCGCGCCCTTTGCCGCTTGGGCAAACAACGATGTCACCGGCTTTATGATGACCCCTGGCCAAGTAAAGCAGACTGAAAAATTCTTCGCGGCGCACCCACATCTTTCGCGCGTTTTGACCATCGATACCTATAACGAATATCGCGAACTGGATGGCGGCGGTTCCCACGACCTGATCACTACGGTAGAGGAAGCCGTCCGTATGGGTGTCGACGCTGTGAAGATGCTATTCCCTTGGAACATGTCCCGGCATGAACGCGTAAAGATGTGTGCTCGCGTTGGCCAAGTTGTAACTGAATGCGACAGATGGGACATCCCATTGGTTCTTGAGCCAGTCATCATGGGCGCGCCACGCTCGGAAGAAGTCATCGTTCAGGAAGAACGGGTAGCCAGAATTGCTTACGATCTTGGAGCTCACATCATTAAAATCGCTTTCCCTGGCGAAGAGCGCACCAAGCGCCTTTGTGATGAACTAAAGGTGCCATTGGTTATTGCAGGCGGTCCATTGTCAGGTGCTCCGTCTGAAACAATCGATGCAGTTGCGCAGACGCTCCGCGGGGGAGCGCGCGGCGTTATTGTCGGCCGAAACATTTGGCAACGTGACCGGAAATCCGGCGAAGAAACCGTTTCAGAAATCTCGAAGCTCACACGAAGTGTAAAATTCCAAGACTGACTTGGGTGTTACTAATGCACACCAATAAACGGCTGCAATATTATCGTGCAGCCGTTTTATGTTTTTCGAGCAACGCCCAATACGTCCGTTATTTTGTATCCCTCCGGCGTGGACCGCCTTGCGAGTTTTTGGCGATACCGTGATTTTGCGCTCTTGAGAGTGGACTTAAGAGCGCAATGAGGAACTATGGCACAGGCCATTTTGCTGACGGGTCACGAACGGCGTCGTCGTTGGTCACCGGACCAACGGCTGGAAATTCTGGAGGCAGCATTTGCTCCGGGGGCAAATGTCTCGGAGGTAGCGCGTCGTTTTGATGTTTCGACGGGGCTGCTGTACACGTGGCGGCGCCAAGCGCTGACTGTGAAAGATGGGCCTGCTTTTGTGCCGGCAACAGTCCTGGATGTTCCTGGCGGCGGCGGTGGTGGTGCGGCAACCATCGTTGTGGACTTTGCGAACGGTATCAAGGTGAGGATTGGGTCCGGAGCGCCTTGTGATCTTGCCGCAGCCGTGATGCGTGCGCTCAAATGATCCCAATCAGTTCAAGCGTGCGGGTTTGGATTGCGAGCGGCCATTGCGATATGCGCAAGGGGATGCAGGGTCTTGCTCTGATCGTGCAGGAAGGTCTTGGTCGTGATCCGTTCAAGGGTGACGTTTTTGTCTTCCGCGGGAGAAGTGGCCGACTGATCAAGGCTCTTTGGCATGACGGAATTGGGCTTTCGCTATACGCAAAGCGGCTCGAGCGTGGCCGTTTTATTTGGCCGGTGACTGAGGGCGGAGCGATTGCGCTGACGGCTGGCCAGATGTCCTATTTGCTTGAGGGAATTGACTGGCGAAATCCGCAGCAGACATGGCGTCCGACGAGCGCTGGATAGCGATTTTTGGCCGGGATTTGCCGCCATTGGCATCAAGGAAAGCTATGCAAATCAGGGGTTTTGTGATTCACTTCGAGCATGGAACCCGGCTTCGAAAATCACCGTGATCATGCTGCTGCCCTGGAGGCAGAGCTGGCGACAGCGCGGGCGGAGCGTGCTGCTGCTTTGGCCGAGTTGGCTGTTGCCAGGGCCAGGGAGGCCGACGATCAGGCCATCATTCTTCGCCAGAAAGTCTATATCGAAAAGCTGCAACGGGAACTGCGCGGTCAGAAGTCGGAACGGACGGCACGGCTGGTTGCGCAGATGGAACTGATGCTTGAGGACGCCGAAGCGACGGCAACCGAAGATGAGCTTGCCGCTGAAATGGCCGTTGCTGCAGCATCTGCGATTGCGGTCACCGGCTTTACGCGCAAGCGGCCGGTCAAGAAGCCCTTTCCGGAGCATCTGCCGCGTGAGCGTGTCGTGGTGCCAGGGCCGGTTGCCTGCAGTTGCTGTGGCGGTGAACGGCTTCGCAAGCTCGGCGAAGACATCACCGAAACGATGGAGAGCGTACCGCGGAGCTGGAAGGTCATTCAGACGGTGCGGGAAAAGTTCACCTGCCGTGACTGCGAGAAGATCAGCCAGGCACCTGCACCCTTCCATGTCATCCCGAGAGGGTGGGCTGGTCCAAGCCTTTTGGCGATGATGCTCTGCGACAAGTTCGGCCAGCACATTCCCCTCAATCGCCAGGTCGAACGTTTTGCCCTGGAAGGTGTGCCGATCAGTCTGTCGACTGCAGCAGACGCGATTGGCGCGTGCTGCCAGGTTCTCGACCCGCTGGTGCGGCGGATTGAAAGCCATACGTTCGCGTCTGAACGGATCCACGGTGATGACACGACCGTGCCGGTTCTCGCTCTCGGCAAGACCGTCACCGGTCGAATATGGAGCTATGTCAGGGACGATAGTCCGTTTGGCGGAACGGCCCCACCATCGGTGATGTTCTATTATTCCCGGGACCGGGCCGGCGAACATCCACAGGCACATCTGGCCAATTATAGCGGTATCCTTCAGGCGGACGCCTATACCGGCTATGGCCAGCTCTATCTTCCTGAACGAAGTCCGGGCCCGATTTATGAAGCTGCGTGTTGGGCGCATGCCAGGCGGCCATTCTTTGCGCAAGCCGATCTGGAGGCCAATGCGCGCCGAAAAGCGCAGGGTAAAAGTGGCGCCGTTATCTCACCAATCGCCTTGAACATGGTGCAGCGGATCGACGCGCTGTTCGACATCGAACGCCAGATCAATGGCCACACTGCCGATGAGAGAAAAGCAATCCGCCAGCAATTATCAAAGCCGTTGATCGACGACATGGAAATATGGATACGCGACCACCGCGCCAGATTGCCGCGCGACAACGACCTGGCAAAGGCATTTGACTATATGCTGAACCGCTGGGAATCCTTCACCCGCTTCCTCGACGACGGCCGGATTTGCCTGTCGAACAATTGCGCGGAGCGATCTCTGCGTGGTGTGGCCCTTGGACGAAAAGCCTGGCTATTTGCCGGTTCCGATCGCGGAGGGCAAAGGGCGGCAGCCATGTACAGCCTGATCGTCACCGCGAAAATGAACCGCATTGACCCACAGGCCTGGCTTGCTGATGTTCTCGCCCGCATCGCCGACCATCCTGTCAGCCGGCTCGATGAGCTTCTCCCCTGGAATTGGCGGAAAACCACGACATCGTCACTGAGGCAGGCAGCCTGATGGCAGGTCCTCTCGTTCGCCTGAAGATCACACTTGATGACGTTGATCCCTTGGTGATGCGGCGTGTTGTCGTGCCATTCCGCATTCGGCTCGACCGGCTACATGATGTTCTCCAGGAGGCTTTCGGCTGGACCAACAGTCATCTCTATGAGTTCAGGATCCGTGACATCGGATTCGGCGTGCCTGATGGCGGCTTTGATGACCCCATCGATGCGCGCAAGGAAACGCTTCTTGCCGCCATCGAAGATATTGGCGCGAAGTCATTCAAGTATCTCTATGACTTCGGCGACGGCTGGACCCACACAGTGAAAATCGAAAAGACCTTTCCGGCTACCCCCGGCTTTGATGATCCTTTCCTTCTCGAGGCTGTCGGAAGGTGCCCGCCAGAGGATGTTGGCGGCCCTTGGGGCTATGAAGAGTTCCGTGAGGCCCTAGCCGACGTCAACCATGAGCGTCACAACGAACTTGTAGAATGGTGGGGCGACGCACATTACGATCCGGGCGACCTCGACGCCACCAATCTGCGCAAAAACGTCGAGGCTCTAGCCGCAAAATGGAAGCGCAGATCGCGCAAGAAAACCTGACAC
>Ga0075369_10000105_pt1 | contig 22481 bp, 22 predicted proteins | sample EndMethybrTD3034_FD_71400 | JGI IMG/M metagenome (GOLD analysis project Ga0075369, IMG submission 71400) | Populus endosphere microbial communities from Tennessee, USA - Endosphere MetaG P. TD hybrid TD303-4 | ecosystem: Host-associated > Plants > Roots > Endosphere | place: USA: Tennessee...
GAAGCCCTGCTGCACGCCCTGGTGATCGCACTTGCGGATCAACACCTTGCCCTTGACGCTCTCGATCTCGATGTCCTCGAGCGCCGGACGCAGCTTGTCGGCCTCGATGGCGCCCGCCTTGGTGATGCCGGCCTCGAACACCTTCATGCACTGCCACTGTTCGCCCTCGAACGTGTCGGGCACCGTGTTGTACTCCTTCTTCCACAGCTCGACGAACGCGTTGTTCAGCGGATGGTCGTAGGTGAAGCTGTAACGCGAGGAGCCGATCAGCCCGAGCGAGGCGTCGCCCACGGCGCGGATGCTGGCGAGGTCGACGATCTCGGTCAGCAGCTTGACCTTTTCGGGCAGCCGGTACTGGCGCGACTGCGACAGGAAGGCGTTGTTGTCGTCGCCCTGCATCACCAGGAAGACGGCGTCGGCGCCGGACTGGCGGATCTTGGTGATGTAGGTCGAGTAGTCCTTGGTGCCGGTCGGCGAAAAGACCTTGCCGATGAACTCGCGCTTGGCCTTCTTCACCTCATTCTCGAACACCTGCACGCTGTTGTGGCCCCAGGCATAGTCCATGCCCAGCGCATAGAACTTCTGCATCTTGCCGTCGCGCAGGTAGAGCGACACCGCGCGCGTGCCCATTGGGCCGGAGATGTTGGCGCGGAAGAAGTTCGGCACGAAGCTCTCGGCGGTCAGCCGGCCGTCGCCGTTGATGCCCGAGATGAAGATCGAATCCCATTCTGCGAGCTTCGGCACCACCGCCAGCGCCTCCGACGACAGCGTGATGCCGGTGAACAGGCGGCAATTGTGGCGCTCCACCATCTCCTGCGCCTTGCGCACGCAGTTGGCCGGGTTGCCCGCGGTGTCCTCGATCAGGAGCTCGATCGGCCGTCCCAGCAGCCCGCCCTTTGCGTTCTGCAGCTTGGCCCACAGCTCGGCGCCGCGTTTCGTCTGCTGGCCGACCGAGCCCAGCGCGCCCGTGAGCGCCAGCGGCATGCCGAACTTGATCGGCCCGCTCTGCGCCTCGGCGGTGAGCCGCAGGATGGCAGGCGACGCGACGGTCGCGCTTGCCGCCAACCCGACCTTGAGCATTGCCCGCCGCGACGGGCCGATCTTTCCGGACATGGACATCCTCCCTTTTTCTTTTCTCTTTCTCTTCTCTCCGCTCATGTTCCTCTCCCCCTTGGGGGAGAGGCTAGGTGAGGGGGTCAACGCGAAGATTGCCTCCTGCATCACCCCCTCACCCAACCTCTCCCCCAAGGGGGAGAGGAGCATGAAGTCGCTTAGGCGTACGACGTCGACCTACTCCGCAGCCTGTTGCTGCTGCGGCGCGTCCACGATCCTCGTCTTGAAGTTCGCCGGCGCCACGATCTCGAACACCTCGAAGTCCTCGGAGCAGGCGATCTCGCGATGCGCGATGCCCGGGATCTGGTTGATGCAGTCGCCCTTGCGGATCGTCTTCTGGCCCTGGCCGGCATACTCGAACGTCGCCCATCCATTCAGGACGTAGACCAGCTGGAAGGTGCAGTCGTGGACGTGCCACTGCTGCACCTCGTCCTTCGTCTTCTTGCCGTTGTGACGAATGAGGTGAGCAACGTAGTCGCCCTTGGTACCGTCCTTGATGCCGAGGTCGCGGTATTCGAAGATCTCCCGCAAGCCCGGGGTCCACTTGGCGGCGGTTGCTAGATCGTGGCTGAACGCCCAGTCCTTGGTGTTGGACATGATTTCCTCCGTGCCTGTCCCACGCAGCAATACTCATCCCGCCCCGGCGCCTTGTCGACGGTCGACTGCCGCCTGCCGAAAGGCGTCCCCGCCCTTCAGTCGTAACGAACGATCAGCTCGATATCGCCCAGCTTGAGCGTCGATCCTGGCGCCAGAGTCTGCGACGACCCGGGCGCGATTGGATTGCCGTTGACCGAGGTGCCGTTGGTCGAGCCGACGTCCTCGACCTGCAAGAAATTGTTCTCGTCGACGCTGAGCCGCGCATGACGCCGGGACACCGACGTGTTCAGCAGCACGACATCGCATTGGCCCGAATCGCGGCCGACCAGCACGCTGTGCTTGCGCTTCACCAAGTCGTCCATTTCCAGCTCGAAGCCATACTTGCGCCCAGTGTCGTCGACGCCCTGGAAATGGAAGATCCCCCGCAACCGCACCTGCCGGGTCGGCACGGTGGCGCTGCTCATGCGGGCGCGGACCCGGTAGATGTGCAAGGGGCGGCTGACGTGCTTGGCGCGATGCTCGCCGCCGTCGACATAGGCGTAGTCGTCCCGGAGCTTGGCGACGTCGCGCACCGCACGCGAGACGGCGATGCCGCCCGGCTCGGCCAGCGACTGGATGCGTTCGGTCAGGTTCACGCCATCGCCGAACAGATCGTGACCCGTCTGGTCGATGATGATCTCGCCGAGATGAACGCCGATGCGGAACATGAGGCGCTGCTCCTCGGCGAAATCCTCGTTGAACCGCGCCATGCGCTCCTGGATGTCGATCGCCACCTGGACGGCGACGGCCGGCGAGCCGAACTCGACGAGCAGGGAATCGCCGTTGCTGTGGACCAGCGACCCGCCGGCCTCGGCGATGGCGGGCTTCCAGATCCTCTCGCGTGCCGACCGCAGGCGCTCGAAGGTCAGGTCTTCCTCGGCCTCTACCAAGCGTACGAAGCCGGCAAGATCCGCATGCAGGATGGCAGACAGTCGCCGTTCGGAAAGTGCCATGATTACCGATAGAAGAGACGCCGGTCGGATGCCTGGAAAACAGGCAACGAAGAGGCGAATTCTACGCTCTTGGCCGCTAATGGCTCAAGCCTCCGCTGGTCGGCTCCGGCATCTTGAGTCGACGCATATTCGAGTTGCGTTGCTGTTTGGGCGTACACGCGCCCGTCACCATGTAGTCTCATGCTGCTCTGCAGTGCATACGAAGGGCCAGACGATGTCTCAGTTGATCGACCTCGCCCTCCAGGGCGGCGGCTCGCACGGCGCGTTCACCTGGGGTGTGCTCGACCGGCTCCTGGAGGAACGCTCGCTTCACATTGAGGCCATCTCCGGCACCTCGGCCGGGGCCATGAATGCCGCGGTGATGGTTGCCGGTCATGCCGATGGCGGACCCGAGTCCGCGCGCACGGCGCTGGAAGCCTTCTGGCGCCGGGTCTCGCAGGCGGCCGCGTTCAGCCCGTTGCAGCGCAGTCCGATGGACGTGCTGCTCGGAAACTGGTCGCTCAACCATTCGCCCGCCTATCTCGCTTTCGACCTCATGGCGCGCGTCTTCTCGCCCTATGATGTCGCCTTCGGAGCGCTCAATCCGCTGGCGAAGGTACTGTCCGAGTCGATCGACTTCTCACGGCTGGCGACTGCACCGATAAAGCTTTTCATCACGGCGACAAACGTGGGCAGCGGCCGGCCGCGGGTGTTCCGCAACGCCGAGCTTTCATCCAACGTCCTGCTGGCCTCGGCCTGCCTGCCGACCATGTTCCAGGCCGTCGAGATCGATGGCGAGGCCTATTGGGACGGCGGCTATTCCGGCAATCCGACGATGACGCCATTGGTGCAGGAGTGCGTCTCGGACGACACCATCCTGGTTGCCATCAATCCAGTGGAGCGGCCCGGTGTCCCGAAGTCGGCGCGCGAGATCCTCAATCGCCTGAACGAAGTGTCGTTCAATGCCGTGCTGCTGAAGGAGCTGCGCATGATGGCGTTGCTGCGCAAGGTCGCGTCGGCTGACGACGCCGAGATCGCGCACTGGTCGCGCATGCGCATCCACATGATCAGGAGCGACATGCTGGTGGCGCTCGACTCGTCCTCGAAGCTCAATGCCGAATGGGCTTTCCTCTGTCTGCTGCGCGACGAGGGCCGCCGCGCCGCCGACGCCTTCCTGGCGGTGAACGGCAAGGACCTGGGCCATCGCTCGACGCTCGACATCGATCGCCTGCTGGAGGGTGTGTGATGGGCCTGGCCGGCATCCTGTTCGGCCTGGCGCTGCTGGTGTGGCTCGCCTATCGCGGCTGGACCGTGCTGCTGCTGGCGCCCGCGGCGGCGCTCGTGGCGGCCGCCTTCGCCGGCGAACCATTGCTGGCGCACTGGACGCAGACCTTCATGGGCAGCGCCGCGCAGTTCCTGGCGCAGTTCTTCCCGATCTTCCTGATGGGCGCCCTGTTCGGCAAGCTGATGGAGGACACCGGCTCGGTCACCATGATCGCCCGGTGGTTGACGGTATGCCTGGGCACGGAACGCGCCCTGCTCGCCGTCGTCCTGGCGGGCGCCGTCGTGACCTATGGCGGCGTCAGCCTGTTCGTCGCCTTCTTCGTCCTGGCGCCGATGGCCGAGGCGCTGTTCCGCGTCGCCGCCATCCCGCGCCGGCTGATGCCGGCGGCGCTGGCGCTCGGCACCTCCACTTTCACCATGTCGGCGCTGCCCGGGACACCGGCGATCCAGAACGCCATCCCCATGCCGTTCTTCGGCACCACGCCGTTCGCCGCACCGGGGCTCGGCGTGATCGCCGCCGCGATCATGCTGGGCTTCGGTCTGTGGTGGCTGCAGCGCGCGAGCGCCGTGGCGCGGCGGCGCGGCGAGGGTTTCGGCGACGAGATGCCGGCATCTGCCGATGCCGCGGCCGACGATCCGCTGGTGCGCGAGCGCGCGACGACGGCGCAGGCCTTCGATCCGGCGGAAATCCATCATGCCCAGCCGACCCCCGCGCCGCCGCACTTCGTGCTCGCTGCGCTACCGCTCGGCGTCGTCGTCGCGGTGAACCTCCTGATGTCCTTCGTCGTCCTGCCGCGCCTGGACACGGCCTTCCTCGCCGAGCCGCGCTGGGGCGCGACCTCGCTGGCGGGCGTGGGCGGCGTTTGGTCGGTGGCGGTGGCGCTCGCCGCGGCGATCGTCGTCCTGCTGGTGGTGAGCGGATACCGCCTGCCGTCGGTGCGGCAGAGCATGGATGCCGGCGCCAATGCCGCCGTGCTGCCGGCGCTCAGCGTCGCGAGCCTGGTCGGCTTCGGCGCCGTCGTCGCCGCACTTCCGGCTTTTGCCGTCGTGCGCGAGTGGGTGCTGGGCATCGACGGCGGACCGCTGGTGTCGCTCGCCATCGCCACCAACGTGCTGTCGGCGCTGACCGGCTCGGCCTCGGGCGGGCTCACCATCGCCCTCGATGCGCTGGGTCCGACCTACATGAAGCTCGCGGCCGAGCACGGCATCGATCCCGCGCTGATGCATCGCGTGGCGGTGATCGGGGCGGGCACGCTCGACAGCCTGCCGCACAATGGCGCGGTCGTGACCCTGCTCGCGGTCTGCGGCTCGACCCATGCCAAAAGCTATTTCGACATCGTCATGGCCGCGATCGTGAGCGCGCTGCTGGCGCTGGTCGCGGTGATCGCGCTGGGCAGCCTGTTCGGCTCGTTCTGACGGCTCAGAGCAGCCGGTAGCCGAACGTGTGGCATTCACCCAGCCCGCATTGCAGCACGACGGCCAGGAAGTTGATGGCGCAGAGCAAGACAACATAGAGCTCGAGCGCGTGGGCGCATCGGCGCATCGCCGAGCCCTCGGTCATCGCTGCGTCACGCGGGGCGCCGAACAGGGCGAACCTGATGGCGAAGCCCAACAGCAAGGCCACGGCGATGACGACGGACCACACCGGCATGTGCATGCCGAAGACCGCTTGCCCGACATAGGAGTGGCCGGGACGCGGCACGATATCGAGCAGGGTCTGGCGCGCCGAGATCACCAGCAGCAGCAGCGCGAAGACGAGGCCGACCCCCGCGCCGCGCTGCGATTTCTCGGCGCGCAATTGCTGGATGAGACCGAAGCAGCAGCCTAGCATGGCGACGCGTTGCAGCAGGCAGAGCGGGCAGGGGATCTCCCCGAAGGCGAGCTGCAGCACCATCGCCATGGTGAGGATGGCCGCGATGACCGCCAGCATGAGCAGCAGGACGAGGCGGTCGAGCAGGACGACGATCGGCATGGTCAGGCCTGCAGCCACGGCATGCGGAAGCCGTACTCGGGACTGTAGATCTCCCACAGGAAGAGGCCGATGCTGAGGGCAAGGCAGACGAGGAGGCAGGCGACGGCCAGGCGCCCGAGCCCGCCGACATTCAGGAGAAAGGCGAGCAGCAGCACGCCAAAGATGCCCGCCATCATCGGTCTGATCTCATCGGCGTGACCACGGTTGAAGGACCTCCGAAGGTCGCATGTTTTGCTGCGCCTTTCGATGACAGCATGGCCCACAACCAAAGGAAGTCATAGGGAACGGAGACCAGAGATGAGCAGGTTTTCCTGGGCGCGCTGGCCGCGGCGTCGTCTGCTGCAAGCCCTTTCTGCATCGGCTGCCGGTGGCGCGTTAGCGGCGACGGCGCAACCCGTCGCGGCGAAGGACGCGAGCGATCTGCCGCCGCCCAAGCGCGCCCTGACCGGCCGCGATGCTGCCGGCAAGTCGGTGTTCAAGTCGTTCGACCTGACGCCCAAGGTGGTGGAGATCGAGTCCAATCCCGGCCTCACCTTCTACGAGCTCTACATGACCGAGGGCGCGCCGCAGCTCACCGGCCTGGAGCCCGACCCGATGCTCCAGGGAACCAAAGCCTTTCCCGGCCCCGGCGGCACGATGTTCCGCCTGATCTCCTATCCGCCGCGCCGGCCCGAAGGTTACAAGCCGCCGCCCGGCGTCACCTTCGAGAGCGGGCTGCAGGAACTGTCGGACAAGATCCCGCGCATGGGCGACCATTTCGACCGCAGCGCGCCCGGCATGCACACGACCGACACCGTCGACTATTGCGTCGTCGTGCGCGGTGAGATGACTCTGGAGCTGGATGACGGCCAGAAGGTCCATCTGCGCCAGGGCGACTGCGTCGTCCAGAACGGCACCCGGCACCGCTGGCGCAACCCGTTGCCGGAGCCGTGCCTGATGGCCTTCATCTCGGTCGGCGGCAAGCGCACCTGAGCCGCAAAGACGCCGGCCATCATCGGTCTGAATCGACATTGCTTTCAGATTTGCTGCAGGGTCCGGTTGGTGCCCTCCGAAAATCGCGGACGCCTGCAGCCCACCGATCCTCCCGAATGTGCTCTATGTCACATACGCGGCGCATATCTTGCCGCTAAAAATGCACATCGCGGTCACGCCACCCGGCTACGAGAGGTGAAGCCACTTCGTTCAGCTTGTCAGCTTGCAATCCCGCGCACTCCGCTCCGCTTCAGCCCCGTCGTCGGCAGCAACGATACCTTTACGTGCAGGGAGGAACGACATGGCCAAGATGCTCCGTCGTCGCACAGCCATCGCCACGGCGATTGCCACCGGCGCCCTCGTGGCCCCGATGTGGGTCTGGGCCAAGGGAACCTATCCGCCCGAGCCGGCCAATCGCATCGTGGTGCCGTTCGCGGCGGGCGGTACCGCCGACTGCCTCGGTCGCCTCGTCGCGCAGATCCTGAGCGAATCGACGGGCTCGGCCTTCGTCATCGAGAACTGGAGCGGGACAGGCGGCAACCTGAGTGCCGAGATCGTGGCCAAGGCCCGGCCTGACGGGCGGACGCTCCTGCTGGGCACCGTCGGCACCGCCGTCACCAACCAGTATCTCTACAAGAACATCTCCTACGACGGCGAGTTGAGCTTCGCGCCCGTGGCGCTGGTCGCAGAGGTGACGAACCTGCTCGTCGTGCATCCAAGGTTCCCGGCGAGCACGTTCGTCGAATTCGTCGACTACTGCAAACAACACGGCCGCGAGGAACTCCAATACGGTTCGCCGGGCAGGGGCGCCGCCGGTCACCTGACGATGGAGTATCTGCAGAGCCAGGCCGGCATCAGGCTGAGGCATGTGGCCTATGGCAGCCGATCCCGCATGATGAAGGATCTGCTGGCCGGCAACATCATGATCGCGATGGACAACCTGCCGACCTACATGAGGCATGCCCAGTCGGGCGCCTTGCGGGCTTTGGCGGTGAGCTCGACCGCACGCTGGTTCGCCGCACCTGACGTGCCCAGCATTGCCGAGCACGGCTACCCTGATTTCGACTCCTCACTCTGGTGGTACATCGCCGCTCCCGCCGGGACGCGCCTCGAGCTCGTGCATACGCTTTCGGACAAGATCATGCAGGGGCTCAAATCCGAATCCGCCATCCGCAGGATCCGCAAGTGCGGCGCCTCCGAGCGTCCCGGCGACACCGAGGAGCTGGCACGCCACATCGACGCCGAAAGGGCCAAGTGGAAGAAGGTGATCGAGGAGGCTCAGCTGAAGCCGCAGTGATGGCTGCGCGGTTTCGAGAGGTTGCTGACCCGGAACCGTCGGCTCGAGGCCCCAGCCTCGTGACCAGGCGAGGCCGGGCCGTGTCGTCCGCCCCGGAACAATCACGGTCAAATCGGCAACAGGGCGTCAGGCTTGTCGTTGTAATCCGACACGGCGCCGGACCGGGGGCTGTTCGTCTCGATACGTCAGCCGCTTCCACCTCGGCCGGCGCCATGGGTTTCTTGCCTGGGAGGTTCCGGTGAAGACCGCATCCGCCGCTCGCGCCGAACGGGGCTGAAGGGTCTGTAACGCTTTCCAGCGCCGTCTCGTCTTCCGGGTAGGTGGCATCATCTGCCGCCTGGCCTTGCTGGGTGGGCTCCTTGAATAACCCATCGGATGGGTTATTCTTTCGATGCCGACCGTCCACCGCGCCGGAAGGCTGCGTTTCGTCATCTTTCTCGACGACCACGGCCCACCGCACGTTCATGTCTTCTCGGCAGGCGGCGAGGCGAAGCTGCTGCTCGGAGAGCCCAAGGGTCGCCCCGAGCTCGTCTGGGCTCGGGGAATGGATCGCGGCAGGCTACGGCAGACCATGACCGAGACGCTGGCACAGCGCGGCAAGCTGTTTCTCGCTTGGCATCGCGTCCACGGTTCTGCCGGCGAAGATGAAGATGTGGAAGAGAGGTAGGAGCATGGCGAGCGGATGGTCGAAAGCGGAAATGGACAAGGAGATCAACCGCGCCCTTGCGCGTGGCCGGCGGCTGGCGCGCGGCGAGCCGCGGGCGGCGAGCGCGCGCTATGATCGCCGCACGCGGCGCATGGTCGTGGAGCTCAGCAATGGCTGCAGCTTCCTCTTTCCACCGCGCGCGTTGCAGGGCATGGCGCAGGCGAGCGAGGCGGCACTCGCCGACGTCGAGATCCTGGGCCAGGGCCATGCGCTGCATTGGCCGCGGCTCGATGCCGACTTCACCGTTCCCGGGTTGCTGATGGGCGTGTTCGGCACGCGTGCCTGGATGGCGTCCGAGCTCGCCCGCCGCGCCGGTCAATCGAGGTCGCCGGCCAAGGCGGCGGCCGCTCGCGCCAACGGCCGCAAGGGTGGACGACCCCGACGCAATGCCGCGTGAGATGCCCTGACAGTGGCCTCGAGCCGCGGGTGGACGACTGCCGTCGAGCCGGCGCAGGATCGCGGCGACCATGAGGATTGGCATCATCTCCGACACCCACGGTCTTCTGCGGCCCGAAGCCGTCGAACGGCTGGCCGGCGTCGACCACATCATCCATGCGGGCGACATCGGCGGGCCCGAGGTAATCGAGGGACTGCGCCGGATCGCCCCGGTGACGGCGATCAGGGGCAACGTCGACCGCGGCGAGTGGGCGGCCGCCTATCCGGCGACGGAACTCGTGAAGCTCGGTGACCGGTTCTTCTACGTCCTGCACAACCTCAAGGAGCTGGACCTCGACCCCGTGGCGGCCGGCATCGACGTGGTCGTCTCGGGTCATTCGCATCAACCGAAGATCGAGACCGTGGACGGCGTGCTCTACCTCAATCCGGGAAGTGCGGGGCCGCGCCGCTTTACCCTGCCGATTGCGCTCGCGACACTGGAGCTCGACGGCGACGCGATGCGGCCCAGCCTCCACGACGTAAGCAAGCGCGCTGCCGCCTGATCGAGGTATTCGCCGTTTCTGCAGCGCGGGCAGTTTCGCGGCGCGCGGTTGCTGGACTCACAAGGGCTGAACTAGATTTCTCCCGCTCAACAGGGAGGAAGAAATAGTGAATTCGACGCGGCGCCGCTTCATTGCGGGCAGTGCAGGTCTTTTGGCGGCACCCGCCTTGTTCACCAATGCATCGGCGCAGGGCGGCTTCCCGTCGAAGCCGATCCGCATCGTCGTACCCTATCCGGCCGGCGGTCAGACCGACGGCATCGCCCGCTCCTTCGGCGACTTCCTCTCGCGCAAGCTCGGACAGTCGGTCGTGGTCGAGAACAAGGGCGGCGCCGGCGGCACCATCGGCGTCGCCGAGGTCAAGCGCGCGGCGCCCGACGGCTACACGATCCTCTGCACGATCTCCTCCTCGCTGATCCAGAACCGCGTCACGGTGAAGGACCTGCCGTACGATCCGGAGAAGGACTTCACCTACCTCACGATGACGACCAGCATCGGCGGGCCGGTCGCGGCGGCCGAGAAGACCGGCGCCACCAACCTCAAGCAGTTCATCGAGTACTCGAAGAAGGTCGACAAGCTCAACTGGGGCGCCTACGGCCCCGGCTCGACGCCGCACGTGCTGATCGAGACCATGGCCAAGCAGTACGGGCTGAAGGTCGAGGTGGTCCAGTATCGCGGCGAGGCGGCGATGTTCGCCGATCTCGCGGCCCAACAGCTCGACGGCGCGTCGGGCAGCCCTGCCGCGGCGGCGCCGGTGATCGCCTCGGGCAAAGGCAGGATCATCGCCGTCGTGGGCGACCGGCTGCCGGCCTATCCCGACGTGCCGACGATGACGGAGCAGGGCGCGGTCGGCGGCTCCTACGAGACTCGCGCCTTCGCCGCCTTCGCCGTCCCGGCGGCAACGCCGAAGGAGATCGCCAAGAAGCTCTCCGACACGCTGATCGAGGCCGGCACCGACCCCAAGGTGAAGCAACTGCTCGAGAACTACCTGATCGTAGGCCCGGTCAGCTTCGAGGCGACCAACGCCCGCTTCAAGCGCGACACCGAGGTGATGCTGGCCGTGCTGAAGGAGATCGGGCTCAAGCCGGAATAGTCTTGCGCGGTTGCCGCGCTTCGGTGCGGCAGACCAGATCGAGCATCAGTGCCTTGGCCGGCATTTCCTGCGCGAGGGCGGCCCCCTGGCCTGCCCACAGCGGCGTGAAATCGCTGCTTGCCTGTTGTTCCGCCCTGGCGCGCAGCGGTTGCAGCGCGCCCATCGGCAGCGGGAAATCAGGCAGGCCGGAGAGGATCGGGCCCACCTCGCGCGTCAGCCGGTTGGGCAGCAGGCGCGCTGGCCGTCCGGTCATGAGGTTGCTCACGACGGTGGCGCATGCGCGCGTCCGTCGAAGGGCGTCGCGGTGCAGGGCGGGGGTCGCCGTTTCGGGACAGAGTAAGAAGGCGGTCCCCATCTGCACTCCAGCCGCGCCGAGCGCCAGCGCTGCTGCGATGCCGCGCCCGTCGGCGATGCCGCCGGCGGCGATCACCGGCACGTTGATGGCGTCGACGACCTGCGGCACCAGCGCGAGCGTGCCGGGTTGCGACGGCAGGGTCTGGACAATGTCGGGAGCGAGAAACGTTCCGCGATGACCACCGGCTTCGAAGCCTTGGGCAATGATGGCATCGGCGCCATGCGCCTCCAGCCACAACGCCTCCTCGACCGTCGTCGCCGAGGAGAGCACACGGCAGCCTGCCGCCTTGACCCGGCTGAGCAGGGCGGGTTCGGGCAGGCCGAAGTGGAAGCTCACCACCTCGGGCCTGGCCTTCTCGACGATCGCGCAGTGTGCAGCGCCGAACGGCGGGATATCCGTCACGGGCGGTGGCGCATCGAGGTCGAGTCCAAGCTCGCGATAGTAAGGCGCCAGCCTCTCGCGCCAGGCGAGGTCGCGCTTGGCATCGATCGTCGCCCGCGTATGGCAGAAGAAGTTGACGTTGATCGGTCGGCTGGTGAGGCGGCGCAAGGCCTCTATGGTCTCGGCCGCGGTGGGTGGCGGCAGCGGCCCGCAACCGACCGAGCCGAGGCCGCCGGCCTCGCAGACTGCGGCGGCGAGAGCAGGGGTGCCGATGCCGGCCATCGGCGACAGCACGATGGGATGCTCGATCCCGAGAAGGTCGGTCAGGCGTTTGTTCGGCCACATGACATTTCTCCTTCACCAACGACCGGAGGAGGCGCCGCCATCGACGTGCAGGATCTCGCCGGTGACGAACGTCGCCTTTTCCAGATAGAGGACCGCATCGACGACATCCTGCGTTTCGCCCATGCGTCCCATCGGCTGCAGGCCGCTGAGGAAGCCGTGGCTCTCGGGCGCGTGCATGGACGTCCGGATGACGCCCGGCGCCACGGCATTCACGCGAACGCCGCGCCCGGCATATTCGATTGCCAGCGACCGCGTCACGGCGTTCAGGCCGCCCTTGGTCAGGGCGGCGAGCGCGGCGGGAAGCGACGCCATGGGCTGCTCGGCGATCGTCGCGGTGATGGTGACGATGTGGCCTCGGCCCGCGCGCAGCATCGAGGACGCAGCCTTGCGCGTGACATGGAAGAACCCGGCCAGATTCACGCCCGTCATCGCCGCGAAGTCGGCGTCGGAATAGTCGGTGAACGGCTTGGCGATGAAGATGCCGGCGTTGTTGACCAGCGTGTCGATTCGCCCGAAGCGATCCAGCGCCGCGCTGATGATGCGCTCGCCCGTGTCGGCGTCGGCGATATCGCCGTCGACGGCTACGACAGCGGCATCGTTCGCCTTCTCGATCGAGCGCGCATTGACGACGACACCGTAACCCAGGTCGCGGAAGCCCTTCGTCAGGCTGGCGCCGATGCCTCGCGAGGCGCCGGTGATGACGGCGACCTTCTGTTCAGGGGACATGATCGCTCCTTCGGCAGCAGTCGTCCCCAACATGGCGAAGGCGGGCCACAGCTTCTTTGCGCCGCTTGCCGTGGCATTGTCATTTGTTGCTGACACTGCGGCGATAGCGGCCGGGTGTCTGGCCGGTCGCCTGCACGAAGGCCCGGGTGAAATTGGCCTGACACGAGAAATTGAGCGTGACGGCAATGTCGGCCAGCGGCCGGTCGCCCCGCGCTAGCAACGTCTTGGCATGCTCCAGTCGCCGGGCGCTGACGTACCGATGCGGTGGCTGGCCGACAGCAGCCTTGAAGGCGCGCGCGAAATGGAAGCGGCTGAGACAGGCGACCGACGCCAGTTGCTCGAGCGAAAGGTCGCCCTCCAGGTTTGCCTCGATATGATCCAGCACGCGCCGCAATCTGTTGCGATCGAGGCCTTCGCGATTGGGGAACGACAAGCGCGGGCAGGAGCGGGCGGCGAGTTGACGTTGAACGAGCCGAGCCGCCAGGCTCGCGGCCAGCGTGTCGGCCAGTAGCGGGCCGGCGGAGGTTTCTCGCTCCAGCTCGGCGACCAGCGCATAGGCCATCTCGGCCACGAGCGGGTCCTGGAAATCGTACTCGCCATGCAGCGGCGGCGTTTCGGAGTCGAAGCGACGAGTCGGCAGGTAGATGTGCAGGATGCCGGGGACCGGATCGGAGAGGGCGAGGGAGCCTCCCGGCGCGCCGGCGGGCGACAGCCAGATGCTGCCCCGCCTGGAAATCGCCCGCGCATTGCCGTGGTCGTCCTGCCGTGAAACGATCGATCCGTTGCCGTGGAGATCGACGCAGATTTCGGTGTCAGGATAGGTGCAGTCCCACGCGATGGCGCCGTTGCGGTGACTGCGCAACTCTGCCTGCAGGCCCGACCATCCTCGGCCGGCCGACGACAGCAATAAGCCTTCGGGGCCGTATTTCTCGACGCCCTGACCGCCAAGCGCGTTCGGTTTCTCGGCCGCAGACGGCATGATAATTCCGGCGCCCATGTCGCTCCTGATCGCGATATGGGTAGCGCCGGTCGATGGCCCAAGGCCCGCCTCATCCAAAGGTGTAGTGTCCGCGCACGCACCCAAAGAGTATTGTTGCGCTGATTTGAACCGAGGCGCGCACTTCGATGTCAGTGACGAGGCCAAGTTCGGGCGATGCGCTCGACGGTGGCGACGGACGGCTCCTTGAAGAACTGGTATGGCGCTTCGCCCCACCCGAAGGCGTCCGGCATGCCGCCACACCGTCGGACGTCGAGGCAGCCGACCGGGCGGCACGGCATTGGACGAGCGTCGAGGTCGGTCCGCTCATTCCCGGCTCCGCGGCCCACAAACGCGCGATCTGCGCGATGTTCCAGGAGACGTTCAATCCCTATCGACCGTCGGTGATCGCCTGGCCGGCGCTTGCCCCCGACGCGCTGCAGCGCCTCCAGTCGCTGCCGATCTGGGACATCGCCGTACAGACGGAGGGCAGGGCGCGGCTCAGCTTCGCCGCCTACGCCGATTCGCTCAGCGACTCCGAGATGCGCTCGGCCATCATGCTGAACGCCTGGGAAGAGAACCGGCATAAGGAGGTCCTCTCCCATCTGGTGCGCGCCTACGGCATCGAGCTGGAGGTCGAGCCGTCGTACCTCGCGCCGCGCGACCGGGAGTTTGCCTTCCTGGTCACCGGTTATTCCGAATCGATCGACAGCTTCTTCGCCTTTGGTCTTTTCGAGCTGGCCAGGCGATCGGGTTTCTTTCCGGCCGAGCTCGTCGAGACGTTCGAGCCGGTGATCCAGGAGGAATGCCGCCACATCTTGCTGTTCGCCAACTGGCTGGCCTGGTACCGCGCCAACCTCACCTGGTGGCGACGCATCCGCTTCGAGCTGCGCGTCGCGGCGGCCTGGGTCTATATCGCCGGCCTGCGCATCGGGCTGGCGCGCAGCGTCGGCACCAACCGGACGGCAACGCAGCAGGAAAACAATTTCACGGTCAACGGCGCGCAGTCGGTGGCGGCTGTCGAGATCGGCTTCCTCGATCTCATGCGGGTCTGCCTGCAGGAGAATGACCGGCGACTGGCCGGATACGATCCGCGGCTGTGCCGGCCGACCCGCGTTCCGGCGCTGGCGCGGTTTGTGCTCGCCGTCGGCAAACTCTGGCCGCGCAAGAAGCGGCCGTAGTTGCCGGCGAATTGCGAAATCGCCCGATATCGTCATACTTCGGCCGACTTCGCGGCGCCGAAGGTATCGACAATGAATGCAACCTTGCGGCCGGGCGATCTGACCCTCGTCACCGGCGGATCGGGATTTCTCGGATCGGCCGTTGTGCGTGCCCTGATCGAACGCGGTGCGCGCGTGCGGGCGCTGGTCCGCGGCAGCAGCCCGCGCGGCAATCTCGATGGCCTCGATTGCGAGGCGGTGGTCGGCGATCTCACCGACCGCGAGTCGCTGAAGGCGGCGCTCAAGGATGTGCGCTACCTGTTCCATGTCGCAGCCGACTATCGTCTGTGGGCGCGCGATCCCGCCGAGATCATCCGCGCCAATGTCGAGGGTACCCTGAACCTCAACCGCGAGGCGATGGCCGCCGGAGTCGAACGCATCGTCTATACCAGCAGCGTCGCGGCCCTGCGTGTGGCGGGCGCCACGGCGCCGGTCGACGAGACGGCGGCGCTCACGCCCGAGGAGGCGATCGGCGCCTACAAGCGCAGCAAGACCATGGCCGAACGCGCGGTCGAGGACATGATCCTGCGTGAAGGCCTGCCCGCAATCATCGTCAGTCCCACGACGCCCATCGGGCCGCGCGACATCCGGCCGACGCCCACCGGCCGCATCCTGCTCGACGCCGCGCGCGGCCGTATCCCAGCTTTCGTCGACACGGGATTGAACTTCGTCCATGTCGACGACGTCGCGGCCGGCCATCTGCTCGCCTTCGAGAAGGGCCGTATCGGCGAACGCTACATCCTGGGCGGCGAGAACCTGACCCTGCAGCAGTTGCTCGCGACCATCGCCGAGCTGGCCGGCCGCAAGGCGCCGAAGATCAAGCTGCCGCGCGCCCCTTTGATGCCGCTCGCCTTCGCCGCCGAGCGCGTCGCCCGCCTGACGGGCAAGGAGCCGCTGCTCACGCTCGATGGCCTGCGCATGTCGCGCTATCACATGTTCTTCACCTCGGCCAAGGCCGAGCGCGAGCTCGGCTATCGCAGCCGCCCCTACCGGGAAGGAGTCGTCGACGCGCTCGCCTGGTTCCGCACCGCCGGCTACCTGACATGACCTTGTGGGTCGTCATCGGGCTGCTTTCGCTCGCGGTGTGGCTCTATCTGCTTGTCGCGCGCGGCGGCTACTGGCTGACGCGCGAGCGCGATGACGGCGTGGTTGGTTCGCCGTCATGCTGGCCTGCCGTCGTGGCGGTCGTTCCCGCCCGCAACGAGGCCGACGTGATCGCGCGATCCATCGGCAGCCTGCTCGCCCAGGACTATGCCGGGCCGTTGCGGGTCGTGCTGGTCGACGATGGCAGCAGTGACGGCACGGCCGCGGTTGCCCAGAGCATCGAAAGGGGTGTCGAAGGACGGCGACGCCTCGACGTGCTTGCTGGAACGGCATTGCCCGCTGGCTGGACGGGCAAGCTGTGGGCGCTGGAACAGGGGATTCGCCATGCCACGGCCGCGGGCGACGCCGTCGACTACTTCCTGCTGACCGATGCCGACATCGGCCATGCGGCCGACAATCTCAGCCAGCTCGTTGCGCGCGCCGAGCGCGACGGCCGTGTCCAGGTCTCGCTGATGGCCGAGCTCTCCTGCGCGAGCACAGCCGAGCGTTTCCTCATTCCCGCCTTCGTGTATTTCTTCCAGATGCTCTATCCCTTTGCCTGGGTCGCGCGGCGCGATCACAAGGCAGCGGCCGCCGCCGGCGGTTGCACGCTGGTGCGCCGCGATGCGCTGGAGCGGGCCGGCGGCATCGCTGCCATCAGGTCCGAGATCATCGACGATTGCGCGCTGGCGCGTCGCCTCAAGGCCGAGGGGCCGATCTGGCTCGGCCTGACGCGGCGTGCCGTGAGCTTGCGTCCCTACGGCGGCTTCCTGAAGATCGGCGACATGATCTCGCGTTCGGCCTACGCCCAGCTCGGCTACTCGCCGGTGGTGCTGGCGGGCACCGTCGCCGCCATGGGGTTGGTCTACCTCGCGCCGCCGCTGCTGGCGCTGCTGGGCGAGGGACCGGCGCGCTGGCTGGGCTTGGGCGCCTGGCTGGTGATGGCCGTCACCTTCCAGCCGATGCTGCGCTTCTATCGCCGGTCGCCGCTCTGGGGACTGGCGCTTCCCGCCATCGGCGCCGCCTACACGGTCTTCACTGTTCAGTCGGCGATCGACTTCTGGCGTGGCCGCGGCGGTCTGTGGAAGGGGCGGGTCCAGGCCATGGCGGGCGACGCGTGACCGGCGCGGCCGACTTCGCCTCCGGCAAGGGACACCGCGACGAGAATTTTCCGGTGGCCTCGCGGCTCGTGCGCGCCGAGCTGCGCCCGACGATCCTCGCCTTCTATCGTTTCGCGCGCGCGGCAGACGATGTCGCCGACCACCCGACGGCCGATGCCGGGCAGAAGCTCGCCGAGCTCGATCGGCTGGAAGCAGGACTGCGCGGCGAGACAGGCGCTTCCGAGGAAGGCAAAAGGCTGCGGTCTGCCCTGCAGGCGAGGGATCTCACGGACCGCCATGCGCTCGATCTCCTGGAAGCCTTCCGCCGCGACGTCACCAAGCGGCGCTACGCCGACTGGGCCGAGCTGATGGACTACTGCCGCTATTCGGCGGCGCCGGTCGGCCGCTTCGTGCTCGACCTGCATGGCGAAGATCAGGCGTTGTGGCCGCAGAACGACGCGTTGTGCGCAGCACTCCAGGTCATCAACCATCTCCAGGATTGCGCCAAGGACTATCGCGAGCTCGATCGGGTCTATGTGCCGCTCGATGCGCTCGGCACGCACGGCCTGGCGGTGGAAGTGCTCGCCGATCGACAAGCCTCGCCGCCGCTTCGCACGGTGATCGCGGGCCTGGCCCGGCGCACTGGTGTGCTGCTCGATCAATCGCGGCCGTTCGCCGATCGCATCGCCGATCGTCGGCTGGCGCTGGAGGTCGGTGTCATCCAGGCGCTTGCCGAGAGCCTCGTGCATCGCCTCGAGCGGCGCGATCCACTGTCCGAGCGCGTCCACCATCATCCGGCCGAAGCCGCGGCGCTCGCCCTGCGTGGCGCCCTCGGCGTCGCCGTGAGGCGGCTCGGCCGCCTGCTCGGCTTGTGTCAACCCAGCCTGCACGGCCAACGATGACCGTCGCGCCGTCCGATGTCGACGCGATCCGCGCGCGCGTTTCCGGCAGCTCGTTCTACACCGCCATGCGCCTCATGCCGAAGGTCGAGCGCGAGGCGATGTTCGCGATCTACATGTTCTGTCGGCTGGTCGACGATATCGCCGACGACGGCACGCGACCGCGGCCGGCCCGCGCCGCGGCGTTGGCGGAATGGCGCCGCGACCTCGAAGCGCTCTACGCCGGCCGGCCGGCCGGCCAGGCGAGCTTCCTTCGCGAGCCGGTGCAGGCCTTTGGCCTGCAACACGCCGATTTCCTCGCGGTGATCGACGGCATGGAGATGGATGTCGTCACCGATATCCGTGCGCCCGACGCGGCGACGCTCGCCCTCTATTGCGATCGTGTCGCCGTCGCCGTCGGCCGCCTGTCGACCCGTGTCTTCGGCATGGAGGAGGCGCCTGGCGCTGAGTTGGCGCACCAGCTCGGCCGCGCGCTGCAGCTTACCAATATCCTGCGCGACCTCGACGAGGATGCCGAGATCGGCCGGCTCTACCTGCCGCGAGAGCTGTTGGCGCAGGCTGGAATCGAGAGCACCGAACCGGATGCCGTCATCGCCGATTCGCGAGTCGATGGCGCCTGCCGGGCGCTCGCGGCACAGGCGCTCGAGTACTTCTCGGCGGCGGACCGGCTGATGCGATCGAGGCCACGCGGCAGCCTCCTGGCGCCGCGGCTGATGGGAGCCGTCTATCGCGCTCTGCTCGATCGCATGCTGGCCGAGGGCTGGAAGCCGCCGCGGCAGCGGGTGCGCATTGGCAAGCCGTACCTGCTCTACCTCGTCGTCCGCTGCAGCGTGTTCGGATGACCGTTCACGTCATCGGCGGCGGGCTGGCCGGCTTGTCGGCGGCGATTGCCGTGGCGGGCCGTGGCGAGCGCGTCATCCTCTCCGAGGCGGCACGACACGCCGGCGGCAGGTGCCGCTCCTATCACGATGGCATGCTCGACATGACGATCGACAACGGCAACCATCTCGTCCTGTCCGGCAACATGGCGGTCGATCGCTACCTGCGCGACATCGGCGCGGAAGGACACGTGACCGGGCCCGAGCGGCCCGAGTTCCACTTCTTCGATTTCCAGCTCGGCAATCGGTGGACGCTCCGGCCCGACGACGGTCCTGTGCCCTGGTGGATCCTCCGTGCCGACCGCCGCGTGCCGGGGACGCGCGCCCGCGACTATCTCGCCTTGCTCGCCCTGATGCGGCGTCATCCCGGACGCCGCATCGACGAAGTCGTTCGCCGCGACACCGTCCTGTGGGAGAAGTTCCTGCGGCCCGTGCTCCTGTCCGCCCTCAACACCGCGCCCGAAGCCGCCTCGGCCGACCTTGCTGGCGCCATCGTGCGCGAAACCTTTGCCAAGGGCGGACGCCACATGCGGCCGCTCGTCAGCTCGCCCAATCTCGCCGCCGCCTTCATCGACCCCGCCATCGATCGCCTGCAGCGCCAGGGTGCAGATGTCCGGCTGGGCCGCTCGCTGCGCGCCGTCCGGTTCGCCAATGGCAGGGCGGCGGCGCTGGCCTTCGATGGCGAAGAGGAGGTCGTGCAGCCCGATGATCGCGTGATCGTCGCGGTACCGCCCTGGGCGGCCGAGAAGCTGTTGCCCGGCGTGAGCGCTCCGCAGACGTTCCACGCCATCTTGAACGCGCATTTCCAGATCGTGCCGCCACCGCAGGCGCTGGCCATGGTCGGCGTGATCGGTGGCACGGCGGAATGGGTCTTCGCCTTCGAGGACCGGCTGTCCGTCACCGTCAGTGCCGCCGATCACCTCATGGACGTCGAGACCGATCCCCTGACCCTGCTCTTGTGGCGCGATGTCGCCGTGGTTCACGACCTGACGGGACCGGTGCCGCCCTGCCGGATCGTCAAGGAGAAGCGGGCCACCTTCGCCGCGACGCCGGCCGAGGATGCGCGTCGCCCGCCGGCGCGGACCGGGTGGGCCAACCTGTTCCTTGCCGGCGACTGGACCGACACCGGCCTGCCGGCGACGATCGAGGGCGCGCTGCGGTCGGGCAATCGGGCGGCCGCGCTGGCGCTGAGTGGCGCCTCGGCATGAACGATCTCGCCGGGCTCGAGGCCGATATCGATCGCGCCGTGCAGGCGCTGATACGCCGGCAGCGCCCTGACGGGCACTGGGTGTTCGAGCTCGAAGCCGACGCCACGATCCCGTCGGAATACATCCTGCTGCGCCACTATCTCGGCGAGCCCGAGGACCTCGAGCTCGAGCGCAAGATCGCCGTCTATCTGCGGCGCATCCAGGGCGAGCATGGCGGCTGGCCGCTGTTCCACGGCGGCGCCTTCGACATCAGCGCGTCGGTGAAGGCCTATTTCTGCCTGAAGATGATCGGCGACAGTACCGACGCGCCGCACATGGTGAAGGCGCGCAACGCCATCCTGGCCTACGGCGGCGCCGAGCGGGCCAACGTCTTCACCCGCATCATGCTGGCGCAGTTCGGCCAGCTCTCCTGGGCGCATGTACCGACCATGCCGGTCGAGATCATCCTGCTGCCGCGCTGGTTCCCGATCCATCTGTCGCGCATGTCCTATTGGGCGCGCACCGTCATTGTGCCGCTGCTGGTGCTGGCGGCATTGCGCAAGCGCGCGCGCAATCCGCGCGGCATCGGCATCCAGGAGCTGTTCGCGACGGCGGATCGGTCGCCGCCGCGGCGGGCCGCGCATGCGCATCGCGGCTGGGCCTTTTTCTTCAATACGCTCGACCGGGTGCTGAAGGCGGTGGAGCCGCTGTGGCCGAAGAAGATGCGCCGGCGCAGCGTAGAGCGCTGTGTCGCCTTCGTCACCGAGAGGCTGAACGGCGAGGACGGCCTTGGCGCGATCTACCCCGCCATGGCGAACTCGGTGATGATGTACGATGCGCTGGGCTATCCGCCGGATCATCCGGATTACGCGACGGCTCGAGGGTCACTCGAGAAGCTGCTGGTGGTCGGTGACGACGAAGCCTACTGCCAGCCCTGCGTCTCCCCGGTCTGGGACACCGCGCTTGCCGCCCAGGCGATGCTGGAGGTCCAGCAGCGCGAAGCATCCGACGCCGCGCTGCGAGGATTGCGCTGGCTGAAGCCACTGCAGGAGCTGGAGGTGAAAGGCGACTGGAGCGAGCGGCGGCCCGAGGTGCGGCCCGGCGGCTGGGCATTCCAGTACCGCAACGCCCATTATCCCGATCTCGACGACACGGCCGTCGTCGTCATGGCGATGGATCGCGCGCGCCGCCAAAGCGGGGCAGGCCCGGTCTATGACGAGGCCATCGCCCGCGGCGTCGAATGGATCGACGGCCTGCAAAGCGGCAACGGCGGCTGGGCTGCCTTCGATGCCGACAATGTCGATCACTATCTCAACAACATTCCCTTCGCCGATCACGGCGCGCTACTCGATCCGCCGACCGCGGATGTCAGCGCGCGCTGCATCAGCATGCTGGCCCAGCTCGGCGAGACGCCGGCCAGCCCCGTCATGCGCGCCGGCCTCGACTACCTCGAGCGCGACCAGATGCCCGACGGCAGCTGGTTCGGCCGTTGGGGCGTGAACTACATCTACGGCACCTGGTCGGCACTCTGTGCGCTGGGCGCCGTGGGCTTCGACGGGACCAGGCCGAGCGTGCGCAAGGCCGCAGATTGGTTGATCGCGATCCAGAATGCGGACGGCGGCTGGGGCGAGGACTGCACCAGCTACAAGCTCGACTATCGCGGTTACGAGTCCGCACCTTCCAACGCCTCACAGACCGCCTGGGCGCTGCTCGGCCTGATGGCGGCGAGCGAGATCGACCATCCCGCCGTCGAGCGCGGCATCGCCTGGCTGCGGAAGCACCAGGACGAGAGTGGATTGTGGAAGCAGGACGCCTACACCGGTGGCGGCTTCCCGCGTGTCTTCTACCTGCGCTACCACGGCTACCCCGCCTACTTCCCGCTATGGGCGCTCGCCCGCTATCGCAACCTGCGCCGCACCAACAGCCGGCGCGTCGCCTACGGCATGTGATGATCCTCGCGGTCACCGGGCTGCAGCGCGAGGCGCGCATCCTCGCCGGTCCCGGCATCGAGGTCGTGGCGGGCGGTGGCGACCTCGATCTCCGCGCCGCGGGCAAGCAAGGTGTCATCAGCATCGGCATTGCGGGCGCCCTGGCGCCTGATTTGAAGCCGGGCGACTGGGTGGTCGCCGATGCCGTACGCGATCGCGATGAACTCCTGCCGACCGATCGTGATTGGACCGCGCGACTAGCGTCGCGCCTGTCGGCCCCTCACCGCGGCGTTTTCTTCGGCGGCGACACGATCGCTGCGACGGCGGCACAGAAGGCGGAGCTGCATCGCGCCACCGGCGCCATTGCCATCGACATGGAATCGCACAGGGCCGCACGCGCCGCGCGGCGCGTGCGGCCCTGTGCGATTCCATGTCGATGGCAATGGCGCCGGTGGCGCGATGC
>Ga0075369_10000106_pt1 | contig 22440 bp, 19 predicted proteins | sample EndMethybrTD3034_FD_71400 | JGI IMG/M metagenome (GOLD analysis project Ga0075369, IMG submission 71400) | Populus endosphere microbial communities from Tennessee, USA - Endosphere MetaG P. TD hybrid TD303-4 | ecosystem: Host-associated > Plants > Roots > Endosphere | place: USA: Tennessee...
GCAATTGGACACCGCTCATACCCGGCATCTGGACATCCGTGATGACGCACGCGAAGTCGTCGACACGCTGCGACCTCAGGAACTCCTCGGCCGACGCAAATGTACGCACGACATATCCGAGCGACCTCACCAGGCTGTCGGTCGTGACGCGCACGGATTCGTCGTCGTCAATGATGGCGATAAGTGGGGGCTTCGACACAACGATCTTTCCTTGGTGCGGAGACAGGGTCTGGAGCGCCCCCGTCACGGCGACTTCAGATTGCACCATTGATCGAGATCGTAATACGATACCCGAGTATATATTCCAGCCTTCAGGCTTTTGGGCGCCGGATTCCGAGCGAGTCCGCCATTCCCACCAGATCGACGACCGATCGCGCCTTCATTTTCCGCATCATGTTGACACGATGGACCTTGATCGTAATTTCGCTGACTCCCAGTTTTGCCGCGACCTGTTTGTTCATCAAACCCTCGACGACGAATGCCATCACCTCCCGTTCGCGTGACGTCAGAGAGTCGAGCCGAACCCGGATTTCTGCAATAGCCATCTCGCTGTCGCGTCGTTTTTGATCCCGCTCGAGCGCTCTGGCGACGGCATCCAGCATCTCCTGGTCGCGAAATGGCTTGGTCAGGAAGTCGATGGCTCCAGCCTTCATGGCCTGGACCGACATCGGGATATCGCCGTGCCCCGTCATGAAGATGATCGGGACGCGAATGCCGGCCTCCGCCAATTCGGCCTGGAAGTCGAGGCCGCTGACCCCCGGCAGCCTGATATCGAGCACCAGGCAACTTGCGGCATTAGGCATCTTGATCTGCGCGAACTCGCGGGCGGAGCCGAAGAGTTCCACGCGCAGCCCCACGGACCGGAAGAGGCTGCCTAGGGTTTCGCGCATCGCCACATCGTCATCGACGATAAACACGACATGCTCGGGCGCGGCTGCGGGGTCGCGTTGCGATCTGGAGCTACCGGTCACGCAGCCTCCTCCTGATACGTTGGTAACGTGAATTGGAATCTTGCGCCCGGGCCGGCATTGTTAGCAGCCGCCAACCGTCCGCCGTGAGCCTCGATGATCGAGCGGCAGATCGAAAGTCCCATGCCCATTCCACCGGACTTGGTCGTGAAAAATGCATTGAACAATCTATCGGCACTGTCGGCGGATATTCCAACGCCCGAGTCGGCGACGTCGACCACGACCCTCCGTGCTTCGTCCTGATAGGACCGGATGACCAACTCATGCGCCCGGCCCACGATCGGTTGCATTGCTTCAACACCGTTCATGACCAGATTGATGATCACCTGCTGCAGTTGAACACGATCGGCCAGAACAGCGGGAAGGGTCGGTGCCAGCTCTAGCCTCCAGCCTACCTGGTGCGTGGTTAGTTCGCGCTGCACCAAAGCGATCACCTCGTCGATGAGGCCGTTGATATCGAGCAGCTCCTTTTGCGGCTCGGCATTCTTCGCGAGATTGCGAACGCGTCGGATCACTTCGGCCGCCCTGTTCCCTTCCTTGATAATCCATTCGGCAGCTCGGCGCGCCTCGTCCAGATTTGGCGTTACTCCATCGAGCCAACGCAGGGAGGCGCTGGCGGCATTCACGACGGCGGCCAGCGGCTGGTTCACCTCGTGCGAGATCGACGCCGTCATTTCGCCCAGCATCGTCACGCGCGTCACATGCGCAAGCTCCATCTGCGCCTTCTGCAACCTCTCCTCGGCTCGTTTGGTCTCGGTGACGTCGACCACGGCGCCAACGTACTCCAACTCTCCGGCTCGATTTCTACCAACGTGGGCGACAACACGGGCAAACTTGACCGACCCATCGGGCATCAGGAATCGATGCTCGTAGTCGAGATCCTGGCCCTCACGCAACGCGCGCGCGCGTGCTTGCTTCACAAGCGCGCGATCCTCCGGATGGACGCGCTCAAGGATCATTTCGAACGTGAGAGACTGCGACGGGTCATATCCAAGAATTCTGAATAATTCTTCGGACCCCACGCGCTCGCCGGTGGAGATATTCCAGAAGAAGCTGCCGGTTTGACTCACCCGCTGGGCTTCGATCAGTTTGGACTCACTTCGCCGCAATTCTTCCTCGGCCCGCTTGCGGTCTTCAATATCGGTGGACGAGCCGTACCATTTGGCGATGTTGCCGAACTCGTCGCGCAGCGGCACGGCGCGGAACAGAAACCAGCGATATTCACCGTCGTACCGCCTGAGCCGCGCTTCGAGCTCGCCTGGCGTGCCGGAGGCTCGTATCGCACTCCATTTCTGCAGCATACCCTTCTTGTCTTCAGGGTGAAAGGCACGTGGCCAGCCGGTCTCGGCCTGGTCGAGGGCGAGGCCGGTGTAGTCGAGGGCCGTTTGATTGAGGAAGTCGGGGATGCCTTCCGGGGTGGAACGCCAAACCAGCGCCGGGATCGTATCGACGACCAGTCGAAGGCGATCTTCCGATCTCTTGATTTCGTCAAAGGCTGTTTGCAGCTTTTCTTTGGCGAGGTACTGCTCGGTGACGTCGACATGCGTACCAACCAGCTGCTCCACTTCGCCGTCTTCTCCGAGGAACGGATGTCCCACGGAATGTATGTGTCGGATCGATCCGCCCGGCAGCGCAATACGAAAATCGACTTCGAGGTCTGCTTTCTCGCGAACCGCCTGGTGCACCTTTTCGATGACCCGCTCCCTGTCCCCCGGCAGTATCCGATCGTAGAAGGGCTGCGGAGACAGGGTGTCGCTTTTCGGATCAAGTCCAAACAGGTTGTACACCTCTTGGGACCGATACACGAACTCTTCGAGGCGGGCATCCCAGGCCCAGCTGCTCGTTCGGCTCAGACGTTGGGCTTCGGCCAAGTAGGTCTCGCTGCGTCGAAGCTTCCGTTCCGTTTTCCTTGCAACCGTGACATCCGTCACGGCGCCGACGAACTCTATACCTCCCGATGCTCCCCTCTCGGCTTGAGCGACAGCACGAACATACTTCACCGTGCCATCCGGCATCAGCAAGCGATGCTCAAATTCGAACTCTTCGCCGTCTCGAGAGGCGCGATCGATGATCCTTTGCACTGCAGCGCGATCCTCCGGATGGGTCCGCTGAACGATAAACGCGACGGTCGGCTTCGTCGTGCGATCCCATCCAAAGATTCGAAAGGTCTCATCGGTCCAGAAAATATCTCCGCTTTTGACATCCCAGCCAAAGCTTCCGGTTGCACTCAGCTTCTGCGCCGCGGTCAAATACGTTTCGCTGCGTCGCAGCGCGGCTTCAGTCCGCGCTTGATCTTCAATCGCCACTAGCAGGTCATTGCTCGAACGTTGGAGATCATTTGCAGTCTTCTTCTGCGTAGAGATGACAATTGCCACGACGGTGGCTGTGAGGAAGAAGAGAACTTGGCGAGGCACCTCTCCGGGAACGGTTGTGACGAACAGATCGTGTTTCCAGAGCGACGCACTGCTCGGTGGCGCAAGGTAGCAATGAAAGGCCAATACGCCGAGAACGACGGCTAACAGCGCGGGGCCGAGACCCCCGAACCAGGCTGAGACAATGACCGCGCAAAGCAGCGAAGATACGATGGCCTCGGCATTCAATAAACGTGTCAGGAACTCGGCAGCGATGATTGCAGCGCCAACGGACGAGACCGAGAGCGCAAACGCAGTCGCGAGCGAGGTCGACCACGGTCGGGGAACATCAGATCTTGTCATTCCGCCTGCTCATCCCGCTTCAGTTGATCCGGGCAGCATCTTGCAGAACATCGAACACCGCGGCCGCTTTCCGGAGATCCGTGATCTAGCAGCGCGGCGTTCCTGCGCATTCGGGCCTCCCGGCAGGCGAACATTAGTACATTTCAGGGAAGGAGTCCGGCCAAATTCGGTGGCGGCTCCAGGGTGTTAGCGCGATGGCAGTCCAACCCAACCGCAAGGTAACCCAGCTAAACCTCTGTTTAATTGAGATGCCGATTGGCCGAACCTAATCTTGCAGAAAGCAGCATGGCCGCGTTTCCTCCCTGGCGCGGACCGCCTGTCTGCCAAGCGGACGGCTTCGCGTCGCTTCCCCTGTCCTCGGCGGGAAGCCGTCCACCTCTTTTGCCGGACGCGCGGGGCCATTGTCGCGCGCCGCCGGATTTTCCTCCCGCATCCCGCTGGCCCGCGGCGACCACCCAGATCCCGAAAAGCCAAGAGGCCTCTTCGAATCTTTGGTCGGCTTGCGCGGCAATTGGCCGGACCTGCGGCGCTGGAAGCCTTTTGCCCGCGCATTCAACATTGCCACGCATCAGTGGGCGCGACGGGAAAGGCATCTTATCCCCGCGTATATACTTCCGACCCTTTTTGAATATCGGACGGTTACCCGCGCATGATTGAGGCTGCATTCGTTTCCTCATAGCCTCGCCATCAGTCGATCGCCCATACGGAACGCCAGTGGCGAACGAGCCTGAGCAACCGTTATCCACGCGATACGAAGAGGAGGCATAGATGTGCAACAACTCTCAACATCGTCATGACGCCGCCGCCAAGCGCTGCCCGATCTGCAATGGCCGATTTGGCCTGATCCGGCACCGTAGCTGGAAAACTGCGCTCTGTTCCAAACGGTGCTTCGAGCGGTTCAAAGCCCGTCAGGAGGCCGACCGCAAGTGGTTGTCCTGGTCTCGCGCGGCCTGAGAGCACTTCATTTCATGGGATGGCGCGACATGAGATTCATCCTGGTCAATGGTCGAGTGCCCTGCGCTCAACCTGTCTGCGTGATGTGCGAGAAGCCGACCTCCCCAGGTTACCTGCGGGAAATCGGGACACACCTCACCTACTGCAATCACGACTGCTACGCAGAGCACTGCAATAGCGCGATTCGGTTACTTGAAGGTCAGGCCGCGGTTTCGTGAAAATTTGCCCGCCAACGGGCGGCGGAAAAGGACATCGCATGAGAACTCACGCCACGATCCACGACCGGCCCGGTTGCGAGGAAACGACATTGACTGGCGTTGAGCCACGCCCGATGCAGTCGAGGTCGAGACATTATCCAAGTGCTCGCGGCCGGCATCGTCACTCTGTCTCAACCCCACAGGCCGCGCCGAGGCTGCGGAATGAAGCCGAAGGGTTTCCGACGGATATCGACGGCCTATCGGAGCCGGCACGATTTCTCATCGCGGATATACTCGCAGATTTACAATCCCGTTTTGTTCCCGACGAGGAGGCGGATCTTCATTCACTACTGTCGACAGTTGTCGAGAAACTGGTTGACACGTTGGGCGCCTCGCTGCTGCAACATCACGCCCCCTCGAGACAGGCGCTCGCGACTGGTGGATCGGCATCGAGCGCAGAACATTCGGCTCGCACTCCGCTATTAAATGATACCGTGCTACGAGTGGGACCGCTTGAGCTCGACCTCCTTGAGCGCACGGCGAAACGTGGCGACCGCAGGATCGATCTGAGACCGCGCGAGTTTCAGCTGCTCAAGTACTTGATGCAACGCTTTGACACGCTGCTCACGCGGGCAACTCTCTTGACGGAGGTTTGGAGCTACAAATTCGTGCCGGAGACCAATCTCGTCGACGTTTACATGAGCAAGCTGCGGCGCAAGGTGGACGGCCCCAATGAGACACCTCTCATCCGGAACGTGCGCGGTGCCGGCTTTGTTCTGAGTGCGGCACCATTTCCGCAACACTCGACGGTGAACATTTCCGACGGTGCGGCGATCTCGCCGTCAGTCAAATCTTCGCGGGCGGAACAACGGCGGTGCAATTGCGAACAATCACGCCAGGCGCCCAGCGCCGCCCACGGAGCCGCCGAGCTTGCGGGTTCGAAGAGCCTTCAAATTGTCGATGGCATCGTGCCATTGCGAAAGGCTTCAGCTCTTTAAAAGCCCAATTCTGGTTCTTCAGCAATGACAATCCGCGAGGTGAGCAGATGATCCTCCTACCCCTCATGACCGCCTGGATGTGGATCCAAATCTTGACAGCCTCGCCGCTGCCGGCGCGAGCTTTCAAATCACGCCATACACATGGCCCACGGGAAGTTCGTTAGCGGCCACTCGCCAGAGGCCAGCACCTAAGAGGCAGGCAGGTCCGAACAGAGCGGGTTTCCCGGCCAAAAATGGTGCCGGCCCCGACCCACTTTCAATCGGCCTGCCCGTTCGGAACAGCCGCGATGAAATTCGGTCCATTTTCTGCCATCTCGAAGAGCTCGCTGGCGCTTGGCCTGCTGTCGGCTGCCATTGTGATCCCGCTGACAACCGTCTTTGTGAGCCCGCCCGGCGCTCATGCCGGCGCGACAGGCGCATCCTCCGCGCAACCGACAATGTACCTGCCAAGCATCAGCGACATGATGATTGGCACGATTCAACCCAGGCACGAGCGAATATGGCGCGCCGAACAGGCCGGTGACTGGGATTTTGCCGCATACGAGTTGGGCAATCTCCGCGGCGCTTTCGGCCGACTCGGACGCGCGCATCCGATGGAGCAGACTACCCCGCTTCCCGACATGATCGAGTCCGTCACCAAACAGCCATTCGAAGATCTGAAGGTTGCGATCGATCGAAGAGACGACGCGGAGTTTGGAAAAGCCTATGACGAGCTCAGCGAGGCCTGCAACTCCTGTCACCAAGCGCTAAATCACGGCACGGTTGTGATTGGCTGCCCGGCCGGAGCCGCCCAATCAGACTTGATCTTCGGCAAGGCTGGACGGTAGCGCCGCATCTGGCCACCGCATCGATCATCTCTGCGGCTGGTTCGCTCCATTGGACTTGTCAGGACAGACGATTTCGACGCGCCCCCCGGGACCGGGACGAACGACCAGCCGGAAGCTATGCAGCTTGATGATAGCCGCCACCAAGCTCAGTCCGAGCCCGACACCCGGCGTGTTACGCATCTTGTCGGAGCGATAAAATCGCCGCAGCACAGCTTCACGCTCCTGTTCACTGATACCCGAACCGGTATCGGTCACGCGCACGATGGTTTCCTTGTCACCATGCAAGAGGTCCAGGCCGACCTTCCCGCCGGCCGGCGTGAACTTGATGGCGTTGTCGACGAGGTTTGCCACAGCCTCGAAAAGCAGATCCCGGTCACCCCAAACGTGCAGCTTGCGGTCGATGTCCACGCCAAGCTCGATGCTCTTGTCCTCAGCAATCGGCTCGTAGACGTCACATACCTCCCGCAGGATTTCATGAAGCGCAACATTACCGAACCCGGCCGAACGCCGGCTGTTCTCAATCTCTGTCAGTCGCAGGAGAGCGGTAATGATCGCGAGTGACTGATCAATGCCTCCAATCGCCTTGTCCGTGACGGTCTGAAGCTGCTCCAGGGTGGTTGCATGTGTGCGCCCACGCTCCAGGGACAGCCGGGCGCGTGTCAGCGGGGTCCGTAGATCGTGCGCGATATCGTTGCCGACGCCGGCAAGCGCATTGATCATCGCTTCCATTTCATCAAGCATGCCGTTCACGATCACAGCCAACCTGGAGAACGGATCGTTGACATTTCGATGCGGCAGACGCTCGCGCAGGTCACCGGCGATGATGCGCTGAACCCGCTGATTGACCTCCTCGACCCGCCTTTGGGAGCGTACGCTCAACCAGACTCCGGCCAACAAGCACAGACAGAGCGCCGGCAGCAGCCCCAGCATGAGGGCTTGCCCCACGACACTCGATATCTCGCGTGTCTCGTCGACGTTCCGTCCCAGGACCAGGACGTTGCCGTTTTCCAGGCGCCTGCCTACAGCTCGAATCAGCGGATCACCACCCTGCGATTGACCAACCCGCGTCACCTTCGCAGCTTGCGCCGCTCCGTCGAATCGGAAGTCCTGCGGCATCCGTGCGAGATTGCCAGCAAGCCGATTGCCGGCAGGATCAAACAATCCCGCATACTGGACGCCCCGGGAATCCTGGGCGAGATGGTCCGAGATTGCATCAACGCGGCGGTCATGCGGCAGGACTGCAATGAAATTGAGTTGTTGGGCGATCATGCGATCGGATCGCGTGATCAGATAGCCGTCAATCTTCCAGTAGATGAAGCCGAACATCGCGATCATGAATACGGCGAATACGGCGGCCACCGCCGAGGCCCAGCGGAAGGTGTTCGAGTGTATCAATTGGAGCTGGCGCATCGATCCCGCCGGTTGTGTTCGGACCTCATTCGATCGCCAGACGACGGCGCTGGCGGCGCCTATTGTTGCGCTCGCAGAATGAACCCGGAGCCCCTGACATTGTGAATCAACTGGGGTTCCCCAGTGCCGTCGACCTTGTGCCGCAGCCGGCCCATATGCACGTCGACCAGATTGGTTGTGGCCGGGACGAACTTGTAGTTCCAGACCTCTTCGAGCAACATCGCGCGGGTCAGCAACTGATCACTTCGCCGCATCATGTATTCGAGGAGGCGGAATTCGCGTGGCAACAGATCGATCTCCCGTTCGCCGCGCCTGGCGGTACGCTCGATCAGATCGAGCTCAAGAGGACCGACCCGCAACGTCGTCCCACGGCTGTCTGTGGGACGACGAAGCAGGGCTTCAATTCTTGCTATGAGCTCCACGACTGCAAAGGGCTTCGTCAGGTAATCGTCTCCGCCGCTTCGCAAGCCTCGCACCCGATCGTCAACGGCGCCGAGCGCGCTCAGCACCAAAACCGGGGTGCTGACCTGCTCTCTCCGCAACGCCTCAATGATCGTGAGCCCGTCCATGCCGGGCAGCATGCGATCGACGATCAGGACATCGGGATGCAGCGCTCGGGCCTTGTCGAGGCCGTCAATTCCGTTTGACGCCCACTCGACCTCAAACTCGAGCTCGCTCAGCTCGGCCACGATCTCCTCGGCCGTACCGGTGTCGTCTTCGATCAGAAGAACCTTCATCATCAACTCGATCTCAGGTGTCCAAAGTGCCCAGCCGGCCGGCGGGAAATCATATGCTCGCTCGTTGGCAAAGTCATAAGCACCGTCCAAATAGCCGACTTGGAATGAGCCGGACCGCGCTACCCAATTACCTGGCTCAGCGCCGCCCGCTTCGGACTAGCATGCCGCCTTGGCAAAGCGCGGCAGGCTCTCGAGGAAAGACATAAACTCCCCGCCGAGGCGGCGCCATTAAATAGCAATTTAACGAGCTTAGCGGATCGGGGACCGCCCACCGCATGGTCGCCCCCGCCGCGCGGCTCCGCCGCCCGTTTCTCGCAACATTGAAATCGATTTTAGACGACATCCTTCAGTCGGCCGCCTACGTTCCTGATACGCCATCAAGAGAGCGAGCCGCCATGCTGAACGACGTCGACGAACGGAACACGAATGGCAATCCGCAGGTTGATCTACGGACGTCCTCCAAAATCGGATTTATCGGGCTCGGCCTGATGGGTACCGCCATGGCGGCAAATCTCGTGGCCGACGGTCACAACGTATGCGCCTATGTGCGCCGGCCGGAGCGCGTCAACGACCTCCACGCGCTCGGCGTCTCGGCCACAACTCGTCGCTCGGACTTGTCCGACAGCGACATCATCATCACCATGCTGCCAGATGACGCTGCCGTGCGGAATGTCTTCTTTGGACCATTCGGGATATCGGGGTCGTTACGGCCAGGCGCGATCCATCTGTCGATGAGCACCATCAGCACCGAGGCCTCGGCCGCGTTTCTGCTCGAGCATGAACGTCGCGGTCAAGGCTATGTCGCCGCCCCCGTGTTCGGCAACCCCGACGCCGCCAGAGCGCGCCAGCTGGCCGTCATCGTGGCAGGCAAGCCGGCGTCCTGTGAACGTTGCCGGCCGGTGACGGATTCGCTAGGGCGGACTTTCGTCATCGGGACGGATCCAGCACAGGCCAATCTGCTCAAGCTGCTCGGCAACATGATGACGGCGACAGCTCTCGAGGTCCTCGGAGAAATCGTGACCGTTCTGCGCAAGCGTGGGCAGGACCCGCAGCAATTCGTGGATATCATGACCGGCACGATGTTTGACGGCCGCGTCCACAAGAACTACGGCAGCCGGCTCCTCGCCGGCAGTTTCAAACCAGGGTTGACGATGCCGCTGGCCCTCAAGGACGTACGCCTGGCGCTGGCCGAGGCGGAGCTGGCCGGCGCACCAATGCCATCGGTCGGCGTCGTCCGCGACCGGTTGATCACGGGGATTGCGCGTGGGCACGGCGGACTCGACTGGACGGCACTCGGAATGGTGGCCTCAGAGGAAGCGGGACTATAGGCGGCCGCGCCGCGCGACTGCGTCGGCTGGACGGGTGTCCGACGTCGCGAAGCAGCTCGCATTGCCTGGATATACGGCTGCTCATCTTTCGCTCCGTTTGACAAGACGTGGCTTCTCCGCTGCTGAGACTCGTATCACCAATGGCGAGCGGCGCATTCCAGAATGCACCTGTATACGCGTAGCGCAGTCTCGTTTCTTCCATGCCCAGGTAACGCTCCATTGATGTGCTGTGAATGTTTAGTGCCTTTGGCTGATCCGTGATCGATCCCACCTGCTCGGACAGGCCACTCGTTCATCCGGCCTGCTGCTTTCAATGGAGAAGCTCAATGACGAATCTCAAACTGCTGTCGACTGGACTGATCGCGGTGGCAATGCTCGCTACGCCCGCCATGGCACGCGAAAGCGGCAGCCTCGCCCGGCGGACCGCCGTGGAAGCCAATGCCGCAGTGCCGGCCGCTTCGATCTACTCGGCTGACCGTGCCTGCGTTCCTGCGCCGCGCGTCGGCGCCTTTGCGACCGCGCCGTGGACCGGCAACAACGTTCCCTGCGAACCGGGCACCGGCGCGTTCTAGTCGCCGAATAACCTGCTTCGGCTGGCTCGATCTACTCGCATTGCTGTGCGGGCGGCCCTCGTCGATCACCGCCCTGAGAAGAGCGGGCTGGACTACGTTCCAGCCCGCCTTTTCTTGGTCGGTCCTCCGGATGCGAACATCGATCAAGCGTCTCCTGGTCGCGGCATTCCTTAAGCTGACTGCGAGTCGAACGGCATTCCAACTCTTGTGAAGGCAAATTGAATGGTCCGCGCGTCAAGCCTTCCTACTTTTTCACTATCGCGAAAGCTCGATCACGCAGCCACACCCGGTATCCTGCGTTGATCAGCGAAAACATCAAGTAGAAGGAGTGTTCTGATGAAACGGGTATTGATGATCCTGGCCACGGCCGCGCTTACCTCCGTGCTGGCCGTCGGCGCGGCCGATGCGCGGGGCGGCGGCGGAGGTGGTGGCGGTCACGGCGGAGGTTTCGACGGTGGCGGGCACATGGGTGGATTTGGTGGAGGCGCGCACATCGGCGGCATCGGCGGCGGCACTCATCTCGGCGGCCTTGATAGCGGTGCGCATGTGGGCGGCTTCGGCGGAGGCGGTCATGTCGGCGGCATGGCGATGCGTGGCGACACGGCCCGGATCAGTGGCGATCATTTCGGCATCGGCGATCATCCCCATCCATATGGCACGGGCATCCACGACCACGCCATGCATCACTACGGCCGATACCGGCCGGGTTACGGTTACAATTATGGCGATTCTGACTGCTACGACTGGTACGTCCTGCATCCCGATCAGCCGCTGCCGCTAAGCTGCAGCTAGTGCGTCTGCAGCCTTTGCTTTCGGTCCGGATGAGCTTGTATCATCCGGACCGAGGCACCACCCATCGGACGCCTCAAATCAAAGTGACGGTTCTGAAGTCCAATTTACTGGCGTCGTATCGCCAGCGGCCTCACTTCGGGATCGGCGAGTTAGTCCATTCAACACCGCGAATGTGCCGCTGCAGGTCTCGATATCCGAAGACCGGCACGCGACACAGCGAGGCATCGACATCGTCTCGCGCGGCCATTCCGGGCGTCGTCTCATGCAATCGAGTGGACGCAGACCAAAGGAGCAAGCAATGAACACCGTCCCGAAGACGAACATGGAATTCATCGACATTCCAGGCACATCCATCCGCGCATCTCGCATTGCACTCGGGACGTGGGCGATCGGCGGTTGGATGTGGGGCGGGACCGACGAAAGCGATGCCGTCAAGACGATCCAGGAAGCGCTCGATCGGGGACTCAATCTCATCGACACCGCGCCCGTTTATGGCTTCGGTCGCTCCGAGGAGATCGTCGGAAAGGCCCTTGCCGACGGCCGCCGCTGGAAGGCGGTCATCGCTACAAAGGCCGGACTTGACTGGGAGAACGGCAAGCCGTTCCGCAACGCGCGCAAGGCACGCATTGTCGAAGAGGTCGAGAATTCGCTAAGGCGTCTCCGGACGGATGTCATCGATCTCTACCAGGTGCACTGGCCGGATCCGCGCATACCGATGGCGGAAACCGCCGAAGCGATCGGCGCGCTGCACCGCGATGGGAAAATTCGAGCAGTTGGCGTCAGCAATTTTAGTCCGGCACAAATGGAGGAATTCCGCAAGGTCGCGCCACTTCATACGGCCCAGCCACCCTACAATCTGTTCGAACGTGCCATCGAGCAGGACGTCCTCCCCTATTGCCTAGAGAAGAAGATCGCCCTCCTTGCCTACGGTTCGCTGTGCCGCGGTCTCTTGTCCGGCAGCATGTCCATATCGAGCAACTTCACCGGCGACGACCTGCGAAAGAGCGACCCCAAGTTTCGATCGCCACGGTTTGCACAATATCTGGACGCCGTTGGGCGGCTCGACCGGCTCGCGCGGGAACGCTTTGGCAAACGAGTGATCCATCTAGCAGTGCGCTGGGTGCTCGATCGCGGCGAACGGAACATTGCGCTGTGGGGTGCCCGGCGCGCCGAGCAGCTTTCGCCGATCACCGACGTGCTCGGGTGGCGGATCGATGCTGAAGCCGTGGCCGAAATCGATCGAATTCTTCAGGAGACGATCAAGGATCCCATCGGTCCCGAATTCATGGCGCCTCCGGATCGGGAGGCGGCATGATGGGCACGCAGTCTACAATCCAAATCGTGAGCCGGGACCGCTTCGACGCAACGACGGCCCAAACATCGGGCTCCCATCGCTTCGCCGCGATCGGACCGTCGCTGGGCATCACTTCGACAATCTGGGGTGGCCTCTTCGAAGTGGAGCCGGGCGCACGAACCGGAATCCACCACCACGGCGAACAGGACACGATCGCATTCGTCCTGTCGGGCCGGTGCGAAGTTCGCTGGGGCGACAGGGGCGAGTTCTCTGCACGCGCGAAGGCCAGCGACTTCATTCACGTTCCCGCGTTTCTTCCGCATATGGAGATCAATCCCTCCCAAATTCTTCCTTTCCGGTGGGTCGTGGTGCGCAGCACGCCTGTGCCGATCGTCGTCAATCTGCCGGACGGGCTCTGGTCATGAGCGAGGCGGCCTAACCCCGACATCTTTGATTTCCCCTGCAACACGGAACAGACATGGAAGATACACACGCCATTTTTCCAACCGTGGAGGTCACGCGCCGTACGGTCATCGAAACCGGCACGACCGCGCTGCTGTTGAGCAGCCTTCCACGAGGCGCGCTGGCCGGGACCGATCAGGTTGACCCTTCCCCCACGTCAACTGCACTTCGGGTCAACGGCCACCTGCACAATCTTGCGCTTGACCCCCGTACAACCTTGCTGGACGCCTTGCGTGAGCATCTGGCGCTCACCGGCTCGAAGAAGGGATGCGATCACGGCCAGTGCGGCGCCTGCACCGTTCTGGTCGAGGGACGCCGCATCAATTCATGCCTTACGCTTGCGGTCATGCACGACGGTCAATCGATAACCACCGTGGAAGGACTTGCGTTCGGCGAAGGGTTGCATCCCATGCAGGCCGCGTTCGTCGAGCATGACGGGTTTCAGTGCGGCTACTGCACTTCGGGCCAGATCTGCTCAGCAGTCGGCATGCTGGCCGAAAGCCGCGAGGGTGCGCCGAGCTATGTGACCGCGGATCTGACCCAACCGGCAACGGAGCTGAGCGACGACGAAATTCGCGAGCGGATGAGCGGCAATATCTGCCGCTGCGCGGCCTACCCGAACATTGTCGCGGCGATCAAGCAGGCAATGGGAGAACAGACATGAAAGCCTTCTCCTATGGGCGTGTGCAATCGGTCACGGATGCAGCTATCGCCGCGAGCAAGCCCGGCGTCAAGATCATTGCCGGCGGCACCAACCTGCTCGATCTCATGAAGTTGCAGGTGGAGACGCCATCGACCCTGGTCGACATCAACCGGCTGCCGCTCGACAGGATCGAAGAGACTTCGAAAGGTGGCTTGCGCATCGGCGCGTTGGTCCGCAACAGCGACCTCGCGGCAGATGTGCGGGTGCGGCAGCACTATGGCGTGCTAAGCCGTGCCCTGCTCGCCGGCGCGAGCGCCCAATTACGCAACAAGGCGACGACGGCGGGCAATCTGCTGCAGCGGGCGCGCTGCTACTACTTCTACGACGTCACGAAGCCCTGCAACAAGCGTGTACCCGGCTCGGGCTGTTCGGCGCTCGCAGGCTTCAACCGCATCCATGCGATCCTGGGCGGGAGCGAGGCGTGCATCGCCACCCATCCATCGGATATGGCCGTCGCCATGCGCGCACTTGATGCAGAGGTCGAGACGATTGACCACGAAGGCAGAACCCGCACGATCCCGATCGCTGACTTCCATCGGCTTCCAGGCCTCACGCCACAAATCGAGTCGGCTCTAGGGTCGGGCGAGATCGTCACGGCTGTGACGCTGCCTCCGCCGCCTCCGGGCGTCCAGGTCTACCGAAAGGTGCGCGACCGCGCGTCCTACGCTTTTGCGCTGGTTTCGGTGGCCGCCATCGTCGACAGCATGCGCGGTCGAATCCGCTCGGCGCGGCTCGCCTTCGGCGGTCTCGCCCCCAAGCCGTGGCGCGTCGCCGCCGCCGAACAAAGTCTCGCGAGTGCAACTGCCGGCGCCAATTCGTTCGACGCAGCCGCTGACGCGGCTCTCGAGGGCGCGCATGGAGCCGGCTCGAACGACTTCAAGATTCCGCTGACCCGCCGCACCGTGCATGCCGTGCTCGGCGAGATCACCCGTATCTGAGGAACATCAAAATGGACATGGATGCGCCGGTTGGGGCCAATGCGCTGGATGCCGAGAAGATCGTCGGCAAACCGCTCGATCGTGTCGACGGACGACTGAAGGTCACCGGCGGTGCACGCTACGCCTACGAGATGCAACAGGACGCACTCTACGGGTTTGTCGTTGAAGCTTCGATCGCAAAGGGCGGGATCGCCTCGATCGAAACGCTCGCGGCCGAGCGGGCGCCAGGCGTCAAACTCGTCCTCACCTATCGCAACGCTCCCAAGCAGGGGACCGGCAATCATCGTGAGGCGCATCCTGTGCTCACGGGCCCTGTCGTGTCCCGCTACGGCGAGCCCGTCGCGTTCGTCGTTGCCGAAACATTCGAGCAGGCCAGGGCCGCCGCGTTTCTGGTCAACGTGCGGTATGATCGGGACGGAGGACACTACGCTCTGCCCCAACATCTCGACCAGGCCCGCGTCCCGCACCAAACGGACGGCGCACCGGCCGACAGCGAAGTCGGAAACTTCTCGGCCGCGTATGCGAGCGCGCCCGTGCAGATCGATGTCTCTTACAGCACCCCACTGCAAAGCCACGCGATGATGGAGCCGCATGCGACGCTCGCGATGTGGGACGACGACAAGTTGATCCTGCATACGGCGAACCAGATGCTGAATCAGGGCCAGCAGGCCATCGCCAGGACGTTGAACATCCCCATCGGAAACGTGCGGCTGGTCAGCCCCTTCATCGGCGGCGGCTTCGGCGGCAAGCTATGGGTGAACGCCGATGCCATTCTTGCCGCAATCGCTTCACGATACCTCAAGCGTCCCGTCAAGGTCGCGCTCACCAGGCAGCAGATCTTCCATGTGACGACGCATCGCTCGGACACCATCCAGCGCATCCGCCTTGGCACTGACCGCGACGGCCGGATTGTCGCGATCGGCCACGACGTCTTCTCCGGCAACTTGCCGACTGAACAGGTCTACGAGGCTGCCGCGCTTCAGACCCGTTCGCTCTACGCCGGCCCCAACCGACTGACGCGGCATCGCCTGGTACCGCTCGACATTCCCGTTGCATCGTCCATGCGCGCCCCCGGCGAGGCGGTCGGCCTGCTCGCGCTGGAGTGCGCCATGGACGAGCTTGCCGAAAAGCTAAAGCTCGATCCTATCGAGCTGCGAATCCGGAATGAGCCTGCCGAGGATCCTGAAAAACACATCCCCTACTCCAGTCGCCATCTGGTCGCCTGCATGCTGGAGGGCGCACGTCGATTCGGCTGGGACAAGCGCAGTTCGATCCCCGGTCGGGTCAAGGACGGGCACTGGTTGGTCGGAATGGGCATGTCCGCTGGAACCCGAGGCAATCCGCTCCGGTTCTCAAGAGCCAATGTGTTGCTGCGGCCCGACGGCGTGGCCACCGTGAAAATGGCAATGACCGATATCGGCACTGGGACCTACACGATCCTGGCACAGCTCGCCGCGGAGATGCTGGGATTGCCGATTGAAAGAGTGCGGGTCGATCTGGGCGATACGATCTTTCCGGAAGCGGCCGGCTCAGGTGGTTCGTTCGGCGCGGCGAGCACCGGATCGGCACTGTTCGATGCGTGTGAGGCCTTGCGCGAGAAACTGGCAGTACGTGCCGGCATGGATCCCAATACCGCGCGTTTTGGCGACGGCCACATTGCAACGGCAGAGCGCTCCGTCGACCTCACAGAACTTGTCGGCGCCGGAATTGAAGCCGAGGGCGAAATCAGACCTGGCCGCAACAATCAGGACTTTTCTCAGCAGTCCTACGGTGCCCATTTTTCCGAGGTTGGCGTTGATCGGGATACCGGAGAAGTGCGCCTACGGCGCATGCTCGGCGTGTTCGCGGCCGGACGCGTCCTGAACGCCAAGACGGCACGATCGCAAGCCATTGGCGGAATGGTGTTCGGCGTGGGCGCGGCCCTGCACGAGGATCTCGTGCTCGATCCCCGCTTTGGTTACTTCGTCAACCACGACCTGGCCGAGTACCACGTACCGGTGCACGCGGACATACCGCCAGGCGTAGAGGCGATCTTCCTTCCGGAGCTGGACGAGCGGTCCAACCCGCTGAAGAGCAAAGGAATCGGCGAGCTCGGGATTTGCGGTGCCGGAGCTGCGATTGCCAACGCGATCTACAACGCTTGCGGCGCGAGGGTGAGGAACTATCCGATCACGCTGGACAAGGTGCTCGCCAGTTTGGCGAAGCAGGCCTGAGCATTTGCGGTAGGCCACCGAGCCCGCGCCGGCGTCCGGACGAGACGAATGGACCCGCTTCGGCGGGTTCCTATCGAGATTGCAGCCGTCGAAGACCGGTTCACGCGATGATCGTGCAAAACCGCAAGGAAAGGCGTCCGGCCATCGACATGTTCAGTGTACCCGCTTCGCCTGCCATGGAGCACGCCCGTGAGATATTGTCTTGTCGCCGCCTGCCTTGCCTTCTTCGCGGGTGGCGGAGCGCTTGCACAGGTGACGGGTATGGCCCTTCCGACTCCCACGATCGGAACAACCTCGCCGCTCGGCAGCGGCACAGGGTCGTCGATCTCGCCGGTGGGGATTGGCCTTGGCGCAACCGAACTTCCTTCGCCAGGCATCAGCCCCGCCCCCATTGTCACCGGCAGCATCGCCACACCGTCCACCGGCACCGCATGCTCAACCGTTGGCCTCTCGCCAAGCGGAATGTACGGCTCGACGTCGACCTATGACGGCGGCGGAATGGCGATGGCGGCTTCGGCACCAGCCACGGGCGCGCCTGGGAACACAGCGGCATCGATAGACACGTCGTCGGGGATAGCGGCGACCTCATCCATGTCGACGATGTCGGGAACGATGCAAAGCCCCACCATGGGCACGCTCGATACCGCCGGCATGTCGGGCATGTGCGGTTCGGGCTCGAGCAGCCTCGCCGCATCTTCCAGCCCAACTCCGACAGCGCCGACAACGCTCGGCGGCAGTCCTAGGACGGGCATTCCGCTCGGCTCAACAGAGATCGGCAATCTGGGTGTCAGCTCTGCAGCGCTGATTCCCACGCCGGCAGCCCCGCTCGTGACAGGCAGCGTCGCGCCGACCGTACCGGCCATGCCGACTGTAACCGCTCCATCTGCGGCATCCGCTTCAATCGTCACACCTGGATGCTCGTCCTTCGGCTCATCGACATCCACCGGCCTACCAGGCGGCTGCTGAGCTTCTGCTGTTCCGGAGCACGTCCATGAAAACGAAGATCGTCATCTCTGTCGCCATATTGGCTGCAGTCGCCGCCGGTGCCGGCGTGCTGCGCACTACGTATCTCTACCCCATGCAGCGGGTAGCGGCGGCACCGTCTCCGGTCCCCCCTGTTCCAATCGTTGCCGGGACTGTAACCCAGCATGACGTCCCGATCTATCTGACCGGTGTCGGTACGGTGATCGCCTACAACACGGATGTTGTACGGGCCCAGATCCAGGGGCAAATCACCAGCATCAACTTTACCGAAGGGCAGCAGGTCCATACTGGCGATCTGCTCGCACAGATCGATCCACGGCCCTATCAGGCCCTGATCGATCAATATGTCGCCAATCTGGAACGCGATCAGGCGCAGCTCGCAAACGCGCGAGCTAATCAGGCCCGCTACAGCCAGCTCGGCGACAAGGGTTGGGCCACGCCTCAATTGATTGAAACGCAAAATGCGCAGGTCAGTCAGCTACAGGCGGCGGCCAAGGCAGACCAGGCGCTGATCGAGGCTGCAAAAGTGCAGCTCAGTTTTACGCGGCTTACATCCCCGATCGAGGGCGTGGTGGGCATTCGCCAGATCGACGTTGGCAACATCATCAGCCCGTCAATTACGAATGGCCTCTGCGTCGTGACACAACTGGACCCGATTTCGCTGATCTTTACCCTGCCCGAGACCGTTCTTCCGCAGATCCAGCAACAGCAGCGGAAGACGAAGGCACCGCTTTCCGTTCTGGCCTACAATCAGGACAACACGATCCGGCTTGGCGAGGGACAGCTCAGACTCGTCAATAACGAGATCCTGCAGACCACCGGCTCGATCCAGCTCAAGGCGAACTTCGTCAACACGGACAGGAGCCTCTGGCCCGGCGAACTCGTCAATGCACGATTGCTGCTCGATACGAGGCACAACGGCCTGACTGTTCCCGCCTCTGTTGTTCAGCAAGGACCGAACGGACCGTACGCCTACGTCGTCAATTCGGACGACACCGTCTCTCTCCGCCCGATCAAGGTTGCCCAGGTCAGTGACGGTCAGGCGCTGATCGATTTCGGTCTGAAAGCCGATGAGAGGGTCGTGGTCGACGGGCAATATAAGCTCCGGCCGGGAACGCACGTCGTACCATTGCACGGCAAGGCCGCAGAAGAAGCCGCCGCTCAGGACGCATTACAGGCACCGATCCCATGAATATATCCGCGCCATTCATCCGGCGACCGATCGCGACCGCGCTGCTGATGATCGGATTGTTGGCTGCCGGACTTGTCGCGTATCCGTTGCTTCCGGTGGCCGCGCTGCCGAACGTCAATTATCCAACGCTAACGGTCACCGCCCAGCTGCCCGGCGCAGACCCGCAGACGATGGCCTCTTCGGTCGCTTCGCCGCTCGAGCTCCAATTCGGGGAAATCCCCGGACTCACGCAGATGACGTCGGCGAGCGCGCTCGGATACACCCAGATCACGCTGCAATTCGACTTGAACCGCCAGATTGACGGCGCAGTCAGCGATACGCTGTCGGCCATCAACGCGGCAAGCCCATATCTGCCCACCGGGCTGCCCTATCCGCCGACGATCCGGAAGGTCAATCCGGCCGACACACCGATCCTCGTGCTCGGCCTCACCTCGGACAGCCTGCCGCTCACCACAGTCGACGCATATGCAGAGAACATCCTGCTGCAGAAGATCTCGCAGATCCAAGGCGTGGGACTTGTCGGAATTGGCGGTCAGCAGAAGGCCTCGGTCCGTGTACAGGTCGATCCACAGGCACTGGCTGCGCGCGGAATCAATCTGGAGGACGTACGAACCGTACTCGGCCAGGCGAACGTGGATCTGGCCAAGGGAACGCTCAACAGCCCGCGTCAGACCTATACCCTCAACACCAATGATCAGCTGTTCCATCCGGAGCAATATGCGGACCTGGTCATCGCCTATCGCAACGGATCGCCGGTTCGTATTCGCGACATCGGGCGCGCGGTCAGTGCCGGCGAAAACGATCTGATAGCGGGCTGGTACAACAACAGGCGTGCCATCATTCTTGCCGTGCAGCGTCAGCCCGGGGCCAACGTCATCGAGACGGTGCAGCGCATCAAGGCGATGATGCCGACGCTCCAGGCGTCGATCCCTGCCGATATCAAGATCAATGTCATTTCGGACCGCACCCAGACGATCCGCGCCTCGGTTGCGGACGTGCAGTTCACGCTGCTCCTGACAATTGCCCTCGTCGTGATGGTGATCTTCATCTTCCTGCGCAGCTTGTGGGCAACCGTCATTCCAGCCGTTACCGTGCCGCTTTCGCTGATCGGCACTTTCGCGATCCTCTACGAAATGGGCTATAGCCTCGACAATCTGTCGCTGATGGCGCTTTCAATCGCCGTCGGATTCGTGGTCGATGATGCCGTCGTCGAGATCGAGAACATCACGCGGCATATCGAGGAAGGCTTGTCCCCGTATGACGCCGCGATGAAAGGATCCGGCGAGATCGGCTTCACCGTCATGGCGATCACGTTCTCCTTGATCGCCGTCTTCATTCCGCTGTTCCTGATGAGCGGCTATGTCGGACTGCTGTTCCGCGAATTTGCAATTACCGTAAGTGTCGCGCTGGTCCTCTCGCTGGTGATCTCGCGAACCCTGACACCGATGATGTGCGCCTACCTGCTCAAACCCGAGAGCCATGAGCACGGCCGCCTCTACCGCTGGTCCGAGCGCGGCTTCGATCTGCTGCTCAATGCCTACGAAGCGGGCCTGAAGATTGTGCTGCGGCATCGCTTCATCGCTTTGATGGTGATGATCGGCACCATCGTGATAACCGGATATCTCTACGTCATCATTCCCAAGGGCTTCTTCCCTCAGCAGGATACCGGCCTGATCCTGGGTCAATCGGAAGCCGCGCAGGATATTTCGTTCCAGGCGATGGCCGAGCGCCAGCAAGCCATGCTCGATGCCGTCGTGCGAGACCCAGCAGTGGCATCGGTAGGCTCAGCGGTCGGCGCCGGCGGCAGCACTTATACCGTCAATGACGGCCGCGTCTTCATCCAGCTCCAGCCGGCCGACCGGCGCGATCCGATCGACAAGGTGATCGCACGGCTTCGCACCAATCTTGCCAAGATCCAGGGCATCACCCTCTACATGCAGCCCGCGCAGGACATCACCATTGGCGCGCGACTGAACAAGACCCAATTCCAATTCACCATGAACGACGCCGATCCGGGCGAGCTCAGCAATTGGGCGGCTCTGTTCCTCGACAAGATCAAGTCGCTGCCCACGGTCGCTGACGTGACCACCGACCAGCTCAACGCGGGACCGCTGCTCGACATCACGATCAAGCGCGACGTCGCCTCGTCCTATGGCATCCTGCCGTACACGATCGACAACACGCTCGATGACGCCTTCGGTCAGCGGATCGTCTCGACGATGTACACGCCCCTGCAGCAGTATCACGTGATCCTGGAGGTCAATCCGAAATTCCAGTATGGGCCCGAGGCGCTCAACAACATCTACGTCAAGTCGTCCAGCGGCCAGCAAGTGCCGCTATCGACGCTGGTCGATTCGGCGGCGAAGGTCTCGCCGCTCGTTGTCAACCATCAGGGGCAATTCCCCTCGGTGACGATCTCGTTCAATCTGGCGCCTGGAGTCGCAATCGGCGAGGCGGTGAGCAGCATACAATCCATTGAAAAGGAGCTGCATCCGCCGCTGTCGCTGCAGACGAGTTTCCAGGGCAACGCGCAGGCCTTTGGTGCCTCGCTGAAGAGCACGCCGATCCTGATCGCCGCGTCGCTGTTCGTGATCTACCTCATCCTCGGCGTGCTCTATGAAAGCATCATTCATCCGATCACGATTATCTCCACGCTGCCTTCAGCAGGCGTCGGCGCGCTGCTGCTGCTCATGGCCGCTCATTACGACCTGAGCGTGATCGCTGTGGTTGGAATCATCCTGCTCATCGGCATCGTCAAGAAGAACGGCATCATGCTTGTCGACTTCGCCATTCAGGCCGAGCAAGCCGACGGCCTTACGCCGGAGCAATCGATCTACCAGGCCTGCATCAAGCGCTTTCGTCCCATCCTCATGACGACGATGGCAGCGCTTCTTGGCGCCGTGCCGATGATGGTCGGTACCGGTGTGGGATCGGAGATCCGTCAACCATTGGGCTACGCAATCGTCGGCGGCCTGGCTCTGTCGCAGGTGCTCACGCTCTACACGACACCTGTCGTCTACCTCTACCTCGATCGACTGCAGAATTGGCTGTTCGGTGCGCGACGGCATCAAACAAGATCACATGACATCCGTCCGGTGCCTGCCGAATGAGCGAGGACAACGCCAATCGCACCGTATTCATCAGATCTCGTGATCGG
>Ga0075369_10000107_pt1 | contig 22435 bp, 19 predicted proteins | sample EndMethybrTD3034_FD_71400 | JGI IMG/M metagenome (GOLD analysis project Ga0075369, IMG submission 71400) | Populus endosphere microbial communities from Tennessee, USA - Endosphere MetaG P. TD hybrid TD303-4 | ecosystem: Host-associated > Plants > Roots > Endosphere | place: USA: Tennessee...
CCTCGCGCCCGTCGACCACACCGATCGCCTGCATCCGCAATGCACCGCAGGTCCCGGCTTCCACGGTGCCCATCGCAACTTCCAGCGTTCGATTCGTCACCGCGCGATCGAACGTCTCTCGCACCTCCTGAATCTCGACGCCGAGGGCGTCGGCGACCAAGCGGAGCTGTCCTTGCCACTCACCCGCAATGGCGCCCGGCATGCTGATCCAGGGCTCGTACTCCAGTGGACGGCCGAATCCCAACGCATCGCTCATGATGTCGGGCACGCCGTAGTCGTCGTACATGCCGATCTCGTAAGAGTGGATCTTCTCGATCTGTGACGACTGCGTGGTCAGCACCAGAGGCAGGTAGTCGGCGGCGAACCCCGGTTCGATGCCCGACGCGTACAGCGACGCCTGGCCTTCCTTTGCGGCTGCGACGAGCTGGTCCCGCCATTCGGCCGGCTCATAGGCATGCGGGTTGACCAGTCGCGTGGTGCTCGTTGTCACCACATTGATTCCCGCGCTGAGCAGCTTCACGTAATCGGGGATCGCCAGGGCGTCGCGTTCGGGACCACTCGCCGCATAGACGACGCAGTCGGGCTTGAGGGCGATCAGGGCGTCGGCATCGTTGCTGGCGGCAAGGCCGATGGGGTCGCCGTTGGCGAGATCACCGGCATCCTTGCCGTTCTTCTCCGGCGAGTGCACCCACACCCCGACGAGATCGAGATTCGGCCGTTGGTGGATGGCGCGGATCGCGATCGAGCCGATGCCGCCCGTCGACCAGACCACAACACGGTGGTTACCTTGCGTCACTGCTCCTCCTCGATCGCTTACCGGTAGAACGGTCCTGGCTTACCCGCCAGCTCCAAATCGCCCATCCATGTCGCAATGACCGCCGACGGCCGGCGGTTGTCGTCTGGCCGGGCGCCGGTTCGAGCAGCTGCTCGTGACTGATGCGGAACACGGCCACGGGTCAAGCCCCCTTAGCCGTAGCGATATGTGATACCTAATGTTTGATCCGCAAATTAGCAGGAGAGTGCAGGGCGGTCAAGGATCGATGTGGAACTAACATTAGGTTAGAGTCGAGGCTGCCGTTCGGAGTGAGGAGATGGTCCATGGCATCACCTGTGAAACCTCTCCGAACCGTCGTATGGTCCACCGGTGGGGTCGGCACGATCGCGATCGATGCGATACGTCGGCGTCCCGATCTCGAACTGGTAGGCGTATGGGTTCATTCGCCCGACAAGGACGGCAGAGACGTCGGTGAGCTGACCGGCGGCGGCTGTATTGGGCTGGCGGCCACCAACGATGCTGCCGCGCTCATCGCGCTGGCACCCGACTGCGTGGTCTATGCCGCGAGCGGGCCTGAGCGTGACGGCGGCGCGGTGCCGGATTACGTGCGGCTACTGGAGGCAGGTATCAACGTCGTATCGACGTCGTCCACGAGTCTCGTGTACCCGCCGTCGTACTACGCACCGGACTGGCTGGCTCAGCTGGAGGCAGCGGCCAAAGCGGGTAACGCATCCTTCTACGCCTCGGGCATATTCCCGGGCTTCGCCTCCGACCAGCTTGCGCTGCTGATGACGACGCAGTCCAAACAGATTCGAACCATCACGGCCACCGAGATCGCACTGAACGATCACTATCCGGTCGCGGACGTGATGATGGACGGCATGGGCTTCGGACGCGCGCTCGACTTCAAGCCGATGCTCAAGACGCCTGGGTTTATCGAGCTGGCCTGGAAGGCGCCGATCCATCTCATCGCGCAAGGCCTCGGGGTCGAGGTGGAGGAGGTGCGTGGCACCCTCGACCGTCAGTTGACCGACAGGGACATCGAGGTCGCATTCGGCACAATCAAGGCGGATACCTGCGGTGCAGTGCGCACACGCGCGGCCGGCGTGGTCAATGGCAGGGAGGCGATCGTCATCGAGCACATCATCCGAATGTCGCGTGATGTCGCCCCTGACTGGCCGACCTCGGAGTTCGACGCAACCTATCGGGTCGACATCGAAGGCGATCCCGATGTCCACTGCGCGATGAATCTCGGGGAAGCCGAGGGCCACGGTGCGGGCCACGCCGCCATGGCGGCCACCGCGATGCGGGTCGTCAACGCGGTCCCATACGTCGTCGACGCGCCGCCGGGATTGCTGAGTTCGCTGGACATTCCGACGACCCTCCCGCGGCACGTCTTCGACTGGGTGCCGCACGGGTGAGTGGCGCTTCCGCATCGGGCGACGGAATTGGTGATGGATTGAACGAACTGATATCGACCAAGAGGATGGGGCAGTGACCGGCACGAATGCTGTTGATCTGTACTACGATCCGTTTGATTTCGGTATCGACGACAACCCGTATCCGATCTGGAAGCGGCTGCGCGACGATGCTCCTCTCTACTACAACGAGAAGTTCAACTTCTATGCACTGAGTCGCTACGAGGATGTCTCTCGGGAGCTTCCGAACTTTCAGACTTACCGTTCGGGACGCGGGACGACGATGGACATCATCATGAGTGGTCTCGAGGTTCCGCCCGGCGTCATCTTGTTCGAGGATCCGCCGCTTCACGATCTGCACAGGCGTTTGCTCTCAAAGGTTTTCACACCACGCAGGATGGAGGCGATCGAACCGCTGACGCGGCAGTACTGCGCGCGCGCTCTCGACCCCTTGATCGGATCGGGCAGGTTCGACTTCATCGAGGATCTCGGCGCGCAGATTCCCATGCGCACGATTGGCTACCTGCTCGGCATTCCGGAAGGAGATCAGGAGCAGATTCGGGATAAGACCGGACGAGCCCTCGGGCTGAAGGAAGGCACGTTCAAGACCGTCACCGCAGACGCGTTCGAGAACAGCTACCAACTGTTCGCCGAGTACATCGACTGGCGTGCCGAACACCCCTCCGACGACCTGATGACGCAATTGCTCAATGCGGAGATCGAAGAGGATGGTGTTCTTCGGCCACTTACCCGGACCGAGGTGCTTACCTACACCAGCATGATCGCCGGCGCAGGCAACGAGACAACCACGCGGCTGATCGGCTTCATCGGCCAACTGCTCTCCGAGCACCCCGACCAACGACGTCAACTGGTCGACGACGTCTCCCTCATCCCTCGGGCCATCGAAGAGGTATTGCGATACGAGGCGCCGTCTCCGGTGCAGGCGAGGTACGTCGCCCATGACACCGAATGTCGCGGCGAGACGATTCCCGAAGGATCGGTGATGTTGTTGCTCAACGGTTCTGCCAACCGTGACGAGCGGCACTTCCCCGACGGGGAGCGTTTCGACATCCACCGCGCCGGTGGACATCTGTCCTTCGGACAAGGCCTGCACTTCTGTCTCGGTTCTGCGCTGGCGCGGATGCAGGCACGGGTGGCGCTCGAGGAGATCCTCAAACGATGGCCGGAATGGCAAGTCGATTACGACAACGCCGCGATGGCGCACACCTCGAGTGTGCGTGGCTGGGGGAAATTGCCCGTCGTCACGGGCTAGCGCGTCTCCGCCACTCCACGCAGCAGTGTGTCGCGAACTTGAACAAGCGATGCGCTGGTGCCGATGTCGCGCACAATGTTCTCGGGCAGCCACTGTAGGCCGATGACGCAACGCGCCAGCATCTCCTTCGGCGCATCGTTGATACCGATGGTGCCCGATTGGATGCCTTGGGTAAGAAGGTTTTTGGTCTGCCGGAGGCGAGTGGGGAACTCGACGCTCGGATTCGTGGCGTTGGGCGGGATCTGGCGCATCCACGCGAGCTGGATGCGGAACTCATCCCCGAACCGCGCCAGCGCATTGATGTTGATCCAACTCAACGCGTCCAGCTTCTCGATCGGTGACGACTTCGAGCGAAGGACCTCCCGCGAACCTTCTTCTGTTTTCTCGCCGAAGGTACCCATGATGGAGGACAGCAATTCGTCTTTCGAACCGATCAACCGGAATACGGTGCCGTGGCCGATGCCGGCGGCCGCCGCGATATCGCGCATAGTGGTGCCCTCATAGCCGCGGCGACCGAACTCCGCGCGCGCGACCGCTCGGATGTGGGCTGCCTTGTCGCCGGGCTCGGACTCCTTGGCCCAACCCTGGATGGCCCGATCGGCGGCAATGAATGCGGCCGACTGACTTAGTTCGGTATCCGATGGCCGATCGGCGGCAAGACCTTCCATCATGATCCGGCACAGCAACGTCGCCACCCGATCCGTTACGGCGTTGTGCCGCACCACATCGAGACCGACTTGCAGCATTGTCTGCGAGATGCGGTCGGCGAGGATACGCAGGTCAACGTCCGATCGGAGGTAGCCGCCCCACCTCCCGGCGCGCAAGGTCTGGTACATCGCCTCGAGGACCGCGGCAGGCCGGCGCTGGGTCCATGCGATCAGGTCGGGATTCGAGCTGGGTGTTTCGTACATGGAGATTTGTATCGCAGCGCGATGCGCCACCGCACATTGTGCGATCGCCGTGCCCAGCGCTGAGATCTGTGTGAATCCCGGACGTGAGGACGGGTCGTCGAGAGTCGCCAGTGCTCGGTCGGCGACGCGATCAAGGTCGTCGTGGTAGCGGCGGAGGAGCTCGACCAGAAGCGCTTCCTTGGAATCGAAATGGTGGTACAGGCTGCCTGTCTGGATCCCCGCGGCCTTGGCGATGTCGTGCATCGACGTACGAAGGCCCGACGTCGCGATCAGAGACGCCGCCGTCTCCAGAACCTCAGCGCGGCGCGTCCCGTCGTCGTGGGCATTCCCCGGTTTGGGCGCACTCGTCGACACCGCCACCCCGGACTCCCGTCATTCCCGTACTCAAAACTCTAGCCTTTGCGCTATCTGGGTTGGTTCGGCACGCCAGGGAACAACTGCCCTTCCGGACCTGAAGTCACATAACCCATCTGCTTTGTTGCCAGGTGCGGCGCAAAAACGGCGCCGTAGAGCACGTTTCCGATGACGATGACAGACACAATGGAAACCACTGCCGACTGGAAACGTGTCTTAGAGACTTTGTCGGCCCACATCTCGATGACGTTGCGCCCCTGCGAATCTGTGCGGCCGAGCAGGTAGGTGAAGACCATCATCTGTATCCCCATTGCGATGGCGTCGTAGATGGGGTACTGGTGCAGGGTCCCCTCGAACAGCCCGAGCCCGGGAATCACGTACGCGTAGTAGAAGACACCAAGGCGAGCGCCCAATCCGGCATTGAACAGCAACGCCCAGCAGAAGCCGACGATGAGCCCAGTAGTGAGCAGGGTGGTCGGCCTTGGCCAGCCGAAGCGTGCGCTGAGCCGCCGCCCGAGCGCGGCACCGGTGACGGCAGGAATGCAGAAGTAGCCGATGTAGCCCAATGGCACCGACGAGGGCAGCCCGCCCCATGTCATGTTCAGCGGCCACCACGACGGCATACGTGGAAGCGCGGGCGGGAACTGCGCGTACATCGCCCAGTCGTAAGGAGCCTCGATCCACGAGAACGAGATCGCCGAAATACAAAGGAGCAACAGCGGATGAATGCGTCCGCGACGAACGCTCAGGTAAATCCCGGCGGCGGTGAACACGATGCCGCTGATCCAGCCGAACGTATTGGCCGCTGCCAACAGCGGCGTGAGCTCGCTGTTCATCGATCGCGCTCCTCGCCCGAAGTTCCCCGCGCTTCTGGATCGAAGTAAAGAACCAGCCCGAATATCACGATGATCAGCCCGAACAGCGTACCGAGCATGATGAGTTGGCCCACGGCATTGCCCTCCACTCCGATTTGCAATAGTAGACACTAGTCCAGAGACAGACCAAACGTTAGGTATCAGGTCTTCCGTCGGCTTCCATCACATGATCAGACTGATGATGGGAATCCCGCGCTTCGGCGCGTTGCGGGATTGGCCAACCCAGTCAGACTGACAACCGCTTCCCAAGCACGGCGACGCCAGGGCCTTCGAGCTGGCCCAGTACGCCGACACGACCGGTGGCTGCCATCATCAGGAGCGCTGCCGGCCCGTGGATCTCGGCTCCGGTTCCCCACGATCTGCCAATGTCCGTGCTGTGGAGCGCAATTCCGCGTAGGCGGCCGCGGGGGACGAATCCGAGCGGCCGGGGGCCGGTCAAGAAGTCCAGCGCCCACCTCACCTGCTCGTCATCGGGACGAAAGGGCAAGCCGAGGGGAATTTGGATATCGCCACCGTGCACCAGGACGTCGGTCAGCCCGGAAAGTGGTCCGGTGACAGGCGGATTCAACCGGTGATCGGCGCGTTGACGCAGGGTCCGCGCAATGTCGGTTGCCGGCGTGCGGGCACGGCGTCGCGCGAGTTCGTCGATTGCCTGGTTGAATCCGCCGTACCGAATTGCTGCCCGCTGGAACGTCCAGAAGCTGTCGGCGAAGACACTGACCAGGTGGGCGGCTACCGTCTTGACGTCCCACCCTGCACACAAACTCGGTGTTGCGAGAGCCTCCTCGTCAAGGGTCTCGAGGAGATCAGCGATGCGGCGCCGCTCGGCGGCTACGGCAGCGAATATCTGTTCGCGCTCCATCATCGGCTAGGAGTCGCGGACGCTGATGCCCCGCAAGGTGGTGTCACGAGCCAGAATCAGCGCGTTCCGTATGCCGATCTCTTGAAGTATGTTCTCCGGAATCCACTGCTCACCGATGATGCACCGGGCGAGCACGTCCGCGGCGGGTTTGTCGTTACGTATCTCTCCGGCCCGAATACCTTCGGAGAGTAGGGCTTTCATCTGCCGAATACGCGTCGTGAACGACCACGCCGGGTTGGCGGTATCCGGCGGTGTATGGCGCAGCCACGCCAGTTGAATTCGAAACTCGTCGGGGAACTGGTCGAGTGCGTTGATGTTCAGCCAGCTCAACGCATCAAGCTTTTCGACCGTGGTGGAATCGGTTCGCACGATGTCCGTCCACGCGCCGCCGACCTTGTGTCCGAATTCCAGCATGATCGACATCAGCAGCTCGTCTTTCGAGCCGATGATCCGATACACGGTGCCGGTGCCCAGTCCCGCAGCCGACGCGATATCGCGAATGGTCGTCATCTCGTAGCCGCGGCGGCCGAACTCGGCGCGGGCGACCTCGCGCACGTGAGCGGCCTTGAGATCGCCGTCGTCCTCGGTGTCGACCCAACTCTTGATGACGGCTTCGGCGGCCGCGAATGCGTTCGACTTGTCCAGGTCGGTATCCGAGGGGACGTCGACTGCGAGACCCTCGAGCGTTATCCGGCTTTTCAACGTGGCCAGTTCGTCCGTTGCTGCCTTGTGTCGGATGACGTCCAGACCGACATGCAGCATGCTCTGGCACACGCGGTCGGCGAGGGTGGGAAGGTCAAGGTCGGACCGAATGTAGCCGCTCCAGCGCCCCGCCCGAAGCGTCTGCAACATCGCGGCCTGGATGGTCGACGGCTGGCGCCGTGTCAATTCCATCAGCTCGGGGTCTGAGCTCGGACCCTCGTAGAACGACATCTGCAGGGCGGCCCGATGCTCGACCGCGCAGCGGGCGATCGCACACCCAAGCTCGGTGAACTGTTCGGAGACGGGCCGAGGATCCGGCTTGTCGAGACGTTCTAACGCCAGCTCGCCGACGCGGTCCAGGTCTGCGTGGTAGCGCCTGGTCAACTCGACGAGAATGGCTTCCTTGGATTCGAAGTGATGGTAGAGGCTGCCTGCGAGGATGCCTGCCGCATCGGCGATCTGCTGCAGAGAAGTGCGAAGACCCGACGTCGCGATGACGGAGTTCGCCGTCTTGAGGATCTCGGTGCGCCGCGTGGCGTCGACCGTCGGTTGGTCGGCAACGGCGGTCAGTTTTGTAGCCCGCTGACCCTTCTTACTCGCAGGCCTGCTGCGTTTGGAATTCCGTCCCACGGCGTCGGCATTGGCCATCGTCAACTCCTCCTTCGCCGGTCGCCGTGGTCGACATGCAACTGGGAGCAGATCCTACCGACCGGCGTTTGTACTGCGGTGTTCACGAGGCCGCTCCTTACCTGGTCGTGGGTTCAGGAAAGGCGACCTCGGCGTTGTCGGGCATCGCGCTGATCCCGAGGCGATCGCAGACTTCGAGCACTTCGTCGACGATCGATTCTGGCACGATGAACTTCTCGGTCGCCGATACCTCGTCGAGATGCGCCAGGATGTCCTCGGCGGTCGGTTCGGTCTCCGCGTCGGCCAACCAACCCTCACTGAGCCCCATGAATACGCGCGCGTAGCGCCCGGCACACGCCGAGTAGTTGCGATGGGTGAATTCACAGGCGCGGCTGGCCAGGAACGCTACGAGTGGCACCACCAACTCGGCTCGGATGGCGCGCATGAAGCCCGACTCTCTGAGGAACTTCTCGTCACCGACCGTCTCGGTGACCATCCGCGAAAAGCCGGTGGGCAGGACGGTATTGGAGAGAATTCCGTGTGCCGCGCCCTCAATCGCGATGACGTTGGACAGTCCGACGAGGCCGGTCTTGGCGGCCGCATAGTGCGCTTCCATCGGCTGGCCGAAGTTACCCGCCGACGACGAGATGAACACGAACCGGCCGTACTTCTGTTTCGCCATCACCTTGAATGCGGGCTGGCTGAGGTAAAAGCCCCCATCGAGATGCACCTGCAACATGCGCCGCCAGTCATCGGGGGAGAGCTGGTCGAACGGGATGCTGTTGAAGATGCCCGCATTGCTGACGACGGCGTCCAACCGTCCGAATCCTTCGACGGCCGCATCGACGATGGCCTGCCCGCCTTCGGGGCTGTCCACCGAGTCGTAGGAGGCCACGGCACGTCCGCCGGCCTGCTCGATCTCCGTGACCACCTGGTCGGCGACGGCGGCGTCGGAGCCCTCCCCGCACATGGTGCCGCCGAGATCGTTGACGACGACCGCTGCCCCGCGCCGGGCCAATTCGAGGGCATAGAGTCTGCCGAGCCCGCGACCTGCGCCCGTCACGACAGCGACTTGGTCTTCGTAGTCGATCATGTTGCGCATACTCCAATTTCGCGCCGCCGCTGAAGCTCGATTGACTCCAGTTGAACCGGACTTTACGGTGGAACAGATATTTGGTCAAACAGTTGATCCAGTGGCGCGGAGGTGGCCCGTGGCGAACGACGCAGGCGACCGCCTGCAGGCGCTTGGCATGTTTGCGTCCGCACTTGCCGGCCGACCCGTCGCGGTGTCGCCGCTCGATCCGGGCGAGCCGTCGTGGACCGACGGGCAAATCGTCTTCGTCGATCCCTCGGCGCGTCTTCGCGTGAACTTGGAATCAGTCGCCGTGCACGCGTCACTGATCGCGGCAGACAGCCTGGCGCCCGATGTCGTTGGCGCACTGGTTCGACATCCGCGGTTGGCCAGGCGCTATCTGGCCGTCGAAGGGCACCGTGCGCTCGCCGCGATCGGCGACCTGCTGCCGGGTGTGTTGAATTCGCTGTCCGACGCCGAAATAGCAAGCCGTAGCGACTCACCCGCCTCGTCACTGTCGATCGCGTCGGGCAGGGATGTGCTCGACGATGCACCGGAACAGTTCGGTGTCATCCGTGCCAAGAAGGTTGTCGCCGCCAATGGTCGGGCGGCCACGCTAGTTGATCACGAATCCGTCGCACACGTTCCGCGTCGCGAGAGCAAGAAGGCGCTCGAGGAACTCGACGACGGCGAGGTGGACGACACCGACGACCCGGACCTGTTCACCAGCCCCGTCGGCGGTGGCGGCTTCATCGGCAAGTGGCTGAAGAAGATGTTGTCGTCGGCGCGGAAATCGGGAGGCAGCGGCGGCGGACCGCCCGGTGCGGATTCGCCCACCCACCGAACGAATTCGGCCAACCGAGGCGCATACGCGGTGTCATCGATAGCCACGGTCAACACGGAGGAGGCGGGCGACATCACGCCCGACGGGTTCACGTACCCCGAATGGGACGCGAATCGCAAGAAATACCGTCCGGACTGGTGCACTGTGCACGAGGTCGAGCCGCAGATCAAGGCGTCCGCGACCCAAGCGATTGACGACGCAATCGCTGTGCGGCGCCCACTCGCGCGTCTCGGTATGGGACTGCATCGTCGCCACCGCCAGTCACAGGGTGACGACATCGACATCGATGCCGCGGTCGAGGCACGCGTGGAGGTGAGAGCGGGGTCGGTGCCTGACGAGGCGGTCTATCTTGACAGCCTGAGGCGTAGGCGTGACCTGTCGGTGTTGTTGTTGCTCGACGTTTCCGGTTCGACGGCCGAGCCGGGGACCGTCGGGCGCACTGTCCATCAGCAACAAAGGGCCGCGATCGCCAATCTCGCGGTCGCGCTGCATGACCTCGGCGACCGCGTGGCGCTGTACGCCTACTACTCACAGGGGCGGGCCGCAGTGAACATGGTGCCGGTCAAGCGGTTCGACGATCACCTCGATGCCAGGATGATCAGGAGACTGAACAGCCTGGAGCCGGGCGCGTACTCGCGACTCGGTGCGGCCATCCGCCACGGTTCGGCCGTCCTTGAGGCGCGCGGCGGCACGTCGCGGCGGCTGTTGGTCGTGGTTTCGGACGGCTTGGCATACGACCACGGCTACGAGCGTGCCTACGGTGCGGCTGACGCAAGACGCGCCCTGACGGAGGCTCGCCGCCGTGGGACCGGCTGCGTGTGCCTGACCGTCGGAGCCGGGACGGACGTGGCCTCGCTGCAGAAGGTGTTCGGTAGCGCCGCTCACGCCACCATCGCCCGGCCCGAGCTACTCACCGGCGTCGTTGGTCCGTTGTTCCGTTCGGCCCTGCGCGCTGCGGAGGTGCGGCGGCGGGTGTCCTGACATCGAGCGCACGTTGAAACAAACATCTGTTCCGGTTAAGCTTCACCCACCGCAACGGAGCGGGCAACGGAAGGGGCGCAATGGGCAACGAGCCCGGGATCGCGTACCAGAATGGCGCAATGCCGCAGGCCGAATCGCAGCGTCCGTACTACCAGGCGGTGGGTAACGAGGAGATCGTCTTCAAGGCGGCGTACCGACAGGGCCTGTCGCTGGTCCTGAAGGGGCCCACCGGTTGCGGCAAGACCCGCTTCGTCGAGGCGATGGCTCATGATCTCGGCAGGCCGCTGATCACTGTCGCCTGCCACGACGACCTCACCACCGCCGATTTGGTCGGCAGGTACCTCTTGAAGGGTGACGAGACGGTTTGGGTCGACGGTCCACTGACTCGTGCCGTGCGTGAGGGAGCGATCTGTTACCTCGACGAGGTGGTCGAAGCAAGGCAGGACACGACGGTCGTGTTGCATCCCCTTGCTGACTACCGCCGACAGCTTCCCATCGAGCGTCTCGGCGTCACGCTGGACGCGGGGCCCGAATTTGGCCTCGTCGTGTCCTACAACCCCGGATATCAAAGCGTCCTAAAGGATCTCAAGGACTCCACCCGGCAACGCATGGTCGCCATCGAGTTCGGATTCCCAGCGCCCGACGTTGAGGAAGGCATCGTTGCGCACGAAGCGGGAGTCGATCGCGCAACGGCTGCCGAGCTGGTGCGCTTCGGTCAGGCGATTCGCCGATTGGAAACCGGGGGATTGCGCGAAGTTGCCTCGACGCGCGTGCTGATCGCGGCGGGCCGGCTCATCGCGGAAGGCCTGACGCACAGCGACGCGGCCATCGCCGCCATCGCGGGACCACTGACGGACGACGCGTCGGTGGGCCGTGGCCTGAACGAGATGATCGAGGTCTACCTGGGCGCATCGGACGGACCAGGACCAGGGTGATTGACGCTGCTCAGCGTCACGACTAGTGTCTGAACAAATATTAGGTCGACCCCTAGGGAGGTCACGTGTCCTACGAAAGCACTGCTGAGCCGATCAAGGTCGGCTACCTGATGGACTTCACGCTGCCGCCGGGCTTTCCCGATGAACTGATGGCGTCGTTCACCCAGTGTTTTGACCTGATCTTCGAGGAGGCCGTTGACGAGGGCCTGATGGACCGTCCGGTGCAGATGATCTACCGCGAAGTCGAAGGCTTGCCGAAGGGTTCGGTGAAGTCAGTGATCGACGCCTTTGGCGAACTCGTCGACGAGGGCTGCCTGGTCGTTTTCGGGCCCCACATCACCGACAACTGCGTGCCGACGCGCGAAGCGATCGAGGAGCGCTTCAAGGTGCCTGCGATCAGCGTCACCGGCACCGACGACTGGCTGGGTGAGTGGACGTTCGCCTTCCCCCAGGGGTCGATGACCGATGAACCCATCTTCATCGCCGACCTTGTCGCTAAGCGCGGCCTTACCGATATCGGCGTCCTGGTCGAGCAGAACCTGATAGGCGAGAGCTACCTGAAGAACCTGCGAAGCGCGTGTGCTCGCAAGGGTATTCGCATCGTCGCAGAGGCGGCGATCGCTCAGACCGCGCAGGACATCAACGAGGCTGTGCGCACCCTGCACGACGCGAAGGCCGAGGCGATCGTGCACCTTGGGTTCGGTTTCGGGATCGTCTTCATCAATCCCGCACTGGCTGCGGTGGATTGGGATCCGCCGCGCTTCACCACGACGGCATTTCAGAACGCGTGGGTCAACCCGATCATGTGGAAAGCATTCGAGGGCTGGATCGGGGTCGACCAGTACGACGAAGGCAACCCGATCGGACAGGACTTCCTGGACCGTTACGCGACGAAGTACAACGGCAGCAGGCCCGAATATTGCGTGTCCGTAGTCAATCGCGACGTCGCCGCCGCGCTGGTGCGCGCATTCACCGACTCACATCCGTTGAGCCCGCGGGGGGTCAAGGAAGCGCTGGAGCGAGTCAAGATGATGCCCGCCGCGTCGGGTGCGCCGGGCACCCGGGTGTCCTTCGGCAAGTGGACCCGGCGCGCCTGGATGGGCGCCGGCTATCTGGTGGCCCGGACTCTTGATGCCGACGGCGTCAACTCGCACTTAGTCGATCGCTTCGGAGAGGAAGGCTGATTCGATGACTACTCAGGAATCCATACCGCCCGATACCGCACCGGAGTCAGCGAAACCAGCACGCACAGGCCCGAACTGGGGACGGGCGATCTCACTGCTGGCGTGGCTCGGATTCCTCGGGTTGTTCCTCGTGGTCGGCCGTACCGCCGTCGACCCGCGAGTGGCCAACCCGAATGTCGAGGGGCGGCCCCGTCCGGTCGATTTTCTGACACCGTGGGATCACTGGCAGCTGGTCCCCCAGATCGGCGCCGTGATCATGGTCGTGGTGCTGACCATCGTGTTCATCCGTGGTTGGCGAAAGAACCCCGGCAGCCCGGTGCTGTTGATGGTGCTGGTGACGACGCTGATCGTGTGGCAGGACCCGATCATGAACTGGTCGCCGTACGCGGTGTACAACCCGGCGTTGATGCACTGGCCCGAGTCCTGGCCACTGATCATGATGTCGCCGACCGTTGAACCCTTCATCGTGTTCGGTTACGTGACGTTCTACTTCGGCCCGTACTTCCCGGCGATTTGGATTCTTCGCAAGATGCAGGCGAAGCGCGGTCCGGAAGCGTTCGTCAGCCGGCGTCCGCTGATCAGCTTGGGATTGCTGGTGCTGGTGATCGGCTTCATCTTCGACGCCATTCTGGAGATCAGCCTGGTGCGCACGGGGCTGTACATCTACTCGCAGGCGATCCCATTCGGCACTTTGTTCCCTGGCTCCACCTTCCAGTTCCCGCTGATCTGGGAGTCGCTTTCGGTGACCTTTGTGATGATCCCGGCGGCCATCCTGGTCTACCGCGACGACACAGGGAAGTCGGTGGCGGAGAAGCTCGCCGCGAAGGCGAAGCTGTTCCCCACCAAGCCAGTGCTCGGCACGTTCCTGGTGATGTTCGCGATCATCAACGTGTCGTACTTCGCCTACGGCGGGTGGTTCTGGGCGATCAAGGCCAGCGGGCTGGCCACCTCGGTCGCCTGCCCGTGGCCGTACCCCGAGGCCAAAGTGTTTGATCCGCAAGGATATTACGAGGAGAACGGCGCCAAGGGGCCGTACTCGGTAGGCAAGTGGGCAACCTGGCAGTACAACCTTCCGGACGGTCGACCCGACGTCGAACTGGGCAGCAAGAGCAATCGATGTGCGACAGAGAGCCAGAATGGCTGACCCTCGAACCGTCGTCATCACCGGCGCCGCGCGTGGGCTCGGCTTCGCCTCGGCGGTGCGCTTGTACCGGGAGGGCTGGCGCGTGGTGGCCGCCATGCGCACCCCCGAGCGCGGGATGCCGCTGCTGCGTGAGGCGACGGGAGCGAGCGAAGACGACGATCGGCTGATCGGCGTCCAGCTCGACCTGATGGACACCGCGTCGATATCCGCTGCCGCCAAAGCGATCGAGGAGCGTGTCGGTGCGCCCTATGCACTCGTACACAACGCAGGGATCTCCGCCGCCGGAATGGTGGAGGAGACGGATATCGATCTGTGGCAACGAATGTTCGCCACCCACGTGATGGGCCCGGTCGCGCTGACGAAGGCGTTGCTGCCTGCCATGCGTGAGGTGGGCGAGGGCCGGATCGTGCTGGTGTGCAGCACGGCCGGGGTGCGCGGGCAGCCGGGAACCGGCCCTTACTCGTCGAGCAAGGGGGCGATGGAACGCTGGGGTGAATCGCTGGCCGGCGAGATCGCCCCGTTCGGGCTTGGCGTCACCGTCCTGGTGACCGGTACCTACGACACCGACATCATCACCGATGCGGGCACCACCGATGACCGTGACTTCGACGGGCCGTACGCGCGGCTGCACCAGACGATGAACAGCCGCGGCCGGTTCGCGATCAAGTTCGCGCGGCCGCCGGAACGCTTCACCGATGGCCTGGTGAAGGCGCTGGCCGACCGCGGGGCCTTCCGCCGCCACGGGGTCGGCCCCGATGCGTCGATGCTGTTGGCGTCCAACAGATTGCTGCCGTCCTCGGGAATGCACCACATGTCGCGACTGGTGCTGGGCATCCCCCGACAGGGCTCGATGCGGGATGGGGCCTACCCGCTGACGACTGCGCAACGGTTGATGGTGTTCGCCGCCAAGGTCCTTCCGCAGCCGGTCCTGACGCGGTTAGCGTCGCTGGCGATGCGGCTTTCGCCGGCAAAGCCCGCACCTGACGAGAGTGGGAGCAATGACTGAGGCAACGAAAGTCACGTTCGAGTCGAGGATGATGATCGACGGCAAGCTCGTCGACGGTGAAGCGGGGACGTTCACCAACATCAATCCGGCGAATGAGGATGTCCTCGGTGAGGTCGCCGACGCGTCGAAGGCCGATATGCATCGGGCCATCGACGCCGCCCGGCGGTCGTTCGACGAGACCGATTGGTCGACGAACCGCGAACTCAGGAAGCGTTGCCTTCTGCAGTTGCACGCCGCGATCGAAAGTGAACTGGAGGAACTGCGCGAGGAACTCATCCTCGAGGTCGGTGCTCCTCGGGCGGTGACGCATGGCCCACATCTGGATGCGCCGCTCGAGGACGGCCTGAAGTATCCCGCCAGGCTGATCGACAGCTTCGAATGGGAAACCGATCTCGGCGACAAAGTCGTGTCCGTCACCGGTGTCAACACCAGGCGGAAAGTGTGGCACGAACCGGTGGGCGTGGTCGGTGCCATCGTGCCGTGGAACTTCCCGTTCGAAGTCACCATCAACAAGCTCGGACAAGCGCTGGCGACAGGCAACACCGTGGTGCTCAAACCCGCGCCGAACACCCCGTTCAACGCGACGCGGCTGGGCCGGCTCATCGCCGAAAAGACCGATTTCCCAGCCGGTGTGGTCAATGTCGTGACGGCATCAGACCACTTCGTCGGCGAGGAACTCACTTTGTCGCCGAAGGTCGACATGATCTCTTTCACCGGTTCGACCGTCGTTGGCAAGCGGATCATGGAAAAGGGCGCCGCCACGATGAAGCGTCTGTTCCTCGAACTCGGCGGCAAGTCGGCGACGATCGTGTTGGAGGACGCCGACTTCAACACGGCCTGCCTCATCGGCATCGGCCCGCTGATGCATGCCGGCCAGGGCTGCGCCGCGCCCACTCGGATGCTGTTGCCTCGCTCCAGATACGACGAGGGCGTCGCGATCCTGAAGGGCATTTACGAAAACATTCCCGCCGGCGATCCCCAGGATCCCGGCACCATCTGCGGTCCGGTCATCTCGGCCAAGCAGCAGTCGCGCATCCTCGGCTACATCCAAAAGGGGGTGGACGAGGGAGCGACGATGCTTGTCGGAAGCACCGAGCCGCCCAAGCAATTCGAAAAGGGATTCTGGGTCAGCCCAACGCTTTTCACCGATGTCGACAACAAGATGACCATCGCCCAGGAGGAGATCTTCGGGCCGGTGCTCGTCGTCATCCCCTACGAAGACGAAGAAGACGCGGTCCGCATCGCCAACGACAGCGTGTACGGCCTTGCAGGAAATGTGATGTCGAGTTCGCTCGACCATTCGCTTGCGGTCGCGCGTCGGCTGCGTGCGGGATTCATCGGGCTCAACGGCACCGCGGGTTACGGCGCGGACACACCGTTCGGCGGCTACAAAGACAGCGGCATCGGCCGCCAGAACGGCCTAGTGGGCTTCAGCCAGTACACAGAAGTGAAATCCGTCGCCTACCCGGCGACTTGATGGGAGCAGCATGTCTGATCTGTTCGACGACCTCGAGGACTTCGGGGCATTTGATGACGTTGTCTCGGGCAACGTCCGCGACCCCTATCCGGAGTTGGCCAAACAGCGCCACGAGACGCCGATCCAGCGGATCGACATGTCTGCGATGCCCGGCGAGGCGGGCAAGCCGGTCTTCATCGTGTACCGGCATGAGGACATCCAAACGATGTTGCGCGACAACGAGACCTACTCGTCCAATGCCGTAATCCAGATCTTCGGTGACGTCCTCGGCCACGGGGTGATGCTTGGCATGGACGAGCCAGTGCACGGCAGGCTCAGGTCGCTGGTCACGAAGGCGTTCACCCAAAAGGCGCTCGCGCGTTGGGAGGACGAGATCGTCGGGCGCATCGGCAACGAACTGATCGACGAGTTCGCCCCAAACGGTAAGGCGGACTTGGTCAAAGCGTTCACCTTTCCGTATCCGACCCGCATCATCGCGGCGTTGCTCGGTCTGCCCGAGGAGGACTTCCCGCAGTTCCAGCGCTGGTCGATCTCGATGCTGAGCTTCACCGTCAACGCTGAACGCGGCCTGGCGGCGTCTCAGGCGCTGGTCGAGTACTTCACCCCGATCCTGGAGGCCCGCCGGGCCGAGCCACGCGAGGACCTGATCAGCAGCCTCGCCGCGGCGGAAATCGACGGGCACAAGCTCGAAGACGAGGACATCTACTCGTTCATTCGACTGCTGCTGCCTGCCGGGGTCGAGACGACCTACCGGTCGCTTGGCAGCCTGTTGTTCGGATTGCTGACCAACCCGGACCAACTCGACGCGATTCGGGCCGACCGGTCGCTGATTCCGCAGGCGATCGAGGAGGGGGTGCGGTGGGACGCGCCGCTGTTGAACATCACCAGGGTCACGACGCGGGACACCGAACTCGGTGGGGTCCACATTCCCGAGGGCTGCTCGGTGATGCCGATGCTCGGCTCCGCCAACCGGCAGGAGGACAGGTACCCCAACCCTGACCAATTCGACATCTTCCGGCAGGCCAAGGTTCCCATCAGCTGGGGACATGGGGTGCACGTCTGCCTCGGCATGCACCTGGCGCGGCTCGAGATGCGTACGGCGATCAACCTCCTACTCGACCGGTTACCCAACCTGCGGCTGGATCCCGATGGCGACGACCCACACATCCGGGGCATGGTGTTCCGCTCACCGACGTCGCTGCCGGTCTTGTTCGATCCGTCCTGACCTGTAAGCGGTGCATCAAGCGAGGAGTTTCTCTTGAGCGAGTTCGATTCGGTCGACTACTTCACCGACATGTCGCTGGTCCCGAACCCCTATCCGTACTACGACCACCTGCGCTCGAAATGTCCCGTCCAGCAGGCGACACCGTACGGCGTCGTCGCGGTGACCGGTCACGCTGAAGCGCTTGCCGCGTACAAAGACCCCGCGATGTCATCGTGCGTCGCCGTGGCGGGCCCGTTTCCTCCGTTGCCGTTCACGCCTGAGGGGGATGACATCAGCGCGCAGATCGAAGAGCACCGCGCGGCGATTCCAATGGCCGAGCACGTTGTCACGATGGACGCTGAGGAGCACGCGAAGACGCGGGGCCTGCTGAGCAAGCTGATCACCCCGAAGCGACTCAGCGAGAACGAAGACTTCATGTGGCGGCTGGTCGATCGGCAGATTGACAAGTTCATCGATCGCGGCGCGTGTGAGTTCATGGCCGACTACGCGAAACCGTTGTCGATGCTGGTGATCGCAGACCTGCTCGGCGTTCCCGAGGAGGACCACGGCGAATTCCGGGTAGCGCTGGGCAATGAGGTTGTCGGCAATGTGGAGAACGAGGAAACCGTCGCACACAACCCGCTGGTGTGGCTGGACGAGAAGTTCGCTTCATATGTCGCCGACCGCAGGCGCCAACCGCGCGAGGACGTGCTGACCGAATTGGCCGCCGCGACCTATCCGGACGGGTCGGTGCCCGCTGTCGACGAGGTGGTGAAGTTGGCGACGTTCCTCTTCGCAGCAGGCATGGAGACGACGACCAAACTGTTGAGTACCGGGATGCGAGTGCTCGGCGAGCGGCCCGACATCCAACAAGCGCTGCGCGACAATCGCGCTCAGATCCCGGCGTTCCTCGAAGAGTCCCTACGTATGGAGAGCCCGGTCAAGAGCCACTTCCGCCTTGCGAAGACGACAACCACGATCGGCGAGGTGGACATCCCCGCTGGCACGATCATCATGTTGCTTCCCGGTGCCAGCAACCGTGATCCGCGCAAGTTCGAGAACCCACACGAGTTCCAGCCCGACAGAAAGAATGTGCGCGAGCACGTGGCCTTCGGGCGCGGGGCTCACTCGTGCCCAGGTGCGCCGCTGGCGCGTGCGGAGGCTCGCATCTCGATGAATCGCCTGCTGGACCGAATGGCCAACATCAGGATCTCCGAGGAGATGCACGGGCCTGCCGGGGACCGAAAGTACGAGTACGACCCGACATTCATCATGCGTGGACTGTCCGCCCTGCACGTGGAGTTCGATGCGGTATCAGACGCCTAACAGCCCCGCCCATGTTCACGATGCGCTTCCTTGGCACCCTGCGCGATCAAGGCTCCGCCGCCTGTAGCTGCGCGGCAATTGCTTGAAGGCGCGTGGAATACGCCTTCACGCCCCACGCCATCGCTTCGCCGTCGAGTTCGTTGGGCAGCGAGCCATCGCGGATGCTATCCCAGTTGTCGGCGATGTCCTCGACGGTTGGATTCGGGCCGAACGTCGCTCCCTCGGTGTGGGAGATGGCGTATCGGCAGTAGTAGCCTCCGGTGGCACCGAAGATCTGGGCGGTCGCCGGACAGCTGCGGTGCACAAGTGCCAAAGCCATCGGCGTGACCCGGCTCGCGGTCAGTAGAGCCACGTATTCCGCTGAATCCAAGGAGATCTCGAGTTCGGGCGGTCGTCCGCGCAACGCCGCGTCGCCGTCGGGGGTGAACACCTCGAACAGCCGGGTGTCGAAGGCCGCCGGAGCCAGCGCGTTGACCTTGATGCCGAACCGCATACCCTCCCACGCCACCGAGCGAGTGATCCCGAGGACACCCATCTTCGTGGTGGCGTAAGCCGACTGTCCGAACGCACCGGACAACCCGGACGCCGACGTGAGCGTGACGATACGTCCGCCACCGTTGTCCTTCATCGCCCGGTACACGGCTCGCAAGGTACGGAATGTGCCGCGCAGATTGACCGTCATGATGCTGTCGAGGTCGTCGTCCGTGACGTCTTCGAAGTGATCGTCGAGCACGATCGCTGCGTTGTGTATCAACCCGTCGATGCGGCCCCAGGTATGCAGCGCCACATCGACGATCTGGGCGGGCCCATCGTCGGACGACACGCTGGCGGCAGATGCGACGGCTTCGCCTCCGGCAGAGACGATCTCGTCGACCACTGCTTGGGCCATGGCGGGATCGGCACCACCGCCGCGGGGGCTGCCGCCGAGATCGTTGACGACGACGCGCGCGCCACGGCGACCAAGCTCTATGGCCTGGGATCGGCCGATACCGCCTGCGCCTCCGGTGACGATGACGACGTCGCCGTCGAATCGAATGTCCCCGCTCACGAGGCCTCCTCTAGAGATCGGGTGACTCGTTGGGGAACAGTCCCGCTGGGGCGGCACCGTCGACCTCGAGCAGCTTTCCGGTGATCCACGACGACGCCGGCGATGCGAAGAACAAAGCGGCAGAGCCGATGTCGTCGGGCGTGCCGTTGCGGCGCATCGGAGTCTTGGACTGCAGGCCAGCCCGTACGTCGGGCACGGCATCCATGAATCCGCGCAACGCCTCAGTTTCGACGCAGCCCGGCAGGATCGCGTTCACCCTCACCCGCGGTGCGAGCTCGATCGCAGCCAGTTGAGTGAACTTGCCAAGTGCCGACTTCGCGAGGCTGTAGGGCAGGAAACCGCGCTCGTTCTGCATTCCTGACATCGAGCCGATGTTCACGATCGCGCCGCCGCCACGGGCAAGCATGTACGGCAACGCATGACGCCCCAGCTCGAACGGTGCCGACACGTTGAACCGGAACGCGTTCTCCAGGATCGCGACGGTCATATCCGTGTAGGTGCCGAGCTGTTCGACGCCACCTGCATTGTTCACCAGGACGTCAAGCCCGCCCAGTGAGCCCACTGCTTGTTCGACGACGTCGCTAAGCGCCTCGATCTCCATGACGTCGGCGGGAATCGCCACCGCGTCGCGTCCTGTCGCCCGGATCTCCTCGACGACCGTGTCCAGGTCGTCCTTTGTCCTGGCGACGAGCGCCACATCCGCTCCTGCCTTCGCGAACGTCAACGCGATGCCCCTGCCGATGCCCTTGCCGGCACCGGTGACCAACGCAACCTTTCCGTCGAGGCGGAACTGATCTGTGATGTCCGGCAACGGTCAGACCGTGATTCCGAAGATCTCGGCGGCATTGCCGCGGCAGATCTGCTCGACCTCGTCGGCGGGCACGCCGTCGAACTGCTTCTCGATCCAGTCCGCCGAGAACGGGAACGACCCCTCGTGATGGGGATAGTCGTTGCCCCACATCAGACAATCGAGCCCCGTGAGGTCGCGGTTGCGAATCGCCAGCGGATCCCACATGAATGTGGCGTGCGTCTGGCGTTTCAGGTAATGGCTCGGGTGCACATCGATCTTGGCAGGACCCATGAGGTGGTCGATGCCGAGGTCGTGCAGCCTGCTCTGGCTGAAGTGGTGGTCGTAGAACTGCATGGCGAAGGCCAACCAGCCGGCGTAGCCCTCGGTGCAGATCACGTGCAAGTTGGGGTAGCGCTCGAACACGCCGCTGTATGTCATCCAGCCGAGCGTCTCGCCCATGCCGCAGCTCTGCACATACCAACCGATGTCCTGCCGACCGGGATAAGCCATCAGGCCGGGCCCGATCAGCGGTTGGCGCAGACCGCCGACATGCATGGTGATCGGGATCCGGAGGCTGTCCGCGGCCTCCCACAGCGGCTCCCACTCCTCCATGTAGTAGGGGCGTTCGAAGATGCCGTCCGGTAGCAGGGCGGGGCGCAGGCCCATGCCTGCTGCGCGCTCAAGCTCCGCCACCGATGCGGCAACGTCCTTGAAGGGCAGGTGGATACCGGGTGCGACGCGATCGAGGTAGGGGCCCCAGTGGTCGGCCAGCCAGTCGTTGGCCACTTTGCAGTAGGCGATATCGGCATCCGCAGGGATGCCGTTGGGCATGTCGGCGATCCGACCGATCAGCACCGCGCCGAACACACCGTCGCGCTCCAGATCGGCCAGTTGTTCTGCGGCGTCCAAGCTGAGGTGGGCCTCGCTGACGACGTTTCCCTCGGCGCCTGTCGCGTCTGCCTGGATGTCGGAGTCGGCACTCTCGCCCGTCATCATGGACAAGGACACGATGTGGCCGAGTTTGTAGACGTCCTTGCCGGTCTCATCCTTCTCGATTCGCGGGAAGTACTCTCGGTAGTGCTCCGGCAACTCGTTTACCACCGATAGTGGCGGCGTGATGTGACAGTCGGCTGTGATGAGTTTTTCGGGCACCATGGCGCATCCTTTTCGTGTTGTCTGCCAAAACCCAACGGGCCGTTCGTGTTATGAATGTTTCGCCTGCAGGTCCGCCAGGTCGGGGTTCTCCGGGCCAGCAGGCATCTCGGGGAACGAGCGGGTGTCCCAGTAGTCGCGGTTGTGCACGATGCGTCCCTCGTCGTCGGTCTCGCCGACCGACGCACCGCGGCAGGCGAACTCCTGGCCGAAGATGGTCCCCGACATGGTCCACTCGACGGCATAGTGATTGCCGTTCGTCATCCCGCCGTGGTGGGTGAACTTGCAGTCGGGGATCGCCATCAGGGTGAGTTCGACCATGTTCTTCACCCCATCAAGCCCGTCGTAGTCGATATGACCGGAGATGTCCTCCCACTTGATGGAGGGCGCACAAATCTCGACCATCGGCGCGACCTCATGGGTGTTGAAGGCGTCGATGAACCTCTCACTCCACGACGACATGGGGCCTCCCTCG
>Ga0075369_10000110_pt1 | contig 22186 bp, 21 predicted proteins | sample EndMethybrTD3034_FD_71400 | JGI IMG/M metagenome (GOLD analysis project Ga0075369, IMG submission 71400) | Populus endosphere microbial communities from Tennessee, USA - Endosphere MetaG P. TD hybrid TD303-4 | ecosystem: Host-associated > Plants > Roots > Endosphere | place: USA: Tennessee...
GTTTTATGATCTTTGCTTAAATCATAATCACGACAACCTAAAAAAGTAAAATGATCATTTAGCAACCAAACCAAAAAATCTTTAGATTCTGCAACATCTTCTGGATCATAAAGTGGGGAATTTTGTTCTAGTTCTTTTAAACAACTTTGCATTCTCGATCGCATTTCGGGCCAGTCGTTTACAACTAAACTAACCTGCTCTAATACTTTTTCCAGCTTTTTAGCCAGCTTATTAAGGATTTCAACACTTGAATTTTTATCAATTTCCAAATAAATTAAGGCTTCAGTTTGTTTGTCAGAGATAGCATCATAAGGTAAAATCTCTATTACTTTCCCCTGTTGATCCCGGCGTAATTTTATATTTCCAAAATGAATATTGAAAAAAATATTAAACCCTTGTCGATTGATTTCCATGCGAGTGGAATCCACCAAGAAAGGCTTATCTTCGGCAACGATTTGAACAATGCTATATTTGCTTTCCCAACCATCTTTTTCAAGACTAGGATTATAAACATGAATCTTTGCTTGACCAGGTAAACGTTGGTAAATAAGATTCCAATGAGAAGCAAGTGCTGCGCCAAGATTTTCTGCAGAACGACTTTTTAAAGTTTCTAAATCGGTATGGGCATAATACTGGTGGGCAAAGGCAGTAAATAACTTTGTTTGATTTTTGGGGACTTTTTGCAATACAAATTTTAAAATTTTATCTATGATCGATTTATAAACACGGTTAGTAAGGTTGTTCATATTGAACTAAAAGATTGATTGATAAAAATTCCCCATACCCGTTGGTAAAATCCTTAAATCCATTACTCCTGTTTATAACCAATAGACACTTTATAAGGGGTCAAGTAAACTAGCACATTGTAATACGCTCCCAACAAAAAACCAATGAAAACCATCTAATTTTATGTCAGCTTCTAATAGCGATTCAGCAGAAATCAGCAAGTTTACGCAGATGGCTGAGCAATGGTGGGATATTGAGGGTCTATGCAAGCCCTTACACATCATCAACCCTCTGCGCTTAGAATTTATAACCGCACAACAAACATTATCAGGTCAAAAAGTAATCGATATTGGTTGTGGCGGAGGAATATTAACCGAAACATTGGCTAAAAAAGGTGCTCAAGTCACCGGTATCGATAAAAGTAACTCCCTCATAAAAGTTGCAAAAAAGCATGCAGAAGAAAATCAATTCTCAATCAAATATTACCTTACCGATGCAGAATCATATGCGAAAAATCATAGTCAGTCCTTTGATACGGTGTGCTGCATGGAGTTATTGGAACATGTCCCTGATCCTAGCTCGCTTATACAAGCTTGCAGTGACTTAGCTAAACCAGGCGCTAGCATTTTTTTTTCTACAATCAACCGTAATCCTCATGCTTACTTATTAGCTATACTCGGTGCGGAATATTTCTTAAAACTTTTGCCTCGCGGAACACACGATTATAAAAAGTTTATTCGCCCTTCAGAGTTGGCTAGCGCAGCTCGACAAGCTAATTTGATACTGCAAAAATTTCAAGGCATTCACTATAATCCTCTTACCCAACATTATGCCTTAGGAAAAGATATCCGAATCAATTATCTTGCTGCTTTTAAAAAACGTGCCTAAGTTATGCCATTTTCAATTTTAAAACATCCAAAAATAAACGGAGTACTTTTTGATCTCGACGGAACTCTACTCGATACTGCTGCTGATTTAGCTGCTGCCCTCAATTACGTTTTAAAATCACAACGAAAACAACCTTTATCTATTGATAACATTCGCCCCTCTATATCTTTTGGCGTAGCCGGTTTATTAAATCTAGGGCTCCAAATCGAAGTAAAGGATCCTATCTTCCCTCACTTGCGCAAGCAATTTCTCGATTACTATGTCCAACATATTTGTGTAAATACTCATTTATTTCCAGGTGTAGAAATTTTAATTAATTACTTACAAGAAAAAAAATGGCCGTGGGGTATTGTCACGAATAAATCGACTATTTTAACTGAGAATCTAATAAAAAAATTCCCATTACTTAATAAAGCGAGATGTATTATTACTGGAGATACGCTTAAATATAGTAAGCCTCATCCGCAGCCTTTATTGCATGCCTGTGAATGCATAGGCTGCCTTCCAGAAAATTGCATTTACGTTGGTGATGCTAAATGCGATATCGATGCAGCTAATGCTGCGGGTATGTATAGTCTTATTGCGCTTTATGGATATTTCAATAACAAAGAGGATATAACTACTTGGAATGCCAGTTCCACTGTTGCTACTCCTCTTGATATTATTAACTATTTAAAACAATCAAAACTCAAATTATGAAACTCACCGATTAAAAAAAACGAAAAAATTTTTTGCTATACTAAAACTCTTCATTCTATCGAGTAATAAAGATGAGTAATTTATTAGAACCTACTTTACGGGTAAAAACCAGGCCTAACGATGCCAATAAAGCCGGTGATATTTTTGGTGGTTGGTTGATGTCTCAAATCGATATTGCTGGAGCTATTGCTGCTGCACAACGCGCTAAGGGACCTGTCGTTACTGTTGCTGTCAAAGAATTAAAATTCTTACAACCTTTGTTTATTTATGATATTGCAAGCTTTTATACCAAGATTATCGCAATAGGAAAAACTTCAGTAACGATAGAGGTAGAAGTCTACGCAGAACGTTATCAAGAAGGAGTGAATGAATCTACTCAAATTAAAGTTTCGGAAGCCAGTCTAGTTTATGTAGCAGTATCAAAACCTGGAGAAAAACGTTTAATCCCCAGCGAATGATAAACCAATGTTAAACGCCACTATCTATAGTTATCTCTGCATTAGGTAGCGTTATATTTAATTCTAATATCGAGCAATTCCCAGCTCGTTCCAGCTCAACTTTCACTTGGTCTTGATCGATATCGACATATTTAGCAATGACTTCAATCAATTCCTGTTGTAATCTCGGCAAAAAATCGGAATTATTCTCGGTTCTGCGTTCATGAGATACAATAATTTGTAAACGCTCTTTGGCAAGCGTCGCAGTATTTTTAGGTTTATTTCTAAAAATATAACCTAACAAGCTCATGTTGCTACCTCCTCACGACCAAAGAGACGACGTAACAAACCTTTCTTTTCTAGTTTAATAAATTTAAAAGGTATTTCTTCGCCTAATAAGCGAGAAACAGCATCCGCATAAGCCTGATGTGCATCGCTTTCTCCATTTAACGTAACAGGTACACCTGCATTGGATGCGCGTAATACGGCTTGTGATTCTGGAATAACGCTCAGTAAGGGGATGGATAATATATCTAACACATCATCCACGCTAAGCATATCGCCCTTTTCTACTCGTGTTAAAGAATAACGTGTCAGGAGTAAATGTTGCTTCACTGGTTCAAGACCTAATTCAGCACGTCTCGATTTACTATCTAGAATCCCTAACATTCTATCAGAATCTCTAACAGAAGAAACTTCCGGGTTGCTGACAACAATAGCTACATCAGCAAAATACATGGCTAAGGTTGCACCGCGTTCTATACCGGCAGGTGAATCACAAAGAATATAATCAAAATCTTTTTTGAGTTCGTCTAAAATTTTTTCCACGCCTTCCTTAGTCAAAGCATCTTTATCCCGAGTTTGTGAAGCAGGCAGAATATAAAGATTCTCTAATCTTTTATCTTTAATTAAAGCTTGTTTAATATTCGCTTCACCACGAATCACATTCACAAAATCAAAAACAACTCGCCTTTCGCAACCCATAATTAGATCAAGATTACGTAACCCAATATCAAAATCAATAACGACTGTTTTAAATCCACGAAAAGCAAGACCTGCTGCCATCGCAGCACTACTTGTCGTTTTTCCGACACCACCCTTTCCAGATGTAATAACAATAATTTCAGCCAAGGGTTGCTCCTATTATCAAATTAAAGAATGTTGTAGCGATCATTTTCAGCTAAGATTATTTTTTAGATTCATTATGGTATTGCTTAGTAAGTGATCACCCTATATATTGATGATCTCACCATTAAAACACCTATATAGATTAATATTACTGGATTTCCTTAAAAAGTGGAAGTTTTCTTACACAAAAGATTAAAGTTTATTTTTTGCACAAGAAAAATACAAAGCAAGTTACTATTGCATTATTCTACATTTTTATCTTTTTAGTTCTATGCTAAACACCGAACAACTACAAGCTGCATATATTTTGCACGCCCGTCCTTATCGAGATACTAGTTTATTAATAGACGCATTTACTGCTTCACAAGGTAGAATAAATCTTATTGCCAAAGGCGCGCGTGGAGTACATGGGAAAAAATCACGTTTCAAAGGATCACTACAAGCTTTTGTACCATTGCTACTTTCTTGGCGCGGCAAAACTGATCTAATGAATTTAATCAATGCAGAACCCCATCCTATTTCTCTTCCTCATTTAACAGGTAAACTTTTAGTTTGTGGTCTTTATCTCAATGAACTATTAATCCGTTTACTTTATCGTTACGATCCTTATCCGCATTTGTTCCAAGCTTATCAAACGGCGCTGTACAGCTTATCTGACCATCCAGCTATTGCTTTACGTTTGTTTGAAAAAAAACTACTCGCTGAATTAGGTTATGCTTTATATCTAGATAAGGATAGTCAAACCAACCAAGCTCTTTTACCTTATAAATCTTACCAATTTATCCCAAGTCAAGGCTTGGTTGTTTGCTTAAATAAATCACTACCTAAGCAATCAGTTTTTTCTGGCGCATCACTTTTGGCGATACACCATGAAGCATGGGATACACCTGTACATTTATTAGATGCAAAGCGTTTATTCCGTCTCGCTCTAAATTATCTACTCGAAGACAAAACTATCCGCAGCCGTGAATTATTAATGCTATCATAGTGCTATATGTGATAATTCGCAAAGACATAAATAACAACTAACAAAAATATGCTAGGTTTAAAGAGTTAAATACATAGGCGTACAAGTTGACATCTAATAATATTCTTAATATTATCTTTTAATAAGTTTAAGTACTTTACTTCAACAACTTAGTTCAACTTATTCTTATATACTTTTATATACTTTAGAATAATACACTAAAATTTACGGGTTCATTATGAAGTTTCACGTCCATTGCTTACTCTCTATTCTAGGCTTATCGTTTTTAGCAGGTTGTGCATCTTCTTTATCTCCAGATGTTTATACTACAAGTGGGGCTGGACATGTCCAGCGTGTTGCTAAGGGTGTGGTAACCAGTAGCCGAGTTGTGAAAGTAACCGGAAATAGCGAGCTTGGTGTTGGGGGTATAGCCGGAGGTGCCTTAGGCGCTATTGCTGGCTCCGAAATAGGTGGCGGGAGAGGTAGTTTAGCCAGTGGAATTGGTGGTGCTCTATTAGGTGGCTTTGCAGGCAATCAAATTCAAAAAGGTCTTTCAACACAAACCGGTGTTGAATATGTAGTTAAACTCAGAAATAACTCGTTAATTTCTGTGGTACAAGCACCGACACCCACTTTTAATCGCGGCCAGCACGTATTAGTACAATATGGTGCTGGTGGTCGTCCGCGCATCATCCCTGATCCTGATTACTATACACATTAATCGTTTAATTTTGCAACTGCTTAGATTGATTGAAAGTTAAATTTGTTCAGGAAAAAAAATGTCTACGATTAAACTCAGTAAACGTAATCTATTTTCAACTTTATTATTAGGATTCTCATCTGGTTTACCGCTCGCATTAACCTCTAGCACACTACAAGCTTGGTTTACAGTAACGGGCGCCAGTTTGCTGGCTATTGGCAGTTTAGGGCTAATTGGTCAACCTTATATCTATAAATTTCTTTGGGCACCTTTACTTGATCGTTGGATTCCTCCTCTATTAGGACGGCGACGAGGTTGGATCATCCTTCTCCAATTTGCTTTAATAATAGCCATTTCTATCATGGCTTTGGCCAACCCTCAAACCAGTGCTTCATTATTAATATTCGTTGCTTTTCTTGTTGCTTTTCTCTCAGCTTCACAGGACATTGCTATCGATGCGTATCGAACAGATATTCTTAAACCTAACGAACGCGGATTAGGAACCACACTGTATAGTTGGGGATATAGGGCTGCTATGCTAGTTTCTGGTGCAGCAGCACTTGCTTTAGCCGAATATATTGGCTGGCGTAGTACGTATTTGCTGATGGCAGGTTTAATAATTATTGGTCTTTTTGGCGCCTGGTTTGGTGAAGAACCTAATGATGATGAAGAAAAACACCTTCCAACTACTTTACGCGCTGCAATCATTGAACCTTTTAGAGATTTCTTAAGCCGAAAATCTGCTTGGTTAATTTTATTATTTATTTTACTCTATAAGTTCGGTGATGCACTGAGTGTTTCGTTAACCACACCATTTCTAATTCGTGGCTTAGGCTTTTCTCTAAGCACCGTAGCTTTTGTTAATAAAGGTATCGGTTTCGTCGCTACCATGCTAGGACTTCTTGCAGGTGGTGTTTTAATGGCACGTATTAGCTTATTTCGCGCTTTGTTATATTTTGGTATTTTACAAGCCATGGCCATTTTAGCTTTTCTGCATCTGGCTATTGTGGGACATAATTACCATTGGCTAATCTTTGCGGTTTCTATCGATAGTTTTTGTAATGCCATGGGAAGTGTCGCCTTCGTCGCCTTATTTATGAGTTTATGTAATCATCGCTATACCGCCACTCAATTTGCTCTATTTACAGCATTCTCTAGTATTGGACGTGTTTTTGTAGGTCCACTAGCAGGTCTGATTGCTAGTTATTATAGTTGGCCTATATTTTTTGTATTATCACTTGCAGCTTCTTTACCTGGTTTAGGCTTATTATGGTATTTACGTGACAATTTTAATAATAACCACTCTGATATTGTCCTGGAAAAAACAGCTTTAAATGATCAATATCAAGAACAATAATCGTTTCTACTTCCACTTTAACCTCCATATTTCTAGCAAACATCCTACCGACTACACATCGTCATCTGCCTGACGGTTATTTTGCAGGTATTCGGCTTGAATTTTCTTAGTAGGCTCCCCATATAGAGTGGTGTTGGTGTGATAAAGTTAACTTATTGTACTCTTTATCAAACATCATTATGATTAGCCCTGCTGCTGAGGAGGGGGTTAATTTAGTTAATATCCTCATTTTGACAGTAATTCTTAGGAGAAATCTGTATGAATGTTAAAGTTAAATTAGAAGAACCTGTAGTTGAAGTTGAATTAAAAAAACTAATTGAAAATTTAGTCCCTATGGATGATCGCATCCTTGTCAAGTGCGATGAAGCAGAAGAAAGATATAGAGGTGGTATTGTTATTCCAGATACCGCAAAAAAGAAACCTGCTAGGGGTATAGTAGTCGCTGTAGGGAATGGTAAACGCTTGAAATCAGGTCAGATTCAAACGTTAAGCATTAAAGTAGGCGATAAAATATATTTCGGAAAATATAGTGGAACTGAAATCGAACTCAATGGTCAAGACTATCTCATTATGCGTGAAGAAGATGTTCTGGCGTTAGTCAAAAATTAATCACAATTTTAACCCTTATTTTTATTCAGAGGAATTAATACAATGGCTGCAAAAGTTTTACAATTTGGTGTAGATGCACGTGCTTCTATCCTACGAGGTGTTGATATACTAGCAGAGGCTGTCAAGGTAACTTTAGGACCTAAAGGTCGGAATGTTATTTTAGACAAAAGTTTCGGCTCTCCTACCATTACAAAAGATGGTGTCTCTGTTGCGAAAGAAATCGAGCTCAAAGATAAATTTGAGAATATGGGCGCACAAATGGTCAAAGAAGTGGCTTCGCAAACTTCAGACGAAGCAGGCGATGGTACTACCACTGCTACCGTGTTAGCGCAGGCTATTTTACGTGAAGGAATGAAAGCTGTGGCTGCTGGCATGAACCCAATGGATCTCAAGCGAGGTATTGATACTGCAGTAACAACTGCAATAGAAGCAGTACAAGCTATTTCTAAACCTTGTGATGAGGATCATTGTATTAAGCAAGTAGCTACTGTTTCTGCGAATGATGATATCGATGTTGGTGAAATCATCACTAAAGCAATGAGCAAGGTAGGTAAAAAAGGAGTTATCACCGTAGAAGATGGTTCAGGCTTGAAAAATGAACTGGATACAGTAGAAGGTATGCAGTTTGACCGTGGCTATCTCTCCCCTTACTTCGTCAACAGCCCACAAAACATGGCTTGCGAATTGGATAATCCTTATATTCTATTAGTGGATAAGAAAATCTCTAATATTCGCGATATGCTACCTATACTTGAAGGTGTGGCTAAAGCAGGTCGTTCTTTATTCATTATCGCGGAAGATGTTGAAGGCGAAGCATTAGCAACCTTAGTCGTAAATACCATGCGTGGTATCGTCAAAGTTTGTGCGGTGAAAGCACCTGGTTTTGGTGACCGCCGTAAAGAAATGCTGAAAGATATTGCTATTCTAACCAAAGCTAATGTTATTGCTGAAGAAATTGGCTTAACCCTTGAAAAGTCTTCTCTAGAAGACTTAGGTTCGGCTAAACGTGTGCTTGTCACTAAAGACAATACAACCATCATCGGCGGTGAAGGTGAAAAGGACAAGATTCAATCTCGAATAGATGAGATTGATGCTCAAATTAAAATCAGTACTTCTGACTACGATAAAGAAAAACTACAGGAACGCTCCGCTAAATTATCCGGTGGTGTTGCTGTCATTAAAGTTGGTGCTGCTACTGAAATAGAAATGAAAGAAAAGAAAGCACGTGTAGAGGATGCATTGCATGCAACTCGTGCTGCCGTTGAAGCAGGCATTGTCCCCGGCGGTGGTGTCGCTCTAATCCGAGCTTTAAGCACCTTAAAAAATCTTAAAGGTATGAACCCTGATCAAGCACATGGTATTCATATTGTTGCTAATGCAATGTGCGCACCTTTATATCAAATTGTTACTAATGCTGGCGGACGTCCTGACGTTGTTATTGATAAAGTACTGCATAGTACAGAAGTTAATTACGGCTACAATGCTGCAACAGGTGAATACGGTGACATGATAAAAATGGGTATTTTAGATCCTACTAAAGTAACCCAAACTGCATTACAAAATGCAGCTTCCATTGCTGGTCTCATGATTACTACAGAATGCATGATTGCAGAAACTCCTAAGAAGGATGAAGGCGCTGGTGTTCCTGCTGATATGGGTGGCATGGGCGGAATGGGTGGTATGGGCGGAATGGGTGGCATGATGTAACCTTCCAGTTTTATATCATAAAAAACCCCGCTATTGCGGGGTTTTTCTTTTTCAATGAATTAAAGCTACACTTATGGAAAGAGTAAAATGATATCCTAGATGAGGATTATTTTTATGTTTAGCCGTATTTTATTATTTTTAGGCACTAATATTTTAGTTATTGCTACTATTTCTATAGTTACCAATTTATTAGGCCTACATAGTTATCTCACCTCACATGGAATTAATTATCTATCATTAGCAATTTTTTGTGCCTTATGGGGCACAGCAGGGGCCTTTATTTCACTTTTCACCTCAAAATTCATTGCTAAAAAAAGCATGGATTTAAAAATTATTGATCCCAACACTGCCGTGGGTGAAGAAAAAAATATCCTTGAAGTTATCCATAATTTAGCACGTAAAGCTGGCTTAAAGGCCTTACCTGAAGTAGGAATTTACAATTCACCTGAACTCAATGCTTTTGCGACTGGGCCCACTAAAAATAATTCTTTAGTAGCTGTCTCTAGTGGCTTACTGCAAAAAATGAATCTCGCTGAAATTGAAGGTGTCTTAGGACATGAAATCACTCATATCACTAATGGAGATATGGTTACCATGACGCTTATATTAGGCATAATTAATGCTTTTGCTCTTTTTTTATCACGTATCGTAGCATACGTAATTTCTGTAGGGGCGGCTGGGCGTAATAATGACGAAGGTTCGATAAGTGGCCCTGGACCGATGTTTTTTATGCTATCGATGGTATTTGATATTCTATTTACATTTTTAGGTAGTATTTTAGTGGTTGCTTTTTCCAGACATCGCGAATACCGCGCAGATAAAGGCGGTGCTCTGTTAACAGGTCGAGACAAAATGATTGAAGCGTTACAAGCCTTACAAAAAGCAACGGAGCCCGAAGATACGCGCGCTCCTGCTTTGTCGACATTAAAAATATCGCATAAAAGCGGTGGATTTCGCGCTTTATTTTCAAGCCATCCACCCTTAGAGTTACGCATCGAACGTTTGCAAAAAGGAAAATAGTAATTAGCTTATAAAAATAGTTTACAAGTCACCTTGCTCCTTTGCATATTGCATCACACCACCGCGGAAAGGAGCAAATCCTGCCCCAAATATAATCCCAGCATCGATTAGATCACTATCTGCAACAACTTTTTCTTCCAAACATTTTTTAGCTTCATCTATCATTGGCTGAATTAAACTATCTGTTAAATTAGTGGGTGCTTTATAATCTTCAGGAATTTTTTCTTTCATAGGCTTCCCTTGTTTATAGCGATAAAATCCTTTCCCCGTTTTTCGCCCTAGATCTTTATTAGCAACCATTCTCTCTAAACCTTCAGGTATAATACTTCCTAAAGATTCACTGAGAATTTTTGCTACCGCTAAGCAAATATCTAGACCTACCGTATCGGCTAACTCTAAAGGCCCCATCGGCATACCGAAATCTACAGCCGCTTTATCTATAACTGGCGCAGGAATTCCAGTCTGCAATAATAATACTGATTGCATTAAATAGGGCATTAATAAGCGATTAACTAAAAATCCGGGTGAGCTTTTTACAGGTAAAGGTAAGCGATTAATTTGATGTACAAATGCTAGGCCCTTCTCTATGATATCCGGGACAGTAATTGCTGATTCCACCACCTCTACCAAAGGCATTTTAGCTACCGGATTAAAAAAATGTAAACCAATTAAACGCTCTGGATATCGTAATCCTTGTTGAATATCTTCTAAAACAATACTCGATGTATTACTAGCCAACAATGTATCCGATTTAATTTGATTCTCTAACTGCCGAAATAAATCTTGTTTGACATTTAAATCCTCGAATATTGCTTCAATAATAATATCTGCCCTACGTACACCATAGCCTGCTAAATCTGGTACTAGTCTATCCATAGCGGCTTGAATTGCCCGAGGTGTTTTTAATCGTTTTTGGAATAATGCATAAGCTCTCGTCATAGCCGGAGAAATATATTTCGCTTCATGATCCTGCAAAGTGACATGCAATCCTTGTAAAGCACACCAAGCAGCAATATCACCTCCCATAGTTCCTGCCCCTATGACATGAACATGTTTAAAACATATATTATTTTTTTTTCCTAATTTCTTTAAACGTTCTTTTAAAAAAAAGACTCTCATTAAATTCTTTGCTGTAGGGGTCAAAGCCAATTCACTTAAAGAAATTGCTTCATGTAAAAATGCTTGATTATTGACACCATATTGTTTCCATAAATGAAGTACAGCATAAGGCGCAGGATAATGTTTAGGGTTAACTTTAGCATTTAGACGACGTTGCGCAATTTTGCTAATAATATTTCTCAAGCAACGATAATTAGTTATTTTCTTCCGATTTATTGCAATAAAAGAATTCTTTTTTTTGATTTTTTCTGAAGCAAAAAATAAAGACGCTCGTTCAGCATGCCGCAGTGGAACAAGCTGATCAATTAAACCTAACTTAAGTGCTTTAAAAGGTGAAATTTTTTTTCCTGTTAAAATTAATTCGAGTGCAGCAGACCCTCCCAATAAACGTGGCAAACGTATAGTCCCTCCCCAACCGGGATGAATTCCAAGTAACACCTCTGGTAAACCTAAATGAGTTTTATCGTCATCAACAGCAATACGATAATCACAAGCTAAAGCCAGTTCTAAACCTCCCCCTAAACATAATCCATTGATCAAAGCGACCGTGGGAATATTGAGTGCAGCTAATTCAGCAAATACTTTTTGTCCAAGTTGGATAAACGTAAAAATCTCTTCCTTAGTTTTTAATTTACTGATTGTTTGTATATCAGCACCCACAATAAAACCGTTTACTTTATTAGAAGAAATTATTAGACCATGCACTGATGTGCTATTACGAATTTCTCGAATAATCGTGCTTAGTTCAATTAACACATTTTCATCTAAATTATTGCTAGAGCTATTTTCTTTATCAAAATACAACCAAAGAATCTGTTCTTTTTGTTGCAATCGCCAATTTAAATAGCTTTTCATTAGACTACTCCAGTTTTAGTTCTAGCCATATTTTCAAGTAACAGCGCACCACCTTGTCCACCACCAATGCAGAGTGTTGCTATACCATAACGTGCTTGTTTTCTTTTTAAAATATGCGCTAGATGTAAAACTATACGCGCACCACTCGCACCGACAGGATGACCCATAGCAATGGCTCCCCCATCTATATTGAGTTTGGCTTGATCTATTTTTCCTAGAGCTTGAGTTAAACCCAGTTGATTTTTACAATAATCAACATCTTGCCAAGCTGCCAAACAAGCTAAAACCTGACCTGCAAACGCTTCATTAATTTCCCAAAAATCGATATTTTCAAAAATGAGTGCTTGTTTTTTTAAAAGCGCTGTCACCGCATGTACTGGACCTAAACCCATTTCGCTCGGATCAACGCCTGCCCATGCCACATCGACTATGCGCGCTAAAATCGGCAATTGATATTTTTGTACTGCTTCTTCGCTTGCTAAAATTAAAAAAGCAGCACCATCAGTAATTTGAGAGCTATTTCCTGCAGTTACTAAACCAAAAGGTTTATCAAAAAAAGGGTTTAATGTAGTTAATTTTTCTAGATTCGTATCACGACGCAAACCATTATCAAAAGAGTAATAAATATTTTGTTTATCATAAATCGGATTTATTTCTTCCTTAAAAATTCCTGCATCTTGTGCCATTGCTAAACGCTGATGGCTTTGTAAAGAAAATTCATCCATTTCTTCACGTGTAATTCCAAAACGATGGGCAATTATCTCTGCAGTTTGACCCATTCCTAATCCTACAATTGGATCAGTTAAACCATGTAGTAAAGCAATAATCGGTTTTAAATATTTCAGTTTAAATTGTGCAAGTAGCTTTAAACGAGCAAAGAAATTCTTAGCTAAATTCCACTCAGTAAACCAAACACTCATTTTTTTACTCAATAACAGAGGCGCTTGACTCATCGCCTCTGTCCCTCCTGCTAATACTAAGTTATATCTTCCACAAGCAATATCTAAAGCCGCACTATCTAAAGCTTGCATACCGGAAGCACAATTCCGCTGTACTGTATAAGCAGGTACTGCTTTACCACAACCTAACCGCAATGAAATAACACGACTGATATTCGCCTCATCAGGACTTGGCATAACACAACCCGTAACCACTTCATCCAACTGATCGGGAGTAAATGCTTGACGTGCTAATAAATAACGTCCTGCTTGTACAGCTAAATCAGAAGCTGAAAAACTTCCAGGGCCTCCACGTACTTTCAACCAGGGAGTACGCATGCCATCCACAATGTAAACTGACCGTGCAAAACCTGATCGATCTCTAGCTTGCATAAACATTTTTCCCGTAAGCATTTCTTAGATAAAACCAGTTAATAGTTAACGCCATTTTAATATACCTTCTGTCAGTGAATGTGCAAGTTAGCACCATTTACAAGTAAAAAAATGATCATTAAAAAGCATCAACTTGCATTGCATCTTGCTGGTATTTTTTAGCCAACAGAAATCTTTCCATTTCTTCTTGGGTAAGAATTTTGTTTGCTAACGCTATTTGCAATTGTCGTTCAATATCTAAATTTAGTTTTAAACCATGTTTTTTTAATTTTTCAAGAATAGGTTGTATTCTCATAAATTCCTTAAAAGCAATTTCCATACGGCCTGTTGGATCTTTTGGTTTTTTTCCTAAATAACAATTCTGAGTTGTGCGATCTCGGAATTTACTGTTTTTTGTCATTATTGACACTAATTGACAATCTTGTTTATCAGTTGGTAACTGGTAAGGCTGGCCCAAAGGAAAAACAATAAATTTTAGTAACTTAGCTAAAAAAGGTTTGGGGAAATTAATAAAAAACCTTTTAAAGGCATATTGGATATGATAAAGACAATAGTCTAATCCCCAACGTGCATAAGTGTCATCTTCTTTTGACAATGGATATTCTTGGATATAACGAATAACGCTGGATGCTATATAAAGATAACTTAAAACATCACCTAAGCGTGCCGATAATCGTTCTTTACGCTTTAAGTTTCTGCCCAAAATTAACAACGCAAAATCAGTGACTAACGCTAAAGCTGCCGATAAACGCGAAATTTGTCGATAATAATAACTGAATTTCCTTATGGAGGTTTCTACAAAAAAATGACCCAAACCGAAAGCAAATAAAAATGTTTTTACTAAATTTTTTATACAATAAAAAAAATGTTGAACTAATAGTTTATCTAAAGCAGAAATATCTTTTTTTTCAATAGCTTGCATTTCATCTCTTAAATAGGGATGACAACGTATTGCTCCCTGACCAAATAAAATAAGATTACGAGTTAAAATATTTGCTCCTTCCACTGTTATTGATATCGGTATAGCAATGTAGCCTTGTGCCAAATAATTACGTGGGCCCATTTGGATACCGCGTCCTCCGTGGATGTCCATCGCATCATTAATAATAGTACGAGCAAATTCAGTCATGTGGTATTTTGCAATTGAAGAAGCTAACGCAGGTTTCAGCGAACTATCAACTGCAGTCACTGTAAACCGACGTGTTGCTTCTATTAAATAAGTTAATCCCGCGATTCTTGCTAAAGCCGCTGCGACACCTTCAAAGTGAGCAATTGATAAATGAAACTGTTCTCTTAATACGCTATAAGCCCCTGTCATGCGATAAGCTAATTGAGCCTGTGCAGCACTGACCGCCGGCAATGAAATACCTCTACCTATCGATAAGCATTCCATCAACATATGCCAACCTTGGCCTAACATTTTCTCGCCACCTATAACAAAACTGATAGGAATAAAAACATTTTTACCCACTATAGGACCATTCATAAAAGCTAAACCCATAGGCGAATGTCTTTTACCTATTTCAATGCCATCCAATGAAGAGGGTACCAAGGCAAGTGTAATCCCTATTTGCTTTTTTTCTCCCAACAACTGATCAGGATCCATTAATTTGAATGCAACACCTATAACCGTAGCAATAGGTGCTAAAGTAATGTAACGTTTATTAAAATGTAGTCGTATTCCCAGCATTTCTTTATCTTGATAAATTCCTTTACACACTATCCCATGATCTTTCAGTGCAGCTGCATCACTACCTGCATCCACAGAGGTTAATGCAAAACAAGGAATTTCTTCTCCTCTAGCAAGTTTAGGCAAATAATAATTTTTTTGATCTTCTGTTCCATAATGCAGTAATAATTCTGCCGGCCCGAGAGAATTCGGAACCAAAGCATTGACCGCGGCGCTAACTGAACGTGTCGCAATTTTCAATACAATTGAAGAATGGGCTAAAGCAGAAAAACCTAATCCTTCATATTTTTTTGGAATGGCCATACCAAAAAATTTTTGTTTTTTTAAAAACTCCCAAACTGTAGCTGGTAAATCATGCTCTACTGTTAAAATGTTAAAATCATCTAACATGCTACAAAGCCTTTCTACTTGGTCATTGATAAAAGTTTCCTCTTCATGGTTCAGATTTGATAAGGAAATACTATGTAAAGCTTTCCAATTCGGCAAGCCGCGAAATAAATCTTTTTCCCACCATAAATCACCTGCTTCTAGAACAATTTTTTCTGTCTCGCTAATAGACGGAAGTATTTTACTTAAATAAGCTAAAAAAGGTTTAACTAGAAAAACTCTTCGTATTGGCGTTACGCATAACATCATTATCAAAATCAAGATAAAAAAACATAAACTAATCATTACCCACATTAGTTACTCCCATAATCTAGGTCGTAAACTCAATTTATTACTTCAAGATGTACTGCTTAATTCTCGCCAAGAACTGCGTCCATTTTTTGTTAAAGTAAGCTCTTTGTGCCGACAAGCTACTTTCGCTTGAACTACATAAGTAGTTTTTAGCGTAAGCACTCCTACTGTCATTTGTTTTGCTTGCACAATAACGTCATAAATATAGGCTAAGCTTTGATTAATACAATACGATGTTAGATGTCTTATAAGTTTTGAGCTAATTTGAAAACCTGCATAATTAAAATATTCATGCCATTCAGAATTAAATGTCGAAAGACTTGTAAGTCTATGTTCCGTTAATTTTAATCCAGCTTCCGCAGCTTGAAATTGCTGTGCAGTGATAATCATATTTTGACTCATGCGTAATTCTAAATAAGAACTACTCAATATCGATAATGTCATTAAAGATATAATAAAAAGAAAAAATAATACCATCACTAATATAAATCCTTGTTGATTACTTTCTTTATATCCGTTCACGTAATCCTATTATTTGCTTCCATTCTTGTTGCAATTGATTGTTGTCTGTCAATAATAGTCTAATTTCTACACTACGCGCATTTGCCCAATGTTTTACCTCATTAGCATTTTTATAAAACAAAGTACCATCAGTATTTTTCATACCCAATTTTATCGACATTCTTTTTATTCCTTCAATTAATTCTATAGGCTTGTAAAAAGATTGATTTAAATTACGCCGATATAAAGCATGAATAGGCTGTCCCATTTCATTCATACGTCCTGTATCGGCAATGTAATAAATAATTTTATTAAAGAAACCAATTTCACTACCTATTTGATAGCTATAAATCAGATGGATATTATTCCAATGAATAAACTCAGCATGTTGGCAATCACTGATGAGTAAAGTATCTTTAGGCTGAAACGCCATTTTATTTACCAAACTAATATGCCTAGACTTTGCTTCATTTACTGGAAAAGTATTGGGATCAAGAAATTGGATTAAAATTGCATCACTATCCTTTTGATACTGAGCAAGCTTAGGTAAGCTTAACTTTGCTGTCGTATATCCTTTATGCCAAACAACCAAGCTAGTATTGGCTGATAAATGGTTATTTAATGTCATAACATCGATTAAACGCACACAACCAATAAAACCTGCCATGCGAATATCATGGCTGAGTAAGTTTAATGCAAGGCGTGCTTTAGTGGGGATAATATTCAAATTCTGAGTTAATTGATAAATATTTTTACTATAAATAAAAATATTTATAATTCCTACACTAAGAAATAAAGACAAACTTATTGCTATCATTAATTCAATCAAGCTATATCCTTGCTCTCTGCTTTTCATACAGTAAATAATAAAATGAGAGATGATTGAAATTTTGAAAAAGGAGAAAACCACTGAATTTTGCTTTGATAATTAGATGAATTAAGCTGCGATATCTGCCCCGTTCCTTTCGGAAAATTTTCTTGTGTCTCTTCTTTCCATAAGGTTAATGCTTGTTGCAAACAAATTCGCTGAGATTCACAAATTGTAAAGCTTTCAGCGAGTTCCAGATTCTTTAAATCGGCCAAGTTGATTAAGTAAGCATGCTCACTAGCATGCAAAGCCACCAATTGAGCTTGAACAAAACCCAATAGACTAAAACTTAATATTGCCGTAGCAACCATAACTTCGATTAAGCTAAATCCTTGTTGATAATTTAATAATGATATTTTTTTCATTGCTATTTTAACTTAACCATCCTTTTTAATTATTATATTAGTGATAGAATAATTATGCAATGAAACATTCGGCAAGAGAAGTTTCTTTTATTTTTTTTTAATAGTAAACTCCTGCAACAAATAATCTTTCCTAAAGGGGAAATAAAATATATGAATAAAAAAATAATTGGTGTGCTTATTAGTGCTGCTTTATTGTCCGCTTGCGCAGGCAAAACTCCAAGCCCTACTGTTCCTCAGTCTCAATGTTGCACTGATACAAAACAAAAACCAAAGGAGAATAAAAACAAAACTACCAATAATATTCCCAAAGAATTTATAAGGTAGAAAATTGGTTTTAGGAATAGCAATTGTTTTTAGGTTCCTTAAGTAAATTTAGAAAAAAGTACTGCTTTTTTATATACACAACAGTTATATTTAGTTTTGCATCTCACCCTACTCTTAGTTTTTGAGTAGGGTTGAGAATACCTTTCATCTAAGAATATTTATTTCTTATTATTTTCGCAACGATTCAATAAAAATTGTACAATTAAAGATACCGGTCGACCTGTCGCCGTTTTTTCTGGTCCGCTTTTCCAGGCTGTTCCGGCAATATCTAAATGTGCCCAATTGAATTTTTTAGTAAATCGAGATAAAAAACAAGCAGCTGTAATACTCTTACCGCCACCCACACCCACATTAGAAATATCGGCTACATTGCTGTCGATTTGTTGCTGGTATTCTTCCCATAAAGGTAACGGCCATACTCTATCTTGACTTTGTTGACCCGCTTTTTCAATTTCCAAAGCAAGCTCCATACTATTACTCATCATACCCGTTGCTACTGCACCTAATGCAACAATAATAGCCCCGGTCAAAGTAGCCATATCAATAACTACATCCGGGTTAAAACGTTCACTATAGGTTAAAGCATCTGCCAAAATTAAACGTCCTTCTGCATCGGTGTTAATTACCTCTACGCTAAGGCCCGCTAGTGTTTTGATCACATCGCCAGGTTTAATTGCTGTACCACTGGGTAAATTTTCAGTTAATGGCATTATGCCTACCACATGAATAGGCAATTTAAGTTCAGTAATAACTTTTAAAATTCCCATCACACTAGCAGCACCTGACATATCATATTTCATTTCTTCCATTCCAGCGGCAGGTTTTAAACAAATTCCACCTGAGTCAAAAGTTACTCCCTTTCCGACTAGAACAACAGGTTGTTGTTCTAGTGCTCCCTGATATTCTAAAGTAACAAACTTGACTGATTCTGCAGAACCCTGCGCTACTGCTAATAGTGCACCCATGCCTTCTTTTTTTATTGCAGCTTCATCTAATATGTTAAGTGTAAGGCCGGTATCATTCGCTAGTTTTTTGGCTTGTTCCGCCATGATGCTGGGTGTACATAAATTAGCGGGCAGATTAGCTAGATCTTTAGTTAATTTTATTCCTTGAATAATGGCTGTAGCCTGTTTTATTGTCTCTGTGGCTTGCACCCATTCTTTAGAATTGGGAAGATTAAAAATAAATCTTTTCGGTGAAGATATTTTATTTTTTTTATCGGTTTTTAATTCATCAAAACAATAAAAACAATCTTCAATTAACTCGATACTTTGACGTATCTGTTTATCAAAAACACATGCTTTCATTGAAATATCAGTTAAAAAACTTGTTATTTCATCAACTTGTAAAGCTTTTAAGGCACATGCCATACAAGTAATAATTTTACGAAAATCTATTACGGATAAATTGTATTCTTCCCCGCAATAAACTAAAAGAACGCGCGATGCAGATATTCCTGGAACATTATAAAGCAAAATACTTTTACCACATTCTTCAATTAAATCACCTTTATCTAAAATTTTGTGGATGTATCCCTGGCTATATTTGTCTAATAGCTGAGCAGATTGAGATAGCCGTTTACCTTGAAAAGTACCGACGATTAAGCAATCACTCGTCTGTTTAATAAGATCAATAGAATCGATAGAATATTGCATAGTCACCTCAATTATTTTATTAATAACCCTTGCACTTTACGACACTATCCCGCTCATAGAGTAGCCCAATCCAAGCTTGGGCTCAGACATTCAAGAGGGAAATAGCAGTTCTCCTCTTGAAAATCTTATGGCAAGATAAAAGGACTTCAAAGCATAAACAAGCATCGATGTGCAATGAATATAAATCAGTTTACCTAATTTATACTTATTTGCTAGATTCAATACTCTCTTTATGAAATAATTTGAATTCTTCTATTTTTAACTTTCAAAATGATTCTTTTTCGTTATTTAACTCGAGAAATACTTGCTAGTCTTTCCCTCATAACCAGTCTATTATTCCTGATTTTAATGAGCAATGAATTTGTTCATTATCTTAATCAAGTAGCTGGCGGGAAATTTGCTGCGAATATTTTATGGGAATTGATAGTTTTAGAAGCTCCTCGTTTTTTAGCCATACTTCTCCCTTTTAGCTTATTCCTTGCCATATTGTTCACCTACGGTCGCCTTTATGCCGATTATGAGATGACAGTGCTTAACGCCTGCGGATTCAGTTTGGGTCAATTAACCCGCATGAGTCTACCCTTTATTTTCCTGCTAACTGCTGTAGTGGCTAGCTTAAACCTTTGGTTAAACCCTTTTTTATTACGTTATCAAAATAAACTGCTGAACCAGACTGGAACAGCCGTGGAGTTACAAACTGTACAGCCTGGAAGTTTTCAACAAACTAATGGGGGTCATCGTATTGTTTATGTTGAAAGTGTTTCAGCAGATCATAAAATAGTAAAAAACATTTTTATGGCACAAACAAACTCACAAAAATTACCATCCGAAATTACGCCCTGGACTATACTGAGCGCTAATAGTGGTTACCAAATGATTGATCCCGTCACCAAAGAGCCTTTTTTTGTTGCAGTGGAAGGAAAACGTTACCAAGGTATTCCCGGTCAAACAGAGTATTATATTACACAATTTCTAAAATATGGAATCCGTATTGATTTAGATACTAGCACAGCTAATAAACAACAAGATGCTTTGTCGAGTATTACTTTATGGAATGCAAACCAAGCTAATAAACCTAGCTATTTTTCTGAACTACAATGGCGTCTTTCCGCACCAATTTCAATTTTACTTCTGGCTTTGCTAGCTATACCACTCAGTAGAGTTAACCCAAGACAAGGAAAATATTTGCATATATTACCCGCCATAGTCATTTATATTATGTATCTTAATTTATTACTGGTAGGACGTAATTGGATAGAAAATGGAAATATTTCTTACCGCTGGGGCCTCTGGTGGATACATGGCCTACTCATTCTTACCATAATATTTGCTTGGTGTTATGCTTTAGGATGGAATAGGGTCAAGTATCACTTACTCCATTTAGTTAAACTAAGACCATGAAAATAATCGATCGCTACTTAGGCAGAACCATTATCAGCACTACTCTTTCTGTCCTTGGAATATTATTAATTCTGTTTTCCTTAATTAAACTAATTGCAGAAACACGTGATATAGGAAATGGTCATTATACCTTAGCAAGTGCTTTTTATTACGTATTGCTGACCCTACCATCTCAATTTTATAGTTTTTTCCCTGTAGCTATCTTGTTAGGTAGCATTCTTGGTTTAAGTGTTTTAGCAAAACACAGTGAACTAATGATATTACATTCTAATGGTGTCTCTCTTTATCAAATGGCTTGGAGTTTAATTAAAGCTACTTTGCTGGTTGTTTTTCTAGCTGTTTTGATTGGAGAAGGGTTAGCACCGCGCGCTGCTCGTCTAGCAGAAAATCATAAATCTTTTCTTACCACAAATGGCCAAACGTTAATGACCCAACAAGGAGCTGTTTGGATTCGAGATGGGCATAATTATATTTATATTCAATCAATTTTGGATCCAACTCGTTTAAATAAAGTAAGTCGTTACCAATTTGATGATAATAATAATTTATTGGAAGCAAGCTTTGCCAAACGAGTTAATTATGAAGAAAATATTTGGAAGGCCTACGATATTGCAAGCAGTATAATTACCTTAAACAAAACTCAAGCCAAACATATAGCACATGAAATTTGGCCATTTTCCTTTAGTCCTAAGCTTTTGAATATTTCAATTATTAAACCAGAAGAAATGTCTTTAAAACAGCTTAATGATTATATTCGTTATCGTCGAAAAAACCTTCTAAACATCAGCCATTATTCTTTAGCTTTTTGGCAACGTATACTACAACCGGCCGCTATATGGGTTATGCTTTGTTTGGCTATTCCTTTTACCTTTAAACATTTAAGAACATTAGCTACCAGTTTGAGGGCTATTGCAGGGGTTGCAGTAGGGTTTGGTTTTTACCTCTTAAATGATTTTTTTGGCCCATTTGCCATTGTCTATCAATGGCCGCCCTTTTTAGCTGCATTACTTCCTATTCTCATTTTTATGCTCATCGCTATTATTTTAATGCGCTGGGCAAGATAGCTCGAGGTTACTATGCCAACAACATTCCGCATTGCTATAGCAATGCGGAATGTTGTTGGCATAGTAACCTCGAGCTATCTTGCCCAGCGCATTAAAA
>Ga0075369_10000111_pt1 | contig 22081 bp, 14 predicted proteins | sample EndMethybrTD3034_FD_71400 | JGI IMG/M metagenome (GOLD analysis project Ga0075369, IMG submission 71400) | Populus endosphere microbial communities from Tennessee, USA - Endosphere MetaG P. TD hybrid TD303-4 | ecosystem: Host-associated > Plants > Roots > Endosphere | place: USA: Tennessee...
TACTCGTTGTCCATGCGGTCGATCAGGTAGGGAAGCCAGCCGATCCCGCTCTCGCCGAACACCACCCGGAACCGCGGGAAGCGCTCGAACACCGCCGCACCCATCAGCGCCGTCAGGATGTGGCCGAGCGTCATCTGGAACATGCAGATGCTGCTGTAACGCATGGCGAGGCCGGCATCGCCGGTGGTCTGGGCGCGGAGCTTCGGATCGACCGACGGGAAGGTGTGGAAATGGAGCGGCAACTGCGTCTCGTCGATCGCCGCCCACAGCGGATCCCACATCGGATGCCACATCGGCGTCATGTTCCAGGAACAGCTGAGCTCGACGCCCTTGACGCCCAGCTTGGCGACGCGATGCACTTCCTTCACCGCGGCGGGAATGTCGCCGAACGGCAGGCAGGCCAGGCCGATCATCCGCTGCGGATGGCGCTTGCAGAAGTCGATGATGAAGTTGTTGTAGATGCGCAGCATTTCCCCTGAGGCGCCGGCATCCTCCAGCTTCGCCGCGGCGGCGAGCACGCCGTAGATCACCTCAGCGTCAACGCCGTCCTTGTCGAGCTCCTGGGCGCGCAGGTCCGGGTCGCCCGGGCGGCGGATGCCGTTGAGACCGGCGTCATACAGACCAGTCTCCGCCATGCGGTCGGCGCGGTGCTGCTTGCCGGGCTCGTACTTGCGACCGGCCGAGCCGACGCCCGCGACCAGCCCGAAGGAAGCGCCGTTGCGCGCGACCCACTCCTTGCCGTTCGGTCCTTCGCTGACGAAGGGCATTCGCTCCTTGAACTCGCGCGGCGCTTCCGAGGTGAAGAGATCCGGCGGCAACCAGATCATATCGAGATGGCAATCGGCCGAGATACGTTTGTATCGCATCTGCTTCAACTCCCTACGGCGGATCAGATACCGAGCACTCGAGAGCACTTGCCAACGGAATGAAGGCCGCCATCCTGCACGTGCTGGGGGCACGTGTCGAGCAACCACCAGACAATAGATGGAGGAGCGAATGCGGCGAGTCATCGATCTGGAATGCGTGCTGCCACCGGATGAGAACGGCGTTGCGCGGCAATATTTCGGTGCCGCCGGCCATCGCATCGGCGAGGGCGATCCGGAGCTGCTGCCGCCACTGCCCGGTTACGGCTTCGAAAACTACCGCAACATCTTCACACGGCGTGAGGGCGGCGCGCGCCAGCCGGAGGCCGCGAAACCTGCGGGCAAATCGCTGCCCGAGATTGTTGCGCAGATGGATCGCGACGGCGTGCAGACCTCGGTGATCCACCGCATGCCGAACGACTTGCTGGCGAAGATCGTGCAGGCCTATCCGACGCGCTTCTTCGGCCTTGCCACCCTCAGCCCGTTCGACGGCATGCGTGGGGTGCGCGAACTGGTGAGGCTGGTGCACGAGGAGAAGGTGCAGGGCCTGCGCGTCGGCGCACTGTACAACGGCCTCGCCGCCAGCGACCGGCGCTACTACCCGCTCTATGCCAAGTGCGTCGAGCTCGACATTCCGGTGCGCATCTACACCTCGATGAACTACGCCAACGACCGGCCTTACGATCTCGGCCACCCGCGCCACCTCGACCAGGTGGCGAGCGACTTCCCGGAGCTCAGGATCATCGCCGGGCTGGCTGGCTGGCCGTGGATCAACGACATGGTCGGTCTTTTGCGCCGGCACCCGAACCTCGTTTGCGACACCGCCTCGCACCACCCGCGCTACTTCGGCACCGCGGGCTCGGGCTGGGAGATGCTGCTTCAGTTCGGCAACACGCTGCTTCAGGACAAGGTGATGGTCGGCTTTTCGGCCGAGCAGTTCGGCCTGTCGATTGCGGAGATGGTGAAGCTGTACGAAGCGCTGCCGCTGAAGGAAGCCGTGGTCGAGAAGTGGCTGTACGGCAACGCCAGGCGCTTCCTTCGGCTCCCCTGACGTTCGCCTCAGTCTTCCGTCGTTGCGAGAACCGCGAGGTCACCCGGATTCCCGACGCCATAGTCACGGGTTGCCCCGTCGGAGGTGACGTAGCCGTCGAGGAGATCGCGGCCGATAGCGGCGGGCGCACGCTTGGCCGGCTCACCAAAGCCGCCGGAGCCTGGCGTGATCATATCGATCACGGAGCCCGCCGGCGCCTGGAATGCCCCTTTGCAGGGGAGGTTGCGCGACTTGCCATCGGGCGTGGTCAGCGTGACGACGGCAGCGGCGCCTGCCTGGCCGCCCATCAGTCCGAACGGCGGCGACGTCATCCGCTCCATGCAGAGCGAGCCCACCGCGTCGGCGCCTTGCAGCAAGCGCCATGTGCGGACGGCACCGCAGCCGCCGCGAAACTGTCCCGCACCACCGGAATCCGGGTTGACGGCATAGCGCTCGACACGAAGCGGGAATGCCATCTCCAGAACCTCGACCGGCGTATTCATGGTGTTCGAGATGCCGCTGGCGATCGTGTTGATGCCGTCCTTGTTCGGCCGCGCGCCAAAGCCACCCTTGATCGTCTCGTAGGAGACATAGCGCGTTCCTGAGCGGGGATCGACGCCACCGAACGTGACGACGGCCGACGTACCCTGGCTGCACGCCATGACGCGATCCGGCCAGATCGCGGCAAGCGCGCCCATGACCATGTCGGCAACGCGGTGCGACATCTCGTGGTTGGCGTAGACGACGGGCGCGGGAAACGCCGCGTTGACCACGGAGCCCTCTGGCGCCTCGATGGAAATCGCGCGCCAGCAACCGGAATTCGGTGGAATCAAGCTGCCGGGATCCACGGCCATTTTCAGGCCGCAGTAGACGCCCGACGCAGTCACCGACAGCGGTGCGTTCATCGGACCTTTCACCTGCGGGTCGCTGCCCGCAAAATCGACCAGGAGCCGGTCACCCGACTTCTTGATGTGCATGCGCACGCGAAACCGGGCGTCGCTGCCGTCCGCGTTGTCGGCAATGCCATCGCCGTCGCAGAAATCCTCGAACGTGCCCTCACCGTCGGGCAGATCGACAAGGGCAACGCGCATCAGGCGCTCGGAGTAGTCCATGACCTCCGCCATGATCTCGACGATCTCGCGCGGGCCGTAGCGTCGTGCCAGTTCCTGCAGTCGTTGCACGCCGCGAAGCGTGGCGGCCAACTGCGCGCCGAGATCGCCCCGCCGCTCGGCGGGCGTGCGGACGTTCGCCAGGATCAGCCTCTCGAGGTCGACATTCATGACACCCCGGGAGACGAGGCGAAGCGGCGGCAACCGCAAGCCCTCGCCATAGATCTCGCTCACCGCTCCATAGCTGCCCGGGGTCGCAGATCCCACGTCCGGCCAGTGCGCACGCAAGCACGTGTAACCGAGCAGCAGCCCATCGAGGAAGGCCGGGCGGATGACGTTGACGTCGGGCAGATGGCTGCCCCCGAAATAGGGGTCGTTGTGGATGAAGACGTCGCCCTCGTGCACGTCGCTGCCAAAGACGGACACGATGGCGCGAACGGCATCCGGCATCGAGCCGAGGTGGATCGGAAGATCGTTCCCCTGGGCCACCATGGCACCCTCGGTATCGAACACCCCGCAGGAGAAATCGCCGGCGGATTTCAGGATCGGCGAATAGGCGGTCTTGCACAGGATAACGCGCATTTCCTCGGCAATCTTGAAGAGTGCATTCTTCGCAATCTCGAAGGCTGCCGGGTCCTTGTGGCGTGGGCTGGTCATTGTGCGGCTCCCTGCTTTGCCCGCGCCATCAGGATGTAACCATCGCTGTCCATGCGCGCCTGCCAGCCGGGTGGGATCAGGATGGTCGACTCGAGGCTCTCGACGATGGCGGGGCCGTGCACGACAGCTCCTGCGGCCATGCGTGCACGATCGTGCACCTCGGCCGTGATCGCGCCTGTGCTGCGGAACCAGACTTCCCGGGGTGGCTTCGCGGACGGCGTGCCGGCCGCGGCCGGTTGCTGGCGAATGGTCAGCGGCGGAATGATTCCAATCGCCGCGAGACGCAGGCTGACGAACTGAACAGTCTCGGCGCGATTGTCATGGCCGTAAGTTTGCGCGTGCCGGGCGTGGAAGGCCTCGGCAATTCCGCCGATCGCGGCGGTATCGACCGTGCCGCCGGCGACAGGCACGTTCAATTCGTACGATTGGCCTGCATAACGAGCGTCGACAGAGCGATCGAAGCGGCGGCGACCGGCATTGATGCCGGCACGATCCAGCATGCCACTGCCTTCCGCTTCCATGGCGCGGAAAGCCGCCTCGAGAACGGAGGGCTCGGCGGTCGCTGCCGTGGTGTAGACGGTGCGCACGTAGTCACGCCGCAGATCCGTGCCAACGAGGCCCAAGGCCGAGAACGCTCCCGGGATTGGCGGACAAACGACGGTCGTAATACCAAGCTCCTCGGCGAGGGCGGTTGCGTGCAGGGGCCCGGCCCCACCGAATGCAGCCAAGGAGAAGTCACGGGGATCGTGGCCGCGTTGCACTGAGACAATCTTCAACGCTTCCGCCATGGCGTTGTTGACGACATCAATGACGGCGGCGGCAGCCGTCTGCGCCTCGACGCCGAGCGGGACCGCGAGCCGCTTGCCGATCGCGGCCTCAGCTGCCGCATGATCGAGCGGCATGCTGCCGGCAAGCAGCGATTGCCGCCCGAGGTAGCCGAGCACCAGGTTGCAGTCGGTGACGGTTGGTTCGGTGCCGCCGCGGCCATAGCAGGCGGGGCCGGGCTCGGCGCCCGCACTCTTGGGGCCGACACGCAGCGCACCCGCGCGGTCGACCCAGGCGATGGAGCCGCCGCCCGCGGAAACCTCGGCGAGATCTATCACCGGCACGCGGATCGGATGCCCGGCGCCGTTCATGAACCGCGTGACATTGGAGCCGCCACCAACCTCGTATTCCGCCGTGGTTTCGTATTTTCCGTCACGAATGAGACTGGCCTTCGCGGTGGTGCCGCCCATGTCGAACGAGAGGAGATTGAGCTTGCCAGTCTGGCGCGCCACCAGGGCTGCCCCGACGACGCCGGCCGCCGGACCGGACTCCACCGCCATCGCCGGCATGGCGACGCCCTCCGGCGCTTCGAATACCCCACCGTTCGAGCCCATCAGGTAGAGCGGGGGCAGACCCATCTGCTTTGTCGCGGCCTCGAGCTTCGCCAAATAGGAGCCGAGGATCGGCCCGACATAGGCGCACACGGCCGTCGTGCTGGTGCGCTCGAACTCGCGGATCTCCGGCAGCACTTCGGATGAGAGATAGACGGGAATGCCCGGAAATGCCGCCCGCAGCCGGCGGCCCAGGCTTTGCTCGTGAGCTGGATTGAGGAAGCTGAACAGCAGCGAAACCGCAATCGATTCCACGCGCGCTGCCTTGAGATCGGCGACGAGCCCGTCGATTTCGATTTCTGCGAGCGGCGTCACGATCTGCCCGTCGGCGCCAATGCGTTCCGTGATCTCGAACCGCCGTCGGCGCGGCGTCAGCGTTGCCGGAGGGTCCTGGAAAAGGTCATAGAGATCGCCGCGCGAGGAACGTCGCAATTCCAGAACATCGCGAAAACCACGTGTCGCGACGAGACCAACGCGAGCTCCCTTTCCCTCCAGCAGCGCATTGGTGACGACCGTCGTGGCGTGGCAGAGCAACCCGACCTCGCCCGGTGCGATGCCATAGGGCCCCATTGCGGCCCCCAGGGCCTCGAGCACCCCGGTCACGAAATCACGCGGTGTCGTCAGCGTTTTGGCGGCACCAATGCGACCGTTCGTGTCGTCCACCACGGCGACATCCGTGAATGTACCGCCGATATCAACCCCAATCCGCCAAGTCATGGGATGGTTGCCCTTGCCCGTTCGTCCACCGTCACCGGCAAAGTCTAGGCACGCCGCAGTCCTTCTGCGAGGTATTTTGAAAGCGGACGCGCAGGGATGGAAAATGGGCTATCCTTGCGTCGTGCGCTCTTCGCACCGAGACCGGGCGATGGCATTCGTCCCGTCAGCGAGCATCCGTCGAGGCCCTTTAGCCGAGGAGAACCCGCATGCTCTCGAAGGAAGACAACGAACTGATCACCCGCACCGGCCCCGGAACACCGATGGGCAATGCGATGCGGCGCTACTGGGTCCCTGCCTGCCTGTCGAGCGAGATCGGCGAACCGGACGGTGCGCCGGTGCGCGTCAAGCTGATGGGCGAGGAACTCGTCGCTTTCCGCGACACCGAGGGGCGCATCGGGCTGGTCGAGGAGTATTGTCCGCATCGTCGCGTGTCGCTCTATTTCGGGCGCAACGAGGAGTGCGGCCTGCGGTGCGTCTATCACGGCTGGAAGTTCGACGTGACCGGCGCCTGCGTCGATCAGCTGAACGAGCCGGAGGAACTCCAGTTCAAGCACAAGGTGAAGCTCGTGACCTATCCGACCTGCGAGCTCGGCGGGATCGTCTGGGCCTACCTCGGACCGGCCGAGAAGACGCCGCCCTTGCCGAAATTCGCCTGGACCGAGGTGGCGGAAGCCCGCCGCCACGTCACCAAGGTCGTCGAGGAATGCAACTACCTGCAGGCGCTCGAAGGCGGCATCGACACCTCGCACGCGCCGATCCTGCACCGGTTGCTGACCGACAAGTCGACGCGCGGCGGCCTGAAGCCGTCGAACCCGTTCGTGCGCGGTAAGGCGCCGAATCTGCGGGTCGACATCACCGACTACGGCTATCTCTACGCCGGGGTGCGGCCGCTTGCAGAGGGCGATATCCACGTACGGACCTATCACTTCATCATGCCGTTCCACCAGATCCGCCCGTCGCGTTCGGAAAGCGGATTGCGGACCGATGCCGGCCATATCTGGGTGCCGATCGATGACCACAACTGCATGGTCTACAACTGGATCTACAGCATCGCCGATCAGCCGCTGACCGCGGAAGACCGTCTCGAGCGCGGCCTCGGCAACGGGCCGTTGCATGTCGACCAGACGACCTTCCGTTCGCTCCAGAACCGGACGAACAACTACGGCCTCGACCGCAAGGTGCAGAAGACCGAGAGCTACACCGGCATCGACGGCATCAACCAGCAGGACCGCGCCCTGCAGGAAAGCATGGGCCGGGTCGTCGATCGCAGCCGCGAGCATCTCGGCCCCGCCGACAAGGCGATCATCCAGGCCCGCAAGCTCCTGCGCGAAGCGGTGAAGGCAGTCGAAGCCGGCCAGCAGCCGGCCGGCACCGGCACCAGCTACTACACGGTCAAGGCCGGCGAGGACGTCTTCGCGCGCGATGCCGACTGGCACCAGGCCTTGGCACCCGACATCACCAAGGACAGGATCCTGCAGACCGTGTAGTGGCGGTCAGAACGGCAGGCCGACGTAGTTCTCGGCCAGCATGACCTGTGCGGCGCGCGAGGACGCGAGATAGTCGAGCTCGGCGATCTGCATCTGCCGCTCAAAGCTTTGCGGGGCATGCAGCTTGTGCAGCAGCATCGTCATCCACCACGAGAAGCGCTCCGCCTTCCAGACGCGCGCCAGTGCGGTGTCGCTGTAGGCAGCGAGGAGGTCGTCGTTGTTCGTCTTGTAGTGCGAGACCAGGGCGCGGCAGAGGTAGTGCACATCGGATGCCGCGAGGTTCAGGCCCTTGGCGCCGGTCGGCGGCACGATGTGCGCGGCATCGCCCGCCAGGAACAGGCGGCCATGCTGCATCGGCGTCGAGACGAAGCTGCGCAGCGGGGCGATGCTCTTTTCGATCGACGGACCCGTCGTGATGTTGGGTGACGCCGAACCCAACCGCACCTTGAGCTCATCCCAGATACGCGCGTCGGACCATTCTTCGACCTTGTCGTCGAGATCGCACTGCAGGTAGTAGCGGCTGCGCGTCAGTGACCGCATCGAGGCGAGCGCAAAGCCATGGTCGTGGCCGGCATAGATCAGCTCCGGCGAGCAGGGCGGCACGTCGGCCAGGATACCGACCCAGCCGAAAGCATAGACGCGCTCGAAGGTCTGCCGGATCGACTCCGGCAGGGTCGGTCGACTGACCCCGTGGAAGCCGTCGCATCCGGCGATGAAGTCGCAGATCAGCTCCCGTCTTTTGCCGGCAACGTGGAAGGCAAGGCGCGGGCGACTGCTGTTGGCGTCGTCGATGACGACGTCCGACGCCTCCCAGACGATCGGGCCGTCGCCGGACAGCCGCGCCGCGATGAGATCCTTGGTGACTTCGGTCTGCCCGTAGACGGTGACCGTCTTGCCGACGAGCTCACGAAAGTCGATGCGAAAGCGTCGGCCGCCGCTGCCGATTTCCACACCGTCATGCACCAGCCCTTCGCGGTGCAGGCGCTCGGCGACGCCTGCCTCCTCGAGCAGGCCAACCGTGCCTTGCTCGAGCACGCCGGCACGGATGCGATTCTCGACATAGCTGCGTGAGCGCGCCTCGACGATGACGCTCTCCACGCCATGCACCTTCAGGAGCCGCGCCAGCAAAAGGCCGGCCGGGCCCGCGCCAATGATGCCGACCTGGGTCCTCTCTTCCATCACGGTAGCCTACTATCAAATAACTGTTTGGCTACAAAACAAATTGGCCAGCTACCAGATCATGCGCACGCCGGCGGTAAGCGCATGCGCGCTGTCCTGGCCTGCGATGTTGCCCTCGTAGCGAAGATAGGCCGACGTCCCGTTGGCAACCGCCGTGTTGGCCGAAAAGCCCACCACCGCACCGTCGCGCGTCGGCGAAATGCCGTAGGTCGTGAAGGGCATGAGCGGCGCGCCCGCCAGGGTCGCCGTCACCGGCCTCGCCGTGTCGGCATACTCATGGCTCCAGCCCAGCCGCAGCTGAAGCGCGAGCTTCTCGCGCCAGCCGAGGTCGATCGCGCCGCCGAGCTGCACACCCAGCACCGACCGCAGCGAGTTCGTGGTCTGGCCCGCCACCGTAAGATTGAGCGACTGTGCCCCGTTCTCGGTGAAGCCGTTCATCGCGCCGGTGTAACCCTGGAGCTGGGCGAACGGCGTGATGGTGGCGTCGGCCGTGGTGCCGACATCGAAGCGGTAGCCGCCCTCGATCTGGCCGTACCACTGGTTGGCGCCGGCGCTGCCCTGCGCGGTGCGCGGCTGCAGGCCGGGGATGAAGATCTGCCGCCACATCTGATTGTAGCTGTAGGCGTAGCCGAACACGGCGTCGGCATAGACCTTGTCCTGGCGATAGCCGCCGTAGAGGCCGGCGAGGAACGTGTCCGTGGTGCCGTTGCCGCTGAAGCCCGAGGTCCACTGCGTGCCGGTGGTGTAGCCCGCCGTCACACCCACGCTGAGGCCCGGTGCGACCACGCGGTCCAAACCGGCCGCGAAGCCGCCGACGTTATAGGTGACGGCGCCGATTGCGGTGTTGGCGCCGATCGTGCCCAGGCCGCCCAGCGCGCCACCCCACGCTCCCCACGTCGCCGGCGGGGTCGCGTCGCAGGCGACATCGCACGCTTCGGCCAGGGCGACGCGATTGCTGGCCGGGCTGCCGCCGCCGCCGGTCTGGTTGGCGAAGTTGTTCATGAAGAGCAGGGCGCCCTGCACCAGAGTGCTCGAAAAGCTCGAGTAGTTCTGGCCGCTCAGCGACGTCAGCGTCGCCTGTGCCAGCGCCGGCGACTGCGTGTTGGTGGCCATGGTCCCTAGCACCGTCGCGAAATCGCCCGTCGCGGTGAAGACGTTGGCATCGAGCACCCTGCCGACGGTCTGTTGCGTCGCCGTCTGACCTGCCGCGGCGAAGCCACCGACCTGCAGGGTCAGATAGACGTTGTTGGCGTCATAGCTGAGCGACGGCAGCAGGAACGGATAGAGACTGTTGGCCGACGCGAAGGTGCCGGCAATGCCGCCGGTGGCATTGAGGATGGTGTAGGTCGTGCGCGGCGCCTGCACGCCCGAGGCGCCGACGACGCCGACCGTGCCATTGAGGGAAGCCGTCCCCGGCGTTCCCGTCACGTTGATGCGGTCGCTCTGGCCCACTGCATTGGTTTCGACCTGATAGGTGCCACCGTTCTGCGCCAGGCTGCCGTTCACCGTCATGGTGCCGATCGAGTTGCCCGGCGCCAGGGCGCCGAAGTTGGCCACGTTGCCGACGATCGTGCCGGTGCCGGAGAGAAAGCCTGCATTCACGATCGAGCCGGTCACCACGCCGTTGTTGGCGAAGCTGCCGGCGTTGCTGATGCTGCTCAGCATCGTGCCGCTATTGACGATCGTGCCCTGGTTCAGCAGCGAGGCATTGACCGACTGGAAGGTACCGGCGTTGTTGAGCGTCGCGCCGGGCGAGACCGCATAGCCGCCGCCCGTCACGAAGGTGGCGCCCGGCAAGGTGGTGAGGTTGCCGATCAGGGTGCCACTCAGCGCCAGGGTGCCGCCGCCGACGATGGTACCGCCGGTGTAGGTGTTGTTGCCGCCCAGCACCAGGATGCCGCTGCCGAGCTTGGTGAGCCCGCCCGGGCCGCTGATGTTGTTGCTCCACATGTCGATGGCGTGGAAGCCACCCTTGGAGGCATCCATCGTCACCGTGACGTTGGAGGTGAGGGCGCCGTAGCCGCCCGCGGCGGCGAACAGGTTGAGCCGCGCCCAGCCGGAGCCGTCGTCGAGCGGTGCGCCCGACGGCAGCTCGGTGCTCGCCAGCACGTCCCGCCGCTGGCTCGCCGAGAGATAGGGGAAGCGCGAGGCGATCAGCAGCTCGGTATTGGCCGGGACGACCGGCGCGAGATTGGTCGGCCCGGTGGCAGGCAGGCCGTAGTTGGTCAGCGCGGCATAGGCCTGGCTGGCGGCGGTGAACTGCGCCGCCGTCGGGAAGGTTCCGTTGGCGATGCAGGTCGCCACGTTGGTGGCGCAGGTCGCATAGGGTGCGGGCACGCCGCCTGCAATCGCCCCGCGCAGCGTGGCCGCTGTCGACTGCAGCAGGGCCTGATAGTCGCCGGTGACGAAGGATTGGTTGTTCGCCAGCGCCTGCACCATGGTGTAGTAGGCCGCGATGCGACCGCCGATGATGTCGGTCGGATAGTGCACGCCGATGAAGTTGCGGCTAAGGCCGAACAGCTGGGCTGACACCATCAGGTCCTGATAGGCCTCCGGCATCATGACGGCATAGGTCAAGGCGGCGAGGCTGCCACCCATCATGTGTGCGCTCGGGAAAGACCCCGACGTCGACTTTGCCGAATCCGATTCCCAGTTGGCGGTTTGCACCGCCGCCGGACAGTTGGCGGCCGCCGTGCCCGCGGGACAGGGGACCGTGGCATTGGTCCACTGGTTTCCCCAGATGACCGCGTTGGTCTGGAAGGGATGCGGATCGATGTTGGCGAGATTGTATGGGCCCGACTGCCCAAAGCTCTGGTACGTGGTGAAGCCGGTGTAGCTCTTCAGGAACGTCGCCTGGGAGGAGATGTTGGGGACCTGGAAGGCGTTGTTGACGGCGGTCATCACGGTGCTGTTGCCGAGAGCGGCCAGGACGTTGGCATCCAGCGACGACGGGTTGTTGTAGGGCTGCCAGATCTGGGTCAGCACGGCCGCCAGGTTGGCGTTCGCCGCCGCCTGGAGTTGCTGGTTGTAGGTCGGGCTCTGGTAGAGGCTGGTCTGGGTCTGGAAGCTGGCAGACAAGGCGTTCGTCCCGACCAGGGTCGTGAAGGGCGACAGGAGTGAGGTCAGCTGGTTCTGCTGGCTGGTGGTGCATGCGGCGGTGACGCAGGCCGTGGCGGTTTGTGCACCCGCCGGCGCGGCATGGATCAGCGATCCCGTGGCCAGTGCGAACGCCGCACCGAGCCCGTATTGACGCGCTTGTCTCATAGTCCTCCCCCATCGCGCGCCCAGCGCGGCGCTCGCGGACACCATCCTGCCCGATATGCTTTCTTGGTTGTAGCGTTGCGTCAGGTCAGCGTTTCAAGCATCCGCACCAGCAGCTGCGCCCGCGGCACCAGCGAGGCGTAGCTGATCTGCTCGTCGAGCGCATGGGCGCCGCGGCCGTCGGCGCCCAGCCCATCGAGAGTCGGGATGCCCAGCGCGGCAGGAAAGTTGCCGTCGCTGACACCGCCGGTGAGCGGCGTGTCTTCCAGCACGAAGCCGATCTCGGCAGCGCACGCCTTGGCGTGCTCGAACAAGGCCGTGATGCCAGCGTTCTTCTCGTAGGGCGGCCGGTTGATGCCGCCCGTCACCTCGATGCGGCAGTCGGGATCGAACGGCGTGCGCTGCAGGACACGGTTCACGACGTCATCGACGTCGATGCCGGGCGGCACGCGCAGGTCGATGGTGGCGGTGGCGAGCGCCGGCACCACGTTGGGGGCGCTGCCGCCGCTGGCCATGCCGACCACGACCGAGATGCCCTTGTCGTAGTCGGTCATCGCCTCGAGATAGAGAATCTGGCGCGCGAGCTCGCGCAGCGCGCTGCGGCCGTCCTGCGGCCGCGAGCCGGCATGCGAGGCGCGGCCGGTGATGGTCATGTCGAAGCGGCCCCAGCCCTTGCGCGCCGTCACGCACTTGCCGCCGTCACGCGCCGGCTCCATGACCAGAACGTACTTCGACTTCAGGGCGGCCGCCTCGATGGCGGCACGGCTGGTCGGGCTGCCGACCTCCTCCTCGGGGATGTAGAGCACGCGCACCGGAAGCTTGGTGCGCCGGCCTTCGCGGACGAAATGCTGCAGGGCATAGAAGCCCATATAGGAGCCGGCCTTCATGTCGTAGATGCCCGGCCCGAATACCGCATCGCCTTCGCGGCGGAACACGTGGGTGGTGGCGAGCGCACCAACCGGATGGACCGTGTCGAGATGGCCCATGATCAGGATGCCGGGCTCGTCCTCGTCGCCCCACGGCGCACGCGCCTCGAGGATGTCGCCGAAGCCGTCGCGTCCGGGCGTGCGCTTGGTCGGCGCGCCGATGCGCGCCAGGTCGCTTTCGACCACGTCGACCAGGCGGTTGACCGCGACGCCGTCGTGGCTCGGGGTCTCGATTTCGACCCAGCGCCGGATGCCGGCCAGGATCTCCTCGCTGTCGAAGGTGGGAATGTTGGAACGGTTGGGGGAGTCGGTCATGACACGCCAGAGTTCGGTTACGGGGGAAGCTCGCGCCAGCGCAGGCAGCTTACCAGATGGCCGGTCGTCGCCGGCTCGGGCTCGGGGCGGCTCCGCGCGCATTGCGGCTCGGCTGCCGGGCAGCGCGGATGGAACGCGCAGCCCGCCGGAACGGCGCCCGGTTTGGGCGGTTCGCCCAGCACCGGCGCGTTCTGCACCAACTCGCTGTCGAGTCGCGGCGAGGCCGCGAGCAGGGCGCGGGTGTAGGGATGGCGTGGCGTGCTGAAGACTTCGTCGGTCGGTGCGATCTCGACGATGCGGCCGAGATACATGATGGCCACGCGATCGCACAGCCGGCGTACGACCGAGAGGTCGTGGCTGATGAAGAGATAGGTGAGGCCGAGCCGTGCCTGCAGGTCGCGCAGCAGGCGCAGCACCGTCGCCTGCACCGACAGGTCGAGGCCGGCGGTAGGCTCGTCCAGGATCACCAGCCTCGGCTCGAGCACCAGAATGCGGGCGATGCCGACGCGGCGCAGCTGGCCGCCCGACAGCTCGTGCGGATAGCGGCCCGCCGTCGCCGGATCGAGGCCGACCTCGGCGAGCGCGCGGCGGACGCGCGCCTGGCGGTCAGCTGCCGAGCGGTTGCCGCGGATTGTCAGGCCCTCTTCCAGCGAACGGCCGATCGACCACCAGGGATCGAGCGCCGCGCCGGGATCCTGGTGGACGTACTGGATGTCGCTGCGCACGCGCCGGGCTTCGTTGGGGGCCAGGCCGCCGACGGCGCGACCCTCAAGGATGATGTCGCCCGCGCGCTCGCGCTGCACGCCGAGCAGGGTTCTGGCCAGGGTCGACTTCCCGCAGCCGCTTTCACCGACCAGCCCCAGGATCTCGCCGCTCCTGACCTGCAGATCGACGCCATCGACGGCGCGCACGCCGGCGCTGTGCCGACCGATCAAAGGTCGGGACTGACCGAGCACGGTCGCGAGGCTGCGCGCCTCGAGGAGCACGTCGCGTACGGCGGTCACGGCGTGACGCCTTGTGGCAGGGGAAGGCGGTAACGAGGGCAGGCCACGTCGTGGCGCTCCGACGTTTGTTCGATGATGGGCCGCGCAATGGCGCAGTCTGCGACGGCGATCGGACAGCGCGGGTGGAAGCGGCAGCCTTGTGGCGGCGCAAACGGGCTCGGCACGCTGCCCGGGATGCCGCCGAGATCGGTCGCGCGATCGGGATGGCAGGCCAGCAGCAGGCGGGCATAGGGATGGGCTGCCTCGTCGATCAATCGCCGCGTCGGCGCCGCTTCGACGGTCTGGCCGGCATAGATCACGCTCACCTCGTCGCAGAGCTGGGCGACGACGCCGAAATCGTGGGTCACGAACAGCATCGACAGGTCGAATTCGGCGACGAGGTTGCGCAGCAGCATCAGCACCTGCTGCTGCGTCGTGACGTCGAGTGCCGTCGTCGGCTCGTCGGCGATCAGGAGCCTTGGCTGGCACGACAGGGCGGCAGCGATCAGCAGGCGCTGACGCTGGCCGCCCGAGAATTCATGCGGATAGCGTTCGAGGGCGCGCTCCGGATCGGGCACCTGCACCGCGCGCAAAAGCTCGACCAGGCGTTCGCGATGGCGGCCCTTCCACTGCGGCGGTGCGTGCCAGCGCATGGTCTCGAGCATCTGGGTGCCGACGCGGAACACCGGGTTGAGGGCAAGGAACGGATCCTGAGGAATGAAGCCGATGGCGGCGCCGCGAACCTCGCGCGCCAGCACGTCGGGCGGCAGCTTCGCAAGATCGCGACCTTCGAACACGATGTCGCCGGCATCGATCCGCGCGCGCGTCGGCAGCACGCCGAGAATGGCCTTGATCAGGGTCGACTTCCCGCAGCCCGATTCGCCCACGACGCCGACGATGCGGCCGCGCGGAATTTCCAGGTCGACGCGATCGAGGATGCGCGCGGTGCCTTCGTCGCCCCTGATCGACACGGCGAGGTTGGAGACTTTCAGCAACGCGTCGCTCATCGCGAGCGCCTCAGGCGGGGATCGACCAGGTCGCGCAATCCATCGCCCAGCAGGTTGAAGCCCAGGACGGCGATCAGGATGGCCAGGCCGGGGAAGGTGGCGAACCACCAGGTCTCGGGCAGGAACTTGCGGCTTTCGGCGATGGCGAGGCCCCAGTCGGGGTCGGGCGGCGTGGCGCCGACACCCAGGAAGCCCAGCACGGCTGCCGTCAGGATGGTGAAGCCCATGCCGATCGTGGCGCGCACGATGATGGGCGAGGCGGCGTTGGGCAGGATATGCAGGAACACGATGCGCGCGGTGGAGGCGCCGACGCCCTGCAGGGCCTCGACGAACAGCGAGGTCCTGAGGCGGCGCGTCTCGGCATAGACGGTGCGGGTGAAGAACGGCCAGTAGGTCAGGGCGAGCGCCAGCATGGCGGTGCTGAGGCCGGGCTTCATGAGCTGCGCCAAGGCGAGCGCCAGGATGAGCTGCGGCACGGCCAGCACCACGTCGGTCACGCGCATGATCAGCTCGCTGCGCCAGCCGCCGAGGTAGCCCGCGAACAGTCCCAGCGGCACGCCGATCAGCATTGCCGAGCCGACGACGGTCAGCGCGATGACGAAGGCGCTGCGCGTGCCCAGCACGACGCGGCTGAAAATGTCGCGACCGAGATTGTCGGTGCCGAACCAGAACTCCGCCGACGGCGGCTTGAAGCGTGCCAGCAGGTTCGACTGGAAGGCGGCCTCGGGATGGGGCGCGAGCTCAGTGGCGAACACCGCCACGAACAGGCCGAACAGTACGATGACAAGACCCATCACCGCCGGCACATCGCGCAGGAATTTCAGCGCTATCAGCCTCATAGCTGCTCGGCGACGCGCGGATCGAGCAGGCCGTGCACCAGGTCGACCAGGATGTTGATCACGGCGTAGATGACGCCGACGACGAGTGTCACCGCCAGCACCGCCTTGTAGTCACTGCTCAGGATCGCCTGCACGGCGTAGCTGCCAAGGCCCGGCCAGTCGAAGATCGCCTCGACCGCGACCGCGCTCGATACCAGGGCGCCGAACAGCAGCCCGATCTGGGTGACGGCAGCGATCACCGAGTTGCGCAGGACATAGATCCAGACGATGCGGTGCCGCGGATAACCGACCGCGGTCTCGTACTGCACGAAGTCGCGCTGCATGGTGTCGAGCACGCCGACGCGGGCGAAGCGGGCGATGGTGGCGAGCGCCGGCACGGCGAGCGTGATCGCCGGCAACGCGATGTGCCGCAGGCTGCTGACGAACTGGTCCCAATGCCCGGCCAGCAGCGAATCGACCAGAAAGAACCCGGTCACGCTGGGCGGCGCGCCGATATTCACCCCGATGCGGCCGCGCAGGGGCAGCCATTCGAGCTCCATCGAGAACAGGAGCTGCAGCATGATGGCGAACCAGAACGATGCGACGGCGAGTCCTCCCACCGTGACGACGCGCACGACATGGTCGAGCAGGCCGTTGTGGTGCACGGCCGACAGCGTGCCGAGCGGGATGCCGATCAGCGCCGCCAGCAGGAGCGAGACGACGATGAGCTCGAGCGTGGCAGGCAGGGTACGGCGCACGTCGTCCATCACCGGCCGGTTCGAGAACACCGAGTTGCCGAGGTCGCCCGACGCGACCTGGCCGACATAGATGGCGAACTGCTCGTAGAGCGGCCGGTCGAAGCCGTACTTGCGCCGGATCTCCTGGACCTGCTGAGGAGTCGCGGTTTCGCCCGCGAGCGTGGTGGCGGGATCGGCCGGCACCACGCGCACCAGCACGAAGGTGAGCACCATCAGCCCGAGCAGGGCCGGGATGGCCAGGAGCAGACGGCGGATCAGGAAGAGGAGCAAGAGTCGGATCCCCGAAAGTCATTCCTCCCCCGTCTTACGGGGGAGGTGGCCCGCAGGGCCGGAGGGGGAAAGCCCCCGTCGAGGTGTCCGCCGATTACAGATCTGAAATGATCAAGCATCGTCTGTGAGGCTTTCCCCCTCCGCCGCGTATGACGCGGCACCTCCCCCGTATGACGGGGGAGGTGAATGATGCGAGGAGCCCTTCACCAGCGTCACTCCGACAGCGACATCCAGCGCAGGTCACCGCCGCCGCCGACCGGGCTGAACTTGTAGCCCTGAACGCGCTTGCTGAGCCCACGCAGCTGGATGGTGTTGTAGACCCAGATGTCGGGCGAATCCTCGACGATGCGCGCCGTTGCCTGCTGGTAGAGCTTGTCGCGCTCGGCCTTGGTGCTGGTCGAGCGCGCTTTGCGCAGCAGCTCATCGACCTCGGCATTGCCGTAGTAGGACGACGCCTTCCAGGTGCCGAAGAACTGCGTGTCGTACATCTGGCCGATCCAGTTCTCGGGATCGACGAAGTAGGTGCTGACCCAGTGGATCCAGAGGTCCGGCGAGGTCTCGGGCTTGCCGGTCGCCGAGGTGATCTGCGGCCAGGTGCTGGGCACGATCTTCATCTTGATGCCGAGCTTCTGCAGGTCGGCCTGGAACATCTGCGCCGCCTGTGAGGTCTGCTCGAGCTCGCTCTGGATGTGGATCTCGACCTCGCGATCGAGCTTGGCGCCTTCGGCCTTGGCCTTGTCGCAATAGGTCTTCGCCGCCGCGGGATCGAACTTGTAGCCCGCGAGGTTGGGCGGGTTGCCCCACAGGTTGCGCGGGTTGGGACCGGGATTGCGGTCGACGTAGCCCTTCAGGATCACCTGGTTGAAGCCGTCGTAGTTGAAGGCCGAGGCGAAGCACTTGCGGGCATTGGCGTTGTCGAACGGCGGCTTCTTGTTGTTCATGCGGATGATGAAGACGCGCATGGATTCGTCGCGGGCGACGCGGGTGCGGGCGTTCTTCTCGACCCGCTCCACCTGGTCGGTCGGCAGGTAGGAGTCGGTGGCGTCGATCTCGCCGCGCATCAGCGCCAGCACGCGCGTCGACGTCTCGGCCACGGGACGGGAACGCACCAGGTCGATCGGCTTGGCGTTGTCGGCCCAGCCCTTGAAGTGATCCTTGTTGCGGATCAGGTCGAGCGCTTCGCGCGGCCGGTAGGATGCCGGATCGAGGCGATAGGGGCCGCTGCCGGCGTCGTTGGCCGAGAGCCAGGTCGAGCCGAAGTCGTTGTCCTTCACGTTCGCCTCGACCTGCTTCTGGTTGACGATGGCAACCAGCGGGATGGCGGCGAGGAACGGCGCATAGGGCTTGTCGAGCACGAAGCGCACGGTCTCGGCGTCGAGCGCCGTGACGTTGTCGGGCTTCAGCACGGGCAGGAAGGCGCCGGCCGGGCCGCGCTTCATGCCGAGCAGGCGGCGGAAGCTGTAGACCACGTCGTTGGCGCTGACCGGGCTGCCGTCGTGGAACTTGGCGCCCGGGACCAGCTTGAAGGTCCAGGTCAGGCCGTCCTCGCTCACTTGGTGGGCCGAGGCCAGCCACGGCTGCAGCTCCGGCGGATTGCCCGAATAGCGATAGAGCGTGTCGTACATGTTGAGCAGGATGAACTGCATTGGCACGTCGAAGATGGCATGCGGATCGAGGCCTGCCGGCAGAGTGTCACCCCAGACCAGGACGTTCTTGTCCTGCTGTGCCTGCGGCGGTGTCGGTGCCGCCCAGAGGCCGAGCGCCAGCGCGCCGGCCAGGGCCAATGTCGTGAAGCGTGTCATGCGGTCCCCCTTCTTCCCTTCCTGTACTGCCGTGATCCCCGGTCGCGACTCTGAGCCCGCCGATATCGCAGGGCAAGACCCGCAGGCCCGATGCTCCTTGCCGCAGGCAGGAACGCTGCCCTAGGCTTGCCAAAAGCGTGCCAGCGATCGGGAGAGTTTCGATGTCCGGCGTGAGCAGCGAAGAGATTCCCATCATCGACGTGTCGGGCGCCATCGCTGGCGACGCCGATGCACTTGCGCGCTGCGCCCAGGAACTGCGCCATGCCTACGAGGATGTCGGCTTCTGGTTCATGACTGGGCACGGCGTGCCGCAGTCGCTCGTCGACCAGGTGTTCGTCGAAGCCAGCCGGTTCCATGCCCAGCCGCTGGACGACAAGCTCAGGCTCAAGATCAACGAGCACAATATCGGCTACCTGGCGATGAAGGCGGCAACCACGCGCCATTCGGACGTCAGCACCAACAACAAGCCCAACCTCAACGAAGCATTCTTCGTCAAACGTGACCTGCCGCTCGATCATCCCGACGTGATCGCCAACAAGCGCTTCCGCGGCGCGAACCAGTGGCCGGCCGGGCTGCCGGGCTTCCGCGAGACGGTCGTTGCGTATTGCGATGCGCTGGAGCGGGCGGCGCTGTCGATCCTGCCGGTCTACGCCGCCGCGCTCGACATGCCGCCGCAGCACTTCGCGCCGGCTTTCCGCGAGCCGCAATACACGCTCCGCATGTCGCACTATCCCCACACGCCGATGCTGACAGATGGCGAATACGGCCTCGCGCCGCACGCCGACACGTCGTTCATGACCTTGCTGGCGCAGAATAAGGTGCCGGGACTGTCGCTGCGCACGGCGTCGGGACGCTGGATCGACGCGCCGGTGATCGAAGGCGCATTCCTGGTCAATAGCGGGCAGATGCTGAACCGGTGGAGCAACGGCCGCTTCCGCGCCACGCCGCATCGCGTCGTCAACCGCTCCGGCGGCGAGCGCTACGCCATCCCGTTCTTCTTCGACTGCATGATCGACCACGAGATGGTGTGCCTGCCTTCGTGTACCGACGCGGCCCATCCGATCAAGTATGAGCCCACGACATATGCGGCGTTCATGACCTGGTACCAGAACCAGAACTACGATCACGTCCGTAACGCCGAAGGAGTGCAGTTGCAGGCGAACTAAGCCAACTAAAAAAGCCAATGGGAGGAGAGCACCGTGAAGTTTTCTCGTCGCTTACTCTTGAATCTGGGCATGGGGGCAGCCGCGCTGCCGGCCGTATCCCGCGTCGTGCAGGCACAAGCCTGGCCGTCACGGCCGGTGCGCATCGTCGTCGGCTTCCCCGCCGGCGGGGCGACCGACATCATGGCGCGCCTGATGGGTGAATGGTTGACGCAGCGCCTCAGCCAGCAGTTCATCATCGAGAACAAGCCCGGCGCCAGCGGCAACATCGGAACCGAGCTGGTCGCCAGGGCACCCGCGGATGGCTACACGCTGCTGCAGGCCGTGACTCCGAATGCGATCAACGCCGCGCTCTACAGCAATCTCAGTTTCGACTTCGTCAAGGACATCGCGCCGGTCATCTACCTCGCGCGGCTGGCTTATGTCGTCGTGGTGAATCCGTCGGTTCCCGCCACGACGCTCCCTGAGTTCATCGCCTACGCCAAGGCCAATCCGGGCAAGATCAACTACGGGTCGGCTGGTCAGGGCACGCCGCAGAACATTGCCTGCGAACTCTTCAAGATGATGACCGGGGTGAATCTGGTCCACGTCCCGTACAAGGGAGGCGCGCCTGCGGTCGCCGATCTGCTCGCCAATCAGGTGCAGGTGATTTTCGCGCCGGTGTCGGAATCGATCCAGCAGATCAAGGCCGGCAAGCTGCGCGCGCTGGCGGTAACGCCGGCGAAGCGATTGGACGTGTTGCCCGACGTGCCAACGGTGGCAGAGTTCGTGCCTGGCTATGAGGCCAGCGGTTTTGCCGGCATCGGCGTGCCCAAGGGCACCCCGGCCGCAATCATCGACCTGCTGAACAAGGAGCTCAATGCCGGCCTAGCCGATGAGAAAGTCAAAGGGCGGATCGTCGAGCTGGGCGGCACGGTGATGGGGGGCTCGCCTGCGGAATTCGGAACGATCGTCGCGGAGGCCACCGAAAAGTGGGGGAAGGTCATCAAGTTCGCGGGCATCAAGGCCGAATAGCGCAGTAGCCGAGTTGGGGGGCGGCACGCTATAGGCCGGTCCCATGACTGCGATCGACCGTGAAGCGCTGCGGCGCAAGTACCGCGAGGAACGTGACAAGCGCCTGCGCTCCGACGGCAATGCCCAGTATGTGCAGGCAGCCGGCGTGTTCGCCCGCTACCTCGACGACCCCTACACGCCGATAGAGCCGCGCGCGGCCACGACCGACCACGTCACCTTCGCCTTCGTCGGCGGCGGCTTCGCCGGGCTGGTGACGGCAGCGCGCCTGGTCGAGGCCGGCGTGAAGGACGTTCGCATCGTCGAGAAGGGCGGCGACTTCGGCGGCACCTGGTACTGGAACCGCTATCCCGGTGCGCAGTGCGACACCGCATCGATGGTCTACATGCCATTGCTCGAGGAGACCGGGCACCGGCCGACCGAGAAGTATGCGCATGCGCCGGAGATCCTGGATCACTGCCGCCGCATCGGCCGGCACTTCGGCCTCTACGACAACGCCCTGTTCCACACCGAGGTGCAGGACCTGTCGTGGGACGGCGAGCGGTCGTGCTGGGTCGTCCGCACCAACCGCGGCGACGTCTTCACCGCGCAGTTCATCGGTCTCGGCACGGGTCCGCTGCATGTCCCCAAGCTGCCCGGCATCGCGGGCATCGAGACGTTCGCCGGGCACTCCTTCCACACCAGCCGCTGGGACTACGCCTATACCGGCGGCGACCCCTTCGGCGCGCCAATGACCAGGCTCGCCGACAAGCGGGTCGGCATCATCGGCACCGGCGCCACGGCCGTGCAGTGCGTGCCGCACCTGGCGCGGTCGGCAAAGGAGCTCTTCGTCTTCCAGCGCACGCCGTCTTCGGTCGATATCCGCGCCAACGCGCCGATCGATCCCGGCTGGTTTTCCGGCATCGCCACGCCGGGCTGGCAGCAGCGCTGGCTGGAGAATTTCACCGCGAACCAGGCGGGAGGGACGGCGACCGAGGATCTGGTGCAGGACGGCTGGACCGACCTGTCGCGCCGCATCCGCCAGCGCATCCTGACATTGCCCAAGGAGCAGCGGACGCGCGAGAACATGCTGTCCGCGTTCGAGGACGCCGATCACGAGAAGATGGAAGAGATCCGTGCCCGCGTCGACGCGATCGTCGGCGACCCGGCGACGGCGCAGCACCTGAAGGCCTGGTACCGCCAGCTGTGCAAGCGGCCGTGCTTCCACGATTCCTACCTGCAGGCGTTCAACCTGCCGGGCGTCCATCTGGTCGATACCGACGGCAAGGGCGTGGAGCGCATCACGCCCGCGGGCGTGATGCGCTCCACGCCCTTGCCGTCGGTATCGACCAGATGGACGCCCGGCAGGT
>Ga0075369_10000112_pt1 | contig 21958 bp, 19 predicted proteins | sample EndMethybrTD3034_FD_71400 | JGI IMG/M metagenome (GOLD analysis project Ga0075369, IMG submission 71400) | Populus endosphere microbial communities from Tennessee, USA - Endosphere MetaG P. TD hybrid TD303-4 | ecosystem: Host-associated > Plants > Roots > Endosphere | place: USA: Tennessee...
CCCTGCGCTGCTAATTGATAGGACACCATCGCGGTTTCAAAGTCTCTGTCTGGAAAAGATTTCTCTGTTATCAAATTTAGAAAAGATTTTCGTGAATGCCCTACCAATATAGGACAATTTAAGCGTCTAAATTGCTTAATATTTTTCAACAAAAAAATAGATTGTTGAGATGTTTTGCCAAAACCAATGCCAATATCAAAAATGAGTTGGTTTGCATCGACACCTGCATCAAGTAATTCATCGAAACGTTGCTCTGTCCAGTCCAATATTTGCTCACAAATATTAGGGTATGAAGCCAATACGACATTTTTCTGCGCCGGAACACCAAGATTGTGCATAACAACACACTTCACAGAGCTACCTGCGGCCAATGCGCGCATGTTTGGATCAACAAACCCACTCACATCATTTATCCAGTCAATACCTAATTGCATTGCTTTTTCTGCTACGATGAAATGTCGCGTATCGATACTAATTTTTGGTTTAAATATCCATTGTTTACATTGTTCTTTTATTGCTGTTAAAACAGGCTTTAACAGCTCCCACTCGGTTTCTGGTAAAACCGGCGTAGCACCTGGTCGTGTCGATTCTGCTCCTATATCTAACACTTCAGCCCCTTCGCGCACCAATTTTTCCGCTTGAGCCAGCGCATTAGGTACAGTTATAAATTTACCTCCATCAGAAAAAGAATCAGGTGTTATATTTAATATTCCAACTAAAGCACTTCCTTCTAAACGATGGGGAAGTTGTTTGGTTCCGCAGGGCGCTAACTCTCCGGTATAACGTGAACCCCAACGTTGTAATAATTCAGTAAGTTTAGCACTGGGATGCTGCCAATCCGGCCATAAATCCAGCAATGGCCATAAAGCAAAAGGTCGAGATAATAATTCAGTGTGGGGAATTTTTAGTCCTATTTGGTCAATCACACAATTATCCCAAGCTAAAATATCAATATCGATAATTCGTGGTGCCCAACGTTGGTTTTCTTCTCTACCAAGCTGGCGCTCAATTTGCTTAATAAGCTTCAACACCTCTAATGGAGACAAATCTGTTTCGCAAGCAACTGCTAGATTTAAAAAAGGTCTATTCCAAGCTACTGGCGCATAAGGAGGAAGTAGTGCTGATGAGCTATACAGAGGAGAAGTTTGTAAAGGTGCAATCTTCTGTGATTTTTGTAATAATTGCAGGCCTAAGCGTAGGTTGTTTAAACTATCGCCCAAGTTTGTACCTAAACTGAGTATTAGCATATTTTTTGCCTTAAAGGGCTTGCCTTTTCTACGTTAAAGGTTTATAGATTTATCTTAGTTAGGTATATAATAAAATTATTACTTTCCCAAGAGGTCAAGCGCAGCTATGGATTTCGAACAACAACAATCCCGTTTACGAGAGCTTATTGCACACGGTAAAAAGCAAGGATTTGTCACTTACGCTGAAATCAATGACCACCTGTTGGAAGATATTATCTCCGAAGCCGAGCAAGAGCAACTGCAGCTCGATGAAATTGTCTTGATGCTCGGTGATATCGGCATACCTGTTTATGAAGTTCCGCCCGACATGGAAACTTTGCTCTCTTCGAGTATAACCAACAGCTCATCAGAAGAAGAAAGCAGCCCAGAAAACACAAATATTTTAGGCAATATTGCGTCTGAATTAGGCCGAACAACGGATCCAGTACGTATGTATATGCGTGAAATGGGCACCGTTGAATTGCTCACACGCGAAGGCGAAATTAAACTTGCTAAACGTATTGAAGAAGGTTTACAAGCAATACTCACTGCACTCACACAATATCCAGAAAATGTTTTCGATATACTGAGCGATTTTACGCGATATGAACAACAAGAAATCCGTTTGAATGACATTATTAGTGGATTTCTCGATCTAGAAGAATTATCCATCCCACTTGAATTACCATCCGGAAAAAATCTTTCATCTGAAGCGGAAGCAGATGATGAAGGTTTTAGTGAAGATAAAAATATTGATGATAAAGAGACTGATGATGATAGTGATGAAAACAAAGCTAAAAGTGCAACTGATGATGATGAAGGATTTGGCGAATTAGATGGCGGACCCGATCCTGAATTAGCACATACTCGTTTTGCTGAATTAAAAACACTTTATGAAGCTTATATTGCGACGCAAGAAAAATACGGTCGCCACGATAAAAAAACCTTAAAACAAGCCGCCTTATTAGCCGATGCGTTTACTAAATTTAAATTAATTCCACGTCAACTTGATAAGTTGACGCGAAAAATGCGTGACTTATTAGATAAAGTTCGTATTCAAGAACGTATCATCATGCGTTTATGTATTAATGAAGCCAAAATGCCACGTCAACTTTTTATTAGCACTTTTCCCAAAAACGAGACCAATGAAAATTTTCTCAAAAAACACATCAATGCTAAAAAGAGTTATTCGCAAACCTTAAAATCTTTGCACATTCCTGTCACTGCTGCACAAAATAAGTTGCGTGAATTAGAAAAAACAATTGGCATGACAATTGGTGAAATCAAAGAAATCAATCGTCAAATGTCTGCGGGAGAAGCAAAAGCTCGACGTGCAAAAAAAGAAATGGTCGAAGCCAATCTACGACTTGTTATCTCTATTGCCAAAAAATATACCAACCGTGGTTTACAATTTCTTGATTTAATTCAAGAAGGTAATATTGGCTTAATGAAAGCCGTCGATAAATTTGAATATCGTCGCGGCTATAAATTTTCCACCTATGCCACCTGGTGGATACGACAAGCCATCACGCGCTCCATTGCCGATCAAGCACGGACAATTCGTATCCCCGTGCATATGATCGAAACGATTAATAAGTTGAATCGTATTTCGCGTCAAATATTACAAGCCACGGGCAAAGAGCCTTCCCCTGAAGATCTCAGTAAAAAAATGGGTTTACCTGAAGATAAAATCCGTAAAATTCTTAAAATAGCTAAAGAACCCATTTCCATGGAAACACCCATTGGCGATGAAGATGGTGATTCCCATTTAGGCGATTTTATAGAAGACGCAACCGCCTTATCCCCTATCGATGCTGCCACTATCGAAGGTCTACGCGAAACGGCACAGCGCGTACTGGCATCACTCACACCGCGTGAAGCAAAAGTATTACGCATGCGCTTTGGTATTGATATGAATACCGACCACACATTGGAAGAAGTAGGTAAACAATTTGACGTGACACGTGAACGTATTCGACAAATTGAAGCCAAGGCGTTACGTAAATTACGTCATCCTACTCGTTCAGAACCTTTACGTAGCTTTCTTGATCAAGAATAATAATAATCTTTAATAAAAAAGGGATCAAATCATCAATCCCTTTTTTTATTATAACTTAGGATCTCGCTGTTGGAGATAATAAGGTTGCTTGTTCTTCTTGTTGTTCCGATTCAATATTTCTGGAGAAAAGATTCCCAACATATTGACCCGCTCTCTTCAGATCTTTACCTATATTGTTCATTACTGGACTGACAATCGGTAAATTTCTAACGATATGAAAACCAAGCAAGCCAGCAATTGCTAAATTTTCGTTATTAATAGAACTTGCTGCATTATTTGTTGAGTGTAAAGGTAAAGGTTCTGTAGTGAGTTCAGATGCATTACCAAGCTGATTTATTTTCTGAGGAAAAGGAGGAATAGCAAATTGAGACGATTCGTTACTCTTCTCTGCAATAGTACCCTGTTCATTTGAATCTAAGCTTTGCAATATTTGATAAGAATCCTCGGGTTTAATAGACCGACCTTCTCTAGCAGCTCTTTCAGGACCATTGATTACTTCTTCAAAACCGCCACGTTGATCCACTTTCTTAACAATAAGTCCTTTTTGAATAGTTTCTCGCGTTACCCTATCTATCACGTTAGTTGGTAATGTAATTGACGTATCGTTAAAATAAAGGGCTGTACTCAGTAGACGTAAATTGCTCGAAAAAGGCAGCACTCTTCTTTGTTGTTTACTGTAAGCTGAATTTTCAATCATTTCCTTTTTAATATTTCCTGAATTATTATCTTTCAATGCTTGACATAATTTAGGACCAATTAACGTAGGATTGGTATAACACATAATAATTAAGCAAAGTAATTCATTGGGTGCAAACTGTTTCTCCGCTAATTCTGACTTACCATGTTCTCTAAATTTCCTTTTGACGCTATTCATTCTACTTAATATTTCGTTGGTATCCGTATTCAAATGAATTATTGGTTTTCCTTGTTCGATAATAGCACTATAGTTTCTTAATAGACTCTGCCATTTATTGGCTTCTTCATACATGAAGGCAATTACAGCTGATCCTTCTTGCTCATAAGCTTTTTTTGCTTGAAAAGCATTTAACAACGAATCGAGGCTTAAGTTTCGTAAACCTTCGCTTTTTATCGAATTTATAATTCCTTTAAGTTGATTTTCTTCATTGGTTGGCAAGGTAATCCATAACGTTTCACTCATAAAATCACTCCTTTTTTTAATCTATTGCTTTAGTAAAATAACATGCATAATCATTATTTACAAATAAAAAATTAATTAAAAAAATATTAAAATTAATTTTTAATTAAAAAAATTATTTTAAAAAATTAATGCGTACACATAAAGTAAATGGCCAATATATCCAGCTTTTGTTATAACTTTAGTGTTGATTTTTAACATGTATTCGATGGTATTTTAAATTATCGCGTTTTTTTATTGTTGGGCCCATCATCAGTTTTGGAATTAAAAGCGTTCGCGGGTTCTGCATTAGCAGGGCCCGGAACAGGTTGAAAAAATGCAAATCTATTTTCCTGTCCTTGTTGTACGTTTATATTTTGCTGCTCGGGTGCCGCTGAATTTTCCTCAGCAAGATTTTCTCTATTTTGGTTTGCAATGCGCGCTATGCGTCTAGGCGTAATAAGTGCTCTAAGAAATAAACCTGTTGAAATTCCTAAAAGTAAAAGCGAGACACACATATCCCTAATAACTGCTGGGTTTTTCAGTACATCACTTTCAAGTAATTTCATACGATCTCTATCAAACGTCAGAAAATTTATACTTACAGATAATTCATCCATTAATTGAGGATTGATGGATATACGATTTACAAAAAAACTCTCAGTAAAAAGAGATTAAAAATGACGTTAAGAATAATACGTCCCGTTCTTCCATGTACGACCTCCATTATACGATAATTTTTTTACGTTTTAGCCGAAGAAGGTAGTTTACAATTAAGCGCTAAAGTTTTAACTGGAGAAATACCATGGAACACACTAAGTTCTTTCCCAGCAATTGACAAAAAAATGCAGGGTAAATTTAGCAACAATCTATTTGAATTAAATTTCAAAGATAATAAAATAGGTCTTTCGAAGGGCTATCTGGGCAATTTAAAGGCATCACGATAATATTCAATACACAGCGATTGAAATTAGGCCGCAGGTATACAGGGTGTATTGGCATGAACCTGCCAGTATGACTAATGTGGTGCATATCGAAGATTTTGAACATAAGATTTTTTATACTAATATTGCTGCGAAGGATGGTTCATTTACACACCTAAAAGGCACATTACAATTATTAAGTTAGAAGTTAATTTTTTTAACGAATAAAAGTAACAATAAAGCCTAGTCACTAAAGTGAAATAATAAAATAATATTCAAGAAAAAGAATTAAAAAATTAATCAGTTAACTTTGGACTCAATTTTTTATTAACGGAAGTAGACATGAAATTATTTTATAGTCCAGGAGCCTGTTCGTTGTCTCCCCATATCGTGTTATGTGAAACAGGACAAGATTTTATATTAGAAAAAGTCGATTTATTGAAAAAAAAGACGGCATCTGGAAAAGATTATCTTACCATCAATCCCAAAGGACAAGTGCCTGCATTGTTATTAGACGATGGTAACCTACTAACCGAAGGTGTAGCCATCGTACTCTATTTGGCAGATAAGAAACCTAATTTCAAATTAATTGCACCTATTGGTAATTTGTCACGTTATCAAACCATCACATGGCTTGCTTATATCACTTCCGAACTACATAAAAGCTTTAGCCCTCTATTTCATTCAGAGACTCCGGATGAATGTAAAATAATTCTGCGAACAAAACTAAAAACACAATTTAAATATCTCGATGAAGTTCTAAAAAAAGACGAATATTTACAGGGAAATCATTTCACTGTAGCCGACGCTTACCTATTTACTATTTTGCGTTGGGGATTTGCCATGAAATTCGATATGAATAAATATAAACATTTACTAGCCTATTTTGAGCGCATTGCTGACCGTCCCGCTGTGCAAGCTGCCTTGACTGCAGAAGATCTTAAATAATTAGATTATATTTTTTTTAAAAGATAATTAATTTAATTTAAAAAAAAAAATAACTTGAAAAATTAAAGAATAAATTGATAAAAGTTTCATAGCTAAATTTTTACACGCCTCTTATAAATTATGGTAAAATTTTTAGATTGGATTTTTGTTAATTTAAAATTAATTTATTCAAAATCTACTTAGAATTTATAATATTAATTAGGAATTAATTATGTCAGGTATATTAACCATAGGTATCGTATTGCCAGACTGGTTTGAGAAGAAATCTCTTCGTGAAGCGTTTAAGAAACTGATCGAAAATCCTATCATTCGAGAAGTTTCAATTTTTCGTAATGCCCAAAAAGAACCCATTAATAGCGAGAGAATTAAACAATTTTCGCATACCATTCGTGGTTTTCGTCCCGATATTGACATCGCTGTTGATCATGAAGGCGGCTTGGTGCAAAGATTACGTGGTGAAGGGTTTAGTTCATTACCAAAACCTGGCGATTTACGTCAGCTTTACCAATCCGGCCAAGAAGCTTACGCACAAGAAATAGCGAAAGCGTGTGGTATAGTCACTGCGTATGAGCTTGGTCAAGTGGGCATTAATATTTTGTATGGACCGGTATTCGATACGTATAATTCTGATTCTGCAGTGATCGGAAAAATTGGCCGCTCGTATGGGAATCCACCCGTTAGCACCGCATTACTTAAAAATTATTTGAGTGGTCTAAACGGGTGCTTATACACCATCGTAAAACACTTTCCAGATCATGGGCAAGTAACGAATGATACACATCTTGACGTAGCTATTGATACACGTAACAAAGAAGATATTTGTACACAATCTCTACCGCCTTATAAAGAACTTATTTATGATGGACTAATGATCGCGCATGTGATTTACAACAATGTTGATTCTTTACCCGCTACATTATCAAAAAAAACCGTCGAATTTTTTGTAGATAAATTAGCCAACTCTTCCAAGCCTATATTTAGTGACGCATTGGAAATGAAGGCCTTAACACCCATAGCTCCTACTATCAAAGAAAGGGTTAAACGCTGTCTTGAAAGCGGCTGTGATGCCATTTTATATTGTGGCGGCGGTGGGAAACCGGAATCCGATTATTTAGATAAACTTCACGAATTAATTAAGTTTATTGAAGAAAAAAAACAAGCTGAACCGACTTTTCGGCAGCGTTACCAAGCAGCAGAAGAAAAAATAAATCAATTATTTAAGAGAAAGTTAAATTCGCTTCCGACAGAAAAGGAATATAACGATGCCAAAAAAATAATTGATACGTTTTTGATACGTTACTGTAAGGCTTCAGCTGAAATGACGACTTCTACTCCAACAATACGAAAATAGGCCTGAATTTATTATGCTTGATGTGATGCGTTTCTTGCCTTTTATATACTTAAAAAGCCTTTTACAGAAAATGATATCCTAACGATTAAAAAATATATTATATAAAATTCAGTGCTATATAAGAAAATAAATTAATTTTTATACATTCAAATTATAAAAAATTGGAAACGATTACAATAAGGAGTTATCATGCCACCTAATTTTAATTCTCAAACCCAACTAACTAGAGCTGATGTAGATAAGATTTTACATTCCTTTCTAAAAACAGGCCACTTTATTTTATCTAATGGGGTCATAACACCCGGAGCATTGAATTATTGTATCAATTATTTAGGACGACAACATAAGGATTTTATTAGTTGGGATTGTAGGGTCGTTTTAAAAAATGTCACTTTTATTGTAGAACTGCTTGAAAACCCTGCTTCAGAGCCTGCCTATCGAGATGAGCAAATTCAAATATTGTTGGATCAAATTTTGAAATTTTCGTCTACATGGACTGTCATTGCGATTGATGATGTGACTGTTTTCCACGAAGAAAATTATTATCCGCTGAGTTCAAGTTTTATACTTTATTTTCTGGCTCGATTTGCACCGTTTGCAGATGGTTCAACCGAGTTAACTATATCGAAATTAATACTAACCAATGCTGAATTTCACCACTGGGCTTGGATTAAATTTTTTATAAGGCGGCCTAAATTCAGGCATTTGACTTTAGAGCTATTACCCAATGAAGACGAAGCAGATAATTTAATGATTCTTTCGCAGGCATTACACTACGCTAAAATTAAAGTCTTGGATTTAAGAAATACCGAACTTAGCCTAGAAAGTTATCAATCGTTAAATCAATTGCTTTCTAAAAACTATTATATTGAAAATCTGCAAATAAATGAACCGACTGATCCTGAATCACTAGTAATCTTTAAAGAAATTAACCAACGATTATCTAAAGACCGAACAGGAGAGCAACGTTTTAATAAAGAAAGATTTAATCAGGATGAATTTTTACGTTTATTTAATGAGGCAAAAAATTCCTTACAATGTGAGACAGATGAAGATAAGATTAAAATGTTTAAAAAGAATTTAAATTCATGTTAGAAGAAAAACAAGCGAATAGTATTACGGTTAATCGGGAGAGATTTCCGTTAGAGATGGAGCTAATCCCGAAAACCAATGCAGTGTATTATGATCATGCAGAATATATTTTAGGTCGGTTACCTTTGTTTAGATTGAATTTAAATCGATCCGTTGATAACCAGGCCAATACCTTAGGTTATTACTTATTGGAAGAGGCATTAAGAAACAATGACCCGTATGATGAACTGTTTATTGGATACGGAACCGCTAATTTATTTGAACAGCAAGGGGAGGAAAAACCTATATTAATGCAGATCTATGAAAATAAAGACTTTAAAAAAGCTATTTTAAAACATATTTCCTCTCGTAAAACTTTAATCAGTATGGCGGAAGAAGCTTTAGAAAATTATCCAAACTCCAAAGAAATAATGCTTAAATTGTTAGATTCTCTTATAAATTATACTGAACGATTAGAAAAAATAATTTATTCGCATAATTTAAGTAATTTTGAGCGTTTACTGAATCGATTATGAGAAAGGTATGAATTATCAAATCCTTCTAAACAAAGGGAGCGCGAGTTTATCGAGATCTATTGGAGAGTAGGTAAAAGCCTTATTTTATTTCATAATGCAGGAAACGTAACCATTGGGTCGATATCCAATGCGCAAAGTATATTAGATGAAATAACCGCTATTTCTAAGAATGCAGATTTAGGTTGGTTACACGGATCGGAATTGCATTATAAATTGACTAGCAGGTTAGATTAATTGAAGAAAGACATGAATACAAATATTAAGTCAGCGATTAAGGATGAACACAAACCGACAAAAAAAATTTTTAATAGAGGGATTGGACACTTAGAAACTAGATTTTCACATAAAAAACCAAGACCCTGAATCCGCATCAGATGAACCTGGACCGAGTACCCGATTTTCTGCAAAACGTTAAGATAAAAGTAAGGAAGGCTTAAGGAATGAAAAATAGATTATGGAAAGATCTAACGGATAGAATAGCTAAAGAGCCTTTTGAAGGGATGTACTGGGGGTGGGGACCTAAATGGATTACTTTTATTCAAATAGATTCTTCACTTACGGTTGATAAACCTTTATGGACTCACGAGGAAAGTAGCCTTGATACGATACGGCTATTTGGCCTCTCTCCAGAACAGCTGCAACTTGAGATCATTCATTATTGGCAGCAACCCTTTTGGAAAAGGTGGTTATTAAGTTTATTTACCGCTATTAATAGCAAAATTAAGCTCTGGTCCTATTATCAGCGCTGTTTAGCCGTTCGTGAAGCTTGTGTAGAAAATCTCTATGGTATAGAAAAGCCCATCGACTGTGTGTTTGAACAGTATATGGGTGAAGAGATTGTGCAAAGCTTATATCAAAGGTTATATCAAACCACTATGAAGCTTGACAAATATATAGAGAAACATGCGGGAAACTTAAAATTCAAAAAAAATGATCAAAGTGTAGATCTTTATCTGAGGAGAAATTGGAAGTTTTTTGACAAATTAATGAATGAAAAATTAGCTTCTCTGGACATTGAAAACAAAGACAGTTTACAAAAACAGCTTGAAAAAGAATTTGATAGACACGAAATGATGTTATTCTGTTACTTATCTGCTTGGCATGAAAAAGTTTTTGATGAGCCTATTTATTTTGATGAGCCTATCCCGTTTGATACCTGTGTTGATCCTTGCACTGGAAAGAAAATGACTTACTCGACCCAGTCAATAGGAAAATGGATCAAGCTGAAACGACAAATATTCGAATCAATGCTACAAGATAAATCGCCTGAACAATTTCCTAGGATAAAAACTTTCCTAGAATCTATCCTATCTATGATAAAGCAATTGATTAATCATCAATTAGAGCGTTATGAAAAATGATTCACAAGGTGAGATGCGAACGGCTTGCACCGGATAAAAAAGCCATCCAACAAGCTAATATTTTACTAAAGGATCTTATTTTATTTAAAAAAAGTGTTTTATTATTCATCCAGATAAATCATTTGGAATCAAAAATCTGCAAGAGATACAACTCGAATTATTTAAAGATTTTAGATGTTTAGCAAAAGAATCAATGGAACAAATAAAACAAGGCTTACAGACCTTAGAAGAGTGTTTGGCCAAACAGGAAAATAAACAGAGAATAAAACAGAATAATTTACGCGTTGAGGAATTGGAAAAAATAATGGATGATCTCCTTGCTAGGCTCGATGAAATTGAGCCTAAATTAACGACTAAGCACAAGGAAACCCGCCAAGAAGTGAGAGAGAAACTCGAGCAAATTGGAATAGAGATAGCGGAGATGAGATTTAACTATAGTGATTTAATTAGACCGCAACCTCCACTAAAATTAATGTTTAAGCCGTTAAACAATCCAAAACAAGATGAGCCAAATGAACGAAAACATGAAGCATATAAACCACACAGGACTCGTACAGTGTATACGCGACGTTTATCTCGCTACACCCCTATATTTTAATTACTCTGCTTGAAAATGTGAGTTTGGCAAAGAAACCAGAATAAAGTTTTATATTAAAATAATTTTTATTTTTGCTTATTATGGACGATAATGAATAGACGGATGCTCTCTATTTTACCAATTTTGTATATATTCTTGAGCAAGCTTAGTATCAGTTATAGATACTAAATTTTTGGTATTTCTCTTTTGTGCGGGATCCGTAAAATTAAAAGAGCCGGTTATGACTTCTTTTTCATCGATGATCACGATTTTATTGTGAGCAATAGCCAGTTTCATATCGATCTTTGATGGGTGCAATCTTGACCTGGCGTAAAAGCGGAAGGATTACTACTCATTACTCGCAAGCGGAATATAGTAATTCGTTTAGCTAATAAGGCATGTAATATTGGAGATCAATTGGTTATTTTAAATAGAAAAGAAAAAACTCTAGCTCCCGCAAAAATCACGCAAGAGAATTTTTTGGATCATTTTAAAGTAGTATAAGTTTTTGATTTTACTGGTGGGCCCTCTAGGACTTGAACCTAGGACCAACGGATTATGAGTCCGCTGCTCTAACCAACTGAGCTAAGGGCCCTTCTAAGGGAGGAGCCGAATTGTAGCTAATTTAGACATGATTAGCAATTTCATATTTAATCCCATTTATACCTGAAGTCAATTTTGTATTTCCATTTAAAACATACAAATATTAATCGGCTAATCCTTGTAAATTTCTTCTATAATTCTCATTAAGTATCTTTATCATATACGGGGTGTCATGAAACTTTTCTTATCCGGTTTAACGATCAGTTTATTAACCTTAAGTTCGAGTGCTTTTGCTGTGACTACAGAAGAATGTCAAGCGGCTTGGAAATCTTCTTCTGCTTATAAAAGCTGTTATCCTGCTTTTGGAACTAAATCAATCGGTGATAACTGTGGTATTTATGTACATTGTAAAAAATCTGACGGCAGTGAAGTCGCTAACGGAAGTTACAACGCACATTATGACCAAAAAGGTAAAAATATTATTAGTTCAGATTATTCTTTATTTTATACTGTTGATGAACTTAAAAAACTTAACAATTGCAATGGTCAATTAAAAGTAGGTCCTTGTTAATAACCAATTAATTTAAAAAATTTTAATCTAAATAAATTTTCTATATCAATTTAAGGAAGAATTTATGAATAGAAAACTATCTAAAAAAAACTCCTTCTGACAAACACAAAAAGAAAAATAGGCGCGCCGAAACACATCAACACGCTGATCATAACATTCCTGTATTAACTACCGCTCAAGGTACTGCTATAGCGGATGATCAAAACTCTTTACGTATAGCTGTAAAAGAATCTACTTTACTCGAGGACTTTCATTTTCGTGTAAAAATTTTTCATTTTGATCATGAAATAATTACAGAACGTGTCGGCAAATGGCTGTAAATGATTTTATCTCATGGAGTCAAAATATTGAGGTCGGACAACGAAAAATATTTTCTATCCACACATTGACAAAAGAAATCTTTTTAAATGCAATTATATTGCGCGTCGTTCAGATCACACGCGCGGAAGTACAGTGGATCTAACCATAGTTGATCTTAAAAACAATCAAGTACTCGATATGGGCACGCCTTTTGATTATCTCGATCCACTATCACATCCAGATAATCGGGACGTAACTGAAGAGCAATTTAAAAATCGTATGTTATTACAGTCATTTATGATCAAATTTGGTTTTAGGCCCATAAAAACTGAATGCTAGCATTTTACTTTAAAAAACGAGCCTTATAAAAATACCTATTTTAATTTTTTTGTTGAATAATAATTGATTTATTACCTTTATTTATCATAAACTTATGTAATAAACTAAATGCAGCTTAATCAATAAATAAAATGGAGCATTATAGAATGAAAAATCTTAAAGAAAATGCCTTGCAATGGGAATGGAAATTTAGAGATGCAACTCAACAAGAACTTCTTAAATTTAAAGATGAACTGCGTACAATTTTAAAAAATCTACCTACTGATAAACGGGAGAGCCTCAAAAAATCTATTCTAGACAAAATAGAACTTGATAAAGGGCTTATCCAAGCGCTTAATGATTCCTTAAAAAATTATGCATCTGGAACAGAAGCTACATGGTCTTTAAAAACCAATAAAATGACGGAAATTTTAGAGGGCACTACATCTTTCATCGATTCGAAGTTTGATCAATTTATTAAAAGTATAGAAGATGATACTGAGCTAAATAATTATCAAATTAAAACTCATAAAGAAGATGTAACTATTATTGCAAACAACGATCCCGTGATCTACGGCACCTCTAAGTCCAGTTTTTTTAAAAACGCTCTTTTTATTACTTATTTAGTAAGCACAGATAAAAAAACTCTAAGTGAGATAAACTTTGATAAAGTGTACTGGATTGATCAAACACCTAATGCTCATGTTACTCCCTTACCCGAAAACTTAATTCCAGAGAACATTAAAGTAGGTGATACTGATTTTACTCAATGCACTTACTTTTATAAGGATGATATAACTTCTAAGGGATTAGCATTTATCCATAGTGGCTATGCATTCGGCGGCTACCGTAATGAATCCAGGTATCCTTATCAACCTCCCAAAGCATTAGGAAAACCAAATGGGCCTGAAGATTGTTCTTCTTTTATTGGAAAGTTAACTCTAAAAATTGATCAAATGTCCACTGCTGATCTTTGGAAACGTTGGCAATATCAACGTAAGGGTTATCCTAGTGATCAAGTTTGGGAAAACTCTAAGATAGGTAAATTACTTATCGATAATTATGAAGTTATCGAAGCTAGTGAAGTTCAACCTGGTGACATTTGGGCTACACGCAGTTTTGATATCAATACAGATCCTGAAATGAAAGGCTTTGGAAAAGGTGGACATACCGTTTTGGTCATTGATGATAAAAATCAACAAAAAATAATCGGTTTAGGTTTTAATCGAGATATGCCACGTATTGAAGGTTTTGGTAAACAAACTTTTCCAAAATATCCCGAAAAGGGAGATGGCAAACGTATTTTTTTCTTTAGACCACAACTTGAACAACAAGCACCTCAGGAACCTAAGTCTATGCTTTGTTGTAATATTATTTGAGCATTTTAACTAATTTTAGCTTAATGGCAAATTTAATAAATATTCAGGTTTTTTATTCCAAAATTTTATTTGCCATTTTCTATTCTCATAAGTTAACAAGCATATATTTCCGGTAGTCACTTTAAATTCTTTATTCCGCACATGTTGTTCAAAAAGACCCGGAATAAGTTTTAAAAAATAACGTAACCGACCATTACTGGTAATTATTAAAATAGTATCTGCTGGATCATATTGAGCAACTAATGCTTTGCTAAACGTTTTAACTTCTTTGATCATTTTTGTTGGTGATCCTGACCAACAGGCAATTTTAGGCCAAACACTTAAATTTTCCCAAGCAGCCAATCCATCGCCTTCATCCATTTCTTGAATTTGTGTATTACTAAGACCGGCCCAATTTCCATAATCAATCTCATTTAAACGCGCATCTATAATTGGTTTTAAAGAAGAATGTAATTGTTCTAAAACTACGGCCGCATAATCACGTGTTCTTTTTAAAGGACCACAATACACTGCCTTAAGATGTATCTTTGCTTTCTGCAATGTTTGCGCCAAGCATTTGGCTTGCAATATACCTGAGTCTACGAGAGGTAAATCTTGTGTAGCACCCACCCAAACCACCGGATCACTTGCAGAAAAGGTATTACCATGACGAGATAAAATAATTTTCATGTCATTTCTACTACAATGTTACTAATTCGCCTTCTGTTTCTATTAATTGTTCAACTCTAATAACATCTTCTGGACTATCAATCGAAGCGTGGGTATGTCCTTTATAATCTACTAATATCACCCGAATCGGTTTGCCATTTTCCAATATTCGTAATTGTTCTAGGCCTTCTAATTTTTCTAAAGATGTGGGGGATAATGAAATATATTTTTCGAGTGCTGAATAACGATAAGCATACAGTCCAATATGCCGATAAAGGGGTGGCGACGGAATTTGCGTATCTCTTAAATAGGGAATCATACTTTTAGAAAAATACATAGCATTTAAGTCTTTATCACATACAACCATTGTACCTCCCACCTCACCTTTTAATTTAGCCTTTTGCATAAGAGAATATTGCTTTGTGTCAATTAAAGTTGCTGGTGTTGTTATTTCTAATTGTGAATTATTAATCATCGCATCGATTAATGCTTGGATAACCCAAGGTGGGGTTAATACGGCATCTCCCTGCAAATTTAAAATAATTTCCGGTTTATTTGTTAATAAAGCAATTGCGGAAAAAATACGTTCGGTGCCATTATTACATTCTTCAGTCATCAGGACTTTAGCACCAAAACCTAAAGCGTGTATTTGTATATCGACATGATCCGTTGCAATATAGACTTCATCCACCCCTTGAATAGTTTTTGCAATAGACCAAACTCGATAAATCAAACTATGGCCTTTAATCAACGCTAAAGGCTTCCCTGGAAAACGACTGGATTGATAACGCGCTGGAATAATGATGATATTTTTATTCTGCATAATGGCTATTCGATTCTCCGTTTTGTCGTTTTTGTTGTTCCTGTAATTGTTTTAGAACTGAGAAATCTTCTAGTGTTGATGTGTCCTGTTCAATTTGACGATTCACAGCGATGTCTTGTAATAAGCGACGCATAATTTTTCCAGAACGCGTTTTTGGTAAGGCAACAGTAAAAATTAAACGCTTTGGTAATGCTAAAGCACCAATAGTACTTCGAACTTGATTCATAATATTTGTTTTTAATGTTGTCGTTGGTTTTTCAATATCATTTAATACAACAAAAGCAACGATGGCCTGCCCGGTAGTTTTATCTGGAATAGGGACTACTGCAGATTCGGCAACCGCAGGATAACTATCTAACGCCGCTTCAATTTCTGCTGACCCTAAACGATGTCCTGAAACTTTGATCACATCATCAGTACGTCCCATAATCCAAATGTAATTTTGTGTGTCATAATGTGCATTATCTCCAGAAAAGTAAGCATGGGGAACTTTACTCCAATATTGTTCTTCATATCTTTTTGGATCATTCCAAATGCCACGTAACATACTCGGCCAAGGTCGCCGAATGACTAAAGCACCTCCTTTTCCTTGCTCTACTCTAAGTCCCGTCGCTGGATCTACAATATCAACTACCACACCCGGTAATGGTTTTGTTACAGAACCTGGTTTAGTTGGCATTGCTCCAGGAACTGGCGCAATCATAATCGACCCCGTTTCCGTTTGCCACCAAGTATCAACAATAGGGCACTTTTCGCTACCAATTTTTTCAAAATACCAAATCCAAGCTTCTGGATTTAAGGGCTCACCAACACTGCCTAAAAGTCTTAAGCTCGATAAATCTTTTTTGTCTAGCCATTCATCCCCCCATTTCATAAAAGAACGTATCGCGGTTGGAGCTGTATAAAAAATGCTGACTTGGTAAGATTCGATGAGCTGCCAGAAACGATCCGGTTTAGGCCAGTCAGGAGCCCCTTCATAGATCAGTACTGTCGCTGCATTCAGTAACGGCCCATAAACAACATAGGTATGGCCGGTGATCCAACCCACATCAGCAGTACACCAGTAAACATCTTCCGGTTTTAAATCGAAAACTGTCTTAGAAGTATAATAAGCACCCACCATATAACCGGCAGTTGTATGAAAAATCCCTTTCGGTTCTCCGGTAGAACCTGAAGTATAAAGAATAAAAAGCGTATCTTCGCTATCCATAGATTCTGCAGGACAGTTTTCATCAAGCCCTGCTATCACATCATGCCACCAAACATCACGCTCTGCTTTTAAAGTAATTTCAACATGAGCTCTTTGATAAATAATAACTTTTTCTACCAACGGGCAACTGAGTAATGCTTCATCCATAACCTTTTTAAGTGGAATAATTTTTCCACGTCGATAACCACCATCTGCAGTAATCACAAATTTAGATTTTGAATCTTGAATTCGCGCTTCTAAGGCTAATACCGAATAGCCGCCAAACACCACATTATGAATGCTCCCTAAACGCGCACAAGCTAATATGGCAATAATAAGCTCTGGTATCAAAGGCATATACAGCGTGATACAATCACCTCTTTTTACACCTAGCTTTTTCAAACCATTAGCAAATTGACAAACTGCTTGATGTAATTCCTTATAAGTAAATTGACGTGTTTCTTCCGGCTCTCCCTGCCAAAGCAATGCGGTTTTTTCGCCATAGTGTTCAAGATGTCGATCGAGACAATTATAGGCTAGATTGGTTTTACCTCCTTCAAACCATTTTGAATACGGTTCCTCCCAAATTAATACCTTTTTCCAAGCTTGCATCCAATGTAATTCACCGGCAATGTTCGCCCAAAATTGTTCGGGCTGCTCCATGGAATAGCGGTAAATTTCGTCATATTGAGCCATCGATTTAATCATAGCCTGATCAGAAAATTTTTTTGACGGGGGATAAACTTTGATTTCTTTCGAGATAGTATCTATCATCTGTGATTCGTTTATAGACATATTTTATACTCCTGGTGTCAAAACGAGCAAAATATGGCGACACTTTTCTAAGAATGCATACCGCCACTTGCGACTACTGGATTCATCAACTAACCTTAAAGCTTAAGCCAATTTAAATAGAGGAGAAATATTATGTTAGCGTGGGCATTTATCTTTCTAGCTATTGCAATCATTGCAGCCATTATTGGGTTTACCGGTGTTTTTGCCGTAGCGGCAGGTGTTGCAAAAATCATCTTTTTTATATTCATCATATTAGCCATCATTGCATTTGTAACGATGTTATTTCGCAGACAACGCTAAAAAATTACCGCTGGCAATCCATTAAAAAAAAAATTTTAGTCCTTTATTCATCAAAGATTAAGCGTCGAATTTGTTCGCAAACATTGTGCATGATGTGTATGTTATGAATGCATGCCAGCTGGTTATAAAGAGACGATCCTTGTTTAAATAAAAAATGTAAATAGGCCCGAGTAAAATACCGACAAGTATAGCATAAACACCCCGCTAAAATAGGGTTTTCATCTTTTGCATAAATAGATTTTTTAATCAAAATTCTTGCTTGATCTTTTTCACTGATAAATTCTAACCAATTCCCTTTTTTGATAATATTTCCGTGATAAAGCGCGCCATGTCGTGCATTACGCGTTGGAGCAACACAATCGAATAAATCAATTCCTTTGGCCGCCACATCAATCAAATCTTGCGGATTCAACCCAACGCCCATGGTATAACGAACTTTATTTTCCGGTAATAATGGTCGAATCCAATCGATCACTTCTGTAGTTTTTTGCATATCAAAACCAATAACTTCTCCACCAATAGCAATACCATCCAGTTGTGCGTCTAAAATAAATTGCGTACTCAATTCGCGAAGATCTCTAAAACTTCCACCTTGAATAATTCCAAATAAAGCTTGTTGATGATTATAAACAGAATTTGCAGCGAGATGAGCTTCTTTTGAAGCTAATAACCAACGATGCGTACGATCCATCGCCGCTAAAGCGGCATCTCTACCCCCATTTTCAGGAGTACATTCATCAAACGCCATGATGATATCGGCACCAATAATTCTTTGGGCTTCGATAGAACTTTTCGGCGTCAAATGGATCACCTTTCCGGTAATAGGATGTTTAAAATGTGCCCCATCCGCATCAATCCGACAAATTTTGGCATTTTTAGATAAGCTAAATACTTGAAAACCACCGCTATCAGTCAACATTGGCCCTTCCCAAGCCATTAAGCGATGCATTCCACCACTCGCTAAGATAATATCCATACCAGGATTAAGTAACATATGATAGGTATTGCCACCTAAAATAATTTGCGAACCCACACCTTTAAGATCATAAGGCGTCATATGATTAACAAAAGCACGTGTCCCAACTGGCATAAAAGCAGGGGTTAATACACTCCCATGCGCGGTGGTTAGTTTAGTGATGCGTGCATGAGAACCTTTGCTAGATTTGATCAGTTGACAATTAAATTGATTATTCATGAAATAGATAAATTTATGGCTTAGAAGCTAATTTTTTTTCAATCGTGCTCAAAATTCCTCGTAAAATTTTGACTTCATTAATATCTAATTCAGATCGGCTGAATAACCGACGTAATCTATCCATAATTTGCTGACTGCGAATCGGTTTTAAGAATTCAATCTTATTAAGTAGATCTTGTAAGTGTCGGTAAAAATATTCTTGTTCTCTGACATCTGCCAACTGGATGCTTTTTTCCTCAAGTTTAGTTTCATGTAAAAAAGCCATGCGTAACTCATAACAAACAATTTGTACTGCGGCTGCTAAGTTTAAGGAACTATAATCCGGGTTTGCTGGAATATTAATTTGAAAATGACATTGTTGTAATTCTTTGTTGCTAAGACCACATCGTTCCCGCCCAAAGACTACTGCTACCTTCTGCTTAGGGTTAATAACTATTTTTTCAGCCGCAACTCGAGGCGTTAAAGAAACCCAGTTAAGCTCGCGGATACGCGTACTGGTACCAAACACTAAATGACAATCCTGAAGCGCTGTAGCTAAATGGTCGACAACCATTACCTCCGCTAAAACGTCAATCGCATTGCTCGCGCGTACGGAGGCATTCACATGCGGAAAAGACTTAGGTTCAACTAGATAAAGTTGTTTCAAACCCATAGTTTTCATCGCACGAGCCGTAGCACCGATGTTTCCAGGGTCGGTTGTATTAACAAGCACGATCCGAATTTGCGAAAGTGGCATGGTTTTACCTGTAAACCTTTCAACGTAGGTTTTTTATACAAATATCCATTGCATATAAAAGTCGACTACATCTAAAGATATTTAAGATGCATAAGCTATGGTATCATCTTACACTTTTAAAAATATAGTATTAGTTTTCACTCTATCATCAATATCATGCACCCTTTTCTAAATATCGCCGATCGCGCTGCCCGCCTGGCAGGCAAGACTATTTTAGATGGTTTGAACCGCCTAGATCGACTTCGTATGCAACAAAAACAGGATAATCGCGGCGTTGTCACTGAGATCGATCTAAAAGCAGAAAAAATTATTATCTCTACTATCCAAGATGCTTATCCAAATCATGGGATTATTGCGGAAGAAAGCGAACCGATTAATGGAGATAAATATACTTGGATTATTGATCCACTCGATGGAACCTGTAACTATGTTCATGATTTTCCACATTTTGCTGTCTCCATCGCTATTAAAAACAATGAAAAAGATTATATTGAACATGCCTTAATCTATGATCCTTTACGCCAAGAAACATTTACCGCAACCCGCGGCCAAGGTGCTTATTTAGATAACACACAACGTTATACGCGTCGTTTACGTGTCAGTACACGTTCCAGCATTCCAGACTCCTTAATAGGAATCTCGATTCCTAGTCGTGGCTTTAATACGCTAGCTGCTTCAATCAATAAAGAAGCTTTACGCACCATGATGTCACAAGCCAGTGGCATACGCCGAACTGGATCGGCAGCGCTTGACTTAGCTTATGTAGCTGCCGGTCGCTTAGATGCTGCTTTGGAGCTTGAGCTCGCGCCTTGGGATATGGCTGCGGGTGTTTTACTGGTTAAAGAAGCGGGGGGGATAGCCTGTGATTTAAAGGGCGGTGAGAACTACTTTGAAGCTGGACATATCCTTGTCGCTAACCCCAAGCTCTGTCCTTTAGTATTACAAGCTATTCATTCAGTTTAACGTCGATTGGTTGGTGTAATAGTTTCCCAATTAATAACCAATATATTATTGTTGCCCTCTTTCTTTGTAATTTTATCCAAGCCGATTTCACCCTGGTGGTAGGAGTTTTGAAAAAAAGAAGACTTATTAGGTACAAACGGTATTCGAAATATTTTGCGCATGATATTGTTAAAAATTTCACGTATTGATAATTGTTCTTGCTGCAAAAATTTCTGTAACTTTGAATTTTGACATTTAAATACAGGTAGTTCCATCTGATACAGAAACTTTTTGTTTACATTGTCTTTTGCTTCTAAACTTATATGGTGGGTTACTTGCGCGTTTATTTGATAATTGCCTTCATCAAAAGAATCTTTGATCTTTTTTATAGAAACACTTTCTTTAATGGTTAAACACTGCTTATCAAAACTAATACGCACTTCTTTTTTAGTTTCTTTTGAAATATAGGCATTACCGTCGTTGTCAGGTATGTTCATTTTTTCTTTTAAAGCTGCTTCAAATGCATTGAGTAAACCACCCTGATGAAACAAAGTCTGAGCCAATTTTTCCCAACCAGAAAATTGTTTTTCATCGACATTTTTAAAGCAATATTTTTTCCATATCTTAGATAAATCTTTATCTTTAAGATCATATACGCTGTCAACTTGTAAGTTCATTTCCTTATAAATATTCGTTAATGACATATCATTTATAAAAATATTATTAGTATTCCCTTCCCCACTAAAGTCCCTTTTTACTTGTGCAATATCAGCAACAGCAAATTTGAAATACTTAATATCACAGGTAAAAGGCATTTTTATTTTTCCCCCGACAATTACTTGTTTTTATTATTTTTATATTATCAAAATAACTTAAGTAATGATTAAAGAAATTCGAGGCTAGATGCTATAGCTGTGCACAGTACAAAAATCCAAGAGGTTCTGCAATTAGCGTATTAGGAATTAAGCATGTAAGCAGAATCTGAGTCAACGATACGACAAAAAGGGTTAAGAATAAGTTCACGAATAAAAT
>Ga0075369_10000113_pt1 | contig 21884 bp, 16 predicted proteins | sample EndMethybrTD3034_FD_71400 | JGI IMG/M metagenome (GOLD analysis project Ga0075369, IMG submission 71400) | Populus endosphere microbial communities from Tennessee, USA - Endosphere MetaG P. TD hybrid TD303-4 | ecosystem: Host-associated > Plants > Roots > Endosphere | place: USA: Tennessee...
CGAGTCGGACTGTGCGCTGCTCGACGTTGCGGCAGCCAACACCGACCTCGTCATCGGGGTCGTGTCGAAGATCGATGCGCATCGCAACTGGCGCGACGTGCTGGCCGCCGACAGGCAGGCGCTGATTGCCCACGACGCCCGCTACCGGGATGTCTCGTGGATTGGGGTGGCCGCTGCACCCGATCTCGGTGACCCGAAGATCGACGAGCTGGCAGAACGGCTCGGCCACCTCGGCGATGCCAGGCTGGCTCGTCGAAATCGCTTGCGTGCGTGGGAAACCCGGCTACATACCGTCATCAGGCGGTGCGAGGAGGATGCCGCAGGCGTTGGTCGAAACGCGCGGATCGCCGAGTTGCAGGAGCAGCGTAGTGCCACGATGCGCGACTGTCGGCTGGCCAAGACCGAACGCACCATCGCGCTGCGCAGCCAGATCCAGCAGGCGCGGGTGCAGCTCACGTATTTCGCCCGCAACCGCTGCACATCGGTGCGTGCGGAACTGCAGGAAGACGCCTCGAATATGAGTCGGCGCGGGGTCGGCGAATTCGAGCCGTATGTCCGGACGCGCGCTGGCGAAGTCGTCGACGAGGTGGACGAGGGCATCACCAAACACCTCGGCGACGTCGCGACCGAACTTGGCTTGTCGGCGCCCGCCCCGCCACCAGCGCTCAGCGCTCCCGAGGTGTCGCAGCCGCCGCTGAAGTCGCGGCGCCTCGAGACGCAGCTTGTGATGATCCTCGGCGCGGGCTTCGGATTCGGGGTCGCGCTCGCGGTGACTCGGCTGTTCGCGGGCCTCGCACCGAGCCTGACCATCGCGGGCCTGATCGCAGGCGGCCTGGTAGGCCTGCTGCTCACGGTGTGGGTGGTGGGCATCCGTGGGCTGTTGCACGATCGCGCGGCGCTTGACCGGTGGGTCGGCGACGTCACCGCCACGCTGCGCTCCGCGGTCGAGGAGAGGGTGGCGACCCGGGTGCTGGCCGCCGAAACGATGCTCACCTCCGACCTGGCCGCCCGCGACGAGGTGGAGAGCGCCACCGCCGCCGATCGCGTCGCCGGCATCGACGCCGAGCTCCGTGAACACGCGATTGCGACGGCACGCGCCGCCACAACGCGGGACCGCCGGGTGCCGACGCTGCAACAAGCACTCGATGCGGTGTGCGCCGAGCTTTACGGCTCAGGGTCCTTCGAAGCCAGGAATGGATCGGATGCGGCGCTGGCGTCAGACAGCCGCATCGACTAGCTGTTTGCCGGGTGCGCGGCGGGCACAGGGATTCAATGGCCGAGCGGCTATCCCCGGCCGAAATCGCATCGATGGACCGACGTCAGAGGAATCGGGTGAAACTGAATCGGTAAAACCGCCGAAAGAGTTTTTCTGAATCGTTCCTGTGAGTGATCGGACATACTCCCGATTCCCCGTGGGTATGTCACCCGCGTTAACCTCTGTACAGGGACGACCGACGGCGCTGCCCTTCAGGCTTGGCCGGCGCTATCGGGGCCTGCGTCCTGGCAGATACCTACGCAGGAGAGTTTTGATGACAGCAGCGACCATTCCAGGTCTGGATACGGCACCGACTAAGCACAAGGGACTCATCGCCTGGGTCTCCGAGGTCGCGGAGCTGACTCAGCCGGACCGGGTGGTGTTCGCCGACGGCTCGGAGGAAGAGGCCGCCCGGCTCACCGAGCAACTGGTCGAGGCAGGCACCTTCAAGCAGCTCGACGAAAAGAAGAAGCCGAACTCCTACCTTGCGCTGTCCGATCCCTCCGACGTGGCGCGCGTCGAGTCCCGCACTTACATCTGCACCGAGCGCGAGATCGACGCCGGCCCGACCAACAACTGGATGGAACCGGCCGAGATGCGCGGCATCATGACCGATCTGTACCGGGGCTGCATGCGCGGCCGCACCATGTACGTGGTGCCGTTCTGCATGGGCCCGCTGGGTGCGGAGGATCCCAAGCTGGGTGTTGAGATCACCGACTCGGAGTACGTGGTCCTCTCGATGCGCACGATGACCCGGATGGGCAAGGCCGCGCTCGACAAGATGGGCGACGACGGCTTCTTCGTGAAGTGTCTGCACTCGGTCGGTGCACCGCTGGAAGCCGGTCAGGCCGATGTGCCATGGCCCTGCAACGACACGAAGTACATCACCCACTTCCCCGAGACCCGCGAGATCTGGAGCTATGGCTCCGGCTACGGCGGCAACGCGCTGCTTGGCAAGAAGTGCTACTCGCTGCGTATCGCGTCGGCGATGGCCCACGACGAGGGCTGGCTCGCCGAGCACATGCTGATCGTCAAGCTGATCTCGCCGGAGAACAAGGCGTACTTCATCGCGGCCGCGTTCCCGTCGGCTTGCGGTAAGACCAACCTCGCCATGCTGCAGCCGACCGTTCCGGGCTGGCGCGCGGAGACCGTCGGCGACGACATCGCCTGGATGCGGTTCGGCAAGGACGGCCGGCTCTACGCCGTCAACCCCGAGTTCGGCTTCTTCGGCGTCGCGCCTGGCACCAACTGGGACTCCAACCCGAACGCGATGAAGACGATCGATGCAGGCAACACGGTCTTCACCAACGTCGCGCTGACCGACGACAACGACGTGTGGTGGGAAGGTCTCGAGGGCGACCCGCAGCACCTGATCGATTGGAAGGGCAACGAGTGGACGCCTGAGTCGGACGTCAAGGCGGCCCACCCGAACTCGCGGTACTGCACCCCGATCTCGCAGTGCCCGACCCTGGCGCCGGAGTGGGATGACCCGCAGGGTGTGCCTATCTCGGCGATCCTGTTCGGTGGCCGCCGCAAGACCACGGTGCCGCTGATCACCGAGGCCCGCGACTGGCAGCACGGTGTGTTCATCGGTGCCACGCTCGGCTCCGAGCAGACCGCGGCCGCCGAGGGCAAGGTCGGCACCGTGCGCCGCGATCCGATGGCGATGCTGCCGTTCCTCGGCTACAACGTCGGTGACTATTTCCAGCACTGGATCAACATCGGCAAGAACGCCGACGAGTCCAAGATGCCGAAGGTGTTCTTCGTCAACTGGTTCCGCCGCGGCGACGACGGCCGCTTCCTGTGGCCGGGCTTCGGCGAGAACAGCCGCGTGCTCAAGTGGGCCATCGAGCGCATCGAGCACAAGGCCGACGGCAAGTCCACGCCGATCGGCATCGTTCCCACCGCCGCGGATCTGGATCTCGAGGGCCTCGACGTGGATCCCGCAGACGTCGACGAGGCACTGGCCGTCAACGCCGTCGAGTGGCGCGAAGAGCTCCCGCTGATCGAGGAGTGGTTCGAGTTCGTCGGCGAGAAGCTCCCGACGGGCATCAAGGACGAGTTCGACGCGCTGAAGCACCGCCTGGCTGAAGCGGAGTAGAACTTCACCTACCCCTACGTCAATCTCGGCGTAGGGGCCTGCACTGCGCCGTACGCTGCCGTCTAACTCCGTGGAGAGGCGGCGCTCGGTGAGCAGATATCTGTCAAGGCGGGATTGGTTGAGCGCCGCCGGGGTGGCGGCGTCCGCGACGGTGCTCGCAGCGTGCGGGTCCGGCAGCCGATCTCCGGCCACGACGACCGTGACTGTGCCCGCCGACGCGGTTATCCCCACCGAAACGGCGCGGCCGACGATCACCAACCCCGACGCTGCACTGAAGCAGCTGATGGACGGCAACGCCCGCTTCGTCGACGCGAAGATGGTGCATCCGGCTCAGGACCCCGAACACCGGCTGCGGGTGTCGCAGGGGCAGCAGCCGTTTGCGGTGATCTTGACGTGTTCGGATTCGCGGTTGCCCCCTGAGGTGATATTCGACCAGGGTCTCGGGGATCTGTTCGTCGTCCGCGTCGCGGGCAATATCGTCGACGCGGCACTGCTGGGCAGCGTGGAGTACGCCGTCGAGCACCTCAACACACCGCTGGTCGTGGTGATCGGTCACGAGCGGTGCGGGGCCGTGGAGGCGACGCTGGAAGGCATCCAGCACAACAGCAAGCCGCACGGCGACATCGGGGCGCTGGTCGAGGCCATCACACCCGCCGTGCCAGTCGCCGAACAACGCCCCGGTGACCTCCTAGTGAACACCATCCGCGTCAACGCCGAGATGTCGCGCGATGCGATTGCCAAATCATCCGCGTTGGCGGGACGCTTGAAAGCAGGTGAAGTGAAGGTCTTGGCCGCCTACTACAGCCTCGGCGACGGCATGGTCACCCAGCTTTGAGTTGAGCACGCCCCTCGACCCCCACCCTCTTGACACCTGTCAAGTTCGGCCGTCGTAAAGTCGGCACATGCAGATTCGCGAACACGCTGCGGCCAACCCGGACAAGCCCGCCGTCATACTCCATCCGTCGGGGACGGTGCTGACATTCGCCGAGCTCGAGTCCCGCGCCAACCGCCTCGCCCACTTCTTTCGCCGCCACGGTCTGCGCGAGGGTGACGCCGTCGCCATTCTGATGGAGAACAACGAGCACTTCCACGCCGTCATGTGGGCGGCGCGTCGCTGCGGGCTGTATTACGTCCCCATCAACACCCACCTGACCGCGGCCGAGGCGGCCTACATCGTCGACAACAGCAGCGCCAAGGCCATCGTCGGCTCCGCGGCGCTGCGCAAGACCCTTGTGGATATCGACGGGTTACCCGACCTACGGATCATTGCCGATGACGACGTCGATGGGTGGCATCGCTATCCCGAATGCGTTGCGGATCAGCCGGATACACCGATCGCAGATGAGATCGAAGGCGACCTGCTTCAGTACTCATCGGGCACCACCGGCCGCCCGAAAGGCATCAAGCGCGAGCTTCCGCACCTGCCGCCCGGCGAGGTGCCAGGTCTGATGTCGGCGTTGGTCGGCTTCTGGCTGGATCCCGATGCCGTCTATATCAGCCCTGCCCCGCTGTACCACACCGCGCCATCGGTGTGGTCAATGCAAATTCAGAGCGCGGGCCTCACCACGGTGGTGCTGGAGAAGTTCGACGCCGAGGGCTGCCTCGACGCGATCCAGCGTCACGGCGTCACCCATGGCCAGTTCGTGCCCGCAATGTTCGTCCGGATGCTGAAACTGCCGGAGGCAGTTCGTAGTTCGTACGACCTGTCCAGCCTGAGGCGCGCCATGCATGCGGCCGCGCCGTGCCCGGTCGAGATCAAGAAGCAGATGATGGACTGGTGGGGACCGATCATCGACGAGTACTACGCCTCTTCCGAGGCGATCGGCTCGACGTTGATCACCGCCGAAGATTGGCTGGCGCACCCCGGCTCGGTCGGTAAGCCGATGATGGGCGCGCTGCACATCCTCGACGAGGAGGGCAATGAACTGCCCCCAAACCAGGCGGGGGAGATCTACTTCGAAGGCGGCTTCGAATTCGAGTACCTCAACGACGCGGAGAAGACGGCGAAGTCACGCGACAAGCACGGCTGGAAAACCGTTGGTGACATCGGGTACCTCGATGAAGAGGGGTACCTCTACCTGACCGACCGGCGGCATCACATGATCATCTCCGGCGGTGTCAACATCTACCCGCAGGAAGCGGAGAACATGCTGGTGACCCATCCGAAGGTGATGGACGCCGCGGTGTTCGGTATCCCTGACGACGAAATGGGCCAAACGGTCAAGGGTGTCGTCCAGACGATCGATCCCGCCGACGCCACCGACGAGTTCGGCGAGGAGCTGGTGGGCTGGCTTCGAGATCGCCTGTCGCACTACAAGTGTCCGCGGTCGATCTCGTTCGAGGCGCAGTTGCCGCGCACCGATACCGGCAAGCTGTACAAGCAGGAGCTGATAAACAGGTACTCGTGAGAGCCGTCGAGCTCCAGGGGGGCGTGGTCGTCGCCGTCGGATCACCGTCCGACGACGCGACTTTCACTCTGGCCGAAGGCGAATGCGACGACCGCCGCGCTATCACCGTGCCGTCGGTGTCCGATGCGCTCGCCGAACTCACCGAGCGCTGCCGACGGTGGCCGCAGGCGGCGGCCGTCTGCGACGACGTGCTGCGCTCGATTGATCCCGCCGGACCCACCCGCGCCGGCGTCAGCACCGAATCGCTGGCGTACTCGACGCTGCAGTCGGGGCAGGAGTTCGCGCGCTGGCTCGCAGAACGAGGGCCTGCCACTGTCCCCGCCATCCCCGATCCCGTGCAGGCCGACCGCGAGGGCGACCGGCTTCGTATCCGCTTCAACCGGGCGCGGCGGCACAACGCGTTTTCCACCGACATGCGCGCCGCCCTGCTCGAGGCACTCGAGGTCGCGCGGCTCGACCCGTCGATCACCAAGGTCGTGTTGACCGGCAACGGCCCGTCGTTCTGCAGCGGTGGAGACCTCGCGGAGTTCGGCACCTTCGCCGACCCGGCCAGCGCTCACCTCGCCCGCACCCGGCACAGCCCTGCGCTGGTGCTCGACGAGCTGACTGCGCGTCTCGGTCGCGCGTGCCGCGCCGAAGTACATGGCCAGGTGCTGGGCAGCGGGCTGGAAATGGCCGCCTACTGCGGATGGGTGCAGGCGCACCCCGACGCCGTGCTGGGCCTGCCCGAGTTGAGCCTCGGCTTGATCCCCGGCGCAGGCGGCACCGTCAGCATCACCCGGCGCATCGGCCGATGGCGGACGGCATATCTGGTGTTGTCCGGCCGGACGGTCGACCCGCCGACGGCGCTGCGATGGGGACTCGTCGACGAAATCAGCGATTTCTCCGCGTTTGGTAGCGCTGAGCGCGACTAACCGCGCCGAAATCACATAAGTGGCAGGCTGGCAGCATGAGCGGGTTGCCGAGCATGCGACCCACCGGCTGGTTCCAGGTGGCCTGGAGTTCCGACCTTGACGTCGGCGACGTCAAGGCGCTGCATTACTTCGGCGAAGACCTGGTGGCGTTCCGCGATCTCAACGGTGTGGTCCGTGTGCTCGACGCGCATTGCAGGCACCTCGGTGCCGATCTGTCCCAGGGCGGCTGCGTCGTCGAGGGAGGCATTCAATGTCCGCTGCACGGCTGGGTGTGGAGCGGTGCCGACGGCCGCAACGTCCACATTCCCTATGAACCGTGTCCGGTCGAGGACCGGAGGGTGCGGTCCTGGGCCGCTACCGAGCTCAACGAATGCATCTACATCTGGCACGGGACCAAGCAGTCAGATCCGCTCTGGCGGGTGCCGGACATGTATCAAGAGCTCAACGATCCGGCCGGACGACACTTCTTCCGGCCTATCGGACCCGATGAGAAGCAGTTCTTCGCCTGCGTTGCGGTGCCTCCGCAACTGGTCGTCGAGAACACCGTCGATGTACAGCACTACCGGTTCGTCCATCGTGTGCCCCTGAGCCCGACCGTCCTTGCTGCGGCCTCGAACGCCTCGACGTGGCACGCCAAGTTGGCGTTCGGAGGGGGCGATCCCGTTGAAGTCTGGTGGTACGGCGTCGGTTTGGGCTTCAAGTCTGAGGACCACGGCGACGGAAGGCAGATTGTGTCCGTCTGCCCTACCCCCGTCGACGACACCGCCATTGACATCTTCGCCACGTATTGGGTATCCGAGGACCTCGACTACGACGAGAGATTGGCCGCGGTCAAACGCCTGTTGGCCGACGACATTCCGATCTGGGGACATCAGCGATACCAGGAGGATCCTGCGCTGGCGCCGTCGGAGGCCGAAGATTTCAGGCATTTGCGCGAATGGGCCAGCGGCTTCTATCCCTCGGCTCAGCCAGACCTGCGCAGCGTCACTCTGTAGGTGTACTGCTCGGGCAGGAAGTGGCTGACCGACAGCTCGACTGGCCTGCCGCTGACATCCGAGTACAGCCGGTCCACCCGCAGCATCGGATGACCAGCCTCACACCCCACCGCGCCTGCGACGAGGTCCTCGGCCGGGGCGACCGTAATCGACTGGGCTGCTTCGGCGATCGGTTCCAACAGATGCGGCTCGAGCAGCCCGATGACGGTGTGCGTGCCGACGGCGCCGTCGGCCAGCGCCGGCGATGCCAGCACCGGCTGGGCCACCGACGGCGCGAGGTGCACCGTGGTCAAGACGAACGGCACGCCGTCGTGCAGCCGCCGAAACACCACCGTGTAGACGACATCGTCGTCTAGCCGCAGCCGGCTGGCAGCGTCGACGTCGACCCGGCGCCGCAGCCCGGCCCGCACCTCCATCGTGGTGTCGTCGGACAGGCTCATCAAGTCTTCGATCGAGCCGAGCTGACGCAGATAGCGCCGGCTCGGCTCGCTGGCGTAGGTGCCGCGGCCCGGCACCCGGTACACCATGCCCTCTGCGACAAGGTCCTGAAACGCCCGCCGCACGGTCTGTCGCGACAAGCCGTGCTGCGCAACGAGTTCCGACTCGGTAGGCAACCGCGTACCGTCGCGGTAGTCCCCAGCGGCGATCTCGCCGCGTAGCTGGTCGCGAAGCGCTTGATACGCCGGCGCAGATCGCATCACCTGCTCCTCACGTCCGCCCGCCAACTAGATCCCGCCCCTGGCGACGAGTTGCCCGGCGATCACGTTGCGCTGGATCTCGTTGGTGCCCTCGCCGACGATCATCAGCGGTGCATCCCGGAAGTAGCGTTCGACGTCGAATTCGGTGGAGTAGCCGTAGCCGCCGTGGATTCGGACGGCGTTCAGCGCGACCTCCATCGCGATCTCCGAGGCGAACAGCTTGGCCATCCCGGCTTCCATATCGGCGCGCTCGCCAGCGTCGTAGCGGTCGGCTGCATACAGCGTGAGCTGGCGGGCGGCGGTCAGCTTGGTGGCCATGTCGGCCAGATAGTGGCCGACCGCCTGGTGTTTCCAGATCGGCTGGCCGAAGCTCTCCCGATCCTGGGCGTAGCGCAGAGCGTCCTCCAGTGCGGCCGTTGCCACCCCCAACGCACGCGAGGCCACCTGAATACGGCCAGTCTCAAGGCCTTTCATCATCTGCGCGAAGCCCTTGCCCGGCTCACCGCCGAGGATCGCCGACGCAGGAACCCGGCAGTCGTCGAACGTCAGCTCGCAGGTCTCCACACCTTTGTAGCCCAGCTTGGGCAGGTCCCGCGACACCGTCAGGCCGGGCCCATGTTCGACGAGCACCACCGAAATGCCTTTGTGCGCAGGCCTGGCGGCAGGATCCGTCTTGCACAGCAGCGCGATCAGGCCCGACCGGCGAGCATTGCTGATCCACGTCTTGGACCCGTTGATCACCAGCTCGGTACCGTCCGCCAGAGCGGTCGTCTTCATGTTCTGCAGATCCGAGCCGCCGCCCGGCTCCGTCAACGCCATGGTGGCCCGTACTTCGCCGGTCGCCATCGCGGGCAGGTACATGCGCTTCTGTTCCTCGGTGCCGAACAGCGCCAGCAGCTTGGCGACGACGGTGTGGCCGCCCATCGCGCCTGCCAGGCTCATCCAGCCGCGCGACAGCTCCTGCGTGACCAGCACGTAGCACCGCGTCGACACCGGCGAGCCGCCGTAGGACTCGGGGATCGCCAGGCCGTAGATCCCGATGCGCTTCATCTGCTCGATCCACGCCTCCGGGTATTCGTTGGCGTGCTCGACTTCGCGGACGGTCGGCTTCACATCCCGGTCGACGAATGCCCGCACCGTCTCGACCAGCATTGTTTCTTCAGCATTCATAGGTACGGCCATATTGACACTTTGTACGGCCTAATGGCAACATCTGCGGCTGTGAGCGGTCCATACTTCGACGACCTTGAGGTCGGTCAGGTCTTCGACACCGCGCCTTCGATGACGCTGACCGAGGGCGCCGCGGCGGCGCACCAGTCGATCATCGGCGATCGCCTCCGGCTCGCGTTGGACTCCCAGCTGACGTATGCCGTGACCGGGGCGACGACGGCGCTGGCACATCCCGCACTGGTCTGCGATGTGGCGATCGGACAGAGCACGCTGGCCACGCAGCGGGTCAAGGCCAACCTGTTCTACCGCGGGCTGACATTTCACCGGTTCCCCGTCATCGGCGACAGCCTGTTCACCCGCACCGAAGTGGTCGGGCTGAAGCAGAACTCGGCCAAACCCGGCCGCGCGGCTACCGGCCTTGCGGCGCTGCGGATGACCACCGTCGACCAGATCGGCCGACTGGTGCTGGACTTCTACCGCTGCGCGATGCTCCCGCTGAGCGCCGAACGCGAAACCGGTCGCAACGACGACCTGTCCGGTTTCGGCGCCGACCTCGTGGCTCCACCAGACCCGACCGCCGACTGGGACGCCGACACCTACCGCGAGAAGGTGCCGGGCGCCCATTTCGACCCCGGCCTCGCCGGCGCGGTGCTGCAGAGCACCGCCGACGTGGTCAGCAGCGCTCCTGAGCTCGCGCGGCTGACGCTGAATATCGCGGCGACACACCATGATTGGCGCGTCGGCGGACAGCGTCTTGTCTACGGTGGGCACACCATCGGGTTGGCTCTCGCGCAGACGACGCGACTGCTGCCAAACCTCGTCACGGTGCTCGGCTGGGAGTCCTGCGATCACACCGGGCCCGTCCACGAGGGCGACACGCTTCACAGCGAGCTGCACGTGGAAGCCGCGGACCCGCTGCCGGACGGTCGCGGCGGGGTGCTGAAGCTGCGGTCGCTGGTCTATGCGGTAGGGGAGCCCGACCGCAAAGTGCTGGACTATCGGTTCACCGCGCTGCAGTTCTGAGCACAATGGGCGTGTGACGCCGATGGGCATACCTGTCGCCGTGCTGACGCGGGCGCGGTGGGCCGCCGACGCGTTCGAGAAGCTCACCGGCGTTGCGGTCGACGCCGCCGAACTTCTCACCGGCCGCGCCGGGCTGCTCGGCCTGTCACCGCAAGGCCGGATCTCGGCGGGTGGGGCGACCCAGCTGATGCCCAGTAGCGACGGATGGTGTGCACTCACGTTGTCGCGACTCGACGACATCGACGCCGTACCCGCACTGCTCGAGGTCGACGCTGTCGGCGACGATCCCTGGCCTGACGTACAGCGCTGGGTAGCAGGCAACGCATCCGCCGATGTCACCGCGCGGGCGCGCCTGCTCGGCCTACCGGTCGCCGCCATCGGTGAAACGCGCGCCACGCCGGCTCGGATCAAGGCTGTCGGCGCCGCGGCCACGCACGGTGAGCCGTCCGGGCTACTGGTCGCCGACCTGTCCTCGATGTGGGCAGGCCCCCTGTGCGGACAACTGCTCGCGCGGGCTGGCGCGACTGTCGTCAAGGTCGAAACCCGCGCGCGGCCCGACGGCACCCGCGCCGGGCCTTCGGCGTTCTTCAACTGGATGAACAGCGGAAAGCTTTCCTATGCGGTCGATTTCGATGAACCATCCGGACTAAGACGGCTGCTTGATGCCGCCGACGTTGTCATCGAGTCGTCGCGGCCCGCGGCACTGGCACACCGGGGTCTTGGACCCACCGACATCGCGCCTCGTGACGGCAGGGTCTGGCTGCGGGTCACCGGCCATGGAGCCGACGGCGAGCAGGCCGGCTGGGTGGCGTTCGGCGACGACGCCGCTGTATCCGGCGGCTTGGTCGCCGGCGCCGACAGCGAGCCGGTGTTCAGCGGCGACGCGATCGCCGACCCGTTGACCGGCCTGCACGCCGCGCTTGCAGGCGTGGAATCGCTGAGCCGCGGGGGAGGCGAGCTGATCGAACTGTCGATGGCCGCTGTCGCCGCAACCTACGCCGCCGATGACCGCACAGCCGAAACGCGGTGCACCGCAATGCCAACGCCGTCGGGTGCTGCTTCGGAGCTTGGTGCCGACAATACCGTTGTCGAACGACTGCTGGCCGAAAGACGCTTGGCGTCATGCTGATTCAGCGGGCAGTGTTGCTCGACGGCACCGAGACCGACATCCGCGCCGACGAGCGGATCGTCGACGTCGGCAATCTCGCGCCGACCAAGGGCGAACACGTGCTCGACGCCGCTGGCGGAACGGTCATCCCTGGCCTTCACGACCATCATGTCCACCTGCGGTCGGCCGCCGCCGCGCTGACCTCAGCCCGGGTTGGGCCCGCGGAGGTGCGGGGTCGCGACGACCTGGCCCGTGCGCTGGCCGCCGCGCCTGTCGGCAGTGACGGTTGGATCAGGGCCGTCGGCTATCACGAGACCGTCGCAGGACCGCTGGACCGCGACGTGCTCGACGAGGTGTCGCCGCCGGTTCCGGTCCGCGTTCAGCATCGCAGTGGCGTGCTGTGGACGCTGAACTCGGCGGGACTGGCCAGGGTGGGGTTGACCGACCATCCCGACGGGCGCCTGCGCAGCGCCGATCGCAGTTGGTCAGACACGTTGCAGCGCAACGAGAGCGGACTCACCGATGTCAGTAGCAGACTGAGCGCCTACGGCGTCACCGGCGTCACCGACGCGACACCTGACTTCGAAGTCAGTGACATCGTGAAGCTGGTGGAGGCTCACAGGCGCGGGGAGTTGCGTCAGCGCGTGCACTGCCTGGCGCCCGGCAAGCGCATCCTCCACGACGCCGACCTCGACCTCGACGAACTGACCGCGTGGATCGCCGAACGCCACGCCCTCGATGCCCCGGTCGCGGTGCACTGTGTGACGGCCGCCCAACTCATCGTGACGCTCTCGGCGCTGCGCGAGGCGGGAACTCACCCGCAGGACCGCATCGAACACGCGGCCGTGGTACCCGACGACAGCATGTCCGACCTGGCCGGCCTCGGGGTCATGGTCGTGACGCAGCCCAACTTCGTCGCCGAGCGCGGCGACCAGTACCTGGCCGACATCCCGGTCGCCGAACACCACGAGCTGTGGCGGCTGGCGTCGCTCATAAAGGCTGGAGTGAAGGTCGCGCTGTCCACCGACATGCCCTTCGGCGATGACGATCCGTGGGCGAGTATGCGGGCCGCGGTGCACCGCACCACCGCAGCAGGCGCGGTCCTCAGTGCCGACGAATGTGTGTCTGCGCGTGAGGCTTTGACCATGTTCTCCGGCACATCGAGCCAGCCCACCGAAGCGCGCACCATCGCGCCGGGCCAACCCGGCGACCTGTGTGTGCTTGCGGCGCCACCCGCCGAGGTGCTGAGCCGACTCGATTCCGGGATGGTGGCCGCCACCGTCGTTGCCGGCGAAGTGGTTTTCCAGCGCGGCTAAGCCGCCGCCGGCTCGAACCTGCGCCGCAGCAGTGCGCACTGGCTGTTGAAGAACGACTGCGACACTTGGGCTTTCGGCACGATCCCGTCGAAGCCGTGAAACGCACCGGGGACGACCTCGACCTCGCACGGCACGCCTGCGGCCTTCAGCCGCTCGGCGTAGGCCAGGTCCTCATCGTGGAACAGGTCGAGCGTGCCGACGCCCAGCCACGCCGGCGGCAACCCGCTGAGGTCTTCGCGGCGTGCGGGCACGGCCACTTCAGGGTCCGCACCGCCAAGGTAGGCGGACCATCCGTACTTGTTGCTGGACTGGTTCCACAGCCGGAGCCCAGGATTGTCAAGACCTTTGCGGTCGACGGTGCGGTCGTCGAGCATCGGGTACACCAATAGTTGTGCCGCAAGGCCGATTTCGCCACGATCCCTGGTGAGCAGGGCCAGCGCCGCGGCGAGCCCCCCACCCGCGCTGGCACCCCCGATGGCCACTCGTGACGGATCGACCGAGGGCAACCGCGTCAGCCACGTCAGCGCCGAATAGCAGTCCTCCAGCGGAGCGGGATACGGATGGTCGGGTGCCAGCCGGTAGTCCACCGACGCCACCGTCGCGCCGAGTTCGCGGGCGAAGCGACGGCAGACGGCGTCGTCCTGTGCCGCTTTCCCGATGACGTAGCCGCCGCCGTGGATCCACAACAGCGCCGGGGTCTGACCCGTCACTCCGGTGGGACGGAACAGCCGTATCCCGACCCCCGAAGCCAAGGTCAGCACCTCGACGTCCTTGGGCGTTCGGCGCCACATCAAGCGCTCGGCCGCGCGGAGGAACGGCACCGTGACGGGTGTGACGATCTGCTTGGGGATATAGCGGGCGACCTGGCGCAGGTCGGGATGGAATTCGGCGGGCACCCTCTCAGTATTCGCGATCACTTGAGGAGCGGATCGCGCGGAAGGCCGAGAATTCGTTCGGCGATCGTGTTCCGAGTGATTTCCGACGTGCCGCCCGCGATGGTCATGGCCCGGTTTCCCAGATAGCTGCGCAGCAGCTTTGGTGCCTGTCCGACCACGGGCGCCGAACCGGCCAACTCCATGCCCAGTTCGGTGATCCGCTGACCCGCCTCGGCCACCAGCAGTTTGGTCACGTTGCCTTCCGGTCCCGGCTCAGCGCCTGCGATGGCCCGACTGGCCCTGCGCAGGTTCAGCAGCCGCAACGTATGCGTTTCGGCGATCGACTCGCCCGCGCGCCGCACGTAGTTAGCCGCATTCGGTGCTGCGTCGAGCATCTTGACGAGATCGTCCGGGCTGAACCCGGTCGCACCGCCAGAACCTCCGCCGATGGAGATGCGCTCGTTGCCCAGAGTCGCGCGGGCCACCAGCCATCCGCGGTTGACGTCGCCGACCACATCGGAGTCCGGAACGAACACGTCGTCGAAGAACACCTCGTTGAAGTGAGAGTCGCCGGTGATGCCGCGCAGCGGATTAACCGTCACGCCAGGGGCTTTCATGTCAATCGCCATCATTGTGACGCCGGCATGCTTGGCCGCCTCGGGGTCGGTGCGGACCGTGGCCAAACCCCACTGGCAATACTGCGCAAGGCTGGTCCACACCTTCTGGCCGGTGACGCGCCAGCCGCCGTCGACCTTCTTGGCGGCGGTGCGCACCGCGGCGGCATCCGAACCCGCACCGGGCTCGGAGAACAACTGACACCACATCACCTGACCGCGCAGCACCGGCTCGACCCAGCGCTCGCGCTGGTCGTCAGTGCCCGCCTGGGCAATCGTCAGCGCGACCCAGCCGGTGATACCCATATCGGGCCGTTCGACGCCGGTGAACTCCTCCTCGATGACCAGTTGTTCGAGCACATCGGCGGCCCGGCCCCACGGTTTGGGCCAGTGCGGAACCAGGTAGCCGGACTCGACGAGGAAGTCGCGCTGCTTGTCCTCGGGCAGCGAGCGCACGCTGGCGACGGCCTCGCGGGCATGGCTGCGGTGGGCCTCCGCCTCGGGCGGCAGCGTGAACGACGCGCCGTGCGCCTGGCCGCTGCGCTGGCCCTCGACGATGTCGAGCAGCGGGTCGTTGCCGTCCTGCATGATCGCCGCGAGCGTGCGGGCGCGCCGCAGGTAAAGGTGGGCGTCGTGCTCCCACGTATACGCGATGCCGCCGTGCAACTGAATGTTGTACTGCGCGTTGAACACCTGGGTGCGGATCGCGTGCGAGGCGGCCACAGCGGCGGCGAACCAGGCGCTGTCGAGATCGTCGGCGCGCGCCGCATCCCAGGTCGCCGCGGTGGTCTCCTCGGCGTTGACGAGCATGTTGGCGGCATGGTGCTTGACGGCCTGGAAGGTGCCGATGGTCCGGCCGAACTGCTCGCGCACCTTGGCGTACTCGACGGCCATCTCCAGCGTCGCCCAGCTGACGCCGACCGCCTCGGCCGACGCGAGGATCCGAAACACTGTCCAGGCCTTGCGTGCCGCGCCGCGAAGCACCCGGTCCTCGTCGACCGTCACGCCGCGCAGCGCGACCGACCCGACGCTGCGGGTGGGGTCAAGTGAGTCCAGGGCTGTGACCGTGACACCTTCGGCCGCCGCGTCGACGATCACGACGTCCTCACCTGCGGCGATCACCAGCACACCGGCGTCCGGCGCGCCGAGCACGGCAGGGCTCTCGCCGGTCACGACCAGATCTGATCCGACCGTCACGCTGCCCGACAGGGCAAGCGCGCCGACAGTGCTGCCGTCGGCCAGCCCCGGAAGTAGTTGCGCACGAACGGAATCCGGTGCGCAGCGGTCGATGACCACCGCCGCCGCGACACTCGGCAGGAATGGGCCTGGGCACAGCTCGCGGCCCTGCGCCTCCAGCACCACCGCCAGCTCGGCGAGGCCGAAGCCCGATCCGCCGTGCTCCTCGGCGATCGCCAGCCCATTCCACCCGACCTCGGCACCCGCCGACCAGATGTCGGCGGGATGGGAAGACCCGTCGTCGAGCGCGGCGCGGGCGGCAGCGCGGCTGTTGAGCCGGCTCAGCTGCCCGTTGGCGGCGTCGGCCAGGTCGTTGTGTTCTTCGGTGATGGCAAGAGCTGACTTACTCACGGTGGAAGTCCTCTGGAAAAACGGTGGATGTTGACGGTTGTCAAACGAAGCTAACGCGCCCGCCCGCCGCTCAGCAGAGACGGTGATGCAGGTCACAAGTGATCTTGAAAGTGTCATGAGTAGACATGTTCCGAATGTTGTCGTGTAGCGCCGATGCTGCGGGGTACGCTCGCGCAATGACGACCGTGTGGACACGCGCCCGATGGTTGCTGCGTGCCGGTCCCGGCGACTACATGCTTGCAATGAGCGTAGCTTCGGCCTCGTTGCCCGTTGTCGGGAAACACCTTGAGCCACTGGGTGCCGTGACGGCGATGGGTGTCTGGGGCTATCGCCACCTGCCCGATTTTCTTGGTGCCACGGCGCGGTCGTGGTTCGAGCCTGCGAATACCGAGCTGCGACGGCAGGAGCGCGACTCCACCCACGCCGTCGCCGACGCCGCGCTGCGCGGGGTCGTGCCCGCTGCCGACCTGGCCATCGAATGGCCCGCGCCCGAGGGTGCCCCGCCGCTGTGGAAGTTCCGGCAGCATCGCCGCAGCGTGTACCGGACTTCGGTGCGCTACGGCAGCCACCCGGGCCAGCTGCTCGACGTCTGGCGCCGCAAGGATCTGCCTGCCGAGCCCGCGCCGGTGCTCCTTTTCGTGCCGGGCGGCGCGTGGGTGCACGGCAGCCGCCTGCTCCAGGGCTACGCGTTGATGTCGCATCTGGCCGAGAAGGGCTGGGTCTGCCTGTCCATCGACTATCGGGTGGCGCCCCACCACAAATGGCCTGCGCACATGACCGACGTCAAGACCGCGATTGCCTGGGCTCGCGCGAACGTCGACAAGTTCGGCGGCGACCGCAATTTCGTTGCGGTGGCGGGATGTTCGGCGGGTGGACACTTGTCGGCACTGGCCGGGCTGACCGCGAACGACCCGGAGATGCAGTGCGAACTGCCGGAAGGCTCGGACACCTCCGTCGACGCCGTGGTGGGCATCTATGGGCGCTACGACTGGGAAGACCGGTCCACCGCGGAGCGGGCGCGCTTCGTCGACTTCCTCGAGCGGGTGGTGGTCGGGAGGAAGATCGCCAAGCACCCCGACATCTACCGCGACGCGTCGCCGATCGCGCGGGTTCACAAGGATGCGCCACCGTTCCTGGTCATCCACGGCACCGGAGACAGCGTGATCCCGGTTGAGCAGGCCCGCAGCTTCGTCGAGCGGTTGCGTGCGGCATCGCACTCGGTGGTGAGCTACGTCGAGCTGCCGGGCGCGGGTCACGCGTTCGACATGATCGACGGCGCCCGCACCGGGTCGATGGCGACGGCAATCGGCCTGTTCCTCAATCAGATTCACCGAAACCGGATCCTGAACAGGGCAAAAGCGGTTATATAAGCTCCTCCGTATGGGAGGTAGCTCTTGAAGAGGCTTAGCGGGTGGGACGCTGTTCTGCTGTACAGCGAGACGCCGACGGTGCACATGCACACCCTCAAGCTCGCGGTGATCGATATCTCCGAGCTGAAGGGCCGTCAGTTCGGCATCGACGAGTTCCGTCGGGTCATCCACAGCCGGCTCTACAAGCTCGATCCCTTCCGCTACGAACTTGTCGACATACCGTTCAAGTTCCACCACCCGATGTGGCGGGAGAACTGCGAAGTCGACCTCGACTACCACGTCCGTGCGTGCCGGGTGGACAGCCCTGGCGGGCGTCGCCAGCTCGACGAGGCGGTCGGCCGGATCGCAAGCACCTCGCTGGACCGCAGCAGGCCGCTGTGGGAGATGTACTTCATCGAGGGCCTGGCCAACGGCAGAATCGCGGTACTCGGCAAGATTCACCACGCACTCGCCGACGGCGTCGCATCGGCGAATCTGCTCGCGCGGGGGATGGATCCGCAGGCGCACCCGGACGACCGTGACTCTTACGCAACGGATCCCGCGCCGGGGCGCGCGGAGTTGGTTCGCACCGCGTTCGCCGACCACATGCGCCAGATCGGCAGGCTGCCGGGGGTGATGCGCTACACGGCGCAGGGCGTGCAGCGGGTGCGCAAGAGTTCGAAGAAGCTGTCTCCCGAGCTGACCCGTCCGTTCACGCCGCCGCCGTCGTTCATGAATCATCGAGTCGACGCGCAGCGCAAGTTCGCCACCGCGACGCTGGCGCTCGCCGACGTCAAGGAAACAGGCAAGCATCTCGGCGTCACGATCAACGACATGGTGCTGGCCATGTCGGCTGGGGCGTTGCGCCGGCTGTCGCTCAAGTACGACGGCCATGCCGACCACCCGCTATTGGCTTCCGTCCCAGTCAGTTTCGACTTCTCGAGGGAACGCATCTCGGGCAATCGCTTCTCCGGCGTGATGATGGTGGTGCCCATCGAACTCGACGATCCACTGGAACGGGTGCGGGCCGTACACGACGCAGCAGTGGACGCCAAGGAAACCCACCACCTCATGGGCCCGGAACTGGTCAGCCGTTGGTCGGCCTACTTCCCGCCCGCCCCCGCGGAGCGGTTGTTCCACTGGCTGGCGGAAAAAGATGGCCAGAACAAGGTGTTGAATATCCCGATCTCGAATGTGCCCGGCCCGCGGGAGCCTGGACGCGTCGGCGGGGCGCTGGTGACCGAGATCTACTCAGTTGGTCCGCTGACGACGGGCAGCGGTCTGAACATCACCGTCTGGAGTTACGTCGACCAGCTCAACATCTCGGTGCTCTCCGACGGTGCCACGCTGTCGGATCCGCACGAGCTGACCGACGCGATGATCGAGGCGTTCGTCGAAATCCGGCTGGCTGCAGGACTTTCCAAGGAGCTGACGGTCGTCGAGTCCGCTATGGCGCCGTAGTGGTCCGCGTGGCGTGCACCCAGGACAGGAACGCCTCCACCGCGCGCGCGGTGTAGTGCCCCCGCGGCGAACCGAAGTAGAAGTCGAACGCGTGCTGGGCGTGCGGGATCTCGGCGTATGCGACGGTCGATGTCGAAACGTCGCGCAGCGCCTCGGCGAACTCGCGGCCCTCGCGGACGGGGATGATCGAGTCGTCCTGGCCGTGCAGGATGAAAAATGGTGGCGCATCGGGATGCAACCGTTTGATCGAGGACGCGTCTTCGTACACCTGCCTGTGCTCGGTGAACGGCTTCTTGACCACGAACTTCTGCAGGAACGCGATGAATTCCTTGCGGCCGTGGCCCTCTGTCGAGACCCAGTCATAGCGACCGTAGATAGGCACCGCAGCGACGACGGACGTGTCGGCGTCCTCGAAACCCGGCTGCCATTGCGGGTCGTTGGGGGTCAGCGCGGCGAGTGAGGACAGATGGCCGCCTGCCGAGCCACCGGTGATCGCAACGAAGTCCGGGTCGCCGCCGTAGTCGGCGATGTTCTCCTTGATCCAGGCCAGCGCGCGTTTGACGTCGACGATGTGGTCGGGCCAGGTGTGCCTGGGGCTGACGCGGTAGTCGATAGATACGCACACCCAGCCGCGCTCGGCGAGATGGCTCAGCAGCGGGTAAGCCTGCGGCCGTCGCATACCGATCGCCCACGCGCCGCCGGGCACCTGCAGCAACACCGGCGCCTTTCCGTCGCGGGGAAGATCGCGACGATGCCAGATATCGGCGAGGTTGACCCGCGGGTGCGGGCCGTACTGAACCGTGTCGGCCTTTTCGACGTATCGCCTTCGGATCAATTCGTTGGGCCACACGCCGATCATCCTGCGGCGCCTGGCCGGCTGCGACTGCGCGGCGACCGTCTCGTAGTCATCTCCCAACGCCTCGCGCAGCGGCTCTTCGAAAGACGGTTCCGACGCCACGTTGCGGCGGTGGATGAGCCACAGCAGCGCCCACGCGATCACAGTGAGCACCACGGCGATTCGGCCTCGGGGGCCGCGGAAGTCGCCGCGCAGACCGCGGCGCACCGCGTCGAACACCGAACCGGTGAGATACAGCGGCGACATTTCGGTAGTGGGCCAGCCAAACGCAAATACTGGCAGCGTGATGTACCCCTCGCGGCCAAGCGGGCGCACGCCGTTGGCAGCATTGAGCAGCTCTGCTGAGGCGCGCAGCAGTGGCCAGCGCCTACGCACGGGCGGCGCGGTCCTGCAAATCGCGGCGTACGATCTTGCCGGTGCTGCTGCGAGGTAGTTCGTCGAGGATCGTGATATCCCGGGGCACTTTGTAATTCGCCAAATTCTCTCGGACGTGTTGCTTGAGTAGATCCGGGGTAGCCGATGCGCCGTCATTCAAAACCACGAACGCGGCTAGCCGCTGCCCGAACTGTTCGTCGTCCACGCCTATCACCGATGCCTCCGCTATGTCCGGGTGAGCTGTCAGCGTCTTCTCCACTTCGATGGGATAGACGTTCTCGCCGCCGGACACGATCATCTCGTCGTCGCGGCCCACCACGAACAGCCGCCCGGCATCATCGAAGTAGCCGACATCGCCGGACGACATGAAGCCCTCGTGAAAGTCCTTGGTCTTGCCCGAGGTGTAGCCGTCGAACTGGGTGGAGTTGCGCACATAGATTCCCCCGACTTCGCCGGTGGGCAGCTCGTTGAAATCCTGGTCCAGAATCCGGATTTCGGTGCCACCGGCCGGCTTGCCCGCCGTGTCGGGCGCGGCCCGTAAGTCCTGCGGTGTCGCGGTGGCGATCATGCCGGCCTCGGTGGCGTTGTAGTTGTTGTAGATGACGTCGCCGAACTGATCCATGAACTTGATGACGACGTCGGGGCGCATGCGTGAACCGGACGCAGCGGCGAACCGCAGTGACCGGCCGCTGTATTTGTTGCGCACCTCGTCGGGTAGTTCCATGATCCGGTCGAACATCACGGGCACGACGCACAGCCCGGTGGCGCGGTGCCGGTCGATCAGCTCGAGGGTGGCCTCGGGGTCGAACTTGCGGCGGGTGACCACCGTGCATGCCATCGATGCTGCGAACACGAGCTGCGAGAAACCCCACGCATGAAACATCGGCGCCACGACCACAACGGCCTCTTCGGCGCGCCATGGGGTGCGATCCAGAATCGCCTTGAGGATGCCAGGGCCACCGTCAGCACCGCCGGAGTGCTTGGCGCCCTTGGGACTTCCAGTGGTACCGGACGTGAGCAGGATGACTTTACTTTTTCTGCGCGGCTTCGCGCTGTCCCGTTGCGGCTGCCGCCCGGCGTGCTGGTCCACCATCTTCTCGACGGTCAGGCCGCCCTGTGGCCCGTCGGTCCAGGCGATGATCCGCGTCGCGTCCGGTTTGTCGGCCAGCGCGCGGTCCACGGTGGCGGTGAACTCCTCGTCGTAGATGACGGCGTCAACGCCTTCTCGCTGCACAACCTCGGCAAGCGCGGGCCCGGCGAACGACGTGTTCAACAGCAGAACGTCGGCACCGATCCGGTTGGCGGCGATCAGCGCCTCAACGAAGCCGCGGTGGTTGCGCGCCATGATGCCGATCACCCTGCTGGGCGAAGGCAGCCCCTGAAGTGCTGCGGCGAATGCATCAGCGCGCTGGTCGATTTCGCGCCACGTCAGCGTGCCGAGCTCGTCGACGAGACCGGGCCGGTCGGGGCAGCGCTGCGCTGCTGCGGCGAACCCCGATGTGATGCCCATGTTTTCGCGCTGCATCGCGGCCGCGATACGGATGTACTTGTCGGGCCGCATCGGGGCGATGACCCCGGCGCGACGCATCGTCGCGACTATGCCGAGTGTGTCGGCAAGGCGATCGGTGATGGCCACGATGGCTATCCCAGCACGGGCAGCCGTCGCTGCGAGGCTAATTTGTCAAGCGCCCGCTGCATGACGTGCCGGACGTGAGCATCGACCTCGTCGATGTCCGGGTCGTCCCCGAACTCGGCGATGATGTCGATCGCCGGCAGCAC